>OLGN01001867.1_pt1 | contig 10724 bp, 6 predicted proteins | sample 1605941 | NCBI WGS metagenome assembly OLGN01 (sample SAMN03283269) | human gut metagenome | biome: human-associated habitat; material: feces | host: Homo sapiens | place: USA | collected 2013
TCCCCGACCGCACCGAGGACACCCCCAAGACCGAGCCCGAGAAGAACCCCACCACCGGCGCCAATGATGTGGTCGCCGCCGCGGTCGCTCTCATGGCTGTTTCCGCTCTTGGCATGGCCGTCCTCGCCCGCAAAAAGTAATCCGTGATTCGCCCAAAAGCTCTCCCGCGCCGGGGGAGCTTTTGCTGTGCTGGCCGAGATGGCGGCGCTGCCTTCCGGCATTCCGCAGGGAATGGAAAGCAGAAATATTGTGGTGGGGCCGTTCCAGGCGCAAGCACAAAGCAAAAGCACCTTTTGTACGAGGCACTCGGAGTGTCAGAGAAGGTGTGGTAAAGAGATACCCCCTCCGTAACTGGAGGGGGTATTTTACTGTGTAGTTTCTGTGTAGCCTATATGCAAAAATACCGCAATAAACAGCAATATTTGCAAAGACTAAAAATGCTGAAAACCCGCATGAACAAAAGAAAAACCCGCATTTCTGCGGGTTTTTCTTTGGCGGAGATGGAGAGATTCGAACTCTCGAACCGCTTTTGACGGTTACACGATTTCCAGTCGTGCGCCCTCGACCAACTAGGCGACATCTCCATGTCGTTATCAGGATGGGTCAAGTAAAAGTCCTGACGAGAATTTATTATACCGTATTACCGGCATAAAAGCAACCCCCTTTTTGCAAAAAAGTTGCCCTAAAAGACATTTTTTCGCATTACGGGCAAAGAAAGGATTGCGCCCGGCCCTTTGGCGTACTATAATATTATAAATCACTTTCGGAAAAAAGGAAGGATAAGACCCATGAAACGAGTAGAGATCAAAGCACTGTTTGCGGAGCCGGAGCGCTACACCGCGGAACCGGTCACCGTCTGCGGCTGGGTGCGCACCCTGCGCTCCAGCAAGGCCCTTGGCTTCATCGAGCTGAACGACGGCAGCTACTTCAGCAATCTGCAGGTGGTGTTTGAGGAAAATAAACTGGCCAATTATGATGAGATTTCCCGCCAGAATGTCGGCGCGGCGCTTATTGTTACCGGCCGCCTGCTGCTGACCCCCGAGGCCAAGCAGCCCTTTGAAATCCATGCGGAGAAGATCACCGTGGAGGGCGCCTCCACCCCGGATTATCCCCTGCAGAAAAAGCGCCACAGCATGGAGTTCCTGCGCACCATCCAGCACCTGCGTCCCCGCACCAATACCTTTAGCGCGGCGTTTAGAGTGCGTTCTGTTGCGGCCCAGGGCATCCATAGGTTCTTTACCGAGCGCGGCTTTGTGTACGCGCACACCCCGCTCATCACCGGCAGCGACTGCGAGGGTGCCGGCGAGATGTTCCGCGTCACCACCATCGATCCCGCCGACCCCCCTCTGACCGAGGACGGCAAGATCGATTACAGCCAGGATTTCTTCGGCAAAGCCACCAATCTCACCGTCAGCGGTCAGCTGGAGGGTGAGTGTATGGCTATGGCCTTTGGCAAGATCTACACCTTCGGCCCCACCTTCCGCGCGGAAAAATCCTACACCGGACGCCATGCCGCCGAGTTCTGGATGATCGAACCGGAGATCGCCTTTGCCGACCTGGAGGACAATATGGTGCTGGCGGAGGACATGATAAAATATGTGCTGCGCTATGTGATGGAGCAGTGCCCCCGCGAGCTGGAATTCTTCAATAACTTTGTGGATAAAGGACTGCTGGAACGCCTGAACCATGTGGTAAACAGCGACTTTGCCGTCTGCACCTACACCGAGGCCATCGAGCGGCTGCAAAAGGCCGATGTGGAGTTTGAGTACCCCGTAAGCTGGGGTGTGGACCTGCAGACTGAGCATGAGCGCTACCTCACCGAAAAGATTTTCGGTAAGCCGGTCTTTGTTACCAATTATCCCAAGGAGATCAAGGCCTTCTATATGCGCCTGAACGATGATGGTAAGACGGTGGCGGCCGTGGACCTGCTGGTGCCCGGCATCGGCGAGATCATCGGCGGCAGCCAGCGTGAGGAGCGTCTGGACATCCTGCTGGACCGCATCCACGAGCTGGGGCTGAATGAGGAGGACTACTGGTGGTACCTCGACCTGCGGCGCTTCGGCGGCGCGCGCCACGCCGGTTTCGGCCTGGGCTTCGAGCGGCTTATCATGTATGTCACCGGCATTCCGAATATCCGTGATGTACTGCCCTTCCCCCGCACCACTGGCTTTGCGGAATTCTAAACCGAATATATATGCTGAAGTCCTCCGCGTGGGATCCCATGCGGAGGACTTCAGTTTGTTTATTTACGGAGGGCGATTTAATCCGCAGAGAAGGTTTGCCGGAAGAACCGCCGGACTATTTCAGTGGTGTCATCAGTGTGGTCCTCGGCGGTAATCAGATAGTATTCAGAGCCATACAGGGGATCCTTCAGTGGGACAGCCCGAATCTGGGAAGAGGGAAGCATCCAGTTCGGCTGGAAGGTGGGGTAGACCCAGTTGAAGTTTTCTACGCATACATTGCGCAGCTCGGAGATGTTCTTGGAGATGATCTCCAGCTTGGGCACAAATCCGGCTTGCTGGCAGTGACGGAGAAAACCGTCTGTTTGAATATCTCCGGTACGGATCCCTTCCCGGATGGGATCATAGTACAGGATAAAGCTCTGCTCCCGCAGGTCGCCCACATCTACATCCGCTTGTCCAGCCAAGGGGTGGTCCGCCCGCATGACAATACATAGCGGCTGATTGTGCAGCAGGGTACAGCGGGTACCCGGTATGGTGCAGAAGGCAGGCGTTTTATTACGGTCCTCCTGCCAAAAGACACGAGTGACCAGCAGCGCGTCAAATTCCCGACTGCGCAGGCAGGCTTCGACCTCCGAGGATTGGTAAAATAGAAACTGAATATTGTGTCCGGGGGCATACAGATAGAATTTTTCCATCAGCAGGCACTCGGTTTTTATGCTGATGCGCCCCAGAGGAAGACCGATGGTATAGGGCTTCTCATCCTGGCCCTTCAGCCGGCTGATGTGAAACTCCAGCGATTCATATTGTCCCACCACCTGTGCGATATAGGGAAGAACGCTGGTGCCCGGCCCTGTCAGCTTCAGGCGCTCGCCCCGGACGGGACGGTCAAATAAGGTGATGCCCAGGGCCTCCTCCACACACTTCACCTGCCGGGAGACCGAGGAGGGCGCACAGGGGATCTCCTCAGCGACCTTGCTGAAATTCAGGTGGGTGGCCACCAGCAGTACAGTCTTCAGGTATTGGATCTCCATAGTGCGCCCTCCTTTTGGTTATGGCAGCGGGTAGGCAATGCAGCGGGGCTTCCTCAGTGTCTCAGTGACGGTAGGAAAGGGAATCCGCCCGAACAACGGATGTGGCATCCGTCTTTTTGGGGTCCTTCTTTTCTCCGGGCTGGGGGCGGCGGTTCCGGCGCAGGGCTTCATCCATGTGGATCTTGACGCCGCGGCTGGCCAAAGTGTGCTGCAGGGCGGGCACATCCAGCGCCTGCAGGCTGATATTCTCCTTGGCAGCCATTGAAACAGCCAAGCCGGCAGCTTCACCGGTGAGAACACAGGCGGGAATAAATCGTGCGACTTCCCAGCCGCGGCCGGTGGCGGAAACGATCCTTCCGGCTGCGGCAATGTTGGTGATCTCGGTATCGATGAGGCCACCGTATGGGAACTCGTATACTTCGGCAGGAATTTCCAGCGAGTGGATCATGCAGCCGATTGAGCTTTCCACATACCGGTCAGGCACTACCTCCAGCTGCTCCTTGCCAACCAGCCGGCGGGTCATACGGAACTGCGGCATAAGCGGCAGGGTCATCTGCGCGTAGGAGGGGCTCTGGTGCTGCTTTAAGTAGTCCAGCGCCAGCTTGCGGCTGGTACGGATATATCCGTTGACGCCCTCACTGGTGGTGCCATAGTACATGGGGATCTCCGCCTCGCTGTTATCGGCATCGGGGCGAAGCCCCAGCCAGCGCAGCGGCAGTGCCTGCAGGGCCTGCCCGGTCTCCAGGCCTTTTTTCATGGTATCCAGGTCTATTTCATGTGCCCAGTGGGAAACAATGCTCCGCTGTGTTTCGGTGGGAGCGCCGGCCCGGAACATCAGGTCCAGGTCGCCGCTGGCATCCACAAAGGCCTTGGCCAGGTAGGCGGTGCGTCCGGATTTGTTTTCGACAATGACGCCCTTGCAGGTTTTACCCTCCATGATGGGCGCGCAGAAGTTGGTATCAAAAACGACCTGAATACCTTCCTGTTCCATCAGCTCATCCAGTGCGCACACGGCAGCCGGGATATTAAAATTGGTGCGGTAGCGGCCGGTGGGGGTGTCCACGGTATCGGGCCCGTTCCGCCAGCAATCTGGCAGGTTATCGTAGCCGTAGCGGATGCAGACATGCAGCAGCTCCTCCGCCAGGCCGCCATATACCTTGTGCCCCAAACCGTCATCCAGAGGCAGATAGATGCAGACATGGCCCAGGGTAGCCAGACCGCCCAGGATGATGCTTTTCTCCAGCAGAATGACCCGGGAGCCATTGCGTGCGGCCGAAACTGCGGCGGCTACACCGGCTACGCCGCCGCCTACTACGATTACATCCGCTTCCCCCGCAACGGGGATGGAATGGGATTGCTCAGTGATTTGCTTTGGTTTTTCCATTGATGGTATGCCTCGTTTCTTAGTGTATTATAGCAGATGCGCGGGAAGAAGGGAATAGGCCATATCGTCCCGGAAAAGCCGGTTAGGGCAGAATGTAGCTGCAGCCAAGGGCAATCACATAAACCACAATGATATAAACAGGAATCACCTTGATGGCATCGTGCCAAATAAAGCGGTTGTCTATCTCCTCACGATCCAGCAGCAGCGCGGCGTAGATGGTACCTGCATAGGTCAAGAAGGCCATGTTGGCGCACAGGCTCAGCGTCGCGGCGGTAACAGATGCGCTGATCCCGGTGTCCAGCTGCATCTGGCATACAAAAGGCATGATGGCCGCGTTGCCCAACAGGGTAAGGGGGGTACCGTTGCAGATGTTGGTGATGATGGTGATAACAATAGTAAGGAGCAGCAGCAGCAGCGGCAGCGGCATATTGCCGAATACGGGTTTAAGCAGGGAGATGATCCAGTCGCGAATGCCCAAATCAGCGGAAGCCATGGCATTGCCCAGGAAGGTGAAGCAGCCAACGATGCACACCACATTCCACAGGGTGCCTTCACTCAGCAGCTTCATGGGGTTGGCCAGCGGCTTGCCGTCTACTTTGATAAGCCCCAGAATGCCCAGCGCCAGCAGGAAAATGAGGGTAGTGCCGATAGGAGCCAGAACAGTGCTTCCGGGGAAGTCCTTCGGCAGCAGCGGGATCACGATGATATACAGGAAGGACAGGCAGAAGATGGTGAGAATGAGCTTCTGGCGCTTATTAAATTTCTTGGGAATGTTGCGCAGCGCCTCTACATTTTCAATATCCAGCTCCTTCAGCGGGGCAACATTGCACTTAAATACACCGGGGATCATAAAGGCCAGAATGCACAGCCATACCAGATTGACCAGGATGCACACGAACATATAGGTGAACATATTGATGCTCAGTCCAAAGCCCTGCATGCTGGTATTGATAAGGGTGTAAATGGTAAGGGCAATGCCCTTGAAGGGGAAGCAGAAATTACCCATGCAGCCCAGGTAGATGCCCAGCAGCATGAATTTGCAGAATCTGTCCTGCTTATCATAGCCGCACACATCCCGGATGGACTCATAAATGCCGAAGTACAGCAGCGCGGTGGGGATAAACCCGATGAACATGGAAACGATAAAGCTGGAGAAGAACAGCGAGAACAGCAGCGCGACCGGGCGTCCTCGAAGCGCCTTGATGCTAAGCAGCTTGCGCACCAGCACATCGATCACGCCGGCTTCCTTGAGCGCCACGCACAGCGCAGATACAAAGATCAGCTGGGGGACGGTAGAACCGCCCATCCAACTGGAAACAGCGGCGGAGGATGTCAAAAAGCCGCTATATACCATGGCGATAATACCCAGGATAGCAGCTAGGGTGGACTGGGAAGTGAATACTGTAAGCAGAATAACGCCGATAAATACGCCCAGGGCATTGGAGCCGACCTGTGTAACCACGGAGAACGGGCCCAGAATCCGGCCGAAAAAGAACATAAAGAGGAACGCGATCAAAATGATCGGCCATTCACGCTTTTGGACAGCTGACTTTGTCATAGTAGTTCACATGCAAGGCTAAGCACGGAGCTTTGCATGCGATCCTCCCTTCTGTAATTTTTATTCTCAGGTGAACGGTGATCTGCCGCCTTCGGTCGCGATCCGAAAACGGATTCCATAATAAATTGTGCACAATCTACACTTTTTATTTTAGAAAGCCTTGTGTATAAAGTCAATTGCACAATCCGCACGCACTGTTGCAACTTTGGCATGGAATACACTTCCGTCCCTATATGGAAGGCCCTCCCGCCGCCCCGCTGACCTGATTGGCGGCGTGGCTCTCCCCTGTGGGAGTGCCTCATCCCCCGCAAAAATGTATTTTCTCATACTTTGGGATGATTTACACCACCCGCTTTGGCTGGTAAAATAAGACCAGAACACAAAATACCGCCGATCCATCATACCATAAGGGGACTGGTCCCCTTCGGCATCCCGTGGCCCCCACAGGATGAACCCGCCGTAAAGGGAGGGAGCGCATGGCCAAAAATGTAATCATCCGGCCGTCTGTCCGGGAACAGTACCAAAAATTCATGGCACGGGGTAGGGTGCTGTTTTTCACCGCGCCCTGCGGCTTTGGCAAAAGCACCCTGGCCGAAACGCTGCTTGCCGGGCAGCAGGTGCTTTCTCTCACCGCCGGGGAGCCGGACTTCGCCCTGCCGGCGGATGATAAGGACTGGCAGGTCCTCTTGATCGATGACCTGCGGCAGATGACCGAGGAGCCGGATCAGCAGGCGCTGTGCCAGCTCATCCGGGAGTACAGCGACCGCCGGTTCGTCCTGCTTTCCCGCGGGGCGGTGCCGGGCTGGCTCATGGCCTTCCAGTATGCCGGGCTTATGGCGGTGCTGGATGCCGACGCCCTGCTCTTTGACCGGGAGGATATCCGCAGCCTGTTCCGGCAGCAGGGCACCCCCGTCAGCGAATCGGAGCTTTCCGAGATCCTGCGGGAAACCAGCGGCTACCCGCTGGGCGTGGCGGTCATCGCCCACTGCATGGTCGGCGGCCGCCCCTATGGCCCGGAGCTCATCGCCCAGGGCTACCACGAGGTCTTTTTCTACTTCGAGGCGGCGGTTTACCGCCGGTTCGATCTGCCCATTCGCCGTTTTCTGCTGGAGCTTGCCCCATTTGAGAGCTTCGATGCCGAGCTGGCCCGCATGGTCAGCGGCGATCCCCACGCCGGGGAACGCTTGGCTTGGCTTCAGCACAATACCACCATGCTGCGCCCCGATGATGTGCAGCGGTTCCGGTTCTGGCCGCAGTTCCGCACCTTTTTGCTGTGGGAGATGGACCGGGAATACAGCGAGGAAAAGCGTCGCACCGTTCTGGGCCGCGGCGGCCTCTACTACGAGCTGAAAGAGGATTACAGCCATGCGCTGGAGTGCTACACCATGGCAGGGGATCATTCCAAGGTCTCCGAGCTTCTGGTGCGCAATGCCGAGCTTCATCCCGGCATGGGCCATTACAGCGAGATGGAGAAATACTACCGCAGCCTGCCGGAGCAGGAGATCGCCGCCTCCCCAGCGCTGATGCAGGGCATGAGTATGCTGTGCGCCCTGGCGGCCGATTATGAGGGCAGCGAGCGCTGGTACCAGGCGCTTTCTCAGTTTGCCCGCTGCCGTGCCAAAAGCGACGCGGCCGGGCGGCAGGCCCGGGGCCGGCTGGCCTGGTTGGATATCTCCCTGCCGCAGCGCGGCGTCACCGATCTCACCGCCATCATTCCCTCGGCCTACCGGCTGTTGGTCAATAAGGAAGTGACCCTGCCGGCCTTTTCGGTCACCAGCGCCCTGCCCAGCATTATGAACGGCGGCAAGGACTTCAGCGAATGGAGCCGCCGGGATGACCTGCTTTATCAGACCATCCGCGTCCCGGTGGAGGCCATTCTGGGCCGGGATGGCGTGGGTCTGCCGGATTGCGCCATTGCCGAAAGCAAGTTTGAAAAAGGCGAGGACATCACCACCCGTATGCTGGCCCTGATGCCCCGATTGGGGGAGATCCAGCGGGACGGCACCCCGGATATTGAATTCGCCGCGGTGGGCCTGCTGGCCCGCAGCCAGTTGGCGGCCGGCCACTCCCAGGATGCCCGCAGGACGCTGGAAAGCCTGCGGCAGCGCTTCGCGGAAAGCGGCCAAAGCCGATTTTTGCCCAATATCGATGCCATGCTGTGCCGCGTTGACCTGCGGACTGGCGATACCGATGCCGTAGATAGCTGGTACCGGGAAAAGGCCCCGCGCGACCCCCTCAGCATCAATATTATGAAGCGCTACCAGTACTTTACGCAGGCCATGGCGGAGCTTGCTCAGGGCCGGCCGCAGGCCGCCCTGCTTACCCTGGCTCCACTGGAACCCTACTGCATCGCCTGCCAGCGGAAGATGGATCACACCACCCTGCTGCTTTTGCGGGCCGTGGCCCAGTACCGGCTAAAGGACGAAGCCTGGCAGCAAAGCCTTACCGATGCCCTGCGCATTGCCGCCGGGTTGGGGTTCATCCGCCCGGTAAGCTGCTGCGGCGCCGCCCTGCTGCCCCTGCTGCAGGCCCTGCCCAGCCCGGAGGAAGAGAGCTGGTACCGGCAGGTGGTGGCCTTTGCCCGGGTGCAGGCCGCCCGGTATCCCTACTTCCTGGTGCCGCCCCTGCCCCCCGGCGAGGAAATGACCGCCACCGAGCTGCAGGTGCTGCGCCTGATGTGCGCCGATAAAAGCAATGCCGAGATCGGCCGTATCCTGGATATCAAGCTGCCCACGGTAAAAACCCATGTCAGCCATATCCTCACCAAGTTGAATGTCAGCCGCCGCAGCGAGGCCAAAACCGCCGCCCGCCGCCTGTGGCTGGTAGAATAAAAACTGTAATTCTGGAGGAACATATGAAGAAACGAGTAAGTAGTATTTTGCTGGCCGCCGTGCTGTGTGTCACCATGCTGTCTGTTGTAGCACTGGCGACGGAATGTGCCGATGGCGCACACACCTACGATGAAAACCTGTGGGCACCTAATGCCAATGGCATAAGCCACAGCCCAAGATGTGACAAATGCGAGCATGTTAGAGAGAATCTAACAATTCAGCATTATGATATCAACAGAGATGGTATATGTGATGCATGCCGGGTTGGCTTGGGAGCGTATTTAGGCAACTCTCCTGCTCAGGGGGGATGCTTTACAACCTTGCAGGGGGCACTGGATTATGCCGGCAATGAAAGAGACTCAATAACGGTAAATCCAATTAGAAACCAGGAGAGCGTGACTTACAGTGGAAAGAATACGCAGGTAACGCTTAATTTGGCTGGAGTAACCATAAATGAATTGAAAGTAACAAGCGGCAAGCTTACCATAACAGGGAATGGTAGAGTTACTAAGCTGGAAGTTAGCGGCGATACCGTTCAACTCTCCGGCGGCACCTACGGCGAAATTACCGGAGTCACTGATAAGAACACCCTGTTGGGCCCCGGCTATGTATTTGATACCGATGGTAAGACCGTTGTAGAAGCCCCCATCAAGAGTGTCACTGCGTCCGTAAGGGCCCATAACAACGCCAAATATGGCTACACCGCCGAACAGGCCCCGGTTCTTACCGCAACCGTTGCCCCGGACAATGTGACCGGTGTGACCTACCGGTGGTACAAGGTAAACGGCAGCAAGAAAACCGCGATTGATAATGCTACTGCCCAAACCTATACAGTGGAAACCGGCCTGAATGCGGGGTACTACGATTACTGCTGCACAGCCACCGTTGGCACCTACTCCCTCACCAGCGGTGATGTCACCGTGACCATCAAAAAGGCGGATGGCCCCCAGCTGGGCACCATCAATGTGAACCAGGTCTACAATGACACCGCCAGCAAGACCATCAATATCTATGATTACATTGGTACAGATCTGAACAAACTGGCAAAGGATGCAGGAACGCTGCGTTTCCACACGGGAACTTATTCTCCCGAAGGCAGCCTGGCTACTGGCTGGAGCGTGTTTGAATCTAATGGCGCCATTACTTATCAATTGGCTGAAGGCTTGAGCGTAGGTAAAACCATTACGATAACCATAACAGTTGGATATAATGATCAGACCTATTCTAAGAACCACGAGGATGCCACCGTTACCGTAAACATTACCCTCACCAAGATTACCCCCACCGGCACTCCCAATTACACCCCCATCACCTCCAGCGGTAAGACCCTGGCCGATGCCCACCTCAATGCCGATAAAAATGCATTCTCTGTGCCCGGCACTGTAAAATGGGTAGGGGAAACGGATGAGCTTGACCCCAGCACTGTTCCCGTAGAAAAAGACAAGGCCTACACCTGGAAATTCACCCCGCAGCTTGATAACTACGAATCCATTACCGGCTCCATCATCCTGTGGACCGAAAGCGGCAGCGGTGTGGTGATCATCACTCCCTCCCAGTCCGGTGAAAGCACCCCCGCCAGCAACCCCAATACCGGCGCGGCCCCGGTGGGTCAGCCGCTGCCCGGCTTGGCTCTGCTGGCGCTTGCGGCTCTGTGCCTGTATGCAGGTACCCGCCGCTTCTAAACAACCATCCTCACTTACCTCTCTGGGGGCAGCAGTAGGTTCAAAACCTGCCGCT
>OLGN01001869.1_pt1 | contig 10721 bp, 7 predicted proteins | sample 1605941 | NCBI WGS metagenome assembly OLGN01 (sample SAMN03283269) | human gut metagenome | biome: human-associated habitat; material: feces | host: Homo sapiens | place: USA | collected 2013
AAAATACTGGTCAAAGACACCGGAATTTTTGCAGTATGTGAAAGAACATTCATGACATGTCTTTCCATGTAAAGGAGCTATGCCGGAAGCGTTACAAAAAGTGAATACCGGATTGCAACATGAAACGTAACACAAAAAAAGTCCTTGAAAATCAAGGACTTTACAATGAATCGGAGTGGCGGGATTCGAACTCGCGACCTCCGCCTCCCTAAGACGGCGCTCTAACCAAGCTGAGCCACACCCCGAAACGCAAGTAAGATGATACCATGGAATTTTACAAAAAGCAAGAGTTTTTTTATAAAAAGTTAATTTGCTCACTTTGAGTCTATTGTCGTACAATATTATGAGTATAAGGAAGTCAACATGTTTACATGATTGACGAACGGCAACATTAGCGAATAATATCCTGTGAAGCTAATACATAAAAACAGTGGAGGACAGGCTATGGCCAATATAACAAAACTGGCACTGGAAGCAGCTTTGAAAAAAGAACTTCTCACGAAGTCTCTGGATAAGATCACCATTAACGAACTTGCAGAGGACTGCGGTATCAGCCGCATGGCTTTCTATTATCATTTCAAAGATATTTATGATCTGGTAGAGTGGGTATGTGTGGAGGATGGCACGAAGGCACTGCAGGGAAAGAAGACCTACGAGAACTGGCAGGAAGGCTTCTGCCAGATTTTCGAGGCAGTGCAGGAGAATAAACCTTTTATTATGAATGTCTACCGCTGCGTGGATCGCCAGAAGATCGAAAGCTACTTAAACAAGTTGACCTACCAACTTATTGCGGACGTGGTTGAGGAAAAATGCACCGGCATGCAGGTAGCGGAGGAACACAAGGAATTCATTGCCGGATTTTACAAATACGGTTTTGTGGGTGTGATGTTAGACTGGATCGATCGGGGAATGAAGGACGATTATCATAAGATCGTTGAAGAACTGGCAATCACTCTTTACGGAAACATCAGCCGCTCCATCGAGAATTTTGAGCACACGGAAAAGAAATTTTGAAACAGTACTGAAATAGTATAAGTACTTTACAAAAAGGGCAGGATGATAAAAACTTTATCATTTGTCCTCTTTTGTAAATTGGTTTTCTTATAAAAAAGAAGTAGGATACTATTTGTAAACAGAAAAACATTTGAGAGTCATCAAAGAAAGGTGGTAATCATTATGGCAAAAAAGAATAATATCGGACTGGGACTGGCAGCACTGGCAGTAGGTGCAGGCGCAGTGGCAGCAGTAACCAAAGGACATAAGGCAGAGGTGAAGAAAGAGGAGAGAAAGGCAGCCGTCAAGGCAGCCAAGAAAGATTATCGAAACACTGAGCTTGGAAGATACGACAAGAACAGCAAAGGCATCTATTATTCCAATGGTAACTACGAGGCTTTCGCAAGACCTAAGAAGCCTGCTGGAGTGGACGAGAAGAACGCTTACATCGTAGGCAGCGGACTGGCATCTTTAGCAGCAGCATGCTTCCTGGTACGTGACGGACAGATGCCCGGTTCCCACATCCATATCTTAGAGGCAATGGATATCGCAGGCGGTGCCTGTGATGGTATCTATGATCCTACCAGAGGCTACGTCATGCGTGGCGGACGTGAGATGGAGAACCATTTCGAATGTCTGTGGGATCTGTTTCGCAGTATTCCCTCTCTGGAAGTACCCGGAGCCAGCGTGCTGGATGAGTATTACTGGCTGAACAAGGAAGATCCCAACTACTCCCTGTGTCGTGCAACGAAGGATTGCGGACAGGATGCCCATACCGATGGCAAGTTCAATCTAAGCCAGAAGGGCTGCATGGAGATCATGAAGCTGTTCATGACAAAAGACGAGGATCTGTATGACAAGACTATTGAAGATGTTTTCGATGATGAAGTATTTAACTCCACCTTTTGGTTATATTGGAGAACCATGTTCGCTTTCGAGAACTGGCACAGCGCACTGGAAATGAAGCTTTACTTCCAGAGATTTATCCATCATATTTCCGGACTGCCTGACTTCAGTGCCCTGAAGTTCACCAAGTACAACCAGTACGAGTCTCTGATCCTTCCCATGAAGAAGTATCTGGAGGCAGCAGGTGTGGACTTCCAGTTCAACACCGAAGTCACAAATGTTATTTTTGATATCAATGATGGCAAAAAGGTGGCAAAGGCTATTGAGTGCAAGGTAAAAGGCGTAGAGAAGGGCATTGTCCTCACCGAGAACGACCTGGTATTCGTTACCAACGGAAGCTGTACCGAGGGTACTATCTACGGAGACCAGAACCATGCACCCAACGGTGACGCAGAGGTTCGTACCAGCGGCGTATGGAGCCTGTGGAAAAATATCGCAAAACAGAATCCTTCTTTCGGACATCCCGAGAAGTTCTGTTCTGATGTTTCCAAGACCAACTGGGAATCCGCTACCGTGACCACACTGGATGACAAGATCATTCCTTATATCACCAATATCTGTAAGCGTGATCCCAGAAGCGGTAAGGTCGTAACCGGCGGTATCGTAAGCTGTCAGGATTCCAAGTGGCTCATGAGCTGGACCATCAATCGTCAGGGACAGTTCAAGGAACAGGACAAGAATCAGGTATGTGTATGGGTATACGGCCTGTTCACCGACGTACCCGGCGATTATATTAAGAAGCCCATGAAGGATTGTACCGGTAAGGAGATCACTGAAGAGTGGCTGTATCACTTAGGTGTGCCTGTAGAAGATATCGAGGATTTGGCAGAGCACAGCGCAGTCTGCGTACCTACCATGATGCCTTATATTACCGCATTCTTCATGCCCAGAACCAAGGGTGACCGTCCCGATGTCATTCCCGACGGCTGCGTGAACTTCGCTTTCTTAGGTCAGTTCGCAGAGACCCCGAGAGACACCGTATTCACCACAGAGTATTCCGTGAGAACCGCTATGGAGGCTGTCTACGGACTGTTAGGTGTAGACAGAGGTGTGCCTGAGGTATGGGGCAGTGTCTATGACGTCAGAGAACTGCTGGACAGCAGCGTGAAGCTGATGGATGGTATGTCTCCTCTGGAGATCGAACTGCCCGGACCTTTAAATGCACTGAAGAAGCCGCTGCTTCGCGTAGTGAAAGGCACTGTAGTAGAAAAACTGCTGCGTGACCACAATGTGATCAAAGACGGCATGCTGGATTAGAATTGTATATGGAATAAAAGTGCGAAGACTCCCATCGGAAAAATCCGGTGGGAGTTTTTTAAAAATCATACAAAGAAAGTTGAACAAATGTAAGCGTTTACATAATACTAAAGTACTATACAAAACAAACAAAAACATTATGCCAGTTTTCAACATTGTGCACGAAAATCGGTACTCTGTCAAAAAATTATCAATTTCGTCTTGATATTCCTTTGGCAGATTGTTACAATATCAAAGTACTAAAAACCGAAGCCGAAATGCTCCGGTAGTGGTTTGGGTTACAAAGTTTTGTCAAAAATATTATAAAAAGGGAGACAAAGAAGTATGAAGAAATGGGTATATTTGTTTACCGAAGGTAATGCAAACATGCGCGAACTGCTTGGTGGTAAGGGTGCGAACCTGGCTGAGATGACCAACATTGGTCTGCCGGTTCCTCAGGGCTTCACCATTACAACAGAGGCATGTACACAGTATTATGAAGATGGACGCGAGATCAATGAAGAGATCCAGGGTCAGATCAACGAGTACATTACTAAGATGGAAGAGATCACCGGCAAAAAGTTCGGCGACCACGAGAATCCTCTGTTAGTATCCGTTCGTTCCGGCGCGAGAGCATCCATGCCCGGTATGATGGATACCATTCTGAACCTTGGTCTGAATGAGACCGTTGTTAACGTAATCGCTGAGAAGTCCGGCAACCCCCGTTGGGCTTGGGACTGCTATAGAAGATTTATCCAGATGTATTCCGACGTTGTTATGGAAGTAGGTAAGAAGTACTTCGAGCAGCTGATCGATGCAATGAAAGAGAAGAAGGGTGTTAAGCAGGACGTTGAGCTTACCGCTGACGATCTGAAGGAACTGGCTGGTCAGTTCAAGGCTGAGTACAAGGCTAAGATCGGTGTAGACTTCCCTGATGATCCTAAGGAACAGCTGATGGGCGCTATCAAGGCTGTATTCCGTTCTTGGGACAACCCTCGTGCAAACGTTTATCGTCGTGACAACGATATCCCTTATTCCTGGGGTACTGCTGTTAACGTTCAGTCTATGGCATTCGGTAACATGGGTGATGACTGTGGTACCGGTGTTGCATTTACCAGAGATCCGGCTACCGGCGCTAAGGGACTGTTCGGTGAGTTCCTGACCAACGCACAGGGCGAGGACGTAGTAGCAGGTGTTCGTACACCTATGAAGATCGCTGAGATGGCTGATAAATTCCCTGAGGCATTTGCTCAGTTCCAGGAAGTATGTAAGACTCTGGAAGATCACTACAGAGATATGCAGGATATGGAGTTCACCGTTGAGCATGGTAAGCTGTACATGTTACAGACCAGAAACGGTAAGAGAACCGCTCAGGCAGCTCTGAAGATCGCTTGTGATCTGGTAGATGAGGGCATGAGAACCGAGGAAGAGGCAGTTGCAATGATCGATCCTCGTAACCTGGATACTCTGTTACATCCTCAGTTCGACACCGCTGCTCTGAAGGCTGCAACTCCTATCGGCAAGGGCCTTGGTGCTTCTCCCGGAGCTGCATGTGGTAAGATCGTATTCACCGCAGAAGATGCAGAAGAATGGCATGCAAGAGGAGAGAGAGTTGTTCTGGTACGTCTGGAGACCTCTCCCGAAGATATCACCGGTATGAAGGCTTCCCAGGGTATCCTGACCGTTCGTGGTGGTATGACCTCTCACGCAGCAGTAGTTGCTCGTGGTATGGGTACCTGCTGTGTATCCGGTTGTGGCGACATCGCTATGGATGAGGAGAACAAGCAGTTCACTCTGGCTGGCAAGACCTTCCATGAAGGTGACTGGCTGTCTATCGATGGTACTACCGGTAACATCTATGATGGCGAGATCAAGACTGTTGACGCTACCATCGCAGGTGAGTTCGGTCGTGTAATGGCTTGGGCTGACAAATATCGTAAGTTAAAAGTTCGTACCAATGCAGATACTCCCGCAGATGCTAAGAAGGCTCGTGAGCTGGGCGCTGAAGGAATCGGTCTGTGCCGTACTGAGCATATGTTCTTCGAAGAGGACAGAATCGCAGCATTCCGTGAGATGATCTGTTCCGATACTGTAGAGGAGAGAGAAGCAGCACTGGAGAAGATCCTGCCTTATCAGCAGAACGACTTCAAGCAGCTGTATGAGGCTCTGGAGGGTAACCCTGTTACCATCCGTTTCCTGGATCCGCCTCTGCATGAGTTCGTTCCTACCGAGGAAGCTGACATTGAGAAGCTGGCTAAGGCACAGGGCAAGAGCGTAGAGACCATCAAGACCATCATCGCTTCCCTGCATGAGTTCAACCCTATGATGGGTCACAGAGGATGCCGTCTGGCTGTTACTTATCCTGAAATTGCCAAGATGCAGACCAAGGCTGTTATCCGTGCGGCAATCGAGGTTAAGAAGGCACATCCCGACTGGAATGTAGAGCCCGAGATCATGATTCCTCTGGTATGTGAAGTGAAAGAGCTTAAGTTCGTTAAGAAGGTAGTTGTAGAGACCGCTGATGCTGAGATCGCAGCTGCCGGTGTAGATATGAAGTACGAAGTAGGTACCATGATCGAGATCCCCAGAGCAGCTCTGACTGCCGATGAGATCGCTAAGGAAGCTGATTTCTTCTGCTTCGGTACCAACGACCTGACCCAGATGACCTTCGGCTTCTCCCGTGATGATGCAGGTAAGTTCCTGAACGCTTACTATGACACCAAGATCTTCGAGAATGATCCGTTCGCTAAGCTGGATCAGGCCGGTGTTGGCAAGCTGATGGAGATGGCTATCAAGCTTGGTAAGCCTGTAAATCCTAAGCTGCACGTTGGTATCTGTGGTGAGCACGGCGGAGATCCTTCTTCCGTAGAGTTCTGCCACAAGATCGGTCTGGATTATGTATCCTGCTCACCTTTCCGTGTACCTATCGCAAGACTGGCTGCTGCACAGGCTGCAATTGCTGATAAGTAGGATCCGACTATATTGAAATATTAGAGAAGGTATTACAATATAAGAAAACCCCATGGTTCGTAAGAATCATGGGGTTTTTTTGTGTAGGAAAATAATAAATGTAAAAAAGCGCGGAATATGTTATACTATAATTGACATGCGTTCATGCACAGGAATCATAAATGGTAGAGAAACAGGGTATTATGATGGAAAATTATCAGGAACAGTATAATCAGGAATTACATCAGCAGGAGATTAACTCGAATTTGCGGACATTAAAGGGATATTTTTGGATTGTTGTGACCATGCTGGTGCTTTGGCTGCTGACGCTTACGCGTATTTTTATCGTGGATGCCGGAATCTTTACCATGGCGGTGGGATTGTCCATGGTCATGGGTATTCCTGTTTTGTACATATACAAAAAAGTAGATCTGTCGAAGCATTGGGTAAAATATGTGTTTTTAACACTGATCTGCGTGATTTCTGCAATCTTCGCCGCCTTTTTGTCTTTTCATGCGGTGCTTATCTATGTATTGCCTTTACTTTTGGCAGTGCAGTATCGGAAGAAACAGACGCTTTGGATCACTTATGCAGTGAACGATGTGACCATGACCATCAGCATGGTGGCGGGATTCTACCATGGAATCTGTGATCTGAACCTGTTTTTGGGAAGTAATCACACCAGAGACTGGTATCTGGAACAGTGGGAGGCTGGAACACTGCAGTTTGGCGTTGAGCCGGATCCGTTGTTCGTGATCCTGTTCTACGGCGCGCTGCCCCGGGCAGTGATTCTTTTGATGTTCACTGTCATCCTGTGTTATATCAGTATCAGCAGCCATGAGGATGCACAGAAGATTGCGGATCTGACTTATCGCAAAGAGACTGACCTGGGAACGCATGTGTACAATAAGAACAAATATGAGGAAATGATCGAGACGTATTATCCGGAGGTACACAGACTGGCTGCTATTTTCTGGGATGCGAATAATTTAAAATATGTCAATGATAAATACGGTCACGCCGCCGGGGATGTTCTGATTCAGACATTATCCTCCGTACTGTATGAATTGTCTACGGACAGACGCAAGGTTTATCGTGTGGGCGGGGATGAGTTTGTTATGATTATCGAGAATCCGGTAGAAACCGAGATAGAGTCCATGATAGAGACTGTAAAAGCCGATCTCATGGAAAAAGATGGGCAGGGAGACATACCGATCTCCAGCGCAGTAGGCTGGGCGGAGGGCTGCGGCGTGGATATCCGCAAGATCGTCAATGAGGCAGATACGAAGATGTATGAGAATAAAAAACGCGGAAAGGAAGGCAGAGAATAGATGGCAAACTGGGTGAGTGCCGGCTGTGGTGTCATTGCCAATGAACTGGCACAGGCAATGGAAAAAAGAGGACAGAAGCTGTATGGTGTTGTGAACCGTACGCAGGAGAAAGCAGTCGCTTTTGCGGAGAAATACGGTGTGCAGAATGTATTTACAAGTTTTGAAGAGGTCTGTGCGGATTCGGCGGTGGATATCATCTATATCTCTACGCCTCATAATACGCATATTCACTTTTTGCGAAAAGCTCTGGTAGCAGGTAAGCATGTGTTGTGCGAGAAATCCATTACGTTAAACTCCGAAGAGCTGGAAGAAGCCATGCAGCTGGCGAAGGAGCACGGCGTAGTTCTGGCGGAAGCTATGACAATCTATCATATGCCAATCTATAAGGAACTGTTAAAGCGAGTGGATGCGGGAGACCTCGGAGAACTTCGTGTGATACAGATGAACTTCGGAAGCTATAAGGAATACGACATGAAGAACCGGTTCTTCAACCGGAATCTGGCGGGCGGTGCATTATTGGATATCGGCGTATATGCGCTCTCTTTTGTAAGAATGTTCTTAAGCTCCTGTCCGGATCAGATCGCCTCTCAGGTGAAATTTGCACCTACGGGAGTGGACGAGCAGGCTGGTATCCTTTTAATGAATCCGAAGCAGGAGATGGCGACAGTGACATTATCTCTGCATGCCAAGCAGCCCAAGCGGGGCATGCTATCTTTTGACAAGGCTTATGTGGAGATGTATGAATATCCCAGAGGACAGAAGGCAGTGATCACCTACACGGAGGACGGTCATACTGAGGAACTCCGGGCAGGAGCCACAGCGGATGCCCTGGTCTATGAGGTAGAGGATATGGAGCGGGCAATTGCCGGACAACCGGAGGTCATGAAGTTGAATTATACGGAAGATGTCATGTACATGATGACAGAGATCCGAAAACAGTGGGGACTGACCTATCCGGAGGAAGAGTAGACTAGGAAAAAATCTGATAACAGTATTCCGGCGGTAAAAAGAGCCGAAGAAAATATGACCAACCGTCGGGATGCAGGGAGAATACTGATGATACGAAACAAGAGTCTGGGGAAGAGACTTCTGGCGGCGGGGATTATGCTGATATTTAGTATGAGCGGCTGCGGAACAGACAATGAGATAGAGTTAACAGGGAATGGAATAGGAAGTGATGGAATAGAAGCTGTGGCAACGGTGGATTCTGCTGAGGTGACCGCTGCCGGGGAAACGGCATCGGATGTCACGGGTGGAGATGCTGCATCCACAGGAACTGCGGAGGATACAAATAAAACGGCACCGACTCCTGCCCCAGCGCCTCGGCAGGAGCTTACTACTGCGGATCGCATGGTGGACCGGACGAAAGTGAAAGGCATTTATGTCACCGGTCCTAAGGCCGGCAGCGCCGGAATGGAGGAGCTGATCGGGCTGGTGGATGAGACGGAACTGAACGCTATGGTCATTGATGTGAAAAATGATGAAGGAAATGTGACGTTCCGGCTGATGAATGAGGAGATTACACAGAACATTCCCGTACTGGACCAGATATCCGAAATGCAGGCAGGAGTGTGCTACATCCGGGATATTCAGGCTTTGATGCAGGAACTGAAGGATCATAATATTTATACCATTGCGAGGATCGTATGTTTCAAGGATCCCATTCTGGCGGCGGCGAGACCGGAACTGGCATTGACCAAACCGGACGGCAAGCCAGTGACGGATGCCAACGGCCTGGCATGGGTGAATCCATACAGGCAGGAGGTCTGGGAATATCTGACAGAACTTGCCGAGATGGCAGCAGACCTTGGATTCGATGAGATCCAGTACGATTATGTGCGTTTTCCGGTGGGATCAGATGCCAATGTGGCGGACTACGGTGTGGATATGGATGCCTATCCGAAGAGGCAGGCAATACAGGATTTTCTTGCCTATGCAGGAGACAGACTGCATGAAAAGGGATGCGTGGTTACGGCGGATGTCTTCGGCACTATCATCGGAAGTGAGACCGACGTGCAGACGGTAGGGCAGGATTACATGGCGCTGGGACAGACCGTGGATGCCATCAGTCCCATGGTGTATCCCTCTCATTATGCGAACGGGGTATTCGGACTGAAGGTACCGGATGCGAATCCTTATGAGACGGTATTGGCGGCAATGCAGGGTTCTGTCGAAGAACTGCAGGAGATTCCGGAGGCAGAGCGGGCTGTGGTGAGACCCTGGCTGCAGGCATTTACTGCCACCTGGGTTCCGGGGCATATTTCCTATAACGGAACACAGATCAGGGAACAGATTCAGGCAGTCTATGATGCCGGTTATGAGGAATGGATCCTGTGGAATGCAACAAACCGCTATTCGGCAGAGGGACTGCTTAGTGCAGACGAGGTAGAGGATAATGAAAATAATCAATAAGATCATAATAGGGATTGCAGTGATCTGCCTGCTGTTATGTGGCGGTATCCTGGTATTTGCACTGAATCCGGATATGACCGATGCTCTGGCACAGAGGCTGTATGGAAACGGAAATAATGCGGAGACTGTAACAGAGACAGCAGAGGCAATCGGAAATCCCAGCAATATAGGTACAGATGGAAGTGTTTCGGTAACGCTGCCGGATCAGCCTGAAAACAGTCTGAGCGATTACATCAATCCGAATCCCCAGGAACCCCTGTGATATCCCGGCGGTAATACCGGAAGCTCCGACAGCGGTACTGTAGCCACACCGGCTCCCAGAAGTGACGCTGTGACGGATTTAAACTCTTATTATGCAAACTGTATTACACAGTTAAGCATTCTGGGGAGCGGAGATCAGCATTTTGACAATGTGGTTCCCAAGAGTCTGTGGAGTTCCATTGAGCAGGCGTATAATACCGGAGCCTACGAGCAGGGATATGTGGCGGAGGTGCTGAAAAAGCTTGGCATGGACAACTTTGCGATTCAGCTGCAGCTGGTAGATCTCGGGGATGGGTATTACAGAGTATATCACAATGTGGTGACTTATTAGAGATTTGATGGTTCAGAGAAAATCAATCAAGAGGAACACTGTTATCAAAAAAGGATTTCAGTGTTCTTTTTTGTTTGCATTGTAAGAATATGTAATATTTAATAAATAATATTAAGAATCATTACTAATATTATTGACTAATAATTATGAATACGATATAATCATGATAAAGAAATAAATAAAACAGATCAGGAGTGTCATACTACATAGAAATAGCGTAGGCAGTATGGCAGATAGAAAATAGAAAAAGCAATCTGGTGATATGTCAAGCTAATTTTTGAAATGATTTTGATATGTATTTC
>OLGN01001871.1_pt1 | contig 10712 bp, 9 predicted proteins | sample 1605941 | NCBI WGS metagenome assembly OLGN01 (sample SAMN03283269) | human gut metagenome | biome: human-associated habitat; material: feces | host: Homo sapiens | place: USA | collected 2013
TTCTCTTTTCTTTCTGTCAGCATAGCAAGCGTCGGTGTCTGCACTCTGCCAACTACCAGACGTTTAAAATACCTGGTTGTGTAAGCTCTCGTTGCATTCATTCCGATCAGCCAGTCTGCCTGTGCCCTGCATACCGCAGCATTACAAAGACCTGCATAGTCTCTCCCGTCATTTAAGGACTGAAATCCTTTCTGAATGGCTTCATCTTCCATTGAACTGATCCACAGACGCTTCACTGGTTTCTGACAGCCTGCCAGATCATAAACTCTTTTAAAAATCAGTTCTCCTTCTCTTCCAGCATCACAGCCATTGACCAGATACGCTACATCTTCCCGGTTCATTAAGCTGCACAACACTTCAAACTGCTTCTTTTTATCTTCTGATACCTGTACTTTCCATACTTCCGGGATGATCGGCAAATCCTCAAACTGCCATTTTGCATATTTTTCGTCATAAAATTCCGGTGGTGCATATTCTACCAGGTGTCCCAGACACCAACTGACAATGCAACTGTTCCCCTCCAGATACCCGTCCTCTCTCTGATAAGCAGATAAATTTTTTGCAAGGCTCTGTGCCACGCTCGGTTTCTCTGCAATCACTAAAAATTTCGCCATGTTTTCCTCCTGTTCCTGTCAAAAAGGCAGTCCATAAAGAACTGCCCTTTCTCCATACCTTATGATTTTTCGCTATTTCTGCTGATCTTCTACATTTTCTTCATCTTCATTGATGTAACTGTCATCAGCAAATTCCAGACCTTCCTCTACAATTCCGTCCTCTTTTTTCTTTCGGAATTTACTTAAAGCAAAAGCAGCTAAACCACCGAATACAAGTACAATGCCTCCACCCAGAACTGCAGAACCAAACATTTTATTACCACTGGATTCCGGTTTTACTTCTGTTTCTGGCTGTACGGTAGTTTCCGGTTCTGGTGTTGTGGTTATTTCCGGAAGAACAACTGCAGATTCCTCTTTTTTCTCGGTTTCCTCATTTTCATCTAAGAACTCTGCCAGATCCTGTTCATCTACCAGTGACATCATGTACACATTTTCAGAAGTACCGGAACGATCAATAACCATATAAAAGGTATTTCCATTCTTTGTCTGGACAGTCAGAAACTGCTTGGAGCTGTCATTCTCCTTATCATCCACAAGTTGTCCGTTTCCCGGCGTGGAAAATGGTGTTCCCTCTGTGGCAGGCTGCTCCGCCGGCTGTTCTTCTATCACCTGTTCCGCAGTTTCAGTCTGCTCTGCGTTTTCATTTGCCTGTGCAAATGCGGTCACGCTGGCAGAACCAATCAGCATCGTTGCCGACAGCATAATCATTAAAACTTTTTTCATTACTTTATTCTTCATCTTCCAAAACCTCTCTTTCTGCTTCCGATTCGGAGAACATCTTTTCGTCCTCTAAACTTTTTTCTTTTACTGTTCCTGTTTCCTGATTGTCCATGGAAAGATTGCCTTCCTCATCAAACTGCATCGTAACGGTTCCTTTCTGAATCCCATCCAAAAATGTCAGCATTTCATGGCTACCCATTTTCATAGAACGGATTGCTTTGATAATCTCTGCATCTTCCATCTGCTTTTTCTGGATTCTCAGTTGCCTTACATGCTCCTGCAGTTCCAGAATCTTGTTTTCAGTTTTCTGAATATCATCCAGAACCTTTTTTAATCGCATATTCATCTCTTGTTCGCTCCCTTCTAGTGAAGTCTGCCAAATGCCATAAAATGTTGCTGCCAGTAAGAACTTGCAATGCTTGTATACTGAATCGGATTTCCACAATGAATCATCATGTTATTTCCTACATAAATTCCAACATGGCTCGCTCCCGGCGTATCATAAGTTCCCTGGAAAAAGATCAGATCGCCCGGCTTTGCATCAGATGGAGATACATAGGAACAATAAGAACGAAGTCCGTCCGCTGTTTCTCTTCCCACATTCCATCCATTTCCGCAGTTATTGATTACCCAACATACAAAACCAGAGCAATCAAAACTGGTAGATGGCGATGCACCGCCCCAGACATACGGATAACCAAGATATTTTTCCGCTTCCCGGATCATCTTGGCAAACTGCGGATCAGAAAGTGCTTCTGCCGGAATATCATATCCAAAACCTGCCCCACCTGTCGGAATTGTGTTAAGGTCAAACAGATAATCACGATTTCCATAGTATTTGTTGTAAGCGTCATACTGCTCCTGTTCCTTATCTGTCATACGGTTTCTTAAAACTGCATCCAGGTTATGGTTCGTAAGTGTTACATCCAGCCGGTTCACTTCTCTTGTTGTCGTTACTTCTACTTCCTGACTTCCATTGCTGTCTGCTATGTATGCTTCCCAGGTCTGGTGCCCATGTGCTGATGCAGAAGCGTGATCGCTGTAAAATACATCAAACTGAACACCATACTGTGCAAAATTTCCAGTATCCTCAACTACATACTCCACACCATTCATAATGACATGAGTTCCCATTGGCACAAATGGATTAGAAGCATCCACCGCAATCGTGTGATTCGCCTGTGGATACGCTCCACTTGCAGTCGGGCCTCCACTCCACTGTCCGCAACAAATCGGGCAGTTACAATATCCACTGGTTACAACCTGTCCCAGTGATTCTCCAACTCTGACCGTTTTCTTTTCTGTTACGGTTTCCCGTGTTGAATCCGTATATAAGCCATACTGTTCCTTAAAAATCTCCTGAATCTCATCCGCAACCTCTGCATAAGTAAAACCGCCGTACTTGACTGTCAGATAAGAAATGAGTTGATACGGATTGTGTCCGATCTCATCAATCTGAAACTGGAACTCGTCATAATCGGAATGGTTTGCTTTCATCTGATTGATCTGTTCATTCAGTGCATTTTCCAAAGCCACATAAGCATTTTCCGCAGCATAAATATCTGCATCCTCGCTGGAATAACTGGTAGAAATAATAGCATTGGAACTGCCCTGGAATAACGCAGCACAGCTTGACAGACTTGTTACCATCAACGCAAACAGCAGAACCAGAACTCCTATGGACAAGAGGATATTTCTGTTCTGTGCCACGATCTCCTTAACCGCAGCCTTGGCTTTCTCCGTAAATCGCTGTGCATTTACAAACACTGCATCTTTCGCAGCCTTTCCCTGTTTCGCAGCCTGATACTGCTTCTGGTAACGCTTTTTCTGCAGTAATTTCTTTAATGCAGACTGTTTCTTCTGCTCTGCTTCTTTCTGAACCGCCTTTTTTGCTTCATTGGAAACACTGGTACCAAACTGCAAACGGGATTTTTCTGTTTCTTCCAGAACAGATTCCCTTAACCGATTATTTCTCTGTCGGTTCTCTTTCAATCGTTCCCGAACGTAGATAGACTTTCTTGCAAGACTTTCTCCTGCAAGTTCCATCTGATCTGCCGCATCAAGGGCAGCATTATCATCGGTATCTTCTCTGACCTTTTTCTGACTATAATCAGATACCGTTTCCGAAACGGCGGAAGCTCCCCTTTTTGCCATCCCACTGCCAGGAATCACACCTTTGCTTTCATCTTCAAAGGAAAGCCGGGATTTTGATTTCTTCTGTTCTTTTCGTATCTGTTCCCTTTTTGTCTTGCTTTTGATCTCTTCCCGAAAGTCTTCCATTGATTTTTCATCAACTTCTGCCTTTTCATGGTAGAGTTTCTGCTCTTTTGCTGCATAGGCTGTGACCATCTTTTTCTTTCGGTTTTGCCTGTCCGGTTCTGTTATTTCAGAATCACGTTCAAATTTCCGTTCCGGATGCCCCCGGATACTATCTTTCCGAAGTCTGGAACGTGAAACAGGCGGAGATTTCTCCCCGCCTGCTTTATCATCACTCATTTCTGAGTTTTCCATTTCCTCCGCTTCCGCAATTTCTTCCTGTTCCAGAAAAGCGTGTCTGGACTGCAGTCTGTGTTTTCCTTCTTTCACTCCCTCAACTGTTTCTTCTGCAGTATGAGTTTTTCTGACCTTTCCAAAGTCCAGCTCCTGTTCCCTGTGTCCGGCTGTTTTCTTCTCATCTGTCTCACGTCCGGTAATCCGCTTTTCCTTTTTACTGCGGAGATTTTTTTCCCTGAGTCCATCCCGGCTCATCTTCTGGACAGTCTTGTCCCTTGCTTTATATTCATGCTCCTGCATGGTCATCATCTCCTGATCTATGGTAATTTTCCGTTTTATTCCTTTCCGTTATTTTTCTTTGCAACCAATACCATACGTCCATTTTTCTGGGAATACTCACAAGTAGACAGTGTAAGTAACTTATCTCTGTATTTTGCTGTTGTTCCTGTTTGATAAAGTGATTTTTCCTTAACGGAAGCAATAAATTTTTTATAATCAGCCACTGTTCCAGCTTTGATAAAACTGTAATAATCAAAATCATTTCCTGTATAAACGGGCGTTGTAAATGCTGCAAATATCTGATACTGTTCATTTCCCCATATCGTGCGGAACAGGATTGTCGGATGTTCTTCGTAAAATCCTTCGTCCTTATATTTCTCAAGGTCAGCAAACATCTTCCCACTGTTCATGTGATGTCCATATATGATCAGATTGTCCGAATCCCCTGGTACACATTCCTCTGCCAGAAATAAACATCCATTTGCAGAATATTCCCCATTGAAATCCCGATGCAGATAATAATTTTTATCTTCGGGCCGGTACATGACCGGATAGTCTATTTGCGTTCCATCAATGGTCAGCCAGCCAATACAATCCGGATTTTCTTCATGCAATGCCAAAATTCCAGCATCTATCTCTATCAAAGAATCGCCGGAAGCATCTTCTTCCGATTCATCCTCTCTTTTCTGCATTAGCTCCTGCAGTTCCTGCTGTAACTGATTATCCTGTCTTTCCTGCATAAAAAATCCAATTAAGAAATACAGACTGATCGTAAGCAATATAACAGATATAGAAAGTAACAATCCTGCCACCCATTTTCTCATGCTCTGCTGTCACCCCTTTAACTATCGTCTCTGCCTTTGATGCCGAGTTTTTCACGCTTCTCTACATCTTCTGGTTTCGATGACATTAACGCATAAAGCATAAGGGTATTATCGAATCTGTCCTTAAATGGAATAATTGTATTTCCATAAAAAATCAGCCCTTCTCCCTCTCCACTGTTTGTTACATAGGAAAGCTGGTGTGTTGAAATATTAAGCTGTTTTGCCAGAATCTGTCGATCCCCGGATGCCTGGTTGAGCATCAGGATAAAGTCCGAGTTTTCAAAGATGTTCTCAATCTCCCGGCTGGCTAACAGGTCTTTTACGTTCTGCGAGATACCCGTAGGGATACCACCCCATTTACGGAATCGCTTCCAGATCTCTACGCTGTATGCTGCTGTCTGTTCCTCCTTCAAAAGCAAATGGAACTCATCAATATAGTACCTGGTTGATTTATGGACGGAACGGTTAATCGTAACCCTGTTCCACACCTGATCCTGAACAATCAGCATTCCCAGCTTTTTAAGCTGTTTTCCTAAATCTTTAATATCGAAACATACCAGACGGTTATTCAGTTCTACATTAGTACGATGATTGAACACTTTTAAGGAACCATTAACGTAAATCTCCAATGCAGTTGCCAGTCTCTGTGCTTCTGCTTCTTCCTGTTTCCGAAGCAAATTGTATAAATCTTCCAGAATTGGCATTTTCTCTGGTACCGGGTCTTCAAGATAATCCTGATACACCATTCGTACACAACGGTCAATAATTGTCTTTTCTACTGGTTCCAGTCCATTCTTCCCACCTACAATAAGCTCGCAGAGAGAAAGGATAAAATCTGATTTCAGCGAAAGCGGATCATCGTCATCAGCATAGTTTAGGTTAATATCCATCGGATTAATATAATCATGGCTGTTTGGGGAGATACGGATGACCTGCCCCTTAAATGCCCGGACTAATGGAAAATACTCGCCCTCCGGATCACAGATAATAATGTCATCTTTCGTAACGATAAAAACATTCGTAATCTCACGCTTTGCCGCAAATGATTTACCAGCACCCGGTGTACCAACAATCAGTCCATTCGGATTCTTCAGTTTTTTACGGTCAGCCATAATCAAATTGTTGGATAAAGCATTTAAGCCGTAATAGATAGATTCCCCTGCCATAAATAATTCCTGTGTCGTAAATGGAACAAAAATAGCAGTTGAAGTCGTTGTCAATGCACGCTTGATTGGAATCCAGTTTTTCCCCAATGGAAGGCAGCTCATAAGTCCCGGTTCCTGCTGATAATCCAGTCTTTTCAATGCACAGTTATATTTCTGTGCAATGCCTGCTGTCTGAAACACAACATTTTCAAGTTCCTGTTTATCTTTCGCAGTATTTAAAAATACCACCGTTACAAGAAACATTCGCTCATTTCTGGACTGCAAATCTTCCAGAAGACGTTTCGCTTCCCCTCCGTATGTATTCAAGTCGGAAGGAATGATGTCCATATCATATCCGGAACGAACTGCCTTCTTCTGTTCCTCAATTTTCATACGGTTAATGTCTGTAACCTTTGCCTTTACCAGTTTGATTGCTTTCATCTGGTCAATGGACTGGATATGCAGATTGACAAGCAGATTACAGTCCATTTCCAGAAACTCTGCAAGCATTTTGTCCGTCAGCTCCGGTGCCAGAATCTGCAAGTAGGAAACTGCACCCATCGTATCTCCCATCTGAAAATCTTTTCCGTTCTTAAACAGGAAACTGGATGGAGCAATATAGTCCTTCGTATTCAATCCGGTACGCAATACATCATCGTAACTGAACTGAAACGGTACTTTACTGTCCTGATTAAATGTTTCATACATAATCTGTAAACGCTCCACACCATTCAACGGATATGCCGACACACCCAGTATTTTGAAATTATTCAGAATATCCGTTTCAATACGTTCCAGCTTTGGTTTTGCTTCCCGAATATTATCTGCTTCAATCCCAAATGTAAGGTACTTTGTTCTGACAAGTCCGTTATTTCCCTTTGCAAGCTGGTTTCTGAGCATCTGTGCAAATTCTGTACGCAGATCGTCAAAACTGTCATTCTGTTTCTTAATCCGAATCACGTCCTCATACTCTGTCATATTGCTGTGATGATTGATAAAGGACAACTGGAAATGAATTGTGCTGTCAAAATAGTTCAGAAAATCACACCAGTTTTCAAAAATCGTATTTTTATCTTCATTCTGAGCTAACTGATAGTTAATATCATAAAAGCGGATTGTTTTGGAATAATAGCCATCCTCGACACGACAGATTCCATCTTTTCCCATTTCTCTGTATGGAATAGACTGCTGTGCGGTAATCTTCTTCTCTTTTTTCGATGCCGTGTTACCCTTGCTGCCTGCTTTTTTTACAGAACTGCTTTTTACTTTTGACTTTCCTTTTGCAGAGATTGATGACTGAGATTTCTGTTTTCCCTTTTTCTCTTTTTTCACGCGTTTTTCTTCTGCTTTTTCTTCACGGGCTTTTTGTTTTTCCTCCTGTTTCGCCCTCTTTTTGTCTTCCTTTTCCTGTGTTTTATGCAGTTTTTCCTCATATTTTTGTGCTTTTTTCAAAGCACGTTTCTCACGTCTGGTAAGTTTACGCCTTGGTCTGCGAACACCTCTGCGTCTTTCCAGAGCCTCATACCCTGTAACCACAGGTTCTCCAGTTAAACGCTGTCTGTGCTTGGCATAATCTTCTGCTTCATCCGGATCAAACACTGGCAGTTCTTCTGAATCTTCTTCATCCAGCCACCAGTCCTCCTGATAAACGGAATCCTCAGTATGCTGAGACTGCCATTTATCGTTTCTTCTTTTTTCCATGAGCAGTGCCTCCTTTCGCTTTTGTCACAATTTTCTTTTTCTCATACAAATTTTCAACCTCATACTTCCGTACTGGCGGACGGATAAATTTTACTGTAATCATATTTTTCAGGACTATTTCCAGTGGAAGTCCATCCTTTTCATACATGGCAAATAAAAAAGCCGGAAGCATCAACAGACACATTCCGGTTGCCGCATTACTTGAACCAATCATTCCTCTTGTAAGGAAATAAAACGGAAGCCCAACTGCTCCTGCAATGCCAAGGCAGATAAGCTGACGTTTCGTAAGGTTCAAAATAATCTTATTTTTTACCTTTGTCAGATCTTTGGGTACAGATACAAAAGCCATCCTCCATCATCTCCCATCTTCACGATTTAAAATATCTACTGTACTGTTTACTTCATTCCCCCAGACATCCCATCCAGGTGTACTCTCCCTCGCAAACATTTCCAGCCTTGGTAAATCTCCCATAAGTTCCATAATCAGATCTCTTGTTATATCTGGTTTCTTGCTGTGTTTTTCCCGTGGAGAAAAAATAAGCTGTGAAACTGTTTTTGACTTTCGCCTGGGTTTCCCTTTTGTAGCTATCAAACATATTTCTACATTGGAACGTGTCCAATATCCCATTCCCAATACATATCCCTCTCCGGTTCTTTTCGGCTTTAACCAGACAAATCCAACTGTTTTATATTCAAATCCACACGCTTTCATTACCTTAAAAGATTCGGGTAACTGTGGGCATGTGACCCATAAAAACAACACAGCATTTTTGTCAGTCCATTCCTTAACCGGCAAGCTGCAAATCTCCTCCACTGACATTGTCTTATAATGATTTTCGGCAACGCCCGTTCCTTTAGCATTTCGATATTGCCATGGCGGATCTGCATAAATAATCTGATATTTTTCCAATACCTTCTCCTCCTTCGTTTAGTGTGCATTAAATATGCTCTTTGAGAAATTAGCTGTCTTCATAAGACTGAAACACAGTATCACTGTATAAGCCATTACACTGAGCAGCGCTGTATGCACATTGTCTGATACCTGTATGTTGGCAACCAATACAGAGTAAATGCCCACACACACCATAATAAAAAATCCCTGAAATGCCAGTGCAAACAATCCTCTTAAATAATTGCTGCCAATCTGTCCCCATTCCCGATTGCTCATAGTGGCAAATGGAATTGCACCGATTGACGAATACAGATAAATTTCTATCATACGGCCATACAAAATAACCGTTATAAAAACGGATATAACCTTTAGGCACAGACTCGCCAGAAGCGTTTCCAGTGCCAGTATAATCAGCTCTCCTATTTCCATTGATTCCATTGCTGTCTCCATCGAGGTGATTACCGAATCAATATTGATTGCCGTCTGCTGGTTGATAACACCTGCAGCCCGGTTCACTACATTCTGTCCAACATCAAAAATTGCCATTGTGATCGTAAAAGCATTGCTTACGAACCAAACTGCTACCCACATCTTGAAGAAATATTTAAAAAACATCCATGTATCTATGTCATGCATGTTGTTCTTTTCGGTGAGCATGGAAATCAGCTCATAGCACAACACAAAGGTTATGATCATTCCGGCAATCGGTACGATCACAGAATCCGACAGATTTTGGATCAGACTAAAAATACTGCCACTCCAGCCCTGGGGCGTTTGCCCAACCTGACTTGCAATATCACCGGTTTTTTCATTCACATCGGTAAACATGTTCGTCAGGTTTGAGCTGACCATGCCTGTAAGGAGGTTACGCATCCATTCTTCTATGGACTCAAAAATCTTATCCATGCGTGTTCTCCTTTCTTACTGCCCCGGCTAAAACAAATTCGCCAGTAATGGTACAAGCTGTGTACCGATCAGAACGACACCTCCACCTGCCATAAGCTGTTTGATTCCCTGGGACTTGGCTCCGGGATTGTCATTTCCATATCCTTCCAGGAGATTGATAACTCCCCAAACTGCCAGACCAGCTCCGATTGCAACAACCAGAGTCTGTAAAATATTAATTGCGGATGTAAAAAACGCCATAATCTATGTTCTCCTTTCGTAACTGCTGTTTTCATTGTGATTTTTTAACGGTTACTACTCGGAGGGTTCCGCCCTGATGGGCGGTCTTTCATGCTTACGCATATCGCTACCTCCCAAAAGGGCATAAAAAAAGAGCTATGTATGTTTTACGTTACATGCTCTGTGCCTTCATTTTCACTATTTGATTGTTCTTCCAGTTCACTGCCTTCATACATATAAAGGTCGAACTGTTCTTCCGGATCTAACCGGACTTCCATCTGATGTTTCATATATTCTTCCACATGAAACTCATTCTTTTTATCATAATCGGATAATTGCTTATACCGTTTATGTTTTGTAATATCAAATTTATCACTGTAAAACGGACGGACACCACGAAGCTGCAAAATACATTTGTTACCGTCCATGACTGCCAGTTCATCCCGGCTCATCAGTTCTTTTCCCGTTTTCTGATAGTTCAGACCATAAGATCTGCTCTGGCCTCTTGTATCAGAAGTGTTATATAAATCAATTGTTTCCTTTCCCAGTGTCTCTGAAATTTCTTTCAGAGTGGTACTTTCCTTTCCACCAAGGAACAGCATGGTATCACAGTTTCCTGTGATGGTTTCCGCTGCATCCTTATAAATGGTCTTGAGCTGTGACTGTGACTGCAGAATAATAGATGCGGAGATTTCTCTGCTTCGGATCGTTGCAATCAGCTTATCGAACTTCGGAATTTGTCCAATATTTGCGAACTCGTCACAGAGGATTCTCACATGATAAGGTAGTCTTCCATGATGAACGTCATCGGCCCTGTCGCATAACAGGTTAAAAAGCTGACTGTACATCATGGCAACCACAAAGTTAAAAGTATCATCCGTATCAGAGATTACAATAAACAATGCTGTTCTTTGATCTC
>OLGN01001880.1_pt1 | contig 10683 bp, 8 predicted proteins | sample 1605941 | NCBI WGS metagenome assembly OLGN01 (sample SAMN03283269) | human gut metagenome | biome: human-associated habitat; material: feces | host: Homo sapiens | place: USA | collected 2013
TCCAGTACAAGAACGTCTACGGCAAGGAGGACACCCTCGTCACCATCCAGATCGACATGTTGCTCGCCGAGCGCTTCGGCATGTACTACATCGACGAAAACGGCGAGAAGAAGCTGCCGTACATCATCCACCGCACGTCTCTCGGCTGCTACGAGCGCACGCTCGCCTACCTCATCGAGGAGTATGCCGGCGCGCTGCCGACGTGGATGGCGCCCGAGCAGGTGCGCTTCCTGCCCGTTACCGACCGCGCCGCCGACTACTGCGCCGAGCAGGCCAAGAAGCTCGAAGACATGGGCTTCCGCGTCGAGGTCGACTACCGCAACGAGAAGATCGGCCGCAAGATCCGCGACGCGCAGATGGAGAAGGTCCCCTACATGGTGGTCGTCGGCGACCGCGACATGGAGAACGGCACCGTTTCCCCGCGCCACCGCACGGACGGCGACCTCGGCGCGATGAGCATGGACGAGTTCTCCGCGCTTCTCAAGCAGGTCGTGGACAACAAGGAAAAGAAGTAAATAACACACGGATTTTGCATAATCAGTATGTGAGACCTTCATGCGATCAGGGCGGCGCTTTGCCGCCCTGATTTTTTATACCTAAAGAAAAATTTGAAAACCTGATAAATGTTTAACGAAATAATCGGTCGAATGATGACGGAATTCAACGATAATTTGGCGAAATATCCAAAAAAGTAAAAACGTCTTGCAATAGACCTGTCATTCAGCTATAATGAGACTGCCTGAAAGAGGCAAGTAAATTTCGGAATTCAACGCTTCTCCAACGTAGGTGCTCCGAAGCGCCCCCACGCGGCGGAGCATGTGCCGGTGAAGCGGTGAATGCCGGAAGAATCAAAAAGGAGATTGCGTATGAAAAAGTTTTTAGCTCTGATCCTCTCTCTCGCGATGGTCTTCGCGCTGGTCGCCTGCGGCGGTGAGAAGACGGATGACAGCCAGAACAACGACGGCGATTCCAGCTCCCCCGTTGCGATCACTCTGGCGACCGGCGGTACCTCCGGTACCTACTACGCTGTCGGCGGCGTTCTCAAGACCGTCCTCGACTCCAAGCTGACCCTTTCCACCCTCAATGTTGAGTCCACCGGCGCTTCCGTCGCGAACGTCAACATGATCACCGACGGCGAGGCTCAGATGGCCATTCTGCAGTCCGACGTTATCAACTACGCGCACGAGGGCACCAACTCCTTCGACGGCGCTCCCGAGACCAACGCTCTTTGGGTCGCTGGTATCTACAACGAGACCGTTCAGATCCTTGCCAAGCCCGGCATCAACACCGTGTCCGACCTCAAGGGCAAGACCATCTGCGTCGGTGACGTTGGTTCCGGTACCGAGATCAACGCCTGGCAGGTTCTCGGCGCTGCGGGTCTGACCAAGGACGACGTCAATGCGGTGAACGGCTCCTTCCAGGATGGCGTTGACCAGCTCAAGGACGGCAAGATCGACGCCGCCTTCACTGTCGCCGGTGCTCCCACGACCGCTATCGTCGACTATGCCACCACCAACACCCTCAACCTCGTCTCCCTGAGCGACGATGAGCTCGCCGCCATCCAGGAGGCCTATCCGTTCCTGATCCGTGACGATCTGGCTGCCGGCACCTACACCGGTCAGGATGCCGATGTCACCTGCGTCGCTATCCAGGCTACTCTCGTTGCCTCCGAAGAGCTGAGCGAGGATGTCGTTTATGAGTTCGTCAAGGCCATGTTCGACAACAAGGACGCTCTGACCGAAGGCCACGCCAAGTTCGGCTTCCTCGATCCCGAGACTGCCTCCGCTGGTGCTACCGTCACCATGCATCCCGGTGCTGAGAAGTACTACAAGGAAATCGGCGTCCTGTAAGCAGGATCGCTACCGTGTATTGACGTGAATTCTCATCTGCGGAAATACATAATTGCGGCCGCTGCAATAATAACGATTATTGCAGCGGCCGCCGTGCTTCTTTCTCGCTCCGGCTACTATCTGACCCTGCGCAACCGCGACACCGGCGAGGTCTACGCCCGGTACAAAATGGGCGAGGGAGACCGCTTTTCCGTGACCTTTATCCATTCCGTGAACAAATACCCACTGACCGATACCTACGAGATCGAAAACAAAACGATCTATGTGGAGGAGACGACCTATTGCTCCTTTGGCGCAGGCGTGCAGACGGAGCTCAACCCCGGCGAAACGCTTGACAAGGTCTATGTGGACCGCCCCGATTACAAGGGCTGGGCAATGGTCATCCGAAACATCCATCAGGACAGGACAAACGTCGGCTACATTGTCGGTACGGTCTCTGACCATGTACTCAATGTAAACGGCGAGGATGTTAGTCTGCGTGATTTGTGTGGAAAAAACGCGCCTGTGCGTTTTAATTACGAATTCTGGCTCGTCTGAGCGCACGGACGCTCTCAAATAGAATTAGGAGGAAATTGCATCATGGCTGAAAACGAAAAGCTCAACAATGTTGCAGTCGACAATGACGTCGGCACCATGGAAGACGTCGATGCGATCATGAAAAAGTACGACCGTGAGTCGAACACGCGCGTCTGGGAGGGGACTCCCCGCAAGATTCTGCGTGTCCTTACGGCACTGTTCGGCATTTTCCTGATCGTGATGAACATGTGGATCAAGATGGACGAGCGTGCGCGCCGTCCGCTCTTCCTCGGCCTGGTCATCATTCTCGTGTTTATCTACTACCCCATCAAGAAGGGCTCTCAGAAGGTCAACTACATGCCTTGGTACGATATCGTCATGGCGGCAGTCGGCGCGTTCTGCTTCTTCTTCTACCCCTTAAATCTTGAAAAAATCGTGACTGCCGGTACGCGAATCCAGAAGACCTTTGTCGTGCAGATCGGCAGCATTTCCATTCCCCTTCTGATCGTATTTGCAATCATCGGCACTTTGATCCTCGTCGAGTGCTGCCGCCGCGTGGTCGGTATGCCGATCATCTGCGTAGCGGCGGTGTTCGTGCTCTACGCCTTCTTAGGCGCGGGCAAGGACTTAAAGACCGTTATGTATAACCTCTTCTACACCACGACCGGTATCCTCGGCACCCCGATCGGCGTCTGCTCGACCTACATCGCGCTGTTCGTCATCTTCGGCGCCTTCCTGGAGGCCACGGGTGTTGCAAACTTCTTCATCGACTGTGCGAACGCGCTGGTCGGCTGGGCTTCCGGCGGTCCTGCAAAGGTCGCGGTCGTTTCTTCTGCCCTCTGCGGCATGGTCTCCGGTTCCTCCGTCGGTAACACCGTTACCACCGGTTCCGTCACCATCCCGATGATGAAGAAGACCGGTTATCCCCCGGAGTTTGCCGGCGCGGTCGAGGCTGCGTCTTCCACCGGCGGTCAGATCATGCCCCCGATCATGGGCGCTGCGGCGTTCCTGATGGCGGAAATGGTCGGCGTTCCCTATGCTGATATCATCGTGCGTGCAATCCTGCCCGCATTCCTGTACTTCCTCGGTATCTTCCTCGGCGTGCACTTCAAGGCCAAGAAGCTCGGCCTCAAGGGCCTGCCCCGCGAAGAGCTCCCCAAGTGGAAGATCCTGCTCCCGCAGATCTACCTCATCCTCCCGCTGGTCGTTCTGGTCTACATGATCATGATCGGCTTCACGATGGCCACCGCCGCCGTGTACGCGACCCTTTACTGCGTGGTCGTCGCCATGATCAGCCGTGAAGAGGGCAAGAAGAAGCTCGTCATGGCCATCCCCCTGATCCCGCTTCTGTTCATGACCCTCATGAGCCGCAGCTTCGAGCCGGGCACCTTCATGGGCGAGAACGGCAGCACGCTCTGCCTTGCCATCGCCTTCGCGCTGCTGGTTATCAACTACGCCATCAGCAAGCCCAACGTCAAGAGCCTGCCCACCATCATCGACGCGTTTGAAAACGGCGGCAAGAACTGCCTGAGCGTCGGTATCGCCTGCGGTATGGCTGGTATCATCGCCGGCGTCGTCACCATGACCGGTCTCGGCCAGGTGCTCATCGGCGCGATCGTCGGTCTGTCCAACGGTCACCTGATCATCGCTCTCGTGCTGACGATGCTCTGCTGCATCGTGCTCGGTATGGGCGTTCCCACCACCGCGAACTACATCATCATGGCCACCACCTGCGCGCCGATCCTTGCCTCCGGCATGGGTCTCGACCTGATGGCTGCCCACATGTTCTGCTTCTACTTCGGTATCGTCGCAGACATCACCCCGCCCGTTGCGCTGGCTGCCTACGCCGGTTCCGCCATCGCCAAGGCTCCCCCGATGAAGACCGCCTGGAACGCGACCCGTCTCGCAATCGCGGCGTTCATCATCCCCTACATCTTTGCTTACAATAACGCCCTGATCTTCGTTGGCAACGACGTCAAGTTCCTGAGCGTTGCCTCCATCGTCATCTCCGCGACCCTCGGTATGGCGTCTATCGCCTCCGGCCTGATGGGCTACCTGATCCGCGACATGAAGGCGATCAGCCGCGTCGCACTGGTCATCGGCGGCTTGCTGATGGTCATCCCCGGCACGGTCACTGACCTTGCGGGTCTTGCGGTGCTGGTCGTCGTCCTCGTTCTCCAGCGTATCGAGAACAAGAAGGACAAGGCGGCTGCGTCCGTGTAACGCAAAGCATCCTGCTAATGAAAAAGAGACCGCTTCGGCGGTCTCTTTTTTTGCATGTGCGCCGCTTTTCAAGCATAGACTGGAAACGACGGGAGGTTTTGCACATGCCCAGAATTTATTTGAGTCCCTCCACGCAGGATTGGAACCCGTATGTCGACGGCAGTGGCAGCGAGGAATACTGGATGAATCTGCTGGCCGACACGCTCGAGCCGTACCTTTACGCAAACACCATCTCCTTTGTGCGCAACACGCCGGAGATGACCGCGGCCTCGTCCATCGCGCAGGCGAACAGCCTCGGCGGCTTTGACTTTTACCTTGCCCTGCACTCCAACGCCTCGGGGGAGGGGCAGGCGGGGAAGAACCGCGGCATCATCGTCTTTTACTATCCCACGAGCAGCGACGGAAAGCGTGCTGCCGAGCTCTTCGCCGCGTAGCTGCGCATGGTCTACCCGCTGCCTGCAAAGGTGACGACGCAGGCGACCACAACGCTCGGCGAGGTGCGGCGGCCCAGATACCCCGCGAATCTCATCGAGCTCGGCTACCACGACAACTACGACGATGCGCGCTGGATCGAAAATAACCTCGACGCCGCGGCGCAGGCCATCGCGCGGGGACTGACGGAGTATTTCGGCCTGCCGTTCATTTACCCGCAGCTCGTGCGCACCGGCGTCGTCACGACCGAGGGCTCAGCCCTGCGCCTGCGAAGCTACCCGGGCATCGACGGGGAAACAGTTGGCAGCATCCCGAACGGCGAGAGCGTGCAGGTCTACGGGAGCTATCAAGGCTGGTACTCCGTGGGCTACGACGGCCGACTCGGCTACGCGGCGCAGGCCTACATTGCGGTGTGATCTTCGCCCGTTTCCGATATTTTCCGGGCGCGACTTTTCCTTGACAGCTGGTTATAAAAAGTTTACAATGTTTTTTGGATTTATGGAGGGGAGAGAAGGGGAATCTCCCGTTTATGATTCAAAAACCCAACGATAGATCAATCGCATCGATCAAAAAAAGCACACAGGAGGAATCGTATGATCAGCTATCTCTACGCTGCGCTTATCGCGGTGGGGACGCTCGTCATTGGCATTCTTCTTGGTATTTGGATTCGCAAGAGAGCCGCTAAACGCGCCGAGGAGAAGATCTCCAACGCCGATGAAGAGGCGCTTCGTATTGTCAACGAAGCGATCAAGAGCGCTGAAAACAAGAAACGCGAAGTCATGTTGGAGGCAAAGGAAGATATCCTGCGCTCCAGAAACGAATACGAGAAGGAAGTCAAGGAACGCCGCGCCGAGCAGCAGAAGCAGGAGCGCCGGCTCCAGCAGAAGGAGGAGAACCTCGACCGCAAGACCGACGCGCTGGAAAAGCGCGAGGAGGCCCTCAACCAGAAGCATGCCGCTCTGGACAAGGAAAACGAAGAAATCAAGATCATCAAGCGCAGCCAGACCGAAATGCTCGAACGTATTTCCGGTTTTACTGCCGAAGACGCCAAGAAGTACCTGATCGAGCAGGTCGAGAGCGAAGTGACGCACGAGACCGCGCTCAAGATCAAGGAGCTGGAGCAGCGCGCCAAGGACGAGGCCGATTCCCGCGCCCGCGAGATCGTCGCCTCTGCCATCCAGCGCTGCGCTGCCGACCATGTTGCCGAGATCACCGTCAGTGTGGTGCCCCTGCCCAATGACGAGATGAAAGGCCGCATCATCGGCCGCGAAGGCCGCAACATCCGCACGATCGAAACGCTCACGGGCGTCGACCTCATCATCGACGACACGCCCGAGGCGATCACCGTCTCGTGCTTCGAGCCCGTGCGCCGCGAAGTCGCGCGCCTGGCGCTCGAAAAGCTCATCGCCGACGGCCGCATCCATCCCACGCACATTGAAGAGATGGTCAACAAGGCCCGCCGCGAGGTGGACGCCATCATCAAGTCTGAGGGCGAGCGCGCCGTGCTGGAGACCGGCATCCGCGGTCTGCACCCCGAGCTTGTGAAGATGCTCGGCCGCCTGCACTACCGCACAAGCTACGGCCAGAACGTTCTGCAGCACTCCATCGAGGTCTCGCACCTTGCGGGCATGATGGCCGCCGAGCTGGGCGCGGATGTTTACGCCGCCAAGCGCGCAGGCCTGCTGCACGATATCGGCAAGGCCGTCGACCACGAGATGGAGGGTACGCACGTCGCCCTCGGCGTCGAATTTTTGCGCAAGTACCACGAAAAGGACGACATCATCCATGCCGTGCAGGCGCACCACAACGACGTGGAGCCGCAGACCATCGTTGCCTGCCTCGTGCAGGCGGCGGATGCGATCTCTGCCGCCCGTCCCGGCGCCCGCCGCGAGAATCTGGAGAACTACATCAAGCGCCTCGAGCAGCTTGAGGAGATCACCGGCAGCTATCCCGGCGTCGACAAGGCCTATGCCATTCAGGCCGGCCGCGAGGTGCGCGTGATGGTCAAGCCCGACCAGGTCAGCGAGGACCAGATGGTCATTCTGGCGCGCGAGCTTGCCAAAAAGATCGAGGAAGAGATGGAATATCCCGGCCAGATCAAGGTGCACGTCCTGCGCGAGACGACCGCCATCGAATACGCGAAATAAGAAAAAGGCTCCGCTTTTGCGGGGCCTTTTTCATGCCTTTCTTGCGTTTTGTCCCGCGCCTTGCTATACTGGGGAAAACGCAAAGCGGAGGAACGCCATGCTCTACAATATTCTGGCCATCGGCGATGTGGTGGGCGGCTGCGGTGTCAGCTGCCTCGAGCACCATCTGCGCGCCGTGAAAAAACTCAAGAACATCCACTTCACCGTGGTCAACGGCGAGAATGCCGCGATGGTCGGCCTGACGCCGAACGACGCCGAGCGCATCTTCTCCGCGGGGGCGGACATCATCACGCTTGGCAACCACACATTCGGCAAGATGCAGATCACCGACTACCTCGACGACTGCCCGTATATTCTGCGGCCGCACAATCTCGGCGCGCGCGTGCCGGGAAGGGGCTACGGCATTTTCGACTGCGGGCGCGCCCGCATCGCGGTGATGAACCTCATCGGCCGCTGCGACCTCGCGTTCCATGCGGACAATCCGTTCAAAACGGCGGACGAGCTGCTCAAAAGCGGCGAAAAGCCGACGTTCACGCTGCTTGACTTCCACGCCGAGGCGACGAGCGAAAAGCTCGCCATGGCCTATTACCTCGATGGCCGCGTCAGCGCCATCTGGGGCACGCACACCCACGTGCCGACGGCGGACGAAGAGGTCTTCCCCAAGGGGACGGGCTACCTCACGGACCTCGGCATGACGGGGGCGGTGCGCAGCGTGCTCGGTATCAAGCCCGAGCAGTCGGTCGAGACGTTTCTCGGCGGTCTTCCGGGCCGCTACCGCGAGCCGGAGAAGAGCGCCGGCAAGATGCAGGGAGCGATTTTTACATTAGATGACGCGACGGGGCTCTGCGTGGGCGTCGAGCGCGTCGATGTGCGCTGAGAAAGCGCAAAATAGAAAGGAACAACGCAAATGTCCATCGAAAAAGTGAGAGCGTATTTTGAACATTTCGGCATCGCCGACCGCATCCGCGAGTTCGACGTGTCGAGCGCGACGGTCGAGCTGGCCGCCGTCGCCGTCGGCGTGGAGGGCGCGCGCATCGCGAAGTCCATGAGCTTCAAGCTCGCGGACGATGCGCCCATCATCATCGTGACGGCGGGGAACAGGAAGATCGACAACGCCAAGTACAAGGCGTATTTCCACGTGAAAGCAAAGATGCTGACCTTTGATGAGGCCTGCGCATTCACCGGCCACGCGCCGGGCGGCGTGTGCTCGTTTGCTCTGCCGGAGAATGTGAAGACCTATCTCGATGTGTCGCTCAAACGCTTCGACACGGTTTTCCCCGCGGCGGGCAGCGCGAACAGCGCCATCGAGATGACCTGCGACGAGCTTGAGAAGTATTCCTCAAACTTTGTCGCCTGGGTCGACGTGTGCAAGGAGAAAGCGCCCGCCCCGCAGGCATGAGAGGAGAGAACACATGAGCGTGAAGATCGTCCACGCGGCGGACTTCCATTTGGACAGCGCGTTCGGCGCGCTGAGCGCCGAGCAGGCGCGCCAGCGCCGCCGCGAGAGCCGCGAGCTGCTGACGCGGCTTTGCAATTACGTGAATCAGAACGGCGTCGATCTCGTGCTGCTCGCGGGCGACCTGTTCGACAGCGACACGACCTATCGCGAGACGCTGGAAGCGCTCTCTGAGGCGCTGGGCGCAATGCAGGCGCGAGTGTTCATCGCCCCCGGCAACCACGACCCGTACAGCGCGAAGTCGCCCTACGCGACGCTTTCCTGGCCGGAGAACGTGCACGTCTTCACGTCGAAGACGGTCGAGCGCGTGGAGCTGCCGGAACTTCAGTGCGCCGTGTACGGCGCGGCGTTCACCGCGCCCGTGCAGGACGAAAGCCTGCTTGCGGGCTTCCGCGCACCGGAGGACGGTTTCATCCATCTGATGGTGCTGCACGGTGATATCTCCGCCACGGAATCGCGCTACGATCCCCTCACGAAAGAGCAGATCAAGGAGAGCGGGATCGACTATCTTGCGCTCGGCCACACACACCAGTTCGGCGGTTTCCTGCGCGAAGGGCAGACGACCTACGCCTACTCCGGCTGCCCGGAGGGCCGCGGTTTCGACGAGCTGGGCGAAAAGGGCATCCTTACGGGCACGGTGGAGCGCGGGAAGGCCGAACTTTCGTTTGTGCCGTTCGCGCGCAGACGGTATGAGGTCCTGAACGTCGATGTGACGGGAAGATCGGCGGAGGACGCGCTGCGAGCAAGCCTGCCGGATGCGACTGTGCGCGATATTTACCGCATTATTTTCACCGGAGAGACGGATGAGCGCGGGCTTGATCTCAAGTCGATCGAAGAGCAGTTTGCGCCCGACTTCTTCCACTTGGAGCTGCGCGATGAGACGCGCATTGGCGAGGACGTCTGGGCGCGAGCGCAGGAGGATTCGCTGCGCGGCCTGTTCCTGCGTGAGCTGCGCACGAAATTCGATGTTGCATCCTCGGACGACGAGCGCGCGAAGATCAGCCTCGCCGCGCGCTTCGGCCTTGCCGCGCTCGACGGGTGTGATTTGTGAGGAGGAGAACTATGTCGATCTGGTACAGCCGGCGGAAAAAGGAAGAAAAATCCCTGCGCCTTGCGGCGGCGGGAAAGTCCGCGTTCTGCTTTGCAGAGCTTCATTACAACGCGCGCAGCCTTACGCACGCTGCGGGCGTCGCGGCGGAGAGAGCGCTCCACCTTTATCGAAAAATTGACCGAAAAAGATAAGAAAACAACCGAAAAAGGCCGAAAGGAAGCCCCTTTCGGCCTTTTTTGAGAGGATATTAAGTAAGAATTAAGAAATAATCGCTGTTTTTGTTTGAAAACGGCTGATACAATGACCAACATGAGGTGAGAAAATGTACAACATTCTGATTTGTGACGACGAACAGGACATTGTCAACGCGCTCAAGATCTATCTCTCCGGCGGGGACTACTGCCTGTTTGAGGCGAGCAACGGGCGCGAGGCGCTGGAGGTCGTGGAGAAGAACGACATCCATCTGATCCTGATGGACATCATGATGCCCCAGCTCGACGGCATCGCCGCGACGGCGAAGCTGCGCGAAAAGAGCAACGTGCCCATCATCCTGCTCACGGCCAAGAGCGAGAGCAGCGACAAGGTCCTGGGCCTGAACATCGGCGCGGATGACTACATCACAAAGCCCTTTGACCCCGTGGAGGTGCTGGCGCGCGTCAGGTCTCAGCTCCGCCGTTACACGCAGCTGGGGGCGAAAAAGGAAGAGGAGAAGCCGAACGTCTACACCGTCGGCCCCATCGTGCTCGACGAGGAGAAAAAAAGCGTGACGGTCGACGGCGACGAGGTCGCGCTCACGCCCATCGAGTTCAACATCCTGCGGCTGCTGATGAAGAACCCGGGACGCATCTATTCCTCCGCCCAGATCTACGAGCTGGTGTGGAAGGAGGATTCGCTGGGGGCGGAGACGTCGGTGAGCGTGCACATCCGCCACCTGCGCCAAAAACTGGAGATCAACCCCTCCGAGCCGCGCTACCTGAAGGTCGTGTGGGGGCTGGGGTATAAAATGGA
>OLGN01001883.1_pt1 | contig 10667 bp, 9 predicted proteins | sample 1605941 | NCBI WGS metagenome assembly OLGN01 (sample SAMN03283269) | human gut metagenome | biome: human-associated habitat; material: feces | host: Homo sapiens | place: USA | collected 2013
TATATATTTGAACATATTAATAACTTTACTGAACTACTTAATGTTATTAAAGGTAATATAGAAAATATCTTTGATAATATTGATAATCATCCTAATCTTAAAGTTGTTATTGAGAATAAGGTTGAATCTACAGTTGAACATATCCTTAGTAATATAGATAATTATCCTATTATTAAAGAGAAGATTATTCAATTCTGTAATGAAGCTATTGAAGCTAAACGTGGTGTAGCAAATGGTATTGCTAGTCTTGATGGAGATGGTAAAGTCCCAGCAAGTCAATTACCTAGTTATGTTGATGATGTTCTTGAAGGATATTATGTTGATGAAACTCATTTTGCTGAAAAGTATATAGAAGATGCTCCTGTATATTATACTCCTGAAAAAGGTAAAATTTATGTTGATATAAGTGAAAGTACTGATTATAGCGGTAAGACTTATCGTTGGTCTGGAACTAAATATTCAGTTATATCTGAAACTTTAGCTTTAGGTGAAGTTACAGGTACTGCTTATGATGGTGGTAAAGGTAAGAAAACTACTGATATCGTTAATAGTTTATCTAGTGAATTTATTATTAGACTAGATAGAGTTGACCAAACAACAGAAGGACTTAAAATTATATATAGTAAATCTGTTAAAAGTAATAATACAAATTTATATATTGATAAAACTCCTTTTGGTCTTGTTTTAAATAATGCTAGTAAAACTGCTAATGGTAGTATGTCATCTGCTGATAAAGTTAAACTTGATGAAACTTTACCTAATCAAATTACTGAACTTAGTAATAATGTTTATACTAAAGAAGAAATTAATAATAAGTTTGATAATGTACCAACAGTAGAAAATACTTATACTAAAGCTGAAGTTGATAAAGCTATTGCTGATGCTATTAAAGCTTTAATTCCTGCTGGTTATGAACTTGTTATTAAAAAGAAAACAACTTAATATTAATCATGGTGGTACTGAATAAGTGCCACCATTTAAAGTTTATAAAGTTATGCAAGATATTAATCAACAATTATATGAAAATAAAAACACACCTGAAGGATTTATTCCTGTTTATGGTGTAGTTATAACTGTTCCTACTGGAATATATATTTATGGACAAAAAGAATTTACTTGCGATAAAACTTTTGATGAAGTAAAAGAAATACTGTTAAAAGGTGGAAGTATTATTGCTGTTGATAATAACAATAGTAGAATTAATTTTGATAGAATTGATATAGGTGATAATAGAATTAGTGCTACGATTACTTATTTTTCTCATAATGGCGATGGAATTAATAAAATTGATTTAAGTTGGGATAAAGGTTTAACTAGAGTTGGAGGTGAAGAAACAAAAAGTATTAATACTTATGTAGCTATAAATGGTAATAAAATCATTCAATCATATAATATTGGAAGTATTACTATATTATTAACAAATAGTGGTAGTAAAGAAGAAGTATTGGCTGCTATTAATTCTATTTTTACTAATTTTGCTGGATTTGTTACAGCTATTGGTAAACCTAATTCTGTATTTCATAATGGTGAATATGGAACATTTAATGTTAGATATACAGATAATATTATAATTATTCAATGGAGCAATTCTAATGCTATTCATCATGTTGCTTTATCCGAAGATGGTTCTTATGTTTATAATACTATTCAAATAGTTGACCAAACTCTTTATAGATTATCTAATCTTACTATTGAGCCAATAGTTAATCCTAAAATATGGGTTGGTACTGCTACTCAATATGCAGCTATTGCTCAAAAAGATAACAATACTACTTATATAGTTAAATCGGATGCTTAAATTATGGCTATATATCAAGGAGATATTGGAATACATGATATTAAACTTGGTAGTATAGATGTATTTGAAATATATCAAGGTTCTAAACTTGTTTATCCAGAGAATACTGAAATTACTATTACGTTTAAATTAAATGTTTCCGGAACTGTTACTATTAATGGTTATACTCCTGTTATAAGTGAAAATAATACTAAATTTGTATTTACTATTCCTGTTAAGACTGATTATACTGCTAATATTACTGCTGAACATTATAAATCTCAAACTATTAGTGGTAACAGTGGTTATTTACCTATAACTCATAATGTAGAATTAGAATGGGAACAAAGATTTATTTCTTATACTGTTACTTTTCCTACTGATGGAGTTAAGGTTTTATTTGATGGAATAGAAAAAGGAGTTATAACTAATGGCAAGTTAGTTGTATTAATTGATGATACAGAAGCTAAAGATAGTTATACTGTTACATTTAAAGGTAGTAAAACTAGTATATATGATACTAGTACATTAACAGTAGTTGATAGTAGTATTGCTAATACTGGTGGAAGTTATGATTTAAAACTTCCTACTAGTTCTGTTAAAAGTGGATATAAGAGAACTGACTATGCATCCTCCACGGGGAGTATAACCAAGGGTTCTACTTATGCTGGAACTTGGATTGAAACTGTTGTTAATCTTACTGCTAGCTTTACTAGTTCTACTACTTTAGGTAGTATAAGTAATAATGTATTAACTATACCTAATAATGAATCTACTAATGCTAAAAGTGGTACTTTAACTGTTGTATTTACTTTAGAAAATAGTCAAACTAAAGAAGTTAGTGCTGCTTTAAATCAAGCTGCTGGTGCTAAAGTTTATACCGATTGGGTACTAGATTTACAAACTGATGGAACTAGTGTTGAAGCTAAAGGTGGTACTAGAACAGTTACAGCTAATATTGCTCGTAGAACTTATAAATGGAATAACACTGGTACTGTTTATAGTGAAACTGCTACTCCTACTCTTAGTATTAGTGGTAGTGCTAGTCTTAGTGGAAATCAAATAAAATTTACATCAAACGAAAGCGTTTCAGCCCGTTCAGCGACACTTACAGCTAGTTATGTAGGATTGTCCAAAACGGTTACGATAACTCAGCAGGCAGGCGCAAAAGTGTATTCAGCGTGGTCTGCTTGGACTGTTTCTATTTCGGCAAGCACGCAAACGATAGCTGCAAGTGGTGGTTCATCTACGATAACTACTAATGCTAGTCGTTCTCGTACTTGGACTTGGAATGGAGTTGGTACTACACATACTGATACAGAAACTGCTACACCTACACTTAGTGGTAGTGCTGGTGGATTTACTTTAAGTGGTAAAACTGTTACTGCTAGTAATAATACTACAACAAATAGTCGTAGTATAACTATTACTGCTACTAGCAATAGTGTTTCTAAATCTATTACTATAACACAATCAGCTGGAGCTAAAGTATATGGTAATTGGTCTGCTTGGACTGTTAATATTAGTGCTGATAAAACTAGTATTGGAGCAACAGGTGGAACAGCTACTATATCAACTAGTGCTAGTAGAACTAGAAGTTATACATGGAATGGTGTTGCCGGTTCTGGTGGTACAGAAACTGGAAATGGAAGTCCTACATTAAGTAAAGTTAGTGGAAGTGGTAATTGGACTAGTCCTAAAGTTACTTATGAAAATAATACTAGTACAAGCGGTAAATCAACTGTTATTCGTGCTACTATTGATTCAACTACTAAAGATATAACTATTAGTCAATCTGCTGGGGCTAAACAATATAGTGCTTGGTCTGCATGGACAGTTAATATTTCTAATAGTGGAAATGTTGCTGCTAGTGGAGGTAGTTCAAATATAACTACTTCTGCAAGTAGAACAAGAACTTGGACATGGAACGGAGTTAGTGAAAGTGGTGGAACTGAAACAGGAACTGGAACTCCTATTCTTAGTAAAATTAGTGGTGCTGGTTCTTTTGCTAGTAATAAAGTAACTTATGATAATAATACTTCTACAAGTGCTAGAAGTACAGTTATTAGAGCTACAATGGATTCTGTAACTAAAGATACTACTGTAACTCAAAATGCTGGTTCTAAAACTTATAGTAGTTGGGGAGCATGGTCTATTAGTTTAAGTGCTAATGTAACAACTATCGCTGCTGCTGGTGGAAATGCTACATTATCTACTTCTGCTACTAGAAGTCGTACTTGGCAATGGAATGGTACAGGAACAACTTATACTGAAAATGCTAGTGGTTCTCCTACATTAAGTAAAGTTAATGGTGCAGCTTCTTTAAGTGGTTCTACTGTTAGTTATGGTAATAATACTTCTACTAGTTCCCGTAGTTCTGTATTTAGAGCAACTATTGATAGTGCAACTAAAGATATAACTATTAATCAATCTGCTGGTAGTAAATCATATGGAAGTTGGTCTAGTTGGTCTGTATATTGTAATGCTAGTAGTTATACTGTTGCAGCATCAGGCGGTTCTGTTACTATTTATTATGGTGCTTCTCGTTCTTGTACTTGGACTTGGAATGGCGTTGCAGGTTCAGGTGGAACTGAAACAGAAAATGCTACTCCAAGTCTTAGTGCAGGAAGTGGTGGTGGAACTTTAAGTGGTAGTACTTTAAGTTATAGTAATAATACTAGTACAAGTATTAGAAGAACTAGAGTTACTGCAAATTATAATGGTGCTATTAATTTTTGCGATATTGAACAAAGAGCAGGTAGTAAAGTTTATAGTAGTTAGGGAGCATGGTCAGTAAGTATTTCTGCTAGTCCCACTAATATTGCTGCTGCTGGAGGTAGTTCTACTATTACTTGTAGTGCTGTTCGTAGTAGACAATATACTTGGAATGGAGTTGGACAAAATTTTCCTGAAACTGAAAATGGTAGTCCTACATTAAGTAAATCTGGAGATGGTACATTAAATGGTACTACTAGCGGTAGTAAACTTACTTATGGTAATAGAACTGCTACAACAAGTAGAAGTACAACTGTTACTGCAACTTATAGTGGAGTTAGTAAATCAATTAATATTACACAATCTGCTGGTGCTAAAACAAATATAACTTCTTCTACAAAAGTATTTTTTAGAGTATTTATAGCTAAAGGTACTGGTAATTAATATGATAAGAATACTATTTAATATAACAATATTATTAATGCTTATATTGTTTATTTACTCATTAAAGTTATTTAAATTAATCACATAATTATGAACAATAAACAACTATATGAAAAACTAGGTCAGAATAGTTATGATAAAGTATTTCCTATTACTTATCTTCAAAATATTCTTGACAAAGATACAAATAATGATTTAACTGTTGTTCTTTCTAGGTTTAATCATTTATGGATTCCATATCAAGGAACTAGAGTTAATACTCGTAAAGCTGTTCCTGCTATTTTTAGACGTAATAGTCTTACTATTAGTTATTATGATGCTGAACATAATCTTTCTGTAACTGAAAGTTATATAGGTAGTAATCTTCAAGCTGGTGTTGAAACTAGTTGGGTTTCTAATGATAATTGGACAAAAATTCTTAGTGAGAAGTATCTTGAAGAAAGTGGAGCTAAAATTCCTATTGCTGATGGAACTATTGATTGGGATATGCTTAATGAAGCTCTTAAACAAATGATTGCAGGAAATGGTAAAGTTAATATTATTAATTATCCTGATGAAGAAGATATTACTATTAGATTAAGTCCGGGTTGCTGTAATGTTAATCGTCTTAGTCTTAAAGATAGACCTTATGAGCCTGAATATAAAAGTGGTAAAGGATATAAAATAATTCGCAAGGTTTTACTCCCCGTGGAGGATGATGCTAGTAATGCAGAACAGCTTTTATTTGATGGTTTTCTTGATGATACTTATTGTGAACACTATGGTCAAATAATTCTTAATACTGATAAGTATGAAGTTATTAGAACAGATTTAGGTAATACTGCTGGTATTTATTATGATACATATCATAAATTATTTGTTCTTAGAGTTAAGACTATTCATGATGGAGTTGGATTTTATAATTATTATACTAGATGGACTATTGTAGAACCTACTGATAGAGTTCATCCTCTACGGGGGGTCAACACTCCTATCTATGGAAATAGTGAAGATTATAATATTTATAATACTTGTCTTTCTGATGAACGTCCAAGACTTGGTATTATATATGTTAATTCAGTAGATAATATTAAATATTATTTTAATGAAGAAAATCTAGTTCAAGTTAAGAATAATATTTATCTTAATTATAAAGCTGTTCTTACTCAAGATATGGTTAACGAAGAAAATACTCGTTATATTATTCGTTATGCTTTTGATTTAAGTGGTAAAACTATTACAATGCCTGTTGGTTGTGAACTTGTATTTGAAGGTGGTATTATTGAGAATGGTACTATTAATTTAAATAAATGTAAACTTACAGGTATGGTTGGTGAAGAGTCTGAATATCTTCCTAATGTAACTTGTAGTAATTGGGCTAAAGGCCAGATTGAATATCGTAATGGAAAAATTTGTTATTGGAATGGTACTGAATGGAGAGTAATGGGAGATACTTCTTCATTTGATAGTTATACTAAACAAGAAATTAATAATTTACTTAAAAATTATTATACTAAGTCTGAAACTTATAATAAAGAAGTTAATAATTTGCTTAATGGATATGTTACTAATGATACATTTAATAACTTTAAAAAAGAAATAAATCAAACTATTACTAATAGTGTTAATCTTGATAAGATTCAAAAAGCTATTAATGATGGATGTGGAGTTAATATGACTATGCCTAGTGCGAATAGTAATAAACTTAGTCTTCCAATTTGGACAGGAACTGCTACCCAATATGCAACTATTACCCCGGTTGCTGGAATGACTTATAATATTGTTGATGAATAATGAGTTTAACTCTTGGACGTCAAGGAGGAATTGCTCAACCTCTTAAGAAACGGACAGTAGGTCAAACTAATATTGCTCATGTTTATGATGGCGCTAATCATATTTGGCCTACTTCTGTTATTCATTTTAGTGATTTTACTAGTGTCCAACTTAGATATATTTGGGGTAGTGATGATGGTCGAGATTTGGATACTAAATCATATTATGTTAATTCTCCTATTAATAGTTTAAATTATATAGCTGTTGGTTGGTCTTGGAATTTAAGTCAAATTCCTTATCTATATTGGGGCGGTGATAATACTGATTCAGGTGCTGAATATGTTATGTTCAATATTGAATCTATGATTGACCTTGAAGATAAAATGCCTGATATAATGAAAATGAATCTTTGTGCTAATTGGTATGGAAGTTTGAGTAGAGGTCATGTTACTGTTGAATGTACTGCTTATAAAGGTGGAGTTATTGTTCATGCTTGGCAATTAAAGAATCATGAAATTGATGTTGATAATAGAGGAATGTTTATTTTTCCTTTGGCTGATGGAACTATTAATATGCCTGATGGACATGGTGGTTATAAAGAATGTTGGTATGGTGAAGTTATTAAAAGAGTTGCTAAATCTAATAATGAAGTAAAATATTTTAGAGTTAATCCTGTTAATGATAAAGTTATTGGTTTAGATGATATTAAAATAATTCGTCATGGTGGTGGACTTGTTCATGACAATGGTTATTGTTGGTATGAAAATAAACCTAATGATAAATATAAAGTTTGGAATAATCAAGTCAATACAACTGGTACTCCTTTAACTCTTGATAAACCAACTCTTAATATAACTAGTGATGATAATTATAGTTATGAATATCATACAGTTTTGTTAAATGAAGATAACACTGTTTATAATGATAATTATACTGATAACTATGAATTTAGATTTGGTTTTGTTGCAGGTAATTCTGAATTTAGAGGACAACAAACTATTCAATGTTATGTTGGTACACAAGGTGACAAAGCTGATGATGGTAAGACTTCAATAGGTGAAATAAAATATACTAAACTTAATAAAATTGGTGAATTGACAATATATAGTCCTATTGAAAGTTAAATTAATATTAATTACCAAACAAAAATAACGGTTTAAGTGTTATAGATTATGTAGTTCAAACTACAAGTATTAATCTATTTTTTTAACTTAAACCTTAATTTATTATGCAAGTAATTGAAAAAGTGAAAGTTGTTCCAGAGGGCTATAATGGTGCTGGAATGAATTATGACGGTGGTAATCGTCGTGATGTAAACGGTAAGGCTAATGCAGGTTTAACTCTTGGTATTATCGGTACTGCACTTGGTGCTTGGGCTTTGTTTGGTAATCGTCGTTCTAGTGTATTAGGTGGTGCTGGTGGTGGAATGTTAGGCGATGGCTCTACTAGTATTAACGTACTTGGTGCTACTGCTGGTAGTGGAAGCGGTGCTCCTACTGCTTTTCAAGCATGGGAAAAATCTTGTGAAGATACTTTAGCTCTTCAAGGTGGTCTTTATCAATGGGCTTTGACTCAACAGAATCAACGTTTTGAAGATAGAGAACGTCTTAATAGTGAATTGTTTGGTGTTTATATTGACGGGCGTAATCGTACTGATGCTCTTATTGAGAAAAATAACACTGACCATTTTAATCTTTACAAATATACTCGTGATGCTGATGATGATATCCGTAAAGAGTTATCTGATTTGAAAGCTGAATTGGCTGTTACTAAAGCTATTCGTCCTTATCAAGATAAACTTATCCAATGCGAAATGGAAAAGATGTTTACGGCTGGTATCAACTATACTGATAGAAAGACTTGTAATGTTATCTATGGTGTAGTTACTCTTCCAAATGAACCTACTGTTACTGGTCTAGTTGGACGTAATGTTTGTGGATGTTTACCATGTGGTTTTACTCAACCTGCTAGCGGAACTCCTGCTCAGTAATATTACTAAGTTTGATTAAGAACATAAAATTGAAAGAGATATGATACCTGTTACTCAATTCATACTAGGTAATAGTGACCCTTTACTATACCCTAGTGAAAAAATGACTAATAGCATTGATGAACAAATTGCTTTTCTTCAAAGTCAAAAACAAGCAATTAATGAAGCTTATCGTCGTAATGCTATTCCTAATGCAAATAATGGTACAACTCAAAATCAGCAAGTTCCAACTCAAGGAATTTGGGATGCTATTGATGCTGAAATTGCACCACTTACACAAGAACAACAAAATATGCTTCTTAGTAACCAAGACTATGTAAATAACTATAATGCTTTACAAAGTATGGTTCAAGCAGAAGATGTAGATTTTGATGGTGATAAAGTGTGGGAATATTTTCACATGAATAACTAATCATTATTGTAAAACTATAAAAGGGAATTATCTTTGGATAGTTCCCTTTTTTATTTATCTAAATTTTAGTATGGACAAATTTATTGATGTAATTGTAGATGGAATCCTTAGTAATTTTGATTTTGGATTTATGTTTATTGTTAATGTTCTAACTTATATTATTATTAAAGTTATTGATTACTTTAATGGTGATAATAAAGTTCCTACTTGGCAGAAAAGATGTGTATTAATAGTAAGTATTGCTGCTATGGCTGGTATTTATATTGCTGCTGGATATGATAATGTTATTATGCTTGTTAATAGTGCTGTTCTTGCTCCTGTGTTTTGGAGTTGGGTTGTTAGTCCTATTCTAAAGAAACTTGGAGTTGGCTATAAAGATATTGATAATACTATTGGTTAAGATTGTATGAGATTGATTAGCTAGGTTTGATTGACTGATTCAAGCCTGCTCCACCCTCTACGGGGAGTATAGCTTGCCAAATTTGGCTTGTTTTAAGCCTAGCTGATTAACTGTACATGATTTAATGAAAGTCTTACTATAAGCCTAAAAAGTGGCTCTATTGATGTACATAAATATTTACAATATTAAATTTCAAAATAGTAAAGTTATGAGAGTTATTAAGACTAAACATTTTCCTTTTAATGGTTATAAAGCTATTAATCTTTTTGGCATTATATTTACTAAAGGAGAATTAAGTAATAAAGAACTTAACCATGAAGCTATTCATACAGAACAAATGAAAGAGATGTTATATATCTTTTTCTATATATGGTATGGTGTTGAATATCTTATTATAAGATTATTTCATATTAAACAACATGATGCTTATAAAGATGTAAGTTTTGAAGAAGAAGCTTATGTTAATGATGATAATCTTAATTATATTAGTGAACGTAAACATTATACTTGGACTAAATATCTAGGTATTAATAGTTCTAAAACTGCTTAATTAAAAAATGTTAATAATATAGTTAAACTACTTGTTATTAATAATATAATTTATATTTGTAACAAACTAAATTCTAAAGATATGGAAGATGATAAAAGAGTTAATTATAAGTTAGATGCTATTAATAAACTTATTAATAATCTTAAACTTAGTATTTCTGGTAATAAAGAACATGATGAACTTGGAGAAAATAATGTTATAGTTAATCTTGATGAGATTAGTCAAAAGATTACTGAATTACATGAAATGGTTAAAGCTGAATTTGATGAGTTTGAAAATCAACATAAAAGTGAATCAGATGAAACTCAAACTCTTCTTACTGAAAAATTTGATTTAGTTCATTCTGATTTAGCTACTATTAGTGATAAACTTACTACTATTGATACAAATATAAAAAATATGAGTAGTGCATTACAAGGTAAGTTTAATGCTTTAATTGCTGCCGTTAATAATATGAAAGCTAGCAATGATACTAAGAATGATGCTATAATTGCTGCTCTTCAAGGACTTGTAACTAAAGTTAATCAAAATACTAATAATATTGATTCTCTTGATGATCGAGTTGATGCTCTAGAAGAAGAAGAAGATTAACATGAATTTTAATTTAGTAGAAATGTATAATGGCTT
>OLGN01001889.1_pt1 | contig 10634 bp, 7 predicted proteins | sample 1605941 | NCBI WGS metagenome assembly OLGN01 (sample SAMN03283269) | human gut metagenome | biome: human-associated habitat; material: feces | host: Homo sapiens | place: USA | collected 2013
AATAGTTTTTGTTTGTAATCCGAAAAAACTTCCTTTTATAAAAAGGTTTTTCGGATAAAACAAAAGATTCGGATACGAATAAATATCCCCCGGCGAATGGGCGGGGGTCGTAAAAAGGTTATTTTGAAAAAGCAGAAAACTGCATAGTTTTCAAGGGACGGCGTGGCGTGAGCTACGCCGTTTTCCTTTGCTTTATTCGTGTTTCATCAGTTCTTCCAACGGGATAAAGCCGATTCCATCGTACTTGATGTGGATGTTCTGTCTGCGTTTACCGCTGGACTTGTCCGGTGCTTCCACATAGATGGCTTGAATCAGCTCTCTGAGCATATACGGGTCGATTTCCTCGATAGCATACTCAGTAGGCGTCTTTGCGCCGGCAAGCATCATCACTTCCGAAAGACTTCTTTGGTGGCAGTACGGCTATCATCCGTGTATTCCGCAAAGGTCAGTGTGGTGGTTATCTGGGGATAGCACTGGAATAGGTAGAGCCTATCCTTCATGGTTTCCACGGTCACATTACTCTGGGTTTATGCTACAAAAAAGATACCCGCTGAAAATGAGAACTTCTGATCCGGAAAAGATTCGTTTCTATAGATAGCGTGATTTTCTAATTTTGCTTTTTGGATGTCCTATTTCTGCAAGAGCGGGCAACACGGAAAAGCCAGCTTGAATCTCGGGATTTCATCGTAGAAAAAGAGGCTGGAATTTGGATGTCTCATTTTTGGGTTCCAAATTTCGGCCTCTATTCTCATGCATTTATTGGATCAAACCGCTATCCTTCAGCAAAAGCTCCAAATCGGTTCCCCTTACTTTTTTTATAGCGAGCTTCAGCAGCTCTTTTTCCGCAAAGGGCAATTCCGCCTCTAATAATGGCTTTTTGTCAATGGCGTAATAGCAGGCTCGCAGAATCTCACGCACATCGTATTTGCTGCCCCAAACCTCCGGTACGCCGCGGTCAACGTTCAGCAGGGTGTAAACCGCTTCCATGCCGGTGCGGATGGAATACTCGGTGGTAAAGATGGTATCGCGCTTGGTCTCGGCAAACTGGCCGATGAAAGCGAAATTCACAGCGCCTTCGGGCACAACATCCGGGCGGTCGCCGGCAGCGCGCGGCATAAAGAAAGCGTCGATATACGGCATCATGCAGGGCACGGTGTTGGCACTGTTGGCAGCCAGATCCTCGATCTGGTCAACTGGTACACCAATGTGGTACAGCCATTCCTGGCAGATCTCCTCGCCGGTGCATTCGCGCATGGGCTTCTTGACGTAATCGCCGGGCTTATCACTGAACAGACTGTACACCCAAACGCAGAGCTGGTCCTTGGGCTGGTCGCGGAACTGCTGCTGGCGGTTCAGGGTCCAGCTGAGCAGCCAGCTGGAATCCTTGACGGAGACAATGCCGCCGGTGACGACCTTGCCGGTGAAGGGATCGCGCTTGCAGATCTTTTTGATATAGGGCACAATGCGCTGGTCCAGCGTGGTGATGGTGGCGCTCATCCAGTTGCTCAGCTCCGGGTCATAGCAGAACTTGTCCGGGTGGCCGAAGCTGGGGTCCTGGGCGGCGATCTTGCGCCACAGATCCCAGCCGCCGCCTTCCTTCAGATCAAACTTGAGGGGGGCAACGGTGGTCTGGCTGCCAATGGTGGAGTTTTCGACACAGCCGCCGTTGGTGATGAAGACCAGGTCGTTCTCGGTCAGGTCAATGCACTCTTCGTGGCCGTCGCGCAGAGTATCAATGCGGGTGGCCTGCTTTTTGCCGTTGGCGCAGTCAAAGGCAACGTTGGTCACCTTGACGCCGTAATGGAACTGCACGCCATAGCTTTCCAGGTACTTGACCATGGGCAGGATCATGGATTCATACTGGTTGTAGCGGGTAAAGCGCAGGGCGGTGAAATCCGGCAGGCCGCCGATGTGGTGGATGTAGCGCTGAAGGTAGCGCTTCATCTCCAGGGCGCTGTGCCAGTTCTCAAAGGCGAACATGGTGCGCCAGTACAGCCAGAAGTTGGTGTTCAGGACTTCGTCATCAAAGAAGTCGGTGATCTTTTTATCGTACAACTGCTCGTCCGGGGTCATGAACAGCTTCAAAATCTCCATGGCACCCTTGTCAGACAGGCCGAACTTGCCATCGGTGTGGGCATCCTCGCCGCAGTTGACGGTGGCGCGGCACAGGCTGTAGTTGGGATCGTGCTTGTTCAGCCAGTAATACTCATCCAGCACGGTGACGTTCTCATCCTCAATGGAGGGGATGGAGCGGAACAAATCCCACATGCACTCGAAGTGGTTGTCCATCTCACGGCCGCCGCGCATAACGTAACCGATGTCCTGGTACTTGTAGCCATCGCAGGCACCACCGGGGATGGGGTCCTTTTCCAGCACATGGATGTGCTCGCCCTTCATCTGGCCGTCACGCACCATAAAGCATGCGGCGGACAACGCGGCCAGGCCGCTGCCGATAAGGTAGGCACTCTTGTGGTCAACGCCCTCCGGTTTTTCGGGACGGGCAAAAGCTTCATAGTTACCGCTGGAATAATACATAAAAAGCCTCCTTGCGTTGGTTTGTTTATCTGGGGTGTTCCTTTTGGAATATCTATAGTATAACCAGCGGAGGCGGGGCTCACAATCAGCAAAACAGCCGCCGTGATTAAATTTTTATCACGGCGGCTGTTTTGTATAAAATTTGAAGTTTTTGTTACAGGGGCGGGAAAACAGCGGAAGATGGTGGGGGCCATGGCGGCCTACATTAGTTTTTCGCAGATCGTGCATTTCATGGTTCGGCCCTTAACGCAAGATGTACATCAGCTTTTATCAATGCGGCATTTTTCCAACGCCTTGGTCACATCACCGTGAATCAGGGTGGAAAGCTGTTCCACCAGCTGGGCGGGGTCCTGACGCATATCGTTTTTGATCCAGTCCAGTGTCAGCCCCACAAAGGCGAACTTATAAAAGTTGGCGATAAACTCTTTATCCTCCGGGCGAACCGTCATACCGGCGGCGCGCTCCTCCACAACGCCCATCATCAGGTCATAGGTCAGGCGGTAGAGATAATTTTCCAGCTGTTCGCGGCTGATGGAACGGTAGACGCTGGTAAAAAACGCTTTGTCCTTCCGCAGGGCTTCCAGAATCTGCAAAAAGCCCTGCTGCCAGGTATCATAGGTTTTCTGCCCGGCCAGCGCGCGGGCAGCGTCCTCCTCGCAGCACCATTCCACAAGGTCGTAAATATCCTTAAAGTGGTAATAAAAGGTCATGCGGTTGACCCCGCAGTGGTCGGTCAAGTCGCTGACCGTGATTTTGTCCAGCGGTTTGTGGCGTAGCAGTTCCTTGAGCGAAGCTTCCAGTGCGCGCTTTGTCATCTGCGACATGGGTAGTCCCCTTTCCATGGGCGATATTGATAATATTTATTCTACCACAAGGATGTGAACTTTTCTTGGCAGGAATTTTATGCAAGTTCAAACATGCCGTTGTACAGCTGGTAGTATTCGCCCTTTTGGGCCAGCAGTTCATCATGACTGCCGCGCTCCACAATGCCGCCGTGTTCCAGCACAATAATGGCGTTGGAATTGCGTACGGTGGAAAGCCGGTGGGCGATAACAAAGACGGTACGGCCCTCCATCAGGCGGTCCATACCTTTTTCAATCAGAGCTTCGGTGCGGGTATCGATGCTGGAGGTCGCTTCGTCCAAAATCAGCACCGGCGGGTCGGCCACAGCAGCGCGGGCAATGGCCAGCAGCTGGCGCTGGCCCTGGCTCAGGTTGGCACCATCGCCCGATACCATGGTGTTGTACCCCTGGGGCAGGCGCTCGATAAAGGAGTGCGCGTTGGCAATTTTTGCGGCGGCGAGGATCTCTTCGTCGGTTGCATCCAGTTTGCCAAAGCGGATGTTATCCGCCACTGTGCCGGTGAACAGATGGGTGTCCTGCAGCACCACGCCAAGGCTGCGGCGCAGATCACTTTTGCGGATCTTGCGCACATCAATGCCGTCATAGGTGATGGTGCCGGAGGTGATATCATAAAAGCGGTTGATGAGGTTGGTAATCGTGGTTTTGCCCGCGCCGGTGGAACCGACAAAGGCGATCTTCTGCCCCGGTTTGGCGTACAGCGTAACATCATGCAGGGTGGTCTGGCCCGGAATGTAACCAAAGCTGACATCCCGGAACCGTACATCCCCGCGCAGGGGAACGAGAGGGGCGGCGGGGTCGGCACTGTCGCGCCAGGCCCACAGGCCGGTGCGGCGGCCGCCGGCGCTGGGCACAAGGGTGCCGTCCGCAGACTTTTCCACACGAACGATCTCGACGGTACCCTCATCGGTTTCCGGCTGTTCGTCAAGCACATTGAAAATGCGCTCGGCACCGGCAAGGGCGGCCAGCAGAAAGTTGCCCTGCTGGGTGAATTGGTTGATGGGCAAAGCAGACTGGCGCACAAACACCAGATAGCTGGCCAGGCTGCCCAGGCTGGACTGGCCGTTCATAACCATCAGCCCGCCCAGCACGGCAATGACCGCATAGTTGATGTAGGAGATGGAAACAACGGCGGGGATCATGGTGGCGGAATACCCCTGGGCGCTGGTTCCGGCGCTTTGCAGGCGGGCGTTCAATGCCTGAAAACCTTCCAGGTTGGTCTGCTCATGGTTGAACACCTTGACCACCTTTTGCCCGGCGGCCATCTCCTCCACATAGCCTTCCAGATCGCCAAGAGCCTGCTGCTGGCGGGCGTAGAAGAAACGGCTGCGGTTGGTGCTGAACCGGATGTACCAGAACATGACGGCGTACCCCACCACGACCAGCAGCGAAAGCCGCCAGTTGAGCACAAACAGCAGAACCAGCGTGCCCACCACCTGGATAAAGCTCTGGATCAGCAGAGCAAAGCTGTTATTCAGCGCGTCCGAGATGGTGTCCACATCGTTGGTGAACAGGCTCATCAGTTCGCCGTTGCGGCGGGAGTCAAAAAAGGAGAGGGGCAGCGTTTGCAGGTGGGCAAACAGGTCCCGGCGGATATCATGCAAGACCTTCTGCGCGGCGCGCACCATGGTCTGGGTGTAGCCCAGGGTAGAAAGCGCGCCCACCGCGTAGATGGCGGCGGTCAGGGCAACACCGCGGACAAGGCCGGGAATGCTGCCGGTTTCCAGAATACCGTTGACCACCGGCTTGATCATGTAGGTACCCAGCAGGTTGGCGAGTGCGCTGACAGCGGTAAGCACCCCAACCAGCCCCAGCATGAACTTGTGGCGGCCCAGGTAGTTCAAAAATACCCGGATGGTGTTGCCAAAATGCTGCGGCTTTTTACCGCTGAATGCCTTTGCCATCCGCGTCATCTCCTTTCATCTGGGATGCATAAATTTCCTGGTAGATGGTGTCATTCGCCAGCAGCTCCTTGTGGGTGCCCACGGCGTGAACTTTGCCGTCATCCAGAATCACGATCATGTCGGCATCCATCACCGAGGTGATGCGCTGGGCAATGATGAGCTTGGTTACATCGGTCAGGGCGGCCAGCGCATGGCGGATCTTGCCCTCGGTGGCGGTATCCACGGCGCTGGTGGAATCGTCAAAAATCAGCACTTTGGGGTGCTTGAGCAGGGTGCGGGCAATGCAGAGCCGCTGCTTCTGCCCGCCGGAAACATTCACGCCGCCCTGGCCCATATCGGTATCCAGGCCGTCCGGCATCCGCTCCAAAAATTCATCAGCGCAGGCGGCGCGGCAGGCGGCCCACAGGGTTTCGTCATCGGCGTTGGGATCACCCCAGCGCAGGTTGTCACGGATGGTGCCGGAGAACAGCAGGTTCTTCTGCAGCACAATGCCCACAGCATCCCGCAGGGCAGCAAGGTAATACCGGCGCACATCCTGCCCGCCGACCTTGACGGTGCCGGAGGTAGCATCGTACAGGCGGGGGATCAGCTGTACCAGCGTTGTTTTTGCCGCGCCGGTGCCGCCGATAATGCCCACCGTTGCCCCGGCGGGAATGTGCAGCGTAACGTGGGAAAGGGCATCCCTGGCCGCAGCGGCGCTGTATTTGAAGCTGACGTCCGCAAAATCAATGCTGCCGTCGGCAACGGCGGCAACGGGGTCAGCCGGGGTGGCCAGCGCGGGCTGCTCCTCCAGCACGGCACGGATGCGCCGGGCGCTGGTCAGGGAGCGGGTAAGCTGCAAAAACACGCCGGAGAACATCATGACCGAGTTGAGCACCTGCAGAACATAGCTCAAAAAGGCGGTCAGCTCGCCGACCGTCATCCGGTCGGTCAGAATAAAATTGCCGCCGTACCACATGATGCAGACAATGGCCGTGTACATAACGGCCTGGAACGCGGGCAGGTTGAGCACGGCATACCGGAAGGTGTTGGTGCTGGCGGCGGCCAGCTCGTCATTGACGGTTTCAAACTGCTCATTCTCATAATCGCCGCGCACAAACGCTTTGATGGCGCGGATGGCGGTTAAGGCTTCCTGTACGCGGCCGTTCAGATGGTCCACAGCAGTCTGCTGGCGGTCATACAGCGGGCCGACCTTGGTTACGATCCAGGCCAGAATAGCGGCCAGGATGGGCGTTGTAATAAGGAAAACGATGGTCAGCTTGGCATTGAGCAAGAACGCCATGCCCAGCCCCATGAACAGCATGACCGGGCTGCGCACCAAAGGCCGCAGGCCGGTGGCCACGGCGTTGAGCATGACCGTGACATCGGTGGTCATGCGGGTAACGAGGGACGGGGTGGAAAAATGGTCCAGGTTGGCAAAGTCGAACTGCTGCAGCTTGCGGTACTCAGCTTCGCGCAGAGCAGCGGCAAAGCCGTTGGCGGCGCGGGCAGCGAACCTGGCGTACAGCAGGCCGGTGATCAGGGCCAGCACAGCGCAGATGATCATCTTGCTGCCCTGCAGCATAATGACCTGCATATCATGGCTGGGCACGCCCTGGTCCACCAGGTCAGACATCAGCATCGGGATGACCATTTCAAAAATACATTCCACAAAAACCAGCCCGATGGCAAGGAATAAATCCCGCCGGTAGGGCTTTAAGTAAGAAAAAACGTGTTTGAGATCCTGCATGTGATTCCAGCTTTCTTGAACGGGCAGCGGCCCGGATAGATGAAATATTACCCTTATAATTATAATCTGCGGTGCGGGGCAGGTCAATCAAGGGCAGGCGACAGGTTGGATACAGCGTATACTTGCGCAGAAACGCAAAACAGGGTATACTAATATAATACAGGGCAAGGCTGCGCAAAGCCCCCTGAAAGCTGAATTTACATTCCCGCCCATGCTGCGGCAGACCGGCGGCGCATGATGATAGAAAAGGAAAGTTGAGGCTGCATTTTTTATGAAAAAGGCATTGATCACCGGTGTTACCGGCCAGGATGGCTCTTACCTTTCAGAGTTTTTGATCGAGAAGGGCTATGATGTACATGGCATCATCCGTCGTTCTTCCGTTGACTACCGTGAACGCATTGCCCATCTGGAGGGCAACCCGCATTTCCACCTGCATTACGGCGATATGGGCGATTCGATGAGCCTGGTTGCTGTGATCGGCTCGGTGCGCCCGGACGAAATTTATAACCTGGCGGCCCAGAGCCATGTGCAGGTCAGCTTTGATGTTCCGGAGTTCACGGCCGATGTGGACGCTACCGGCGTGCTGCGCGTGCTGGAAGCCGTGCGCCTGTGCGGGCTGGCGGATACCTGCCGGGTGTATCAGGCTTCGACCTCGGAGCTGTACGGCAAGGTGGAGGAAGTGCCCCAGAACGAAAAAACGCCGTTCCATCCGTACAGCCCCTATGCGGTGGCCAAACAGTACGGTTTCTGGATCACCAAGGAGTACCGTGAAGCATATAACATGTTCTGCTGCTCCGGCATTCTGTTCAACCATGAATCCGAGCGCCGCGGCGAAACTTTTGTGACCCGCAAGATCACGCTGGCCACCGCCCGCATCAAGCAGGGCAAGCAGGACAAGCTCTACCTGGGCAACCTGTCCAGCCTGCGCGACTGGGGCTATGCCAAGGACTATGTGGAGTGCATGTGGCTGATTTTGCAGAACGATAAGCCGGATGATTTTGTCATCGCCACCGGCGTGCAGCATTCCGTGCGGGAATTCTGCCAGCTGGCGTTCCACTATGTCGGTATTGAGCTGGAATTTGTTGGCGAGGGCATGAACGAAAAGGGCGTTGATAAGGCGACCGGCAAGGTGCTGATTGAGGTAAGCCCGGATTTCTACCGCCCCACCGATGTGGTCAACCTGTGGGGTGACCCCACCAAGGCACGCCAGGAACTGGGTTGGAACCCCACCAAGACCAGCTTTGAGGAACTGGTCAAGATCATGGTGGAGCATGACATGGAAAAAGTAGCTGTAGAGCGCGCAGAGGAAAACATCCGCTGCAACTTGGAAGAATACCTGGAAAAAGGCGTTGTAAAATAAGAAAGAAGGCCATTTGTTATGATGGAAAAGAACGCTAAGATCTATGTGGCAGGCCACCGCGGTATGGTAGGTTCCGCCATTGTGCGGGAACTGGAACGCCAGGGATATACCAATATCATTACCCGGACCCATAAAGAGCTGGACCTGTGCCGCCAAGATGCCGTGGAAGAATTTTTTGCGGCCGAAAAGCCGGAATATGTCTTTTTGGCCGCAGCCAAGGTGGGCGGCATTGTTGCCAACCAGAACGCTTTGGCGGACTTTATGTATGACAACATGACGCTGGAAATGAACGTGATTCATTCCGCATGGAAAAACGGCTGCAAAAAGCTGGAATTTTTGGGCTCCTCCTGCATTTACCCGCGCATGGCACCGCAGCCCATGAAGGAAAACTGCCTGCTGACCAGCGAGCTGGAAAAAACCAACGAAGCTTATGCTCTGGCTAAAATCAGCGGCCTGAAATACTGCGAGTTCCTGAACCGCCAGTATGGCACCGACTACATCAGCGTGATGCCCACCAACCTGTACGGCCCCAACGATAACTACCATCCCACCCACAGCCATGTGGTGCCCGCGCTGATCCGCCGCTTCCATGAAGCAAAGGTCAACGGGGTGACCAGCGTGACCTGCTGGGGCGATGGCAGCCCGCTGCGCGAGTTTTTGTATGTGGACGATCTGGCAAACCTCTGCGTATTTTTGATGAACAACTACTCCGGCAACGAAACGGTGAACGCAGGCACCGGCAAGGAGCTGACCATCAAGGAACTGACCGAGCTGGTAGCCAAGGTTGTGGGCTATACCGGTGAGATTAAGTGGGATCCCACCAAACCCAACGGAACACCGCGCAAGCTGCTGGATGTTTCCAAGGCAACGGGCCTGGGCTGGACCTACAAGACCGAGCTGGAGGACGGCCTGCGCCTTGCCTATGAGGACTTTTTGAATAACCCCATGCGTGCTGAGCGCTGAGAAAGGCGAAACTATTATGAATATTGTGCTGCTTTCCGGCGGGTCCGGCAAGCGCCTGTGGCCGCTATCCAACGATATCCGTTCCAAGCAGTTCATTAAAATTTTCAAGTGCCCGGACGGAAGCTATGAATCCATGGTGCAGCGGGTGTACCGCCAGATCAAACAGGTAGACAAAGGGGCGACTGTGACCATTGCCACCAGCAAGACCCAGGTTTCCGCCATCCACAACCAGCTGGGGGAGGAAGTGGGCATTTCGGTGGAACCGTGCCGCCGCGATACCTTCCCCGCCATTGCGCTGGCAACGGCCTATCTGGCCGATGTGCAGGGCGTGGACCCGGAGGAGCCGGTGGTGGTCTGCCCGGTGGACCCCTATGTGGAGGATGACTACTTTGAGGCACTGAAAGCCTTGAGTGAGCAGGCTGCCAAAAGCGAAGCCAACCTGGTGCTGATGGGCATTGAGCCGACCTACCCCAGCGAAAAATACGGCTATATTATCCCCAAAAACAGCAGCGCCGTGAGCGATGTTGCAACCTTTAAGGAAAAGCCGGACGCCGAAACGGCAAAGGCTTACATCGCCCAGGGGGCGCTGTGGAACGGCGGCGTGTTTGCCTACAAGCTGCGCTATGTGCTGGATAAGGCCCATGAGCTGATCGACTTTACCGATTATAAGGACCTGTTTGATAAATATGCCGAGCTGAACAAAATCAGCTTTGACTATGCTGTGGTGGAAAAGGAACCCAAGATCCAGGTTATGCGGTTTGCAGGCCAGTGGAAGGACCTTGGCACCTGGAACACCCTGACCGAAGCGATGGGCGAGCCCAGCGTGGGCAAGGCCATGATGAACGATACCTGCACCAACGTGCATGTGGTGAACGAGCTGAACGTGCCGGTGCTGGCCATGGGCTTGCATGATGTGGTGATCTCTGCCAGCCCGGAGGGAATTCTGGTATCGGATAAAGAGCAGTCCAGCTACATCAAGCCCTATGTGGATAAGATCGATCAGCAGATCATGTTTGCCGAAAAATCCTGGGGCAGCTTCCGCGTACTGGATGTGGAGGACGAGAGCCTGACCATCAAGGTGACGCTGAACGCCAGCAATGCCACCAATCTCACTTACTCACTGAGCAATGGCAAGAACGGCTCCTTCGTTGACGGCGACTCGCTCACCATCGGCGGCGATATGGAGATCGGCGATTCCGTCACCCTGACCGTCAAGGGCACCGGCGCCGAAAGCGGCGAAGCGCTCGAGTTCACCGCAACCTACACCAAGGTTGAGGTTCAGG
>OLGN01001891.1_pt1 | contig 10630 bp, 9 predicted proteins | sample 1605941 | NCBI WGS metagenome assembly OLGN01 (sample SAMN03283269) | human gut metagenome | biome: human-associated habitat; material: feces | host: Homo sapiens | place: USA | collected 2013
TCCATGATCTGGCGGATGGTCTCGCTGGCGCTCTCGCTGATGACCTGACGGCGGATGTTGGTGCCGATCTCCTGCACCACATTGCCGTTCTGGTCCGTGATCTTATCCACCACATGGGGGGTGACCAGATAGCCGCCGTTGACTGCCGCCGAGACGGCAGTGCACACCTGCAGCGGGGTCACGGCCATGGCCTGACCAAAGGCGGAGGAGGCCAGCTCCACCTCGCCCAAACGGCTCTTGCTGTAATACTGCATAAAGCTGGTCTCATTGGGCAGGTCCACGCCGGTGCGCTCGGTAAAGCCAAAGGCATCAAAGTAATCATAGAACAGGCTGGAACCCACGCGCTGGCCCAGCTGGACAAAGTAGATGTTGCAGCTGTTGCGCAGGGCCTCGGCCAGATTCTGGGCCCCGTGCGCCTTTCTGCCGGCGCAGTGGTAGGTCTGCTTTGCCACGCTGTACGCGCCGGAACAGTTCAGGGTGGTGTAATAGGTTGCCTTGCCGCTGTCCACACCCATGGCGGCGGTGATGACCTTGAACACGCTTCCGGGGTAGTACAGCTCGGTGATGGTCTTGTTCTTCCACTGGATATCCCGGTAGGTGCCGGTGTAGTCGGCTTCCTCATCCGCGATCTTCTGGCCGTTCTCGTCCCGCAGGTAATTGCCGTTCTCGTCTTTTTTGTAGATGGTGTACAGCTCCGGCTCAGCCTGCACCTGCTCCGTCAGGTAGGCCAGATTGGCGCTGAAATCCTGTGGGTCATTGGGGTCAAAGTCCGGCTTGGAGGCCATGGCAAGGATGGCACCGGTCTTGACATTCATCACAATGGCGCAGCCGCGGTTCTCAACGGTGTTGGCCGCCACGGCCTCGTTCAGGTAGCGCTCCACCACCTCCTGAATGTTCACATCCAGCGAGAGCACCAGATTGGAACCGTCCTTGGCGGCGTAGGTGGTGGCGTTTTCATCGGCAATGGCGTTGCCGTAGGCGTTGCGCAGGGTGATGGTGCGGCCATTCACACCGGCCAGCGTGGACTCATAGGAGTTTTCCAGACCGTACACGCCCTGACCATCCGCATTGCAGAAGCCCAGCACGGCGGCGGCAAAGCGGCCGTAGGGGTAATCCCGCTGGAAGCCCTTGGAAGCCGACACCGACACCCGCCCCTTGCGGACAGTGGGGGTGCCGTCGTCACTCTCCTGCTGGCCCAGACCCAGCTTGGCCAGGATCTTTTCCAGCGCACCGGCGGATTTTCCGCTCTTGCTGTGGGCCTTGTTGTAGGTCTTGACGTATTCCTCAATGGAGAGCTTGATGGCGTTGTTGACCTTGGTGGCCAGCACCTGATAGGAGCTTTCGTTTTGTGAGAGGGCATCGCAGACCGCCTGATACTGGGTCTGGTACTCTGCCGAAGTGGTGTCCACGCTGTCCAGACTCTCGCCGTCGCCCGAAAGCAGGCGCAGGGTGATCTGGGTGCAGACCTCCTTCATGGCGGCCTCATCGATGGTGCGGGTCTCCGCCTTGGTGTCCTGATCGGTGGTGGTGGTATACAGGGCCGTGCTGTAAGAGGGGTCGGCCCAGATGGTCCAGACCACGCTGGTGGATGCCAGCGTGATGCCGCTGGTGTCGTAGATCTCACCGCGGGTGGCCTGAATGGTGCTGTCCAGCAGCTGCTGCTCGGCGGCGTACTGGCGGTAGGTGGCACCGTCGCGGATCTGGATCTTGTACAGGCTGTAGATCACGGTCAGCGCGGCGACCACCACAAGAAGCACGGCGGCACCAAAGCTGATATGACGCAGCCGGGCACTGAGCCGTGCGTGCGGGTCCGCACTGCGGCGGCGGGCACTGTTCTTTTTGGGATTGGAGGATGGTGTTTGCATTGCGTACTCCCGAAGAAAACCGAAAAAGCGTGCGCTGCCGCACGCTTTTCGTTGTTTGGTTTATTTTGCCGTTCTGACAGAGGCAAGAATGGTCATTGCCCCATCGTGGAGCAGATCCGACCACTGCCGCACAGCGGATGCCTTGCGCACCAGAACGCTGCCCTCATCCAGCCGGATGTAGGTGATCTGGCTCTGGTCGATCTTCATCAGCCCCAGGCGGGTGGCGGTCTCCTCAACACTTGTGATGTTGGTGCGGCTGTTCAGGGCACTGTTGTAGTATGTATACTGGCTCTGCTCGCTCACAAGCTCTGCCTTGGCGCTCTGGATCTGAGAGTTCAGCTCCACCAGCTGCGCCTCGCTCCACAGCAGGCTCACCGCAAAGCCCACCAGCAAAGCCGCGCCCACCAGCTGCAGCGCGTGCTGCATGGCGGCCCGCACGGGGTTCAGCCGCTTTTTGCCGCCCTTTTCTACCCGCAGCGGGACTTTGGGCTGTGCCTGCGGCGCTCTTCTGCGCCGAACCTCTGTCATATCGTATGCTGCCTGACCCATGGTGATCTCCTCCTCACATCTCCGGGGCTGTGCCGCCCTCAGATCTTTTCCAAAACCCGCAGGTGGGCCGAGCGGCTGCGCCGGTTCTCTTCCAGCTCCTGCGTGTTGGCTTCAATGGGTTTGCGTGTGATCAGCTTTGCCTTGGCCTTGCCGCCGCAGACGCACACCGGGAACTCCGGCGGGCAGGTGCAGGCGGTGGACCAGCGGCGGAACTTGTTTTTGACCAGCCGATCCTCCAGCGAGTGGAAGGTGATCACGCAAAGTCTTCCACCCGGTGCGAGATGCGCAAAAATGGTGTCCAGCCCCTCTTCCAGTGCGTCCAGCTCATGGTTTACCGCAATGCGCAGTGCCTGGAAGGTGCGGCGGGAGGGGTTTTTGTTCTTCCGGCGCTCCGCCGGGGGCATGGCGCTGGCCACGATATCCGCCAGCTGCAATGTCGTTTCAATGGGGGCAGTTTCCCGGGCTTCCACGATCCTGCCCGCGATCTGCCAGGCGAAGGGCTCCTCGCCGTAATCCCGCAGGATACGGGCCAGCTCCTCCCGGCTCTCGCTGTTCACGAGATCGGCGGCCGTCTCCCCCTCCTGGCTCATCCGCATGTCCAGCGGGGCATCTGCCCGGTAGGAAAAGCCCCGGGCCGCGTCATCCAGCTGATGACTGGACACGCCCAGATCCAGCAGCGCGCCGTTGATCGTTTCAATGCCCAGCTGCTCCAGAGCTTGTCCGGCATAGCGGAAGTTGATCTGCACCACGGTGGCAGGCAGGCCCGCCAGCCGGGCCCGGGCCGTCTGCACGGCATCGGGGTCCTGATCCAGCGAGATGAGCCTGCCGCCCTGCTCGCCGTTCAGCCGCAGGGCGATCTGGCGGGAGTGCCCCGCGCCGCCCGCCGTGCCGTCCAGATAGGTGCCCGCCGGGTCGATCTTCAGGCCGTCCAGGCACTCGTTCAGCAGCACCGGGACATGCTCAAACGAGGCCGGGTCAAAGGGCTGTGCTGTTTTTTCTGTGTCCATGTTCCCAGCCTCCTTTCAAAACTCAGATAAGATCCTTCATCTGCCGCCCTTTTCTGCCCGGAACTGCTGCCCGGGAAAGCGGCCTGCGGCCTGCCGGGAGTTTGTGGCCCGGTCAGCCTTGAGGATACAATTTTATTGTAACAAAACAGGCCCCTGATTGCAAGAGTTTCCCTTTTGTTTTTTCTCTCAAAATGTACCAAAAAAAGCCCCTGCAAGCCGTCGTTTTTGCTTGCAGGGGCCGGAAGCTCTCACCGGGAAATTTCACATTCCCGCATCAGAGCTGTTTCCGGGGGCTCTGGCGCAGGTTTGCACGGACATTTTTGACCTGTGCGGCGTTTTCCGCCATCGTCTCTTCCGTGGTCTTGAGCATATTATCACAGTAGTCGGTCACGGTCTGGCGGACAGTGCGGGCCTCGGTCTGGGCGGCGGAGACGATCTCTCCGGCGCGCTGCTGGGCCGCCTTGACGATCTCGGCCTCGCTCACCAGCACACGGGCGCGCTCCTCGGCCTTTTTTACAATGGCCTGTGCCTGTGCGTTGGCCGATTCGATGAGCTGGGCACGGTCGCTGACAATGGACTGGGCCTGCCGCAGCTCCACAGGCAGGTTCTGGCGGATCTCGTCCAGATAATCCCGGATCTGCTCCACATCCACGATGCGCTTGCCGCCCGAAAGGGGCATTCCGGCGCTCTCCTCCAGCGTATCCTCAATGGTATCCAAAAGCTCGTTTACGTTCATTCCGCATCTCCCTCTCCGGCGCTCTGCCGGGGCTTACCATACTTCCACAGCAGGACTTTGCCGTATTTATACTGTTTTTTCAGGGTCATGCCGCCCACCTCGGCAGGCAGCACCAGGCCGGTCTCACTCTCGCAGATCACGATGCCGCCCGGAGCCAGGCATTTGTCCACGCCGGGCAGGATCTTTTCCAGCGTGCCGGTGTGAAAGGGCGGGTCCAGCAGCACGATGTCGAACTGCTCATGGCAGGCGGAGAGATACCGTGCCGCCTCGCCGATGTTGACCCGGCTGCGGTCAAACACGCCGCAGTTCTTGCAGTTCTTCATCACGATGTTCACGGCCTCCCGGTTCTCGTCCAGGAACACGCACCGGGCCGCACCCCGGCTCAGGGCCTCGATGCCCAGCTGGCCGCTGCCTGCGTAGAGGTCGAGCACCCGGGCACCGGGCAGGTCGAACTGGACGATGCTGAACATGGCCTCCTTGACCTGATCCATCGTCGGGCGGGTGATCTCGGTGCCGGGCAGGGCTTCCAGCCTGCGGCCCCGTGCTTCTCCTGCAATAACGCGCATGTATCTGCCTCCTTCTCCCGCTGTCCGGGCCCCCTGCCCGGCCAGCAGCTGTTTCGTGTTTTCGTATCTCCATATTATCGTCAAAACGCAACTCTTTGTCAAGGGCGCGCGTTGCACTCAGGGTGCAATTGTGCTAAAATCAGGGCAAAGCGCCCCATGTGCGGCGCGTTTTGCCAAAAAAGGAGAGTATCTGCTTATGAAAGTCCTGCTCATCAACGGCAGCCCCCACGAGAAGGGCTGCACCTATACCGCCCTGTCCCTGATCGCCGGGGAGCTGAACGCCAGCGGCATCGAGACCGAGATCCTGAACGTCGGCACAAAGCCGGTGGGCGGCTGCATCGGCTGCGGCGGCTGTGCCGCCGGTAAGGGCTGCGTGTTCGGTGGCGTGGTCAACGAGGCCATCGAAAAGGCCAAGACCGCCGATGCCTTTGTGTTCGGCACACCTGTCCACTATGCGTCCGCCTCCGGCAACATGACCAGCTTCATGGACCGTCTGGCCTACGCGGGCGGCAAGTATCTGGCCTACAAGCCCGCTGCCATCTGCGCTTCGGCCCGCCGCGCCGGCACCACCACCACGCTGGACCAGCTGGTGAAGTATCCCGAGTTCTTCCACATGCCGCTGGTCAGCGGTTCCTACTGGCCCATGGTCCACGGCTCCAAGCCCGAGCAGGTGCTGGAGGATGAAGAGGGCTGCGCCGTGATGCGGGAGCTGGGCCGCAACATGGCCTGGCTGCTCAAGTGCATCGAACTGGGCAAAGCAAACGGCATCACCCACCCCGAGAATCCCCGCCGCCCCATGACCAATTTCATCCGCTGAGTTTCCCCTCGCTCCCGCCTGCCCGGCGGGGGCACTTTTTATCGTCACTCCGACCAAACTTCAGCCAGCCATTTTGTTTTTTCTCACAGTTCCAGCCGATTTCTATTTATGATATAATAAAGATGATCTCAATTGAGGTCTTTCAATTATTTCCCTATAAAAAGGAGGCTGTTATTATGAAACGAGTTATCAGTTGTTTGGTCGGAACTATTCTTTTATTATCTTCCATTTCTTTTTCTTCGCTCGCTACTAATGGCGGCATCCAAACATGTGCTTCTCTTTGCGGCGATTGTAACCGTGGAGAAATGGTTCAGACCAGTATCGAACGTAGCTCTTGGTATTCTGTTGGTTATATTCCCTGTTCTTATAACAAACCAAATTACAATGATACGATCAAGCGTCGTACCATTACAACTGTTTATGAGTGCACTTATTGCCATCGGGGCGAATCTAACACTCACTATGAAGAAGAGGTCGTCCACGATCATCCGTAGTTTTTCTCAAAAAGATTCGATAATATAGGTGGGTGAATATATTATGAAAAAGAGATTAACTCTATTTTTTATCACCTTTCTTTTTGCAGGTCTATGTGCTCTTCCCGCATTCGCAGTGTCTCAGGCTCGTTCTGTAAATGCTACAACAACTGCCGAAACCGTGTCCCTTGTCTGCGAATATTGCGGACAGAGCGATATGATTTGTGTGGATGAGTATTATGCTTCCTGGTATACAGTCAATTTTATTCCTTGTCAGGGACGCGATCCCCGATATAATGATTCGGTCGAGAATCGCACTCATGTTGAAATTTATCAATGTCAATCCTGTAAGTTTGGCACCAGCGTAGTTTCTACGGAAGAGCAGATTTCCCACAAACATCCTGCTATGCGTGCCTACGACCTTCCCAGATTCTGATACTTCCTTTGCGCCTCTGTCCTTGTCGGCAGGGGCGTTTTTGATTTTAGCAGCTTTTTCTGCAAAAACGGAAAAAATAAGGGGTGGAGTGCTTTTTTCGTTCACAACTTTGTGGTAGCATAAGGGTAAGAATTTTTTTGTGCAGAGCGATGGAGACAGGCTATGGAACACTACGATTGGAACGACGGCTGGCTGTTTGCCCCCACCTTTGATCCCGCCATCGTCCGCCCCGAATGCACCGGGGTGGAGCTGGAGCCGGTGCGCTTGCCCCACACGGTCAAAACGCTGCCCTACAACTATTGCAACGAGAACGAATACCAGCGGGTGTCCGGCTATCGGCGGGAGTTTTTTGCGCCCAAAGAGTGGCAGGGCCGCACGGTACTGCTGACCTTTGGAGCCGTGGCCCACGATGCCACTGTGTTCTGCAACGGGCGGCGGGTGTTCCACCACGGGTGCGGCTACACCGCCTTTACTGTGGACCTGACCGAATCGCTGCTGCTGGGCCAAAAAAATGTGGTGGCTGTCCGGTGCGACAGCCGGGAGGACCTGAACATTCCTCCCTTCGGCGGGCAGATCGATTTTCTGACCTACGGCGGCATCTACCGAGCCGTCAGTCTGGACGTGAAGGAGCCCGCCTACCTGCGCGACATCTTCATCGAGGCGCAGGCCGAGGGCGATTTCCGCATCTACTCCTCCACGGTGGGCGAGACCATCGGCTGCACCCTGCAGGCTGAGATCCGCAGCCCCGCCGGGAGCAGGGCCCTGTACAGCGGTGAGCTCAGCCTGCCCATTGTGGGCACCCTGAACGGCGTGCACCCCTGGAGCGTGGAGCACCCCTTCCTCTATACCCTGACCGTCCGGCTCATCCGGCCCGGCACCAGCGGCCTGCCCGACCGGGTGCTGGACGAAAAGAGCACCCGGTTCGGCTTCCGCACCATCCAGTTCGTGGCCGGGGGCTTTTATCTGAACGGCCAGCGGGTGGAGCTGCGGGGCCTGAACCGGCATCAGAGCTACGCCTATCAGGGCTATGCCATGCCGGACAGCATTCAACAGCTGGATGCCCAATTGTTGAAAAAGCAGCTGGGCTGCAATGCAGTGCGCACCAGCCACTACCCCCAGAGCCCGGCTTTTCTGGATGCCTGCGATGAGCTGGGCCTGCTGGTGTTCGTGGAGATGCCCGGCTGGCAGCACATCGGGGATGATGCCTGGCAGGCCCAGGCATTGCAGAACTGCCGCGAGATGGTCTGCCAGTGCCGCAACCACCCCAGCGTGTTCCTGTGGGGCGTACGGGTGAACGGCAGTTCCGACAACGAGGCCTTTTACAAGCGCACCAACGAAGCCGTCCATCGGCTGGACCCCACCCCACCGGCGGCGTGCGGATCGCCCGCAAGAGCCAGCTGCTCGAGGACGTTTATGCCTACAACGATTACTCCTACTCCGGCCGGGGCCCGGGCTGCGAGCCCCGGTCTGCCGTCACGCCTGACCTGCGCAAGGGTTACCTCATCAGCGAGTTCGGGGGCCAGCAGTTCCCGGCCAAAGCCTTTGACGACGAGCCGCACCGGCTGGCACAGGCTCTGCGCCATGCCGCCGTCCTCAACGATGCCATTGCCCAGCAGGGCGTGGCCGGTGCCCTTGGCTGGTGCATGGCCGATTACAACACCCACCGCGAGTTCGGCAGCGGCGACCGCATCTGCTACCACGGCGTGACGGATCTGTTCCGCAACCCGAAGCTCTCTGCCGCCGTCTACGCCAGCCAGAAAACGCCCCGCTCCCCTTCGGACGTGGTGTTCGAGGTCTCTTCCAGCATGGCGCTGGGCGACCACCCCGGCGGCTTTGCCGGGGCCTGCTGGGTGTTCACCAACGCCGAGAGCGTCCGCCTCTACCGGGGCAACGATTTCATTGCCGAGTTCACCCCCGACCGCCGGGGCCGCTTTGCCGCCCTGCCCCACCCGCCCATCGAGATCCAGGATTTCGTCGGCTCCCTGCTGGAAAAGTATGAGGGTCTTGACCAGAGCACGGCCCCGCAGGTGGCGGCCATCCTCAACGAGATGCGCCGGGACGCGCTGAACCTTTCGCCTCTCTCCAGGGCGCGGATGCTCTCCCTGCGGCTGAGCGCAAACGACCTACTCCGGATGTACTACAAATACATCGGTGTGCTGGGCGGGCCGTCCAGCGTCTACCGGTTTGAGGCAGTCTGGCATGGGCGCACCGTCCGCACCGTGGTCAAGGAGCCGGTGCAGTCGGTCCGGCTGGAATGCGTGGTGCACAACCCCATCCTGACCGACGGCCCCACCTGGGACTGCGCGGCGGTCAGCCTGCGGGCCATCGACCAGAACGGCAACCTGCTGCCCTACTGCGGTGAGGCCGTTCAGCTCAGCGTGGAAGGCCCGGTAAAGATCCTGGGCCCGGCCATCGTCCCCCTGCGGGGCGGCATGGCGGGCACCTACCTTGCCACCACCGGTGAAGCAGGCCGTGCCGTGCTGCACTGCCGGATGGAGGGCGCGCTGGATGTGGAGGCCGCCCTGACCGTGCGCAAGCGCTCCGGTGCAGAGAATGCCAATTAAATTTCGTCCTTTCATGGTAGATTTGCAATCTGTTCAAAGTTTTATCATGGTTGGCTGATATTCTATTGTTGTAAACGATCAAACGCCCTCTCCGTCCATGCGTCCGCGTGGCTGAGAGGGTTATTCTTGAGGACAAAGGACCGGAAACCTATGAGAGAGAAACTTCGTCAGTTTATGATCGGCCGCTATGGCACCGATGGCCTGAACCAATTCCTGAGCATTGCCTCGCTGGCGCTGCTCCTCATCGCCATCATCAGCCGGATCAACCTGTTCACCTATCTGGGCGCGGCCCTGCTGATCTTCTGCTACTACCGCACCTTCAGCCGGAACATCTCCAAGCGCACCGAGGAGAACTACAAGTTCTACACCCTGAAGGACCGGGTGGACAACAAGTTCAAGGGCTGGAAGGAGCAGTGGGCCAACCGCAAGGTCTATCACTACTACCGCTGCCCCCAGTGCCGCCAGAAGCTGCGCGTGCCCCGCGGCCGCGGCCGCATCCAGATCTCCTGCCCCCGCTGCGGCACCCAGTTCATCAAGAAGAGCTGAGCCATGTTCGGATATGTTATCCCGAATCAGGCCGCGCTCAGCCCGGAGGCACAGGCGCGGTACCGCGCGGCCTACTGCGGGCTCTGCCGCCGTATCGGCGCACTGCACGGCACCCGGGGGCGGCTGACCCTGAGCTATGACCTGACCTTTCTGGATCTGCTGCTGTGCAGCCTGTATGAGGGCGAAAGCGCCTGTGCGACAGGCTGTGACCACTGCCCCGTCCACCCCATCCGGAAGGTGGAGTGGCGTTCCAGCGGCCCCACCGATTACTGCGCGGACCTGAGCGTGGCTTTGCACTACTACAACGCGCAGGACAAGTGGAACGATGACCACAGCCTGCTGGGCCTGGGCTTTGAAAAGATGCTTGCTGCCCCCACGCAGCAGGCCGCCGCCCGCTGGCCCCGCCAGTGCAGCGCCATCCGCACCTGTCTGGATCGGCTGGCCCGGTACGAAGCCGAGGGCAGCGAGGATCTGGATGCCGTTTCCGGCTGCTTTGGGGAGCTGATGGCCGAGCTGTTCGATTACCGGCAGGACCACTGGTCGCCGGAGTTGCGCAGCATCGGCTTCAATCTGGGCAAGTATATCTACCTGCTGGATGCCTACGATGACCTGGCCCGGGACGAGCGCAAGGGCGCATACAATCCCCTGCGCACCCTGAGCAGAGAGCCCGGGTACGAGGAAGAGATGCGGGAGATCTTTGAGCTGCTGCTGGCCAACTGCGCCCGCAGCTTTGAGCGCCTGCCCTGTGTGGAGGACGTTGACCTTCTGCGCAACATCCTGTATTCGGGCGTGTGGCTCAAATATCACTGCAAAAATGCAAAAAAGAAGGACAAAACCGCCTGATCCCGGCGGTTTTCCTTGATTTTTCCGTTCCAGTCCTGTACACTAAAGATTGCTTGTGCGGCACAATGGCCGCACAGATGGTAATAGAGACGTGAGGAAGTAGACCGATGAGAGACCCCTATGAGGTTCTGGGCATCCAGCGCGGTGCCAGTGAAGATGAGATCAAAAAGGCTTACCGTGCCAAGTGCAAGCGCTGGCACCCTGACCTGAACCCCAACGACCCCACCG
>OLGN01001892.1_pt1 | contig 10629 bp, 12 predicted proteins | sample 1605941 | NCBI WGS metagenome assembly OLGN01 (sample SAMN03283269) | human gut metagenome | biome: human-associated habitat; material: feces | host: Homo sapiens | place: USA | collected 2013
TTGTTAAACAAAGTTAAAAGAATAATTTAACACAAAATAACACGCCAACCGCTTGCAGGTGAAATAAATTGTTTAACTTTGCATCGTGTTAAACAATTAAATACTTAAACAAAATGAAAACAACAGATTTAATTTTTCAAAATCAGAAAGTGTTAAACGCATTGCAAGAAATGTTATTGCAGACAAAGAAACACGTTGAATTTTTGGCGGCTGGTTCGCCCGAAATGCGCACAAACCTTGAAAGCATCGCCGAAAGCCTGCAAACGGGTGTTGACATTTTAGAAAATCAAATCGTGTTTAACCGTGATACACGCAACAAGTTTGCAAAAGAAGTCGCTTGCAAAAATCAAGCATACGACTTTATCGCAACTGAAAAACTTATCGGGCGTTTCAAAACATTTTGCGAATGTTACCCGACAAACTTGTACATCGGTTTAACTGGCGTTGAAATATTGCAGGACAAATAACAATCAGCAAGCGAAAAGAAAAGGCGGTAACAATCAAGTTGCCGCCTTTCTTTTTGTCCTGCCTTGCAGTTACTCAATATAAACGCCGTCAGACAAAGCCGTGTATATCATTTCTTGTTCCTCTGTCAGCATTTCGGCGGTGTGTATGGGTGTAACATCATCGAACACGTTAAACCCTCTGAAATCGCCTAAAATGCCCGTTTTTCTGTCATTGTTTCGCCCGTTGCTTGCGCTCTCGTACCACTTGCAGTAAATGTAAGGTTCTAAACCGTAATATAACATTTCGTTCCAATCATCGCCGCCCACGGTTTTAATTTGGGTGCTTGGTGAAAGGTATATTATTTCGCTGCTTGGCTCTGTTTCCTCGACTTGGAAAACAACGCCGTTGCAGGACAAAAGCGCAACCCCGTTGCCCGTTACCACGTTTATAACGTACTGCAAAGCTATCGTTTTGCCTGCATAATCATTATTGAGGTTTACAAAGCCTGCAAACGGCAAAAAGAGTTGTATTTCGCTTTCGTAGTCGGTGTTATCCTCATTGTGCGCTGGTACTACCGCCGTGCCGAAATCAAGCGTTATTTTGTCTTGCGCTGGTTGCTGGCACGAAACGCCCGTATTAAAGTTGCCGCATCGTATTACATCGGTGCTAAACGGCGTTATATCCGTGTAAATTCTTTTGATACGGTTAACATACTCGCCCAAATCCACATTTTCGCCGCCGTCAGTGAAATAACGCTTTGCGGCAAATTCTTTCAGATTATCAAGCGTTACAAGATACACGTTAATAGAGCCGTATTGTTTGCCCACTACCTCAACGGGGAAACACTCGCCCACTATATTAACCCGACTATAATCGCCGCTATTTTTAAGCTGGTACGAAATTGTAGCCTTTTTCTTGTCGCCCGAAATCGTAAACGGTGTTTTAGTTTCCCGTCCACCTATCCTTGTCCTTACGCTTAAATAGGTGGTTTCGTCGGTGTGAAATTCCGTGTTAGGGTTCGCATCAAGTTCCACCGTTATAAGGCTGTCAAAGTCCACATAATCGGGTAACGGTTCTTTGCTCGTGCAGTTCGTGAGCGACTTTGTAAGTGGCAAAATCCGTATATATGTACCCGTAACCGTAACCGAATAATCGCCGCCCAAATCAGTAATAACGGCGGTTGCCGTCACTCGTGTTGACGTGCTTTGTACTTGCATATCTTGCGTTATCGGCTCGCCGTCCGTGTTGGTGTAATGCACTTGTGGGTTATCAAGTCTTGCGCTAATATAAGACGGTGTTTTTACGGTTATTGTGAGCGTTTCGCCGTCCCACTCGTGGCTTTCCTCTGTCCCGTCTATGTTGTTAGTAACCGTTGGCGTAACGGGTTCGGGTATCGCCACTACCTCGCCACTAATAACAACGGGTGTGTTAATATCTAAATCGGTTATTTGTATGGTAGCCGTGTTCCCGTCAACGGTCAACGGCGTTTCTGTCGCCGTTCCTGCACTTGTATTGTCGTTGCCTTTTAATGTTACCATAATAATGCCGCCCGTTTCATTGAGTAACCCCGTATTTGCAAACGGCACTTTCTCAAAGTTCGGGGTTCGGTTGTAAACCGTTTCACGGTTTGAAATATACGGGTCGGGGTTGTCGCTTTCAGATACACGCCCCGTTGCCGCCAAAATTTCGCTTTCGTAGGTTTTGAGTACATCAATACGCAACGAAAGTTCGTAGGAGTTGTTTCCCTCAAAACTTACCCTATCCACGAAATAATAACGCCCCAAATCGGGTATGTAACAATAATTGAAAGTCGGTCGGGGCTGCTTTCGTAGTGTTACGGTCGGGCGCAACACATCGAAAGTTTGCCGCAAATCGCCCTCAATCGCCGTAAACGTGCCCAACTGCTTGTTTACCGTGTTCGGGTGTCCGTTGTATGAATAAAAGTTTATCGTTGTCATATCGGAAAGAAAAAAGGCGGTGCGGTGCGCTTTCACCTGCACCCACACCGCCAAAGTTAAACAATCTAATACCTATCAATTTACTTGATAAAGAATACTACAAAGTTCTCGTTTGTATCGTTGAAATACCCTGCATCAAACTTGTAATAGTTGTTGAAAAACTCTGCCTTTGCGTTGTAGTTCGTTGTTACCCGTCTGTCAAGATTGCAAACGCCCAGCGCATCACGGTCGAACATTACGCCCAGCACGCCCGTAATATCAACGGCTTTGCCGCCGCTTTCCTTAACATTAATGTGCCCCGTGCTGGCAAACTCGTAGTTCTGTCCGCTGCCCTGCCAAAAAGGTACGGTTTCGGCTTGCGGCAAAAGCACATCACCACGGTTAAACGTGTCGGAATAAAGATAGGTTTGCGCTGCCTTTGCAAAGTCGGACAAAAGTACAACGTGTAACATATCTTTCGGGGTAAACCGTTCCTTGCCGCCAACATTGAACACGGTGGAAATGCTTTGCAGGCGGTCGGCATACGTACCCATAACGTAAGACGCAAAGCGGATAAAGTCGGGGTCGGTGATCGCCTTTGCCGCTGTCAGTGCGTTCGGGTTCGGGGTCGGGGTCAGGTCGGGGGTGCCCGGCGTTGCAGGGAAATACTTGTCATTGTACAACTTCAAAAGGTTCACGCAACGTGTCGTGCTTACTTTGGAAAGGTCGGCACTTGTCAAGTTGTCTTTCGCATCAGCCAAAACCGTTTCCGCAATCATATTGTTAATAGTGCGCATAATCAAAGCGTCTGCCTTGATAGTCATTGACTTTTCAACGGCTGCATAAATCATCGAAATAAAGCCGTTAAGTTGTGCGGCGTTGCTGAAACTTTCCTTAACCTGCCTTTCGGTGATTGATACGGGCACTTCAAACGTAACCTTTGAGTTGAAAAACTTTGCTGTTACGGCCGGTTTGTGGAACACATCTTGATTGTATTCTGCTCCGTCCTTCAAATCCCACGTATCGTTTTCCTCGGCTTCGGGAACATCGGCACTTATTTTCTCCAATACGCTGCCAAACTCCCACACATCCATTAAAACGCTCGGCACTTTGCCCGCATAAGGTCGGTTTACAAAAATCACTTTGCCGATATGGTTTACAAGTGATTTTACATAATTATCCACGGCACTTTGATTGAACACTTCTTTGCCCAAATCCACAATGCCCGTTAAATCTTCCTTCACAATGTCGGTTTTGCCTAACACTTCACCCGATACTGTGTTAATAATCTGGTAAATCTGTTTTACTTCCATATTGCTAAAAATTAAATTAGTTATTCGTAAATACTCGTTGTTAGTTCTCTTACAAGTGCAAAGATAATGTTTTTTCTCCAATTATCACGCCTTAACTGCAATTCTTTTTCAATTTCGCTTGAAATTGATTTGCTTGCGCCCGTTCCTTTGCTCGTTTCGGTCGTTTTGCGGCTCTCTGTGCGGTTTCTCTCATCGTTTGCGGTCTTTCGGTCGCTGTCTGAAAAATCGGTATCGTTGAACGCCTTGTTTGCGCCCGTTTCGGTGTTGTCGGTGCTTTCCTGCAAAGTTACGGTTTCCGTCCGTTCAACGCTTCCCGTTACGGGTGTCAGTACATCGTAATCGGCTAACATCGCCGCCGCCTCACGTTCCCAGCCTTGCACGTTTACCGCAATCACCGCCGAAACAACATCGCTTGCGTTGTCGCTGGTTATGCTGCTTACAACGGTCTTGCCGCCGTACATCAGTAAGGCGTAAGCGTCTAACTTGGTCGGGTCGGTATCGCCGAAAATTGCGGCGTACTCTGTCGGATATTCAGTCTTGAAAACCGCCTGGAATATCCCGTTACCCTTTGTAAATAGTTCGCTGTATTTCATTGTTTATCGTCTTTTGTTTCTGTTTCCTCTGTTTCCTCTGTTTCCTCTGTTTCGGTGTCGTTACCGTCCGTTTCCGTTTCGGTGTCGTTTCCGTCTGTTTCGGTTGTTTCCTCTGTCGGGTCGGGGTTTTCCTTTGCCGTTTCCAAATCAGCCGCCAAAGCGTTGTAATTATCACGTTCCAAACCCCAACTTGAAGCAAGTTTAACCGAAATTTCGGTGTCAAACATCGCATTAATTTTCTCAACTGCATTTTGTCTTTCTTTTAGCATATTATCCACATACGGCAAAAGTACATCTACATTCATACTTACTTCGCCCAAATTAAGGCGTTCACGCTTCATATTATAATTTGCGTTCAAACCCAATTCGTTGTACATACTCGCTTTGTAGTATTGTATCAGTTCAATAAGTTGTGTAATATACACGCTGTTTGTGGTCGGGGCTGTCTGCATATTTACGCCCTTGAAAAATGCGTTTTCCCCGATAATTGAAAACTCGCCGTCTTGTATCTTGCACAAAAACTCATCGGCACTCTGTTTCGTCTTGTCATCGCTGGCACTTATCAGCATCGTGATACGGGTCAAAATGCTTGCCGTGTTCAACGAAATAAGCCCGTCAGTATGCAGGACTGCATAACGCCCTATCAGCGGCAAAAGGCTTTCGCCGTTGCTGTCATTCTCAATCAAAACCCCGTCTTTCTGTATATCGTAGGTTTTGTTTAACTTTAATGCGGGGTTCGCCACGGTGTAAAGCGTTGCCCGTCCGTAAACATCGGGTTCGCCGCCTTTGCCGCCCGAAAGCGCATACAAAACCCCGTCCACGCTGGTAACAAAGGCGTTGCCCGTGGTCTGCAAAAGCCGCTCCAATTCCTTTTGCGGTATGCTGTCGGGCAAACCCTCATACTCAAACATACTTTGAGTTTTCGCCAACGTGTTTGCCATAAATTCAGTTACGGCGGTGTCTTTGTCCCTTACTTGTTGCTGGTACAACTTGTAAATGTTATCTTTCCTTTTCATCTGTCAAAACTTTAATTAGGGTTGTAAGTTCGGCTAACACTTTCGTATTTTCCGCAATCGTATCTTTTAGGTGTTCCGTTTCGTCTTGGTGCGTCTGCCTTTGTTTCACCATATACCAAAACAATGCGCCACACATCACAATCGGAAAGCCCAAACTTGAAATGATTTGAATAATAGTATTTGCGTCCATATCAATAAATTTTTAGTTCCTATTGCAAAGGTAGTTATTTATTTCGTAAAACGTGCGGTTCGGCACGAAATTTGCACCAAACCGCCGTTATTTTCATTTAAGCGAAACAATGTTTGTCTTTGCGCTCGTAATTAAATAATTGCGTACTATTTCGCCTATTTCGTTATCTTGGTAGAAAACTTTGTCTATTGCGAAAAACCGTGCGACTTGTTGTTCAACGTAACTTGCCGTACTTAACAACTTGCGTTTGTAGTTCGGTTTTCCGTTCATTTCCAAAGAATAAATAAGGCTGTTTTCCTCATCTTTTATCGGGGTTGTCTTTGCGTGTATGTACGTGAAACATTCGTTGCCTACTTGAATAATGTTGCCTTGCAAAACAACATCGTTAAACTTGATATAGTACACAAACAACACATCTTGCGGCTTGTACTTGCACGGCAAATGCGGATATACTGCAAGTTCCCATTTGCCGCCCGTAATCATCTGCAAGTTTTGATTATCGAAACAAAAATACTTGTTGCTGGCTTTGTGTTGTACTATCGTGCTGCAATACTCCACCGCCACTATTGCGCCGTGTTCGCCAAAGCGGTATATATCTATCGTGCCTTGCTCCATAAACGGCACTTGCTTCAAACCCATTTCCGTAAAGTACGGGCAAAACTTGTTTACCGTGTTCCCCAGCATAAAAACCTTAACATCGTTGCGCTGGCGTATTATCGTGCTTAACAAGTTCATAAACAACATAAACTCATCGGGCAAATAATACCGCCGTGTCAAAAACTCATCAAAGACTATCGTTGTGACATTCGGGTAACTGCTGCTTTTTTCGTGTTCCTGCTCGGACAAACAAAACCCGTAACAAAACGGGGTCGGGTCGGGTGTCCGCTTGTTTTTCTCTGCATCGTAGTAAGATAAAAACCACTTGTTAGACATATAGAACACTTCATTAAATTTGCCCTCTGTCAGTTCCTCAATAAGCCCGTTTGCAACGTGATTTGCAAACAGACTTTCGGCACGTTTGCCCCGTAAATCCTCACGCCAACGGCGTATATATGCCATTTGCTTGCCCGTCCTGATATAGTTTTCCAAACCATATTTTAAGGCTGCATAAGTCTTGCCGTTTGACCTTTCGCCAAATATCACGTTATAATCGGCGTTCTTACTTAAAATCGCTTTCAAGTCGTAAAATTTCGGCTTGTCTGTCTTTGTCTTTCTTGTTGTCATACTCTTATTATTTTAGTCCTTAAATTTAATACCTCGCAAATAATTTATGTACATAACCGAAAGGGAAAGGCTGTATCCGGTCGGCTCTAAATGTACGCCCGTGCGTTCGTTGTAGTGCGCTGTGCTGCCTTTGTAGTCGGTTATTTCACCTTGTATCTCGTAGTCAATGTACGTATGTATGTTTTTGCCCGTTGCTTGCGGCGGTATATCCAAATAGTTGGTAAACGCATCAAAGATACCGTTTGCCCCGTACTTTTCAATAAGGTAGGGAATTGCGGCTTTTTTGTTCACGCCCGACACGGTTAAACTGAAATCGTATGCCCGTCCGTTTGCTTTGAGTGCGTTCGGTTCTTGTACCATATACCGTTTAGCCCCCAGCGTCTTAAACCGTGTATATGTACCCTCGAAATCCCAAACGCCCAAAGTCTTTGTTATGCCTTTTATCGTTTGCGGCTCGCAAAGGGAAAACGGCAAACCGTGGTGTTTGGAGGCGGCTCGCAATTTCATTTGCACCTGCATATTATAAGCCTTGAAATATGCTTCGTGCGCCTTGCCGTTCATTATCTTAATGCTGTCCGTGTCGCTGTATATGTAATCGTCTTTTGCTTCGTGTATGCCCGTGAAAAGGTTGCGCCGTGCGTATGCTGTTACGAAAATGCCCCACGGGTAAAACAAGAAACGGTTTTTGCTGGTGTTGTACTTGTACAAAAGTTCTTGTTTTTGTTCGGCTGTCATTGAATTAATATCCCATTCGCCGTTATATGTAAACTCATCACGCAAAGGGTTGGTAACACTCATACCGTAACAACTGTTTAACATTTCCTTGCTGTTAAGATATTCCACTTCTTTGCCCTCAACGCCTTTTAATTTCGTCTTGCTTTCGTACAAATGCAGGATAGATTTTACAAACGGGGTCGGCAAATAGTCTTTCTTGTAACAATACATTTCACCCACTCGCATACTTTCCCACGTGTAAAAGTTTTTGATTATATTAAAATCCACGTCCGTAATTGTCAGCGCAATTTTTGAAGCCGCCACAATGCGCCCGTTATTCTCGCACGGGTTTTCTTTCACGAAACATTTGCTTGCGCTTATCGGGTTATCCTGTGTTTCGCTGGCAAATATGTTGGTAAACTCAATATCAAATACGCAACAATACTTTGATATTAAAAACTCAAATTGCGCCATACTCTTAACCGTGATTGCAACGCCTTGCGACATCGGGTATTTTTCCGCTATCATCACATACGGGTAACTGCTTGTAAAGTCGTAACTATCCACGTTATACATTATTTCGTCTGTATATTCGGCGTTGGCGTGTGTGAAACCGCCTGCAAATGCACGTTGCAGTATATTAAATTCATTCATACCCGTAATTTGTAGTTCCTGCATCAAGTTTACGTAATCCCAATTCGGTACGGTCTTTCCTGCCTCGCTTTTTTCTCGTAGGCAATGCGCACGGCAATACTTGCGCACAAACCCCGTCTTTGTTATCGGTATGTGCGTTATTCCTTTGCTTTCCTCGATACGTTCTTGTATGTAGCACATCACGACTTTAATATCGTTTATGCAATAATGTATTTCCGCATCAGTTAGCGGCGTTTCGCTGTGCCTTATTTGCTGGTAGTCCAAATCGCCAACGGCTTTTTCGCACTTGTATTTCATAAGTTGCTCGCCCAACTTTGCAAGCGAATAACCCGAAAGCAAGTAACTACATCTAAACTCAATGTTGCCCGTTGTTATTGCGTATATCGGTTTGCGCAAATCAATACTGAAAACCCGTTTCCACTCAAACCACTTGCGCAAAAACTGAAATTCGTATGAAAGGTTATGCACATACACAATAAGGCGTAATTTGTCATTCAGTTGCAAAACCTCGCTTACGGTCTGCATCATCGTAACAAACTCGCCCCACGTGCGCCCCATTATTGTATATCCGTTTATGCCAAACTGCCAAACGTACATTATTGCGGCTTTCTCTAATTTCGCCTTGCGCCCGTTGCTGTCCTGCATACGCTGCACTTGCTCGTATGTGTACGCCCGTCCGTCCGTATCACGGTAAAAACTTGTTGTTTCAATATCAAAGGCGCACGGGATATTGTAAAACCTTTCGCCCTTGCTGTTTCCGATAATGTTTTTTTCATTTACGGCGGCTTTCAGTATTTCGTTTATTTCGGTCGGGCTGTTTATTCTTTCTTGTAACTCAAAAGGTATTTTTTTCATAACCCAAACTTATTAAAGTTGCGCAATATCCGTTCTATATCGTTTTGCATATCCTCCATTTGGTCGGCTACCTCATTTGCCTGCCGCTCTATCTCTGCATCAATCGCCCGTGATATGCTTTGCGCTTCACTTTCTATTTGGGTGCTTATATCGCTTGCGCTTTGCTCCATTTCGCCCGTGAAATCTTTGTACCGCATCAAATACCGTTCCACGAAATCACTATCCGAAACGCTGTTTAACTTGCCTTGCAAGTTCCTTGCCATAAGGTTGTACTCATCGGGCGTTAAATCGTACATACGTTGCAGGTGTTGCCCGTACTGCCTTGCACCTTGCGCCGTACTGGTAGGCTGGCGTAAAAACGAAATCGCCTTGCCGTACTCAATTTTTAGGGTGTTCCAATCGCCTTTCATTGAAAACTTTGTAAACCCCTTAATATCGCCTTTGTTTAACGCTTGCACGGCTGGCGAAAGTTGTCCGCTTTGCTCTATGTTCTGAATACGGCGGTTTGCCATTTGGAAAACCCTTGCAATCTCTTTTCTATATTCGGGGCTGCTTTCCACGGCTTGCAATATCTCTTTTTTGATTTTCGCCCGTTGGGTTGCTCCAAATACAGACTTTGTAAACTTAATCTTGTAACCTAACTTTGCCATACGTTGTTATATTAAATAGGGGTTACAAACATTGCAACCCCTACAAAGTTAAACATAACTTTCCAAACTCTTACAAGTCCACAAACGAAATAGAGTAACACTTCTTTCCGTGGCTCTCGTACTCGTAAATCGTGTACCCGACTTTACCGTCTTTGATAGTTTGTACCGCCTCATCATCGGCAAGTATTTCACGCACCGTTTCGGCGGTGTGGCTTGGTAGGTTCACCAGCCGTTTGTTTTCCTCATCAATAATTACGGGGCTGTCGCCTAATTGCGACTTATGTACGTAAAGCCCATTGATTTTGTGTACCACATCTTTGCCGCCCTCATTTTCAGAGTTGAAAATATCGGCTAACTTGGTGTACTGAAAATCGGTTGTGTCAATGCCAAACGTGGTCTTGTTAAATTTACTTGCAAAACTTTTCATTGTAGTAATCTTTTAATTGTTAAACTTCTTGTTAATTGTTATTCGGCTGTCTGTCCTTGCGGTTCGCCGTCAAACGGCAAATTCGGTTCGGGGTTGGCTTGCGGCTTCAAGTCCATAAGCCACGCACGAAAGCGGTTTATTTTCATAACTGCCCTTTGATTGCGGCATACTTCATTACACGCCATAAGGCTACCCAAAGCCGACAAAGCGGCAAACGAAAACTCGTCAAATGCGTTTCTTTTTTCTTCCATTGTAGTAAACTTTTAATTGTTAAACATAGACTTTTTGAATTTCAACGTACCGTTGTGTTTGACTACCGTTGTATCGGTGGTTACTATCGTTGCCTTGCCCCGTACCGTTGTACCCTTTGTAACGGTGCAACCCTGCAAGATTGCAGATAGAAACAACATCGCACCACATACGACAAAAATAGCTAAACACATTGCAACTTCTTTGATTGCTTCTTTCGGTTGCTCTTTGAAATGCTTTACTAACTCTTTCATATTTCAACTTGTTTAAGTAACACGTTGCAAAGATACAACTTTTTTCTAACATACAAGCATAAGCGCACAAATTATTTTCGTTTTAACTTTTCTTAACTCTTGGTGT
>OLGN01001893.1_pt1 | contig 10621 bp, 7 predicted proteins | sample 1605941 | NCBI WGS metagenome assembly OLGN01 (sample SAMN03283269) | human gut metagenome | biome: human-associated habitat; material: feces | host: Homo sapiens | place: USA | collected 2013
TGGGAGTTCAAGCGCCTGACACCGGAGCTCATGCCCTGGTGCATGGGCATGCTCGGCGAGTGGCAGGGCAGCTACGAGGCCCCGCCCGAGGGCCTGGACGACGAGCACGCGGCCATCGTCCGCGGCTTCATGCGCTGGAAGGAGCTCGGCCTCGAGGGCGGCGTCCTCTTTGCCGACGGCAAGCTCGTGGGCTTCACAGTCGGCGAGGTCATCTCGACCGACACCTTCGACGTGCACTTTGAAAAGGCCTTCGCCTCCATGCCGGGTGCGTATCCGATGGTCTGCCGCGAGTTTTCAAAGCAGATAATGGCCGACCACCCGAACATCGTCTACCTCAACCGCGAGGACGACATGGGCCACGAGAATCTGCGCTCCGCCAAGCAGGAGTACTACCCCGAGTTCCTGCTCACGAAGTACACGGCGAGGGAGGCCAAGGATGTCTGAGCTGAGATTCCGCCTCTCGCGAGAGGGTGACGTCCCGGCGCTCCAGCGGCTCTGGACCGAGGTTTTCGGCGACGGTGAGGAGTTCACGGGCGAGTTTTTCCGCCTCCTGTGGCGGCCAGAGTACTGCCGCGTGGCGGAATCCGCGGGTGAGATCGCCGCGATGGGCTTTTGCATCCCCGGCGCGGTGGCGCGCGGTGTGCCGGAGCAGACGGCAAACGATATCTACGACGAGATCCTCGCCTTCGCGAGCTACGCCTTCAACAAGGCGCACGCCGTGTCCTACGCCATCGTGTCCTACCGCACGGCGTACATGAAGCGCAACTACCCGCACGAATACATGGCGGCGCTGCTGACCTCCGTGCTCGACAACACGCCGAAGGTCACGGAGTACATCGCCGAGTGCCGCGAGCTGGGCATCCGCCTGCTGCCGCCGGACATCAACGCGTCCGACGCCGACTTCACCGTCGAGGGGGGCGACCTGCGCTTCGGCCTCGTGGCCATCAAGGGCGTGGGGCGCGGGCTCATCCAGGCACTCATGCGCGAGCGGGAGATCGGCGGGCCGTTCACGGCGTTTGACGAGTTCTGCCGCCGCATGAACGGGCACGACCTCAACCGCCGCGCCGTCGAGAGCCTCATCCGCGCCGGCTGCTTCGACCGCATGGGATACAAGCGAAAGGCGCTTATGCAGTCGGTCGACCGCGTGCTCAATGGCGCCGCGAGCGAGAGCCGCATGAACCTCACCGGCCAGATGAACCTCTTCAGCGCGCCGGACGACGGGGGAGCGCCCGCCGACACGACGCAGCTCGTGCTGCCGGACGTGGAGGAGTTCACGCGCGCGGAGCGCATGGCTATGGAGCGCGAGACGACGGGACTCTACCTCACCGGCCACCCGATGGACGACTACCGCGCGCTCGCGCAGCAGGCCAAGGCCGCGCCCATGGGCGATATTCTCGCGAGCTTCCATGCCCCGGCCGCGGCCACGCACCGCTACCGCGACGGGCAGCGCGTCGTGCTCGCCGGTATCTGCACTGCCAGCCGCGAGCGCGCCACGCGCAAGAACACGCGCATGGCCTACCTCCAGCTTGAGGACGACGGCGGCAGCATGGAGGTGCTCGTGTTTTCGCCCGCGCTCGACGCCTGCCGCGACCTGCTGGCGCAGGAAAACCCTGCGCTGTTCGTGGCCGGGCGCATCTCGACGCGGGACGAATCCGACCCCCAGCTCGTGGCGGACAAGGTCCTGCCGCTGACGGAGCAGGGGCTCGAGACCCTGCGCACGCCGCAGCGGCGCGACCCGCCGCCCCGGCCCGAGCCGCCGAAGCGGCACCGTCTCTGGGTGCGCCTGCCGGATAAGAACCACCCGGCCGTGAAGCGCATCGAGCTGATCCTGAAAATGTTCCCCGGCGACGAGCAGCTCGTGCTCGTGTTTGAGGACACGGGCCGCCGCGCCGCGGCCCGCTGCGTCGTGCACCCTGCGCTCGTCGAGGAGCTGCGCGAGCTGGCGGGGCCTGGCAACGTCGCCGTCACGGAGGAGAAAACCCGTTGACGCGCTGGGCATTTTATGGTATCATGAACGTTAATTTATCTCCCGTCCGGATAGGCACCGGCCGGGGGAGATATTCAGGAGTGTGATGATCCGCAATGGACGCTGGCCCTAAGCAGGATTTATGGAATCTTTTGCCTGTTGTCATCGTGCTGCTCCTTGGCGCGGCCTATTTTGCCGTCATGGAGACAGCATTCGCATCCGCGAGCCGCATCCGGCTCAAAGCCGCCGCTGATCACGGCAACCGCCGCGCCGAGCAGGCGATGTATGTGCTCGACCACTTCGATCAGGCAATCACGACGCTGCTGATCGGTACGAACATTCTGCACCTGACGATCGCGACGCTCGTGACCGTGGCCGTGCAGCGGCAGTGGGGCATGTGGGCCGTCACCGCCGGCACGCTGATCACGACCGTGGTCGTGTTCTTCGCCGGGGAGATGCTGCCCAAGAGCATCGCCAAGAAATACGCCGAGCGGCTGGCCATGCGCACGGCGCGTTCGCTGCGGTTTTTCATGGTGCTCTTTCAGCCCCTGTCCGCGCTGCTCACCGCCTTCGGTAACGCCGTCGCCCGCCGCGTACAGAGCGAGCCCGCCGTGACCGTGACGGAGGATGAGCTGGCCGACATTATTGAAAACATGACCGACGACGGGGAGCTGACCGCCGAGCGCGGCGAGCTTATGAGCTCCGCCCTGTCGTTTGCCGAGGTGCCGGTCGAGAGCGTCATCACGGCGCGCGTGGACGTTGCCGCCGTGGACGTCGACGATCCGCCGGAGGACATCCTCGCCTACGTGCGCGAGCAGCGCCACAGCCGCCTGCCCGTGTACGCCGACAGCATCGACAATGTCATCGGCATCCTGCAGATCCGCAAATACATCAAGGCCTGCATCAAAAACGGCGGCAAGGCCGTGGACGTCCGGCCCCTGCTCGACGAGCCCATGTTCGTGCACCAGAGCACCCTCATCGCCGAGGTGCTGCCCGAGCTCAGCCGCCGCAAGGCCAACCTCGCCATCGTCACCGATAACTACGGCGGCACCCTCGGCATCGTGACCGTGGAGGACATCGTCGAGGAGCTCGTCGGCGAGATCTGGGACGAGGACGACGTGGTCGAGGAATCGTTCGTGCCGCTCGGCGGCGGCCGCTACGAGGTCGATGCCGAGATGACCGTCGGCGAGGTGTTCGACCGGCTCGACTACACCGACCCCGAGGACGACGAGGAACTGCAGTATAAGCTGCTCGGCGAGTGGACGTATGAGCAGTTTTCCTACATCCCGCGCGAGCGGGAGGGCTTCCGCTATCACCGGCTCGACGTGCGCATTGCCGACATGAAGCAAAAGCGCATCGTCAAGCTCATTGTGCGCCTGCTGCCCGAGGAGACTGAGGCAGATGCGCCCGCGGACGCCGCCCCGGAGAAAGGGGGCGAGACGGCATGAGCATCGTGTGGTATTTTGTTGCGCTCGTCGTGCTCATCGCGCTGTCCGCGTTCTTCTCCGCGTCGGAGATGTCGTATTCGTCGGCCAACCGGCTCCGGCTCGAAAACGCCGCCGAGGACGGCAGCCGCCGCGCCAAGACCGCCGTCGGCATCCTCGACCACTTCGACCGCACCCTCAGCGCCATCCTCATCGGCAACAACCTCGTCAACATCGCGGCGTCGTCGCTCGGCTCCGTGATCGTCATCCTGCTCGCGGGCGAGCAGTGGACGTGGGTGTCCACCGTCGTGCTGACGCTGCTGGTCATCATCTTCGGCGAGACGATGCCGAAGATCGTCGCCAAGCAGAACGCCAACGGCATCGCTCTGCGCAACGCGTATGTCATCCGCGCGCTGTCGGTCATTCTGTACCCCGTTATCTGGCTCGTCGTCGGGCTCGTGCACCTCATCACGCGCCCCCTGCGCGGCGACACTGGCGACGGTGACCCCGAGGAGGCCGCCTCGCAGGAGCTGCAGTCGATCATCGAGACGGCCGAGGACGAGGACGTGCTCGACGAGGACCGCAGCGAGCTGCTGCGCTCCGCGCTCGACTTTTCCGACATCAGCGCGAGCGAGGCCATGACCGCCCGCGTGGACATGGTCGCCATCGACATCGACGACGACTGGGACGATATCGTGCGCATCATCGACGATTCGTCGTATTCCCGTCTGCCGGTCTATTCCGGCAGCGTGGATAATATCATCGGTTTTCTGTATCTCAACCGCTTTTTCAAGGCCATGATGGACGGCCGGCCGGACGACCTGCGCGCGCAGCTCATCCCGCCGTGCTTTGTCTACAAGACCACGCGCCTGCCCGACGTGCTGGCAAAGCTCCGCCGCGAGCAGAAGCACCTCGCCATCGTCACGGACGAGTTCGGCGGCACGCTCGGCGTCATCACGATGGAGGACGTGCTCGAGGAGCTCGTCGGCGACATCTGGGACGAGAAGGACGTGGTGGAAAAAGAGGTCGTCGCGCGGCCCGACGGCGGCTATGAGCTCGACGGCGCCATGACGCTCTCGGACTTTCTCGAGCTGCTCGACTGGAACGAGGACGCCCTCGACGACGCCGACAGCACCACCGTCGGCGGCTGGACGCTCGAGCGCTTCGGCACGTTCCCGAAGGTGGGCGACAGCTTCCGGTACGAAAACCTCACCGTCACGGTCCTCGCCATGGACGGCCGCCGCGTCGAGCGCGTGCTCGTGCGGCCCGACCCGCCCGAGGACAAGGACGAATAACGCGTTCCGGCAAGGAAAATCCGGCCTGTGCAATTTTTGCACGGGCCGGATTTTTGCTTTCCTGTGTGAGGCATCTTGTGCCCGAGGTGGGAAAATTTGTCCAAACGGTGCAAGATGTGGCGGTTTGTATCAGAAATCCGTTAGTGTGTGAAAGTTTTTGCACAGAAACGGATGGAAAGTTTCATTTTTGGCTTGATATTTGCGCCTGAGACAGGTATAATGAACGCATATTGAATCTTTTCAAGAGGAAAATTTCAAAGAGGAGAGAAACGACTATGAAGTTCAACAAAATCGTGGCGCTGGCGCTCGCCCTCGTCATGGTGTTTGCGCTGTGCGCCTGCGGCGGCGGCAACACCGATACCAAGACCGACGACTCCGGTTCCGCTGCCAAGGTCGATACCAACACCGTCTCCGTCGGCGCGGTCGTCATCGCGCGCGACGACGTTCCGACCGATCAAATCTATGCGTTCGTGTCCACCATCTTCAACAACCTCGATGCCATCGCTGCTCAGCACGGCAAGGGCGCAGAGCTGAACCTCGAGGCTGCCGCATCGGTCAAGGGCGTGCCGTATCACCCCGGTGCTGCCAAGTACTTTGAGGAGAAGGGCGTCAAGGTCGACGCGGTCAAGGACGGCGCCGGCACCGGCACCGCTGCTGCGCTCAACTTCGGCACCGGCGGCGACACCGGCACGTACTATGGCTTCGGCAGTGTGCTGGCCAACTACGTTTCCACCAACTCCGACTGCAAGGTCACGGCGCTCACCTCCGGCGGCTCTCAGGCCAACGTTGAGGACCTGACCAACGGCAACGTCCAGATCGCTTTCGTGCAGAGCGACGTCATGAACTACGCCTACAACGGCCAGCGCCTGTTTGAGAGCCCGGTCACCGGCTTCTCCGTCGTTGCCCAGCTGTATCAGGAGCAGGTCCAGATCGTCACCACCAACCCTGACATTAAGACCGTTGCCGACCTCGCCGGCAAGAAGGTCTCCATCGGCGCAGCCGGCTCCGGCGTGTACTTCAATGCCATTGACGTGCTCAACGCCTACGACCTCAAGGAGTCTGACATCTCCGCCGTGTACCAGAGCTTCGGCGACAGCGCCGAGAGCCTGAAGGACGGCAAGATCGACGCCGCGTTCATCGTCGCCGGTGCGCCCACCACGGCCATCACCGACCTCGCCACCGCCGGCAGCGTCTACCTTGTCAGCCTCGACGACAGCCATGTGCAGTCCCTGCTTTCCGCTTCCCCGTACTACACCGCCGCCACCATCAAGGCCGGCACCTATTGATGCCTGACCCGGTGATGCGCCGCATCCCGTAAATGTTCGCTACGGCGTCAGTACCCCTGACGCCGTAGTTTTTCCATTCTACCCGGAACGGAGGTTTCCTCTTATATGTCTGACACCAAAAAGCCCGCAGCCGCTGCGGAAGCCGCCTCTCTGCAGGAGGATATGGACGCCGTCATGCGCAAGTATGACCGCGAATCCGCCACCCGCATCTGGGCGGGCAAACCCAAGATCGTCATTTCCGTCATCATGGCGCTGTTTTCGGTCTACTGCATCTGGTCGACCCTGTTCAGCACCGCCGCGCTTGAGGTGCGCCTGACGGCATTCCTTGGTCTGATCATCATCATGGGTTATCTGACCTACCCCGCCAGCAAGAAGCATGTGCACGCCAACCGCCTGCCGTGGTATGACATTGTCATCATGGTCATTGGCGCGGCTGCGTTTTTCTACTACTGCTTTAACTACGGTACGCTTATCAAGACGCTCACCAGCGCCGCCAAGATGACGCCGTTTCTCATCGCCGTCGGCGTGGCCGGCATCCTGACGCTAGCCGAGCTGTGCCGCCGCTGTGTCGGTGTGCCGATCCTTGTGGTCGTCGGTGCGCTGCTCGTGTACACGTTCGTGAGTATGCTCAAGGGCGGCCAGACGTTTGATCAGGTGCTCGGCCGCGTGATCTACACGCTCTTTTTCGGCACATCCGGCGTGCTGAGCACGCCCATACAGGTGTGCGCGAAGTTCATTGCCGTGTTTATCATCTTTGGCGCGTTTCTGGAGCGCACCGGCATCTCGAGCTTCTTCATTGATCTCGCCAATGCCATCGCCGGCTGGACCTCCGGCGGCCCGGCCAAGGTCGCGGTCATCTCGTCCGCACTGTGCGGCATGGTGTCCGGCTCTTCCGTCGGCAACACCGTTACCACGGGCTCGGTCACGATCCCGATGATGAAACGTACCGGCTACAAGCCCGAATTCGCCGGCGCGGTCGAGGCGGCGGCCTCGACCGGCGGTCAGATCATGCCGCCCATCATGGGCGCGGCCGCGTTCCTCATGGCCGAATATATGAATGTCACCTACGGTCAGGTCACCCTCTGGGCCATCCTGCCTGCCGTGCTGTACTTCGGCGGTATCTTCATCTCCGTGCATCTCGAGGCCAAGAAGCTCGGCCTCAAGGGCATCCCGCGTTCGGAGCTGCCACGCTTCAAGTATCTCATGCGCAACGTCTACCTGCTGCTGCCGCTTGTGTTTTTGATCTGGGTGGTCACGGCGAACATCCGCTCGCTGCAGTATGCGGCCTCCATCGCTATCCTCATCTCCATCGCCGTGAGCCTGGCCGGCACGATCCGCGACGCCTCGGCCGAGGTCCGGGAGACGAAGACCGGCAGCGTTGCCGGCATCACCGCCAAAAAGACCGGCCTGATGATCCTCGAATCGCTCGAGGCCGGCGGCAAGGGCAGCATCACGGTCGCCGTGGCCTGCTCCATGGCCGGCATGATCGCGGGCTGCATCACCGTCACGGGCCTGGCGTCCAAGCTCATCAGCGGCGTCGTTGCACTGAGCAGCAAGATCCCGAACCCGACGCTCTCGCTGCTGCTGGCGCTGTTTTTGACCATGCTCTGCTGCATCGTGCTCGGCATGGGCGTGCCTACGACCGCGAACTACTGCATCATGGCCTCTACCTGCGCGCCGATCCTCATCACGCTCGGCATTCCGAAGATCGCGGCGCACTTCTTCGTGTTCTATTTCGGCATCGTTGCCGATATCACCCCGCCGGTCGCGCTGGCTGCCTATGCCGGTTCCGCCATCGCAAAATCCGATCCGATGAAAACAGGTGTCAATGCCACGAAGCTCGCCATCGCGGCGTTCATCGTGCCGTACATCTTCGCGATGAACCCCTCCATGCTGCTCATGGATCAGGGTGTGCTCGCCGCCATCCAGGTCATCATCACGTCCTGCCTCGGCATCTTCGGCATCGCCGCCGCGCTCGAGGGCTATATCGTCACGCGCGCGCCCTGGTGGCAGCGTATCCTGCTCGCCGCCGGCGGCCTGTGCCTGATCGACCCCAGCCTTATGACTGACATTGTCGGTGTTGCGGCGATCGTGATCGTCGTTGTGCTGCAGATCGTCATGCGCAAGCGCAGCAAGCCTGTTGCAGCGTAAAAAAACCGGAACCTTTCGCACGGATGCACGTCAGACCATCTGGCGTGCATCTTTTTGCGCGCTGCGCGCTGTCCGGCCGGGGACTTTACACCCGCGAGCCGGAGGCGTATAATATGCCCGTGCAAAGATTCGGAAAGGAGCGATCTGCATGAAACGGAGCATTCTGGCGCTCGTACTGGCGCTGGCAATGGCGCTTGCGCTGGCTGCCTGCGGCCGCGGGGACGAGACTGCCGCGTCCGCCCAGCCGACGGCCGATACGGCAAAAAAGGCGGAGAACATCACCCTCTGCCCGACGTATGATAACGGCAAGGGCGGCTATTTTTCCGTCACGCTGCCGGCCAGCTGGGGCGACAATTACCTGACCGAGTGCGGCCCGAACGACGGCGGCTATTACGTCGGCTTTTACGAAAAGACCGACCACGACAACGGTCTGGGCGGCTTCCTGTTCATGCTTGAGGTTTTTCCCACCGATTATGACTATACCGAGCTGCCGGAGTATCAGGCAATCTGCGGCCTGACCGTCGACGGCGCAAACTACAACCTCATTGCCGAGCTGCCGACGGATGTGCAGTTCGCCAACGAGAACGCCGACCTCTACCGCAGCATGTCCAACGACTTTTCGACCATCCTCAAGAGTCTGACCTTCTCCAAGGGCGTCACGCGCACGGAGGTCACCGCGCCTGCGCCCTCGGCGGGCAGCGGCTCGTGAAAATGACATGCGTGCAAAAGCACCGTCTCCCATTCGGGAGACGGTGCTTTGCTTTCCGGCGCAGAACGTATCCGCCCAGTCGAGGAGCTTCGGCGGGTTCTTGACCGGGTTTCGGTTCAGGTAGTCAACTGGCCCGTTTTGTCTATATCTTGGCTCTATCTTAGCACGCATTTTTTGCCGGAAAACGGCCAAAATGTGTCATGCGGGAGGTTTGGATGCAGACTGTGACAAGCGTCACAAAACGGCGGTCATGCCGCCGAGCAGGATGCTGAGGTTATCCGACCAGATGTCCGAAAACTGACTAAGCGGCAGGGGATTTTCCCCGCTGCCCGCCTCGATCGTGAAGCCCGGGCGGCGGTAGTCCTGAAGGAACCAGTCCTTATACCCCGCGTGGCCGGAGGCGTAGGGCGTCTCGGCCACGTCGTAGCCGCTCACGGCGGCAAACTGCCGGGCGATGGCTTCGCTTCCCGGCACGTCATAGCCGTCGTACTGCCAGTAGATGACGCGGCCCTGCGTGTGGTACGACAGGGTGAGCAGCGGGTCGAGCGCGCGGGTGAAGCCGTACATCGCCAGGCTCTCGGGCGCGACCAGCGGCGCGGGGCCGACATAGTCGCGCGGGCCGGGGCGCGTGTAGCCCGCGGCAAATTTGATCTCGCGCGCGATGCTCCACCCCGCTGGGTACTGGAGGTTGAGGTCGATGCCGCGGATGTTTGCCTTCCAGCCCGCGGGGAACGGAATGTCGGGGTAATTGGCCGCGAGCGCTTTGGCCGCGGCGGTCGTCTCGGCATCGAGCGCGCCGGTCACGAGGTCGATGCCGTCCGGGTCCACGGCCGGGGCGAGCACGAGCGTGACCTTGGATAACAGATCGCGGATGTTCTGCCCCTCCATGTCGCCGCCGTCGCCGAGGCGGGCGCACAGCTGCTCGCAGAACGTGAGCAGCAGCGGCGTCGTGATCCACTCGTTGGCGTGGTGCGCGGCGTTGTAAAACACGAGCTTCGGCCCGCTGCCGAGCGTCAGGTACCACAGCGGCCGGCCGAGCACGCTGCGGCCGAACTCCCCGACGGCGAGCATGGGATAGCGCGCGGCCAGCCCGCGCACAATATAGCCGATGAGCGCCGAGGAATAGGGAATGTCCGTTGGTGTCACGGAAAACGGCAGCGGGATCGTCAGCGTCCGGCCGAGCGGCAGCCGCTCCGGGTCGAGGTAGGGATTGGCGAGCCGGATAGTGTCCACGCTCGTGCCGTACTGCCGCGCGAGGGCGAAAAACGTGTCGCCCGCGCGGATGGTGCGCGTGACAAAGCCGGTGTAGTACGGCAGCAGCGCGCGGTGCGTCCGCGCGCCCGCGATGCCGTCGGGCGTGAGGGCGCTGGCTGCCTGAAACGCGCGCACGGCCGCCGCTGTCTGCGCGCCGAAGATGCCGTCGAGCGCACCCGGTGTCTGCCCCGCGCGCGTCAGTCCCAGCTGCAGCAGCGACACGAGCGCGCCCCGGTCGCCCTGTTTTAATGTTTGCGTCATGAAAATGCCTCCGATGCATCGAATTACCAAAACTGGCTCCATACATCGTATGCACGCTGCCGCAGGCATTTGCGCCCCGGCAGGCAATCGAGCAAGAATGTTCCGCCGCTATTTTGCCCGAAACCCGGCATACTGATACTGCACGCGCAAAGGGGGGATTTTTTGCGGAAACAACCACATTTTTTGCGCCGATTTGCCGTCACGGCGGCGGTCACGCTCGCGCTGTGCGTGGGCGTGTCGGCGCAGGCGGCGTCGCTCGTGCCGCTCGGCCGGGC
>OLGN01001912.1_pt1 | contig 10541 bp, 12 predicted proteins | sample 1605941 | NCBI WGS metagenome assembly OLGN01 (sample SAMN03283269) | human gut metagenome | biome: human-associated habitat; material: feces | host: Homo sapiens | place: USA | collected 2013
ATACAAATTTGATTAAGAAAGGTGTGGTTTTTATGAAGATGAATCGTGTATGGAGGGTTCACGCTTCCTAACCCTCCGAATAAAGTTTTGGAGGAAACAAAATGAAAAAACAAATCACCATCCGTGAAGCCGTCACGGAAAACGACGTTGCTGCCTTCTGGGAGCAGCTTCACGCCTATCACAAGCGGGATATTTTCCCCGACTCCGACAAGGAAGATCTGGAATATTTCCTTGGTCAAGCGTATCGTGACCACATGATGAATATCTACGGCAGGCCGCAGAATCGCTGCTTCTTCCTGTTCTTCCATCGGGGCGGACAGGATATCGGCTTTGCTATGCCGGTGATCTTCACCACAGAGGACGGCAAGTGCTTTATCATGGAGTTCTGCGTCTACCCGGAGTTTCGGGGCAGCGGCACGGGAAAAGCGTGTGCAGGAACGCTTCTGTACTGGGCGAAAGAACACGGCGCGCGTTATGCGGAGCTGAATTATGGCGGCAATGAACGGCGGCGTCATTTCTGGGAATCGATGGGTTTTATCGAAAACGGTGCGGACGAATGGGGCGAACCGCTGATGCTCCTGCCCCCGGAAGAAAATTTTCCGATTACCGCAAAGCTTCTCGCCGACCCGGATGACTGGCAGCTAAAAAAACTGGAAAACGGCTTTCTCAAAGAGATCGGAGAAGCACCGTCAACGGAGGAAAAGCAGGAACAGCTGGCGCAGGCCATCCGGGATGGGAAGATCACGTTCTTTGTGGCAAGGCGGGGCTATCGGGCAGTAGGGATGTGCAGTATATCCCGATGCTTTTCCACCTTCGCCTGCACCGATGTTGGGATATTCGATGACTTTTACATTGAACCTGTGTTCCGCAAAAAAGGCGCTGCCCGGCTACTGGCACAAGCAGCGCAAGAATGGAGCAAAGAAAACGCCCTTGCCAGCCTGACCGTCACCTGCGCTCCCTGCGATGAGGGAATGTATCAAGCGCTCGGCTTTGATACCCATTTGGGCAATACATTTGCATATCTGCGCTGAATTACAGCAGGGCTGCCGCACGAGCAAAGTGCGGCAGCCCCATTGCATTTTCTGATGTGCTTTCGCAGAAAACCACCTTGACAAATCTCGTCCCAAAAACTTATCCTGCAAAAGTACGCCGATGAGAATAGGTTCCAGAACACCAGATTTTATGTGGACGATGGCTATTCCGGCACGAATTTCAATCGCCCAGCCTTTGAACAGATGCTGGATGACATGAGCAACGGCGACATCGCCGTCATCATCACAAAGGATCTTTCCCGCCTTGGAAGAAACCAACTGCACACCGGTCTTTATATCGAGGAGATATTCCCTTCCAATGATGTGCGCTACATCGCTGTCAACGACAATGTTGACACCAAGTATGAAAACAGCAACGAGCTGATGCCTTTCAAGAATTTGTTCAATGAGTGGCACGTGCGGGACTGCAGCCGCAAGGTGCGGAATGTAGTGAACGCCAAGGCACAGCGGGGAATCCGGGTGGGGACACGAGCTCCTTACGGCTACCGCAAGGGTGCAACCAAGGACTCTCCTCTGTTGGTGGATGAGGAGGCGGCGGCTGTCGTCAAACGCATCTTCGCCATGTGCGCCGGCGGAATGGGACCAGCCCAGATTGCAAAGCAGCTCAAGAAAGAATGCATCTACAGTCCATCCATGTACGCCTATACGAAATTCGGCACATCCCATTCCGGGCTGAATGCAGAGCGGCCCTACAACTGGACTGGCGACATGGTGGCGGATATGCTTCAGAACATGGTCTACCTTGGGCACACGGTCAACCTTCGCTACAGCACCAAGTCCTACAAGGACAAAAAACGATGTGAACGCCCCAAATCAGAGTGGCTTATCTTTGAGAATACTCATGAAGAGCTGGTGGATCAGGAAACCTGGGATATCGTACAGGAGGTGCGATCTCATAAGCGCCGCCGCACGAATATGGATGAGCAGAATATGTTCTCTGGATTGGTGTATTGTGCGGACTGCGGTAAGCCCATGGTATTGCACCGGGCGCACACCATGAAGCCGGAACAGAATCATTTCACCTGCCGCACCTACAAGAAGGACGGGGCAGAAGTGTGTAGCGCTCACTATATCCGGGAAGTGGCACTGAAGGAAATCGTGCTGGAAACAATCCGCAGAGCCACAGAGTTTGCCAGGAGCGACCCGGAGCGGTTCGCCGCATATATTCAGCAAAAGCAATCTACTGAGGTGGCAAAGGAGATCCGGGGGGTGGAACGGGAATTGTCCACGATGCGGAAACGGGATGGCGAACTGGATGTAGTGTTCAAGCGGATGTATGAGGACAGCGCCTTGGGACGGGTGAGCAATGAGCAGTTCCGTTTGCTGTCTGAGGCATACTCCAAGGAGAAAGCGCAGCTGGCTGAAGCCATCCCTGCCACGGAGGAGCGCCTGGAGAAACTACGCAGTAGCATGGCCAACGCCAAGAACTTCATCGCCAAGGCCAGAAAGTTCACCGACATGACGGAACTGACCCCGGAACTGCTCCGCACCTTTGTGGCGAAAATCATCGTGTATGAGAAAGAGGTCAAATACTCCAAGCACGCACCGCAGAAGATCCACATCTGTTTTCGGGACTTCAACCTCAACGAGACAGACGATATGCTTCTATGCGGAGAGACAACAGAAAAGGCAGACAGTACAATTGCACTGCCTGCCTAATCCGAGGACACGCTTCAAGGTACCCCTATCAGGAGTAGCGGAAGGCTCCTTTTTTGTTTTATTGTGATGCGCCCCTGTGCCGCTACCGCAGCAGCTGGATGCTCTCGGCAATTTTTATTACTTCTTCGGTATCTTCGTTTGAGAGCAGGCTAAGCATGCTTTCGCCAACCTGCCATACAATCGAGGTTTCTCCGTCCTTTAGATTGTATATCCCTTCGCTGTAACCAATCATAATGGGGCGGGTGATCTGCGCGTTCTCGGAATCAACTTGAACTGAAACTGAGCAATGTGTCCCAGAACTAGTCTGTGTAAAATCTATGTATTTATCACCTTTCTCATAAGACACAAGCAATTCAATCCCCGCAAGATCCTCAAATATTGCCAACTCATACCCCTCCGGCAAATATGTTGGGGCAAAGCAGTGCTCCCAGGTGTAAAGGTCCGCATCGATGAACATGCCCGGCTGGTGTGGGGCCACCGTTACATTGGTAAAGAGGTCCTGCGGGGAAATTATCATCTTGTAAACGGCGCTCCTGACCGACGGGGATACCGCAAAAGCGGTGCTTAAACAGATGAAAAAGGTAAGGAACACCACCGCCACCCGGGTAACCACCCGCCCGGAGACCTGCCAGGCCTTTTGCCCGAAGACCTGCCAGCGCTGCCGTCGCATGGCACGGTCCACGGCGTGCTCCGCGCTTTCCCGGTCCTCCGGCGGGTCCGGCTGTTCCTGCATCCTGGCCCGCAGGCGGTCATTTTCCCGCTCTAGGTAGTGGAAAAGCGCCAGCTTCAGCAGCAGCTCCTCCTGCTCTATTCGCAGGCGGTTCCTATTCAGTGGATATTCGTAGTTCATATCAGCATCTCCTCCGCCTCCAGCACCGCAAAGGCATTTTTTCGGGCACGGCTCAGGCACATGCGCACGCTGCCCGGCTTGATATTCAGCAGCCCGGCGATCTCCTCATCGCTCATCTCCAGTATGTAACGGTACATCAGGATATCCCGGTCCCGCTGGGGGAGCTTTTCCAGCCCCCGGCTCAGCAGATCCACCCGCTCCATATCAATAAAAGCGCCCAGCTGCTCCTCCGGGGCGGCGCTCCACCCCTCCGCAAAGTCCTCACTGGCACCCACACGCTCCTTTTTCCGCCGGCGCCAGCGGTCTATCGCCGTGCTTTTGGCCGCAATAACGGCATACGGCAGCAGCTGGCCCTGGGGCATGGCGCGCAGGGCCGCCATGCGGCCAATGAGCTTGATGAGGGTATCCTGCACGGCATCCTCGGCCTCGCCGTGGTCACGCAGAATATCATAGGCCTGGCGGTACATGGCCTTGTGGCACTGCTCGTAAAGATTTATCATAAATGCGCGGTCGGCGTCGTCCTCTATCGCCATTAGGATCATCGGGATCATGGTGGGCCTCCTTCATCCACGGGGGGTGGTTTTCTCTTTGGCTAAATATTAGCAGAACCCTCCCCCAAAATCAATGGCACAGAGGCCCGGCGGGCCTTCCGCTTTACAGGGTATAGCTGCTATCCCGCCACTGAATCTCGGTCGCACTTACCCACTGCGGTTTTTCCCCCTCCCAGCGGCCGTACTCATGGCCGCGCAGAAAACCGATCTTGGTCCGCTCCCCGGTGGCGATCTCATAAAGCATCAGGTTCATACCCCCATCATCAATGAGTTCGTAGGCGATATATTTTTCATCGGGGGAAAGGCTGGCCTCCATGCTCTTGGCGTCCTTATCGGTAGAAACAAAAGGAGGTCCCGGTGAGGTAGGGGTATCCTGAGAAACCCAGGTGTAGCTATCCTCGGCACAGTTATAAATAACCACCGGGCGGCTGGCGATCAGCAGCCGGTTGCTGTCGGCAAACCACTGGATATTGGGAGTAACGCCATAGTACTCGTGTTGAATGGTGCCGTAATACTCGCGATAAACGCGGACATTACAGCAGATGGGCTCCTCTCCCTTATCGAGGGCACTTTTGTGGAATACCACATCGTAATAGTCTCCCTCGCCCTCGCACTCTTCGGCCTCCAGGTACTGCACGATCTCCCCATTCGGCGACCAGATGGGTTCCCGGTAGTGGTTTTCCCCATGCAAATAGCCGACCGAAGCACCATAGACCGCCTCGCCGGCCTCGGGATCGGTATACCGGCGATACACCAGGTAACTGCCACCATTGCAGGAAATGCAGGCCACCGCCAGGTTTTCATCGGTGGGGCAGGTGACAAACTGATCATCGAACTGCGAAAAATCAGGCTCCTGTGGCTGTGGGTCAGGCTGCGGCTGCAGCTCTGGCTGCGGCAAGACATTGATGTTCCCCTGTGCACCGCAGGCCGTCAGCAGCATCAGTGCCGCCGCCAGCAGACAAAGCACCCTTTTAGCGTGTTTTCTCATTTCTTGTTTCCTCCTTGTTGTATGTTGTACTGTTTATTGCTGCAATGGTTTCAACTCCGTTACAATTCGGCCAATGTAATTGACACGCCTGCCACGGGGGACTATAATATGTTATGTTATTCCAAAAGAGCCTGGAGGGTATCCCATGAAACTGTTCTGCGCGGCACTCACCGCCGCTCCCGTTACCGGCGATAACAGCATCGTCCCCATCGCCATCATTGCCATGGCCGTTGTGGTGGTCATTGCCGCCGTACTGCTGCTTACCTCCCGCAAAAAATAAGTGCCGCCTACCCACCGCTTGTCATGTACAGGCGGTCTTTTTTTATTTCTGGGCGGCCCATTTCCTTCCTTAACCTATATAACGATTTTCGTCCGGGAAATGCAACACCTCCCGGGAAAATTCTACGCCAAGGTCAAAAAATTCCGTGCAATTTGGCAAATATAACAAAATTTTCCGTATTTTCTTCTTTTGCTTGTATCATTCATCATAATTATGGTATGCTGGGCTTGCGGCGGGGGCGGAGAATCCCCAGCCGCAGGATAAAAAACGAAAAACAGCTAAGGAGGAGCAACAGAATGAGAAAATTCCGTATTCTGGCACTGATGCTGGTACTCATCATGGTACTGGCAGGCTGCGGTACCGGTAATTCTACCCCCGCGGCCAAAGACATCGTGATCCTGTACACCAATGACGCCCACTGCGGCATCGAGGATGGCATGGGCTACCAGGGCCTTTCCGCCGCCAAGCGTGCGCTGCTGGCCGCAGGCAATAAAGTCCTGCTGGTAGATAACGGCGACGCCGTTCAGGGCGACACCATCGGCACCCTTTCCAAGGGCGAGTACATCATCGACATCATGAACAAGCTGGGCTACGATGTAGCCACCCCCGGCAACCATGAGTTCGACTACGGCATGGACCAGTTCAATAAGCTGGTTGAAAAGGCCGACTTTGACTACATCAGCTGCAACTTTGTAGACAAGGACGGCAACCCCGTGCTGAAGCCCTATGTCATCAAGGAAGCCGACGGCGTAAAGATCGCCTTTGTCGGCATTTCCACCCCCAAGACCATCACCACCTCCACCCCCACCTACTTCCAGGATGGGAACGGCAACTATATCTACGGCTTTATGCAGGATGATACCGGCGAGAAGCTGTATGCCGCCGTACAAAGCGCTGTGGACGCCGCCCGCAAGGAAGGTGCCAAGTATGTCATCGCCATGGCGCACCTGGGCATCGAGGCCGACTGCCAGCCCTGGACCTCCTCGGATGTCATCGTGAACACCAGCGGCATTGATGTGGTGCTGGATGGCCACTCCCACTCCACCATCGCCGGGGATATCGTTAAGAATAAGGAAGGCAAGGATGTCATCCTCACCTCCACCGGCACCAAGCTCGCCAATATCGGCTGCCTCACCATCACCGCCGATGGCAAGCTCTCCACCGCCCTCATCAATGATGACGGCGTAGGCGAGACGATCTCCGAGATCAAGAAGGGCTACGAGGAGATGGTAAATACCGTCGTGGCCTCCACCAAGGTCGAGCTGACCGTCAATGATCCCGTCAGCGGCGAGCGTATGGTTCGCCGGCAGGAAACCAACCTGGGTGACCTGTGCGCCGATGCTTACCGGGCCATGTCCGGTGCCGATATCGCCGTAGTCAATGGCGGCGGCATCCGTGTCAGCATCCCCGCGGGCGATATCACCTACGGTCAGATTATCGCGGTGCATCCCTTCGGCAACGAAATGTGCGTGGTGGAAGCCACCGGCCAGCAGATCCTGGATGCCCTGGAGATGGGCGCCCGCAATGCCCCCGGCGAATGCGGCGGCTTCCTGCAGGTCTCTGGCATGAGCTATGAGATCGACCTGAATGTGGAGCCCACCGTAGAGGTGAACGCCGATGGCATGTTCACCGGTGTTTCCGGCAAATACCGCGTAAAGAATGTCAAGGTAGGCGATGAGCCGCTGGATCTGGCCAAGACCTACACCCTGGCCAGCCACAACTACATGCTCAAATCCGCCGGTGACGGCATGGCCATGTTCCAGGGCTGCACCCTGCTGCAGGATTCCGTCATGATCGACAACCAGGTGCTCATCAATTACATCGTGGATGTACTGGGCGGCGTGGTAGGCGAAGATTATGCCGACCCCTACGGCCAGGGCCGCATCACCGTGATCGAGAAGAAGTAATTCCTCTCCAAGCACACCAAAAAGCTCCCCCGCGGGGGAGCTTTTCCTTTCCTTACAAAAATACTCTGCATTTTATGTGCAGATTGTCCGTTTACAAAGGTATTACCTTTGTTGTATCCAAATCCTATCATAGGAAAGAAGAGGAACACATGAACCGCGAACCCATCAATAAACAGAACCTGAGCGACACCGTGGCGGAAAAGCTGCGGGAATATATCCGCAGCAGCGATGCCCCCCGTTCCCTGAAGCTGCCGCCGGAAGCCGTCATCGGGGAATCGATGGGCGTCAGCCGCATCACCGTACGGCGGGCCCTCAGCGATTTGGAGCAGGAAGGCCTTATTCAGCGCATCCATGGGCGCGGCACCTTTATCAATCCCAATATCTCCAAAATCAAGGCCACCATCACCCCTGGGCAGGATCTGCACCAGCTCATCCGGGAAAGCGGCTACGAATCCCGCAATGAACTCATCAGCTTGGAAACCGTCCCTGCCGACCTGCACCATGCCGAAGCGCTGGAGATAGCGCCGGGCTCTCCCCTCATCAAGGTCGTCTGCTCCTACTATGCCAATGATATTTTGGCCATTGTCAGCATCAATCACATTCCGGAGGGCCTGCTGAAAACCATGCCGAGCCGGGAGGAATGGGGCACCCACACCAGCTATGAGCTGCTGCGCACCCACGCCGGACTGCTGGTCACCAATGAGTGCATCACCATCCAGAGTAAAAGCCGAGCGGAGGCCCTGACCATCACTCCCGCCGCTGGGGAATTTGACTGTGATTCCTTTTTGTGCATGACCGGCACTTCGCTGACAGCGGAAAATAAACCGGCCCTAAGCGGCCAGGCCCTGTATAATACCAACTATGTCCACTTCCAGATGCTGCGGAATATCAAGGCATTCTGACGCAATAAAAACTGCCCTGCGTAAACAGGGCAGAAATTTGCAAACGCATTTAGGTAATACCATATTATCTTTTATGGCTTGCCGCCTGCGGCCAGCACATCGCCCCACACCCCTGCTGGAGTCCGCACTTTCCCCCTTATTTCCCTCCCTTCTCAAAAAGCATACCCATAGCCATGCACTTCTCCCGTCCAAAAAAGAGAAGCCTCTTCTATTTACTTTTTATATCTTTTATAAGGTAACACCATATTATCATATCTCTAATGTAAAGGAGGAATCGACCATACAGACACTGCTGTATGGCGCACAAATCATCACGCAGAACGAACAGGATGAGATCCACAAGGAAGGCTGGATCCTGCTGGAGGACGACCGGATCATCGGCATCGGCGCTGGCGCCCCGCCGGAGGTCCCGGAGGGCACCGTCAAGCGCTGCCTTCCCGGTCGGGTCATCATGCCCGGCATCGTCAATATCCACACCCATGTAGGCGGCACCCTGTTCAAGGGCCTCACCGAGGATATCAAAGGGGCCTTCTACGGGCTGGCTTTCCCCATGGAACGCTTTATCACCCGGGAATCCATGTACAGCATCAGTATGCTGGGGGCCATGGAGGCCGTCAAATTCGGCTCCACCTTCATCGATGACCTGTACCACTTCCCGGAATCCACCGCCCGCGCGGCGGAGGAGCTGGGTCTGCGCGGCATCATCGCACAAAAGATCTACGACCCCGACCTGCAAAACCTGCACAATAACGATTATTCTTCGGTGCCGGGGCAGGCCGCCCAAAAGCTGCAGGCCAAACCGTTATCATTGTGGCGTTCTCGCTGTTCGCCATCATCCTGGTCAATATCGGCGGCTTCAAATCCGTTGCCTGGACCGACTTTTTGCAGGGCATCCTCATGGCCATCATCGCGGTGGTCATCTTCATCGCGGCGTTCAAGGCCGTCGGCTGGAGTTTTGCCGATGTAAACACCCAGCTTTCCGCCATCGACCCCAACCTCGTCCAGCCCTTCAATGAGAGCGGTCTTTACAGCCTTTCCAGCGTCATCGCCATGCCGTTCTATCTGTTTGTTTCGCTGGTGGCCAATCCCTACTGCACCATCCGCCTGATGGCCATGACCAATGTGGGCCGCAAGAGCTTTAAGAAGTTCGGCCTCACCCTCATCTCTGTCGGTATGATCTGCATGCTGATGTATATGTCCGGCCTGTTTGGGCGGGTGCTGTACCCCAACCTGGCCGATGCCTACAGTGTCATCCCCACCATCGCCTAGAACCTGCTGCCCGAATGGGGCCTGGCCATTGTGGCCGTTGGCCTGTTCGCCTCCATGATGGCCTGCGTGGATTCCATGATCCACTGCATCAACGCCATGCTCTCGGTCGACATCTATAAGCGCACCCTAGCGGCAGCTGTCTTTGCGGTCATTGTCACAGTCGCGGTCAGCCTTTTCACCAAGCCGGTGGACCCTGCTGTACTGAACCGCATGAAGGGCCTGAAAGCCGAAGGTTGACCTTCCCTGCGGCGGCCTGCGGCCGGGCCGCCCCCTGCTATGACATTCCCATTCCCTATTTCAATTTGGCTCCTCAAGGAAAGTATCCCTGCCCCGGCGGGGATATTTTTCTGCTCCACGCAAAAAGCTCCCCATACAGGGGAGCTTTTCTCTATCTTATCCAATATTATAGATCATCCAGCGTCATGCCAAAGGGCGGTAGGAACTGCATCATAAACTGCTCCGCCTCCGGCAGCTCCATCTCGTGGATCGCCTGCAGCAGGGTATCATAGGCCCGGTCAAATTCATGGTTGCCCGCCCGGCGCTCCTCGGTGCACTTGATCAGGGCTGAAAGTTTATCCGCCGCCTTAATATAGGGCCTGTACTCCTCGGTAGGGGTAAACCACGGGGTCATTTCCTCCGCCATGGGTACCGGCAGGCGGCTCAGCAGCGCCGTCTGCGCTTCCTTTTCCACCGCCTTGTACGCCGTTTTAATGCTCTCGTTCTTATATTTCACCGGCGTAGGCAGGTCGCCGGTCAGTATCTCGGTGCAGTCATGGTACAAGGCATACAGCACCGCCTTTTCCGGCTCCAGTGTGCCGCCCCGCTGCCGGTTCAGCAACACCAGCGCATGGGCAATATACGCCGTTTCCAGCGTGTGCTCACACAGGTTCTCCGGCCGGGAGGTCCGCATCAGGCACCAGCGGTCAATATATTTCATTCGCCCCAGCAAGGCATAGAAGGTATTCAGCATGGCTTTCTCTCCTCGGTTTCATTAGGTTACAGGGTACAAGCTCCGGCCGCCCCCTCGGCCCGCTTCGCGGGCTTGCGCGGCTCCGCCGCGCGGGCGCACCGCCCTTCGGGGCG
>OLGN01001914.1_pt1 | contig 10487 bp, 6 predicted proteins | sample 1605941 | NCBI WGS metagenome assembly OLGN01 (sample SAMN03283269) | human gut metagenome | biome: human-associated habitat; material: feces | host: Homo sapiens | place: USA | collected 2013
GAACTCTATACGGTCCGGTAAATTTAGGTAATTATATTGAATACCAGCAATCTTTTTATTCAAATCTTTCGATAAATTACCATTGGCGTCATAGAAAGACTCTATACTCTATTTAACTACGTTTTTCATATCTAAAAACGGAATCGAGTAAGTTGGCTTATAAGAAAGTTCCCCTGATGCAAACTACTCTATTATGATTATTTTGCACCAGAGGAAGATTCTAAGCTTTAAAAATATAAGAATTACCAAACTTCAAGCCAATAAACCACATAGTTCTTATAAAAAGTAAGCCCTTTAGTATAGCCATGCAACCATCTTTCAGGTAAGCCAATACCTGATCTAGAAAGATGATCTTTTTTCAAAAAGCGACCTTTTTCTGCATTTAGAACATACAGGACGGCATTATCATAGAAGTCGGAAGGAAACTTGCTCTCCCAAAGACGAAAATTAGGAATGGGTAATACATCAATAGATTCACAATTTTGTATTGAATCTAATGTAACTATCTCAAAAGTATCATAATTATAAGGAATAACCATTAAACAGGAATCTTTAATATGATATACCTCTTTTGCCTCTAGAGTCACTTTTTTCTTTAGTTTTTCAATATCCGAATCTTCGTAAGATATTGCCAAATGAATATAGCTTAAATACTTACCACGTGGAAATGTCAACGCCATAAGTCCGATCTTCTTGTCATCTATTTTTCTGGGAAAATGAGATACAAGAGATTTTGGATATAAACTTATTATCTCCTTATATTCCCGTTTATCACGTTCATCAGGGACAGTTTGAGATAAACAATTATTAAAACTGATAAAAAAAGAAACAAATAGTATTAGTATTGTTTTCATATAAGTTGGTTTATAAAAAATAAAAAAAGAAATTACCCTGATATAAATTAATTATTAGTTAACTTATGTCAGGGTAATACAGAGCATAAGTGAGAATAATAACATAAATAATATCTAAGTTTAGAATTTTTCATTTTATATCCTTTAATAATAGGTATAACAATCTGTGCTAATAATAATGGTAAAGTAAAAGTTATATTCTTCATGAAAGAAGACTCGTACTCATAGAAAAACAACGAGAATAGTATTTTTATAAGACATAGAATATACAGCATTTTTTGTATATACATAAGATATTTACCAACTCTTCCAAAAGACGTCATCTAATTTATTTTTAATAGGTTCAAGTATATCATAAGCATTATGTTCTTCGTTTATTTTTGATTGGGTGCCTGTTGCAGCATTACTCTAAACATACTATTTATTTTTAATTTCTTGTCCTCTTAGCGAGTATGAGATTCTTCCTTACTGGCTTGCTTCCTTCTGCTAGCTTCATCCAAAGAGTATTTATTTGATCTTATTGTTATCTTATATCCAAGAAATAATCCTATTAAAAACAATAACAAATAATTGTATAATGTAGACTTATATTCAATAGAAAAAGTTATATATACCACAAGAAACCAACAATATGCTTGTGTTATTATTCTATCAGATTTTAAATATAGTGCCCGAATTAAACCTTTCCCCTTCAATGACCGTTTGGGAATCTCTATATAAGGAAATAGATAACTCATCATTCCACCTATTACTATAATAGCTAATGCAATTGCAAGTATTACCCTAAAAATAAATATTAGAGTAGGATATTCAAATAAAAAAGAAGAAAAAATACAATAGGGGATCACCATAAAACTGAACCACAGAAGTGATTTTTTATATATTGCTATAAATAGATATCTCATATAGTAATAAGTTATTTGATAAAATTAGTTCATTTATTACATACCATCTTGTAGCTTATATCCCTCGACGTGAATTCACCATACCTTGGCTATTCACATCAAGGGGTATAATATTGAAGTTTTTAAGGAGTATTTTTTTTATTTGCTTGATCTACTATATATCGGTTAGCTCTTATTGCTATTTTTTTTCCAAGGTATAGTCCAAACAGAAGTAATATTAAATAAGCTATTGCTTTTTCGTGCCTATAGAAAACTAGATATATTGCAAAGAAAACGGCATATGTCATATCTATATCCTGTCTAAATTTCAAATATAAAAAATCAACAATATTATTTATTTTAGTATTCTTTTCTTTTCGCTCTTTATTACTTATCAATAAGTTTAACACCTTACCTATCAGCCATGCTATCCACGATATTAGCAACAATATTACAACCATATACATATAGTCAAATTCTCCAAAATCAGGATGGAATAAACAATGAACTATCATTAAAATACTATTGAGAATAGTAATCTTCTTAAATATCAGTATAAAAATATCTCCCATATATCATTTTTATTTAAATAATTCTTTTATCCAATTATAAATATTCCCTACATAATCTGTCGAATACTCTTTTTTACCTTCAACTTGATTTGTATGAGTTTCATAAGCATCTTGAGTGGGATCAGGATTTGTTAGTTCCATACATGCTCTATCTACAGCTAGACCTATTATTACTTTTCTCCCAACTTTGATTATTCTCCTTTTATCATTAGGGTCTATTTTCGGAGCCGGGTCTCCATTAGGCATCATCCCCGATACATTAGTATCAATGCTTTTTGCGACATTCGCCTGATTCCTATCCAGTTCCTCTTTGCTTTTCCTTTCTCTATTTCGCTGATGCTCATATTCCGGACTAATAGCATTCTTCGCTTGATAGTATAAAAGAGTACCAAAAGCATAAGACATCCTAGGAGTATCTGTTATTATTTGTCCAACTTCTGCAAACTTTCCTGATGCATGTCTCATTATTTGTTGATCCGAAGGCAAATTATAACTTTGAGGATACGTTATCGGAGAATAGAATGGAAGAGGTGCATAAGGCATTGGAACAGGTATTACTTGCTTTCCATCTGGGTCAATATATTTAATTGTATTGTTCTGACAATAAACATACACGCTCCAACTATAATCCTTATCCGCCATCGGATCCACCACATGCCATCTACCCAACGCTGCATCATACATTCTCGCTCCATAATCATACCAATCCAGTCCGCCTTTTCTATCCAGTTCTTTCCCATTGTACTTGTAAGGCTGAACAGAGGAAGTTGAAGCAAAGATACCGCCAAACGGATAATAATGATTCACTTCTTCCACTGCTCCATCCTGCGATACCACTACCCGATTGTTACCCTGATGATCCTGTAAGTAATAATGATACTTATTATCATTCAAAGATACGAATCCGGCATCTGTCAATAAAGTCTTGGGAGTCCCATTTTCATAGATCACATTACCGCAATAATCGGTAGTAGTTGTATTTCCTGCGATACTATGTACAACACGGTGTTTTGTGCCCGCTGCATCATAAAGGTAAGAAATAGAGCTGCCATCTTCGAACTCTATACGGTCCGGTAAATTTAGGTAATTATATTGAATATTGATTATCTTTTTATTCAAATCTTTCGATAAATTACCATTGGCGTCATAAAAGTACTCTGTATTCTGTTTTACTCCGTCTTTAAAATTAAAATTATCACCAAAAGCGGAACCCGAAACAGAATCATCAACCCTTTTCAGTTGGTTGCCACTCAAGGTGACGGACAGATTATCTACTAATCCGTAACCATTGGCAGAAGTTTGTCCATATCGTTTCAATCCCAAGATATTACCATTTTTGTCGTAACCCGTTATTTGCTCATTGAAGCGGTTGACATTCAGAGAGAGATCTTCACCCTCACCGTAAGTAGCATTTTTTAGCCGGGATAACAGATCGTATTCAAAACGATAACCACGAATATCCAGGTTCGCACTGGTTTTCCAGGTCATACTACTGATATTTCCGTTATAACAAGGTGTGCCGATGCCATCTGTATAATATAGTTTCTGGGAAAATAACGGACTTTCGATAGAAGTCAGCCAGCCACGTAAGTTATAACGGTTGGTTGAGGTTAGTGAATGGTTCCCGTTCACTCTTTTGACATTGGCGATGTGTCCCAACTCATCATAATTATACCTAAGAGTATCAGATACCAAGTCATTCACCAAACGAGCTTCTGTCAACAGACGTCCGGCATGGTCATAAGTTTTAGTTTGGACAAGTGAGATATTTTCTACTTTGTCATTGGATGCTGTAATGTGGTCGCAGAAATCATACGCCATGTTCTGAACGTGCACCTTACCATTTATATCCGTGCTACGTACTTGCACCGGACGTTGAAAATAATCATAATAGGTACTGGTACAAAGCATTTGATCTGTACCGATAACCCGTGTCATCACTCCAGTCTGCAAATTCTTGCAGTTCAGTTGTTCAGAGTCGTCTCCAAATCGATGTCCATAATCATTGCTATCTATATAATCCATTGCTGCAATGAAGTAAGAATTAGCCTTTTTATATTGATAGGTATCATAATATGCCACCTTTTGGATATTCAGGCTGTCCATTTTTAAATAACTGCTAAAAAGATAACCATAATGGTTGTTTGGCTTATCCGGAGCAAACTCAACAGATGCAGAGCTGCTGTATGACATCATACCTTTATAAATGCCAGTCACTACTTCTCTTCTCAACTTATCATAAAAAGTACATTTCCATTCGTTCCTTTTGCGCATCTCCCCATCTCGACTTCTCAATAATTTTCCGTCCTTGTCGAAATACATGTCTATCCATTCCGCACCAGGAAGTTTCTTACCTCTATAATGGTTGAGCTCATCATAGCGATATTGATAGGCATAAAGATCTAATGCATCTTTCTGCCCAAGCGTCTGTAAACTGCTGACTGCCATCGGTGGAAGAACAAAAGCTAGATTCCCGAAATCATCATATACTTGATAAGTATCCAGCGTATCTGCACCACTGATGGTACGTGATACAATGGTTTGTTCCAATTTATTGGTATAGGTAAGTGTAGGAAGCCCTGCTTCATCTTTTTTTTCTTCCACTACCAATTCTCCGGTTGCATAAAATCCTTTTTGCGACAGAACGGGATTATCTTTTTCTCCGTTCACCTCAAATAGTCGAATCTGTGATGTTCCTGAATTTGTCTGATAAGAAACCTTTTCACTATGCCCCGTAGTATGCCAGTCTTTTCCAGGATTGTATTTCTCTGTCAATCGGTTCAGGGGTGAACCGTCATACAGAGATTTTTCACAAGCATACTCATCATTATACAATTCAAGAATATGCTTTCTGAAATCGGATGATGAAACATAGTCGCCCGAACCGGGACAAACAGCCGGAAGCCATGAACAACTATCACGATACATCCTATCGTACTCCTTTCTGTTCACCAGGCTGTTTAATGCAGGAGTTATACCGTATTGTATTGTCTGTTCTGTCCTGCCGAATGGATCAAGATAATCTATTTCACGAGTGGCGCTCAACGGTCCCTGCAAATCGGAAGCAAAAGGAGTGTTAATTATACTTTTCTCTGTTGACACATAATTCTTTATATCCGACAATTGTTGAACAGACTTTTTCCCTTTCACTTTTATAACAATAGTACCATTTCCTCCTTCTGTTACAAAAAAGTAAGTACCCGGAGATAACCCAAATACATCAAGACTTGTCAAGTAATCATCTTTCTCCTCTTTCCTAACTAGATGACGGGTAGAATCGTATAAGGTGATATTGTTCAGATACTCTTCTGATATGATGGATATATCCATCGTATCTTTTATTGTGAAACGATGATATACACAAGGCCTTGAAGAAGATCCCGAAGGAACAAACATATATGGATAATAGAAAGTGCTATAATCCAGGCTATCCGAAAAACTTCCGACCTCCAAAGGGTGTTCCCAATCAATTCCCGCATTATCAACAATACCTGTTACACGTAGTTTAGGTTTCCGATATGCAGAATCCGGATAGTAAGCATGAATATAAAAATCACCTACACCACATCTGAAATCTTTAATTTGCGGTAAAGAGTTCTCATTTAGTGGATATTCATTGCTACTAACCAACGATCGATAAAGAGTTTCCATTTTTAGAATGGGATTTACACCTATAGTGTCCAAAGGAACTACACTTATCATATTGATACTATCCAAACTAAATTTACAATATACATCTCCACCGCTAAAAGTTCCGAGTCTTATTTCTTGAGAAAAATTCCTCGTAAAATGTCCTATATCAACAGATGTATATTCATTTACTCCCACCGGAGATAAATAAATGTTGGTTTCAAGCCTCTTGGTAGGTTTTTTCGTATCCTCTGACGCTACACTATAAAGCTCATATTCGCCAGGTTCTAAGACTTCATACAATACAGGAGAGTGAAGATGTACTTGTGTAAGGTCTTCGTCAAAAGTAAAATTAAATTTATCCTGATTACTAAGTACCTCCTTTACTTTGTGACTATCACTACTATAACTTCTCTTTCTGAATCTACCGGTAGAGTTTAATGGTCTATAATTGAGACGGAACGAGGTATAATCCGTGTCAGTCCCCATCATATTAGCCATAAATAAAGTGGACCTGTCCTGTATGGTAAAAGTATAGATAACGTAATTATGAAGCTCACCTTCGTAGAATATATAACGAGGAACATCACTAAAATGAGCGATTTCCGGCTCTTTATAAATATCTGCAAAATGCATCCTTTTATCAACCAACTGTGGATTATTACGACCATCCACCGCCATTAATGCGCAAAACAAGAATAAGAAAAATATTAAATGCCTTTTCATAATTATCTTTTATTTAGAATAATGATATCTGTTATATTCCATCAATTGAATGTCTCCCTTTTCTCCTCTTCTAAACCTTTTCTTCAGACGCCCTTGAAGGTCATACTGGAAAAAAGAAGTTTTTCCATCAGGTTGAGAAGTATATTTCATACCAATCTGCTGCTTATAATCATAGATTGTTATCTGGGCATGCGGCAGAAGTCTGCGTAGTTGTTCTATATTCTTAATATTAGGTTCACTCTCTTCTGAAAGACTTTCCGGTTTTCTTTTTAAGGCAGACTTTACTTCATTATAAGTACTTCCTTTTATTTCAGCTATCGGATATTTACCGTAATATGACCATAGATAAATTGTAATATCATTATGAAAGTTTCTTAGCGTAATAAGATTTCCATATTTATCATAGTTGTCATAAGCTTCAATAAAAGACGTCAAGCTATCGGTTAAATAGCTTGTCAGATCCATATTTTCAGGTAATCTTTTTAGGAGGCTACTGCCCCGCAAAGTTCTTTTTTGAATACCTGCACTACTCGTTGGCTCATAATAGAGATATATAAAATCTATTATTTTCCGTTTTTCATCTTGTGACTTCTTCAAGTACTTTATAATGGCGACCGGTTCCTCTATTCTATTTAACCGGATTAAATTGTCATAATATATAGTTGATGGGAGATTAGATGATTCTCCCGGATGCACATACTTTAAATACACATGATCCCCATTACTATTGACAGTTTCTTTTTGTGTGACAAATCCATTTGCATTATATTCATAATTATGAAGAATTGACACTCCGTTTTCATCTGTCAGTTTTTCCTGAATCAACAAACAAGGGACAGTAAATATTTTACTCGCCAGAATAGCTCCAGTACCAGTATCTATCGAAACTTCATAATCGGCAGTTTTATTTTCTACGTTATAATGATACTCTTCCTCTGCTACTTTATGATAGCGATTGTTATAGGTCGTCTTAAACAGTAGTTTTCCCCTGAAGGCTGCCAGATCGTTAGGAGCATAGTTCAGAGCCTTATCTAATACCTGATAAAAGCCGAAACTTCTTCTGTTCAAATTGTCCGGTGTTCTAGTGACAGCTTGCCCAAACTCCGCATTATCAGGGATATCTGCCAATGAAGAGAAATGATAACGACAAAAACTTCCGTCGTCAAAAGTCTCAGTGACATAACTATAACCTATCGGATATTCGGATATATTATTGAATCGCCCCATACAGTTACTGCTGATTGAGTAAACATTCAGATTTTTGGTTTCCATATAATCATAATAGTTATAACTGTATACCATATCTTCTATAGGCATACGATAGCGTGGCAGTTCATGGGTTCTTCCACTTTCCATTCCTGTCGTAGGGTCAAGGTAGTTGAACGAACGTTGCCTGTCTTTTTTTGTAACAGGGTCATGCAATGTCAGATGTTTCACACGTACCCCACCCAACGGAGCATCATAAGTTGCCATATTGGTATCCCAAGCAAAAGAATCAGTTCTTTTGGTCAGGTAATGCCGGTAACGGTTGTATTCATAATCAATCTTTTCTTCCCCTTTGGTGGGATAAGTGATCGTATTCAGCATTGTACAGCTAGAAACACCTGTGTTGACAGCCTTTCTTTGTTCAAAATTCCCATCATAGAAAAACGTATTGGCATTGTCTATTTTTTCATAGCCACCATTCCAGAAGCCCCAATGATCGACGTTTGTAGTCAACGGATCCGGTAAATCATTACTCATATTATAGTCAAAAGAGTAAATAGCAGGGCCCTCACTTTGATCATGCAAGGTCACATTTTTCAGAAAGAAGTAGCGCCCTGATGTTTCATAATCAAATTTGCATGATTTTATAACTTGGGGGGCTTTTGTCATTGTTATACTTGAGAGATAGATTAAATCATTCCCATCCGAATCACCGAAAAAATTAACAGGGAAAGTCTCGGTAATAAAATTCACAAGCACACTTCCAGTGCTAATTGTCTTCAAAATAGGGGTATACACTTTATCTTCCATCAAGAAATGATCTGTATCTTTATCGTTTATACCTATTATTTCTGCTGGTTTAGTATATCCATTCTTATCAGGTTTATAATTTATCCATCTTGTTCCGGTTACATTAGAATTCATAAATAAGTGATACTTATTTTTTTGCAGACAACTTTGGTATGAAAAGGATATACCATTATTTTTTGTCTCATCCTGGATAGAACTTAGGTACCAGGAAGTAATCTGTACCGGTCTGCTTCTTAATCTACCGGGATTATTGGGTATGCTGTATTCTAAACATGAGACGTCTCCTCCAAAATAGTAAAGATAGCCATCCGGTGTCGTGATCTTGATGACAGAGCGTTTAGGAGCATTTGTGGTACTATAATCCTGAACAGACATTTCGCTTAAATCTATCCTATATCCGCCTCCTGATATACATTTTGCATTTCCATTATTGTCGATAATAAAGCGTCCTTTATGCCGCCCGAAATTAAAATCGAAGATATCTGGAGCCATATCATATTCAGTTTCCGGATAAGGACGGTTTTTAGTAGCATGGGGAATATTCAGTTTGAATAGATCCGCTTTACTGTACTGCTTAAACTTTCCGTCGCGAATAGCAGCCAACAGACCGCTTTTCTGCTCCTGGCGAACATCATCAGGATTTCCCACTACATTTCTTGTAATAGTGCCACCCACGTTCAGTATCCAGTTATTACCTACTACCGAAGGACGCCGCCCCGGTTTGAAACCATCGGAAATATACTTGATAGACATGTTCAACTCAAAAGCCGTATCTTTGTAATCGAACAATGGGATATCCAGATCAAGCAACCCGTTGTAGTAGTTCACACTAGTGTTGCCATATTGTACGAATTCTGCTGTTTGCGGTGTAGAAAACCCGAGATTCTGCGGTGAAAAATAGTACCCTTGAAAATCGGTCGGAATAAATCCGGAACTGTTTTGCGCATATATATGTGTGCCTGTGCCTAACAGCAGGAGCAAACACAACATTTGTTCTATAAAATTCTTCTTTCTCATTTTTTATATGATTTATCTTATGAGTAATAAAAAAATAGAGAGGGTGAAATAGAAAACTTATACACCCTCTCTTCAAATGAACTAACCCTCTGTATCTTTACAGATTCATCGCATTACCGCCCAATACGCCCGCTACTGCTGACGCCACTGCGATGACTACTTTCAGAATCACATCCCAAAGGGATTTTTTAACTGCCATAACCTTACACACCTCCTTTCCATACTCTATTAATAATTGACTGATTTCAGTAACCAATTACGTTTAATGATTAGTTACTTTCAATACCCTGTTACTTCCTGAAAACCTTCCTACCTCATTTTCTCGTTATCCTATTGAGAACTAAGCTTTTACTCATCAGGAGTTCAAAACTCCGCTTTCACCTCAAAACACGGACACGCCTTGATCCATTCTTCCGGCTCTATCTCACCGTTCCCGTTGAGATCGGGACTGAGATCACGATGCCCGCAAATGCGGCAACCGGGAAAATCTTTCAGCAATGTGAGGATAAGCACCCGTAGCGAATGTTTCTGCCACGAAGTACGCGTATCTTTGGGCACTCCCCGACAGTCCAACCCACCTTCATAGCAGATCCCTATACTCTCCTTGTTGAAACCTCGTGCGTGAGCACCGATACGTCCGATAGGGCGGGTAGATTTGATATCACCGTTTCTGCGGATATAAAAATGATACCCCGTTCCGTTGAATCCGCGACGGCGGTGACACGTCTCCAAGTCATGCTCGGTGAAGCTCTTGTCCTCCCGGGTGGCGGAGCAGTGGACGACAATTA
>OLGN01001916.1_pt1 | contig 10476 bp, 8 predicted proteins | sample 1605941 | NCBI WGS metagenome assembly OLGN01 (sample SAMN03283269) | human gut metagenome | biome: human-associated habitat; material: feces | host: Homo sapiens | place: USA | collected 2013
CCAAAACCATTGATAGCAACTCTAACAGCCATGTTAATAGTACCTCCTAAATGTTTCTTACCCTGATTCGGATAATTCACGGTACTCTTATTTTAGACCAAAACGGCAAAAGTTTCAAGTGCCTGCCAAAAAATTAACAAGTCGTTTTCACACTTTTTTGCTTTTGTACTATTTTATCCGGGAAAGGTGTGCTGTTTTGAGCAATTCAACCAACCGGCTGCTGATGGGTTTATGCACCCTGTCCAGCACGGCAGCACCGCACGGCGCACAAGCCCCCCAGCACACCCACGCAGCACAGCCCCAGCCGGAACAGCAGCTCCGGTGTCAGGAGGGCGGCGCTGCTGTTTTCTGCCAGAATCTGCACCACACTGGGCATCTCCCAGCACAGGCAGAGCGCGAAGGACGCCAGTGCCCCGGCGCAGAGGGTGCGGCCATCGGAGGTGCCGGGCAGATAGAGCGCCCGGGCCAGCGCCGAGAGAAACACCAGCCCCGCCAGCAGCTGCCAGACCATCGCAGTGGGGGCGACGCGGTGCCAGCTGGAGCTGTTCTCCATGAAGCGGGCCAGCACGCACCAGTAAAAGATGACGCTGCCCAGCACGGCGGGTGTGAGGCTGCGGGTGGGGGCCTTCCAATCCTTCCGCAGCCAGCTCAGCCCCAGCCCGAGCATCCAGAACGCGCACAGCGCCTCCAGCACTGCGCGCAGGAGCATCACCACGCTGCTGTGCATCCAGAGGATGCGCAGCACAGCGGTCTCTCCATAGCAGACCGCTGCCGCCAGTGCCGCGACGCCGGAGGGGATGCACCGCCCCCGCAGCGCGTCAGGCTTCGGCTGACTGCCGCGGCCCGCCGCCACAGCGATGCCGACCACCGCAGCCAGCGCCGCATACCGCAGCCAGACCGGACCGACCACGCAGAGGCCCGTTTCTGCGTCCGTCCAGAACGTCAGGTCGATGCCCCGGAAAATGCCCAGCAGCACACTCAGGATAAGCGAAACCAAGATCAAAGAATTCATCTGTCATCCTCGAATTTTATCCCCTCTGGGGAGAATCTTATAGAATATGATAACGCGCTTTCGGCTGAAATGCAAGGCATTCCTTTCTTGTGCGCTTTTTTGCTGATGTCAGCCGGTAGACTGAGAGTAAAATGTCTGTCCGGGAGGGATGTTCTCAGTGAAAAAAGCCTTTCTGCTCCTCTGTGCCCTGCTCCTCGTGCTGGGCAGCGCTCTGCCGCTGGCGGGCTATCGGCTGGCCGGGGCGGCGCTGGGCCGCAGGGCGGACGTCGCTCCTTCCCCCGCGTCCAGCGCCGTCCCGGCCGCCCCGGAGGCCGCTCCTGCCGCCTACGGGGGCGACGCAGACCTCTTTCTCATCGAGGACAGTACCACCGGCGAAGTGCAGCAGGTGCCGAAGCGGGACTATCTCATCGGGGCAGCGGCGGCTGAGATGCCGCTCTCGTGGCCGGACGAGGCCCTCAAAGCCCAGATCGTTGCAGCCCACAGCTACGCCCTCTACTGCCGCGACCACGCCTCTGCGGCCAACGGCAGCTGGCTCTCCGCCGACCCGGCGCGGCGGCAGGGCTATCTGACCGACGCCGTCCTCCACAGCTACTGGGGCACTGACTACGAGGCCAATTATGCCCGGCTTTCCTCCCTCGTGGATTCTGTCCTCGGCGATGTCCTCTGCTATGACGGCGCGGCGGCAGGGACGAGCTATTTTGCCCTCTCCAACGGCCGCACCGAGGCCAGCAAGAACGTCTGGGGCAGCGCCCTCCCCTATCTCGTCCCGGTGGACAGCAGCACCGACCTGTCCGCCGACAACTACGAGGTCACGCTCACCCTCTCTGCCGCGCAGACGGAGCAGCTCCTTTCGGAAGGGCTGGGCATTGCCGCCGACCCTGCCGCGCCCGGGCAATGGTTCGGCGAACCGACGCTGACGGCCTCCGGCTATGTCGCCTCTCTGCCCGTCTGCGGCCAGACCGTCTCCGGCGCGGCTCTCCGGCGGGCACTGGGGCTGCGGAGCGCCTGCTTCACCCTCCGGTATCAGGACGGCGGCTTCTGCATCACGACGCGGGGCTACGGCCACGGCGTCGGCCTGAGCCAGTGGGGCGCAAAGGCGCTGGCCGAGCAGGGGCAGGGCTATGCAGACATCCTCGCCCACTATTTCCCCGGCACCCAGCTCTGCCGGTGACGCAAAAACAGGGTGGCCGGCAAGTGCTGACCACCCTGTTCTTATTTCGGAAACTCAGCCCAGAAGCCAGCTCCAGATGTTCTTTTTCGTCTCGCCTACGGCCTCAGAGCCAGACTCCACTGCCTCGACAGCTGCCGCTTCGACCTCCTGAACGATCTGGCTCACCTTCGAGCCGGAGGGATCCTGCACCGACCAGTAGACAGCGGTGCTGTTGGCGCTGCCAGACACCGTGAAGTCGCTCATGAAGCAGAGGGTCTGCCCATTGGAGTCAGTCAGGACGACCATGTAGGTGTAGCTGCCCTCCGGCAGCTCACCGAAGCGGATCTGACTGTCGAGGTTCTTCAGCGACCAGCTGGACACGTTGGGGGCCGCTTCGGCGCTCTGGACGGTCTGGTCGTTGGCGTCAAGGATGACCACCTCGACCTCCGTCAGTACGGCGTTCGAGGCGCTGGCGGCGATGCCGCTCACGCTCATGCCCTTTCCGGTGCGGATGTTGACCGGGTAGTGCATCCCTTCCAGACGAAGGCTGTCCGGCGAGGCCGTGACACTATTCTGATCCGAGGTGATGTACCAGTAGCAGGACGCCCCCGCGATGGAGATGCTTGCCGCCGAGATAGGCACGCGGCCCAGCGAAACGCTCCCGGCCGGGTCGGAGCAATAGAAGACGCCGTCGGTGTAATCCGTCAGGAGAACAGCGTGGGGACGGCTGCGGTCATAGAGGACGATGCCCTCGGGGTGCTCGGCCAGCAGCTGGATGAGCGTCTGCTTCTTGGCCTCCGTGCCGGAGGGCAGGGTGGCGTAGCCCACCTGCATGGCATTATAGTTGAAGCTGTGGGCCAGTCCCCCGGACCATGCACTGCCCCGGACGCTGTTCTCGGTCACATCCGTCCAGTCGGTCAGGCCGTCCAGAAAAGCGCGGCGGCGAAGCATCATGGCGGCAGAAGCCAGCGTACAGGTTCCGCCCCGGCTCTGTTTGAAGTAGAAGCCTGCGTCCACATTCAGATCAACCGCCAAGGCAGCCGGCAGGCAGGTGAGCATAAACACCAGTGTCAGCACAAGGCTCAGCAGTTTTTTGCGAAAATGGGACGGTGCAGCGGTATTCACGGTCGATTCTCCTTTCAGCTTCTGCAATTCCTGTTATCTACCGCTATAAAGTATACCAGCCTGTTACCATTTTGTAAACGTTTATGAAGCGTTTTTCTCAATATTAACACGTTTGGGCAGATTTTGTTAGAGAGAATGCATAGTTTCCAGAGCGATATTCTACATTTCCGACAAAAAAATCAGCCTGTAAAAAGAATGCGGGAAAAATTTTTTCAGCGCAAAAAGCCCCTCACTTGTTCTTACTGGGAGAAGTCGTTTGGGGATAGCAATTCTAAAAAAGGCAAAAAAATTTGCCCGCCGGATATGGCGGGCGTTTTTGTGTTTGCATGGAGACGACAACACGGCTTGTTTATAATAAATCGTTAAGAAGATTCATGCACTTCACTTTCTGTTGGAGATTGGCGCTCCCATAGACATTCAGCGTGAATGAAACATTCTTGTGTCCAAGGATTTCAGAGAGCGATTTGATGTCAAACTCCGGTATCTCGATTGCCCTTACTGCGAAGGTGTGCCGGATCTCATGGAACTTTACCTTTTGCAGCCCATTACGCTTGAGAAAGCGGGTGAAAAACTGCCGGTATGTACGAGGCTCGGTGGGTTTCGTTTTGCCTGTCAGGAAGTAGTGATTCGGGTTTTCCGTGTAGAACTTCTTGATGATGTTCATGAGCAACGACGGAACTGGGATAACTCGGGCAGATGTCTTCGTCTTCGGCGGTCCTATATGGAGATAGGACGATCCCTTTCGCTTGTCGTAGATGCGCTGGACAGTCTTGTTGATATTGATGGTCTTGTCCGTAAGGGAAATGTCCTTCATCTGGAGTCCGCAAAGCTCGCCGATCCGAATGCCGGTAAACAGCGCAATCAGAATACCCGCCGTTTTTCTGTTCAAGTCCATGTAGATGCACTGAATAAGGGCTTGTTCCTGATCTTTGGAGAGCGAGTTGACTTTCTTGATACCCAGCTCTTTTGGGTACTCAATCAAGTCCCAATTCAGCAATGGAATAGCCCGCTCTTTATAGGCAAACTCCATTGCAAGCCTGAAAACGAGGATGACATCCCGTATGGTCTTTACGGTAAGGCCTCCCGTGTTGTCCAGCCGACCGGCATTGTAGAGATACGAAATGTAGCTCTGAATGTCCGTTTCGGTGATGCTGCCAATCTTACGCTTGCCGAAGTACGGGATCAGATGATTTTCGGCAATCAGCGTGAAGCTGGCGTGGGTTGACGGTGTGATCATTGGCTTCTTCTGACTTAGCCAAGTGTTCAGCAGCGTCTTGAATTGTGTATTGTTAGTCATATTGACCACCTCCACGAACATTATCAGGTGGAGGAGCAAACAGGGCATTATCGTCCTCAAGTAACGGTCTCGAAAAGCGTCCGAAGCTGCGCTTCCCGGGCTTTGATGGGCCTATAAAATCTGCACATCTTTCTCAATATCTTGTTGAAAACAAAGAAAGAAATAAAAATCTCATTTATACGAAGTCTGATGTGCTTTCTGTTTCAGGTGAATACGGTATTATCAATCAAATCGAATTTCAAGGGCGTTCATTTGCCGGGGAGAGTGTCGCAGAATATCATGTTGTAGAGACAAATGATATTGTTTATACCAAAAGCCCACTCAAAGCCAATCCTTACGGGATAATTAAGGTAAACAATGGTGCTCCGGGTATTGTTTCAACGCTTTATGCCGTGTATCATCCATGCGAAGGAACAGTAGCAGAGTATATTGACTATTATTTTGGGAACGATTTAAGGCTTAATAAATATCTCAAACCTCTCGTCAACATAGGTGCTAAACATGACATGAAGGTAAATAATGAAACTGTATTGACAGGCGAAGTCTATTTTCCTGGTTATTCTGAGCAAAAAAAGATAGTCGGTTTTCTTACCATTCTTGATGAACGAATCCGCCAACAACGCAATTTGGTTGAAGCTCTCAAGAAGTATAAAAGAGGGTTGCTTTCAAATCTGTTCGGTGAAAAGATAACTCAGGGATGTACAACAAAGAGTTACTATTTCTCGGAGATTGCCCAAAGGAGAAGCGAGAAATATGATCCCACTTCTGGTATTGAATATCCCTGTGTGGAGTTGGAGAACATCGAACAGGAAACAGGAAAAATCCTTTCCACAGTTCCATCAACAGCACAAAGCAGTATAAAAAATATAGCGAAGTCTGGTGACACACTTTTTGGCAAACTGCGCCCTTATCTTCGTAAATATGCTTTTGCTCAAAAGACGATGGCTTGCTCATCGGAGATTTGGGCGCTTATTCCGTCAGATGCCGTTTTACCGAAATTCTTATTCTACCTCGTTCAAACTGAGCAATTTCTTCGAGTTGCCAACATCAGCTCAGGTACAAAGATGCCGAGAGCAGAATGGTCTAATATTGAAAAAACTGAGTTCTTTATCCCTGATCCTTTTGTTCAGCGTAAAGTAGTGTCTCTTCTTGAGGGGCTGGATCAAAAGATTACTTTTGCGGACTCAGCACTCTTTAGCTTGAACAGATTAAAAGCATCGCTGATGCAACAGCTCTTCATATAAAGAGCTGTTGCATCAAGGATGATTTAACACTGCATAAGGCGGAAAGTAGCTTTTGATGCACTTCTATCTTTGCCCCGAGAAAGGATAAAGCCGCACCGATTTTCTCCTGCTGATCAAGTGGAGGAATCCAAATAGGAATTTCCGCAAGATCATCTGCATTGATAGCTGGATACCCTGTACCTGTACTGCGAAGCATTGCTTCACGGGCAAAATAGTCTGACGAAAGTTGCTCGTATATAAATTGAGTGTCCACCTCTGAGCATCGGATTTGCGCATATCCGGTAGACGCAACTGTTGGATATTCAAAATTCTTTTGGAAATAGTAATTGTTTTTTTGATACGGTCGAACCATTTGATAGAGTAAATCACCTTCCTCCAAAAGCCTTTGTGCTCGACTTGGCGCAGAGTTGCGAGATAAAAGTTTTTTACTATTCAAAACACCTGACTCTACACACTCCAAGTCAATATATATGAACGCCTCTGGAAGCGCTCCGGTTTTGGGATTGATATGAACTACGCTCCCCAACGGTTTCACATCATGCGAATCAATTTCAGAGGGTTTTGAGGACAAATGTGAACGCTTAAAGAAAAAGCGGTTTTGTAATCCTCTTTTATACTTCTTGAGGTTGTCTACTAACGACTGCTGTGCATCGATCCGGTGCTCTAAAGCAATCATAAAATCGGCAATCTTTCGCTGCTCATTGAGGTTCTGCGGCAGATAGTGTTTAGTCTCGAAAAACGCGTCTGTTGGAACATTGAGTAAGCCGTGATTTCGAGCGCCTTCCGCTGAAATCTTATAGATTTCCCTGTACCATTTGAGAGAATCAAAGTAAGCTTTAATAAAATCACTATCATGCTTTTTAAGGGCAAAGCAAATATAAAGTGTTGATAAAGCGCCCATCGTGTAGCGATCCAAGCGCTTGATAGAGCCAAAGTCATATCCCACGGAGTAACTTTTGTTGTATGCGTACTCCCCATTAAGAAGCAGATAGTACCCGCTCATATCTTTGCTGGCAACTGTCTTATTAAAATAGCTCACCTGATCCACTAAGCCGTCTTTTGACGAGATTGTAAGCGGCAGGTCAGTTTGATTCTGGCTATTCTTTCGTGTTACACGGTCTGCGAAGTCAGATAACCTTTCAACTCTCCACGGCTCGTCAAAGCCCGGAAAGCGCAGTTTCGGGCGCTTTTCGAGACCGTTACTTGAGGGCTATTTGGACTGACAAAATCAATACCACTCCATAGCAAAATCCCTTGCAGTAGCAGAGGCAAATCCGCTATTGCAAGGGATTTCGGCGTTCATGGAGCTTTATCTTCGTACTTGAACAGAAGTATAAAAGAGGATTGCACAAGCTCGTTTTTATCAAAAACCGAAAGCACTCTTGGGAAAAGTCAGCCCTTCATGATATTGCTTCGTTTTGCGGAGGGGGTACGCCCTCAAAGGATATTTCTTCTTATTGGGAGGGTGAGATTGGCTGGATTTCATCATCCGACATACAAGAAGAGTGGATTGATGATATTTCCGTGACTCGAAGAATAACAAAAACGGCGATTGATAATTCAGCTACAAAACTTTGTCCCGAAGGCACAATCGCAATCGTCTCACGAGTAGGGGTAGGAAAAGTCGCAATAATGCCTGAAAGCCTCTGTACAAGTCAGGATTTTACCAACATAACTTCTATCACAGGGAACACACACTACATGGCGTATCAAATTGCATTCAGGATGAAACTTGAAGCCATGAAAACACAAGGAACATCTATCAAAGGAGTTACAGCCGATACAATAAAGGCAATGGTGTTAGACATTCCCCCTTTAGAAGAGCAGAAAAAGATTGCAGATATGCTTACCGCTTTTGACGCTTATATCAAGAGAGCTGTTTGCGAGTTGGATCTTTTTCTTGCTATGAAGAAGGCGTTGTTGCAGCAGCTCTTTATATGAAGAGCTGCTGCATATAACCACATTTTTCCTTAATCAGCAGATCATACACCTTCTGGGCAGCTTGCAGCCGAGCATCTATCTTATCAAGTATATCTGCATACTCTTGCTGCTTTGCTTGATCCGGAAAGATTACTGGAATACCCATAAGTAAATCGTCTGTCATAGATACTCGGTCATGACGAACTCCTTGCGATCCATTATCATAAATGTATCTATGCCAAGCATCGCTCTTAAAGTACCAAGCAAGGTAGGAGGGGTAAATATCTGCTTTTAGCACAAGGCAAGTGTATAGTGGTGAGATGATCCCTTTTTCATCGAGGGTATATCTATTAAACGGTCCATACGGCGCAGTGTTCGACTTTCGCGGATTGTAAACAAAATCTCCTTTTTCGATTACATAGTAATTTGCGGTATTTCCATCGACTGCAATGTCTTTGTCAAAGAAGTCACGCTGAGGAATAAGCCCATATTCAGCAGAGTTAGTTATCACATTTTTCACTAAGCCGTCTGTATTTCGGCGCGACACTTTTTTGAAAATATCACCTAATCGAACACAAGTCCATGCTTTAACTGACTGAGTTGTAGTCCGGCGAAAAATGTGTTGCATGACACCTCTTTTATACTTCTTGAGGGCATCGACAAAGGAACGCTGAAGCTCAACTCGTTCGTTCAAGCATTCTAACAGAGAAGCGATTTTATCCTGTTCCTCTTTACAAGGAAGATCAAACTTTGCAGATTTTAACGCTTCGAACGAAAGAACAACTTGACTTGTTCCGACCGCAAGCACTGACAGTTTTTTTCGTGCTCGGGCTGACGAGTTGAGATATTCTGTCATAAAAGTGCTGTTCGCATTTTTGAATCGAAAGACCGGATAGAATTTACTTACAATAGCCTTGTCGCTGATTTTGTTAATGTTGAAGGTAAACCTTCCGTCATCGCTTCTATTTCTATATGTGCAAAAGCCAAGAGGTATAATGTTATAGCCGTCTGTATCGTGCCTTTGTTGAGAGCCAAAATGATCTATTTGTCTTTGAAGTCCTTCACGAGAAGATGTAAGGACTTCAAAGTCATGTTCTCCATGAACTTTCTCTGAATATGGCTCAATAATTGTACCAAGGGTAGTGCGATGCCAGCTTGGAAATTCTCTTCCGCAATCATCTCTAAACGATAATGCTGGACGCTTTTCGAGACCGTTACTTGAGGATACATTTGCCATAATTATTTGCCCTCCACATCAAACGGGAAATCCAGCCCCAGCTCATCAAAATACGGCTTCAATTCCGCGTCGATGTCCTTGATTTCACTTTGGAGCTTGCGAATATCCGCAGCCACTTCGTTCAGATCAATTTCTTCTTCCGGCTCAAAGGTATCAACATAGCGGGGAATGTTGAGGTTAAAGCCGTTCTCTTCAATCTCCTGCATCGTCGCCACATGAGCATACTTATCAATGTCCTCACGGCGCTGGTATGCGTCTACGATCTTGTCGATGTCGCTTTGCCGGAGGATGTTCTGATTCTTTCCAGCCTCAAAGTCTTTGGAAGCGTCGATGAACAGGATGTTATCCGCATTGCCGTTGCGCTCCCTCTTGAGTACGAGGACACAGACAGGAATACCGGTGCCGAAGAAGAGGTTTGCCGGAAGACCAATGACGGCATCCAGCACATTCAGCTTTTGGATGAGGTGCTTGCGGATCACCTCTTCGGCAGCGCCACGGAAGAGAACACCATGAGGGAGAAGAACAACAGCTCGTCCGTCTTCATCCATGTGATAGACCATGTGCTGCACAAAGGCAAAGTCCGCCTTGCTCTTCGGAGCAAGCTTGCCATACTCGTTGAATCGAGCATCTTCCATGAACTTCATATCGGCAGACCAATTCGCGGAGTACGGCGGATTGGCAACCTGAACACGGAACTTCTTGTCGCCAAAATAATCATGCTCCAAGGTGTCTCCGTTGTAGATATTGAAGTTGCGGTACGGAATGCCACGCAGGATCATGTTCATTCGGGCGAGATTGTATGTAGTCGAGGTCAGCTCTTGCCCATAGTAGTTTCTGACATTCGCATAGTTTTTCAGGCGAAGCAGCAGCGAGCCGGAACCGCAAGTCGGGTCGGCTGCATCCTTCACATCCGTCAATCCGAGGCAAGCGAGGCGGCAAAGCAACTCGGCAGGACCCGAAGGGGTATAGAACTCACCGGCTTTCTTTCCGGCAGTCGCGGCAAACTGACCGATCAGGTACTCGTAGGCATTGCCCAGCACATCAATTTTGGTGTCTTCCACGCCGAAGTTGATTTCGTCAAGGGAAGAGATAATCTTCGCCATTACAGAGCTGCGATCCTTTACAGTATGCCCGAGCTTTGTGGAATCAAGCTGCATATCGGAAAACAAGCCATCGAAGTCTTCCTGAGAGTCGTTACCTATGGTGGACTCCATCAGGGAGTTGATAGCCTTCTGCAAAAACTCGATGTCAAAGGAACGGTTCTCGACCATCTTGACCATCTTGCGGAAGAGGAATTGCGGCTCAATCACATAGCCGAGATCACGCAGAGCTTCCTCTACGACAGCTTCTTTGTACTCAGGGTCAGCCCATGCCTCTTCATAGCTAATCCCGTCATCTTTCAAAAGGTTGACCATGTACTTCTCGGTTTTGTCCGAAAGGTAGTAGTAGAAGATCATGCCCAAGATGTAGTTCTTGAACTCATAGGCTTCC
>OLGN01001933.1_pt1 | contig 10389 bp, 8 predicted proteins | sample 1605941 | NCBI WGS metagenome assembly OLGN01 (sample SAMN03283269) | human gut metagenome | biome: human-associated habitat; material: feces | host: Homo sapiens | place: USA | collected 2013
TGATTATGTAGCTACCCATATCAAGTCAAGTATCAGGGAGCTTGAAGGTGCATTAACTAAACTTTCAGCATTTTCTAAGCTTTCACATACGCCTATAACTGTGGAATTTGCAGAACAGACATTAAAGGATCTTATCTCACCTGATGCGAAAAAAGAGATAACCCCTGAACTTATTATCCAGACGGTTGCAGACCATTTTAATGTCAAATATGATGACCTTTTATCATCTAAGCGTACAGCTGACATTGTTCATCCACGCCAGATTGCTATGTATCTGTGCCGTCAGATGACCACAGCTCCACTTCAGGCAGTTGGTAAGGCTCTCGGTAACCGTGACCATACAACAGTTATCCACGGAGCTGAAAAGATAGCTCAGGAAGTTGTCAAGAATGATTCTATGCGCAATACCATAGATATTATCATTAAAAAGATAAATCCTTCATGAGTTATTAACAGTTGTACACCTGTATTTGCATAGTTATCCACATGGTTATCAACATATTGTGGATTTATCCACATATTATTATTGATATGTTGTTTATAGCCTGTGCTTTTTATGTTGATTAAATTTAATAACTTTTTTTTGAATTTTTCATTTTATTTTTTATCAACATTTTTTTATTGTTTTTAACACGCAATACAGTTACTAATAACTTGGTTATCCTATGGTGTAATGCTGATATTTACTGGGTTTGTATGACTTTTTAACATATTCACAGCCCCTACTATAACTACTACTGAATTATATATATTTATATATGTGCCTGTTATTAACTTTACGGCACCGAAAGGAGTTTTGAACAATTATGAAACTTGTATTTTCTAAGAGTGATTTGAATAAGGCAGTTGGTATTGTAATGAAAGCCGTTCCTACAAGAACAACTATGAACATTCTTGAATGTATTCTTATTGATGCTACTACTAACGTTATTAAATTTACTGGTAACGATATGGAACTTGGTATAGAAACTATCGTTGAAGGCGAGATTATAGAAAAAGGTAAAGTTGCTATTGATGCTAAGCTATTTTCTGAAATCGTAAGAAAACTTCCAGATAGTGAGATTACTATTACTACAGATGCTAATTACACATCTTTAATTACCTGTGAGAAGAGTAAATTTAATATTGCCGGTAAATCCGGAGATGATTTTTCTTATTTACCTATCATAGAGAAAGATAAAATGATAACTATTTCCCAGTTTAATTTAAGAGAAGTAATTAATCAGACTATTTTCTCTACTGCACCTAATGACAACAATAAGATGATGACTGGTGAACTTTTCGAGGTATCTGACAATGTGCTTAAAGTAGTAGGTCTTGATGGACACCGTATCGCTATTAGAAACTTTAAACTTGAAGGACGTGCAGATGACGTTAAAGTAGTTGTTCCTGGTAAGACTTTACAGGAAATCAGCAAGATATTATCTACTGATGCAGAAAATATGGTAAATGTATACTTTACTAATAACCACATTTTATTTGAATTCGATAATACAACTGTTGTATCACGTCTTATTGAAGGAGAATATTTTAAGATTAACCAGATGCTTTCAAGCGATTATGGTACTAAGGTTGTTATCAATAAGAAAGAATTTATTGATTCAATAGACAGAGCTAATCTTCTTATTAAGGAGGGCGAGAAGAAGCCTATTATCATTAATATTACAGATGGCTCATTAGAGGTTAATGTTAATTCAGCAATCGGTACTCTTAACGAAGATATTGATATTGAGAAAGAGGGTAAGGATCTAATGATTGGATTTAATCCTAAGTTCCTCTTAGATGCTTTAAGAGTTATTGATGATGAAACAGTTGATATTTATCTTGTTAATCCTAAAGCACCTTGCTTTATAAGAGATAAAGAACAGTCTTATATATATTTAATACTTCCAGTAAACTTTACAGCTTAATGGTAAATATTAGAAATGGAGCGTATTATGGAAGAAATAACAATCAGAAATGGTGATGAATTCATCAAATTAGGACAGGCAATTAAAGCCGCAGGCTTTGTTGAGTCTGGAGTTGAAGCCAAGATAGTCATTCAGGACGGACTTGTTAAAGTGAACGGAAAGGTCGAGACACAGAGAGGCAAAAAGCTTGTTGGCGGCGAAATAGTAGAATTTGAGGGCAATAAGCTTCTAATTAAAAATAATTAATAACAGCAGGTGTAATTGTGATAATAGAGTATCTTGAGTTAAAAAATTACCGTAATTATGATATTTTGAATATGAATTTTGATAAAAATGTCAATATTATATATGGCGATAACGCACAGGGTAAGACTAATATTTTAGAATCTATATATTTCTGTGCGACTTCTAAGTCACACAGGGGAAGCAAAGATAAAGATATAGTCAAATTCGGAGAGTCTGAGTCACATATTAAAGCTAATGTAATTAAGAATGATATAAGTTATCGTATTGATATGCACTTAAAGAGCAATAAGCCAAAAGGTATAGCTGTTAATGGAATACCTATAAAGAAAGCTGTTGATTTATTTGGTATAATTAATGTTGTGCTTTTTTCGCCAGAGGATCTTAACATTATTAAAGACGGACCTTCGCAGAGAAGACGTTTTATGGATATGGAGTTAAGCCAGCTTAACAAAATATATCTTAGTAATCTTGTTAATTTTAATAAAGTACTTGGACAGCGAAATAAATTATTAAAAGAACTGGCATTTAATCCGTCAGAGGAGATGATAAGCTCACTTGATATATGGGATATGCAGTTTGAGCGATACGGTAAATGTATCATAGAAGGCAGAAAAAAGTTCATAAGGGAACTTAATCTTATTATTAGCGAAATACATTCAAAGCTTACAGGTGGAAGTGAAAAGCTTGTTGTAGAGTATGTGCCATTTGTCAATGAAGATGAATTAGGCAGTGCTTTATCAGAGTATCGCAAGAAGGATATTAAGTATAAATGTTCCTGTGCAGGGCCGCACAAAGATGACCTTGTATTTAACATTAACGGAAAAGATGTCAGGAAATACGGTTCTCAGGGACAACAGCGTACAGCAGCTTTATCACTTAAGTTATCAGAGATAGAGCTTGTCAAGAAGATTATTAAGGACAAACCTATATTACTGTTAGATGATGTATTGTCTGAGCTTGACAGTAACAGGCAGAATTTTCTGCTTAACAGCATAGGAGATATACAGACAATAGTCACCTGTACAGGATTGGACGAATTTATTAATAATAGAATTAATATTAATAAAGTATTTAAAGTAACTAATGGAACAGTAAGTCACATAATGTGCGGCGATGAGGCTGCAGAAATGAGGTAATATGGCAGAGCAGAATTATGGTGGAGATCAGATTCAGATATTAAAGGGTCTTGAAGCCGTTAGAAAAAGACCTGGTATGTACATAGGAAGTACATCTGCAAGAGGATTACACCATCTTGTTTATGAAATAGTAGATAATGCGGTAGATGAGGCACTTGCAGGATACTGTAATGTTATTAAGGTATTTATTAATAAAGACAATTCAATAACGGTTACAGATAATGGCAGAGGAGTACCTGTAGATATCAACCACGAAACAGGAAAGCCTGCCATTGAAGTTGTATACACTATGCTTCACGCCGGTGGTAAGTTCGGTGGTGGAGGATACAAGGTATCTGGTGGTCTTCACGGTGTTGGTGCATCAGTAGTTAACGCATTGTCAGAATGGATGGAAGTTGAAGTTAAGAGAAATGGACATATATATGAACAGCGCTATGAAAGAGGCAATGTATGCTTTGATTTAAGAGTTGTCGGTGATTGTCCAGCAGAGCAGACAGGAACAAAGGTTACATTTTTACCTGATAAAGAAATCTTTCAGGAAACAACAATATTTGAATACGATGTGTTAAAGCACAGATTAAGAGAGATGGCATTCCTAACTAAAGGAATTAAGATTGTTCTTACTGACTTAAGAGAAGGTATTGAACAGGAAGAAACTTTCCATTATGAGGGTGGTATCAAGGAATTTGTTGAGTATATCAACAAGAGCAAAGAGCCTCTCTATAGTCAGGTTATATACTGTGAGGGTGTTAAGGATAACGTACAGGTAGAAGTAGCATTCCAGCATAATGACGGCTTTAACGAGGTTGTAGACACATTTGTTAATAATATAAAGACACCTGAGGGTGGTACACATCTTGCTGGTTTTAGAAATGCTATGACTAAGACTTTCAACGATTATGCAAGAAAGAATAAGATATTAAAAGACAGCGACCAGAGCCTTTCAGGTGATGATATAAGAGAGGGACTTACAGCAATTGTAAGTGTCAAGATTGAAGACCCTCAGTTTGAAGGACAGACTAAGCAGAAGCTTGGTAATACTATAGCAAGAAGTGCCGTTGACAGCATTGTTTCAGAACAGCTTGGCATATTCTTAGAGCAGAATCCATCAGTAGCCAAGTCTATATGTGAGAAGTCACTTCTTGCACAAAGAGCAAGAGAGGCTGCAAGAAAAGCAAGAGATCTTACAAGAAGAAAGACAGCACTTGAGAGTACATCACTTCCAGGAAAGCTTGCAGATTGTACAGATAAGAACCCTGAGAACTGCGAGATATACATCGTTGAGGGTGATTCAGCCGGTGGTTCAGCTAAGACAGCAAGAAGCCGTGCAACACAGGCAATCCTTCCACTTAGAGGCAAGATTTTAAATGTTGAGAAGGCAAGACTTGACAGAATATTAGGCAACGAAGAGATAAAGGCTATGATAACAGCCTTTGGTACAGGCATACACGAAGATTTTGATATAAGCAAATTAAGATATCATAAGATTATTATTATGACAGATGCCGATGTTGATGGTGCTCATATAGCAACACTGCTTCTTACATTCTTCTACAGATTTATGCCTGAGCTTATAAGACAGGGACATGTATACCTTGCACAGCCACCACTTTACAAGGTTGAGAAGAACAAGAAGGTATGGTATGCCTACAGTGATGAAGAACTTAATAATATTATGCTTGAAATCGGACGTGACCAGAACAACAAGGTTCAGCGTTACAAGGGATTAGGTGAAATGGATGCTGAACAGCTCTGGGATACAACTATGGATCCTCATAAGAGAATATTATTAAGAGTAGATATGAAAGAGGATGACGAGGCAGACCTTGATGTTACATTCTCAACACTTATGGGTGATAAGGTAGAACCAAGACGAGAATTTATAGAAACTAATGCCAAATATGTTAAAAATCTCGATATTTAGGCAGAATAATATTTACTATATGTGTTAAAGAAAGGAAATATATTAATGGATGAACATATCTTTGATAAAGTTCAGGAAGTAGATATGCAAAAGACTATGAAAGATTATTACATAGACTATGCGATGAGCGTTATAGCTTCAAGAGCATTGCCTGATGTAAGAGATGGTCTTAAGCCGGTTCAGAGAAGAATATTGTATTCTATGGTTGAACTTAACAATGGTCCTGATAAGCCACATAGAAAGTGTGCCCGTATCGTAGGTGATACAATGGGTAAATACCACCCACACGGTGATTCATCAATATATGAAGCCCTTGTAAAGCTTGCTCAGGATTTTAATACAAGATATCCACTTGTTGATGGACATGGTAACTTTGGTTCTGTCGATGGAGATGGAGCTGCTGCGATGCGATATACAGAAGCTAGACTTAGCAGAATTTCTATGGAGATGACAGCAGATCTTAACAAAGACACAGTAGATTTTATACCTAACTTTGATGAAACAGAGAAAGAACCTACAGTTCTTCCATCAAGATATCCTAACCTTTTAGTTAATGGAACATCAGGTATAGCTGTTGGTATGGCTACTAATATTCCACCACATAACTTAAGGGAAGTAATAGGTGCAGTAGTTAAGATAATTGATAATAAGATAGAGAATAACAGAGATACTTCGCTAGAGGAGATATTAGAGATTGTCAAAGGTCCTGATTTCCCTACTGGCGGAACAATTATAGGAAAGACAGCAATAGAGGAAGCTTACAGAACAGGAAGAGCCAAGATTAAGGTAAGAGCGGTTACTAACATTGAGCCTATGACTAATGGAAAGAACAGAATTGTTGTTACAGAACTTCCATATATGGTTAATAAGGCAAGACTTATTGAGAAGATTGCTGAGCTTGTAAGAGATAAGAGAATTGACGGAATTACAGATTTAAGAGATGAGTCAGACAGAGAGGGTATGAGAATAGCTATAGAGTTAAGAAGAGATGTTAATCCTAATATTATTCTTAATCAGTTATATAAGCATACACAGCTTCAGGATACATTTGGCGTTATTATGCTTGCCCTGGTAGATAACCAGCCTAAGGTGCTTAATCTTTACGAGATGCTTAAATATTACCTTATGCATCAGGAAGATGTTGTTACAAGAAGAACAAAATACGACCTTAACAAAGCTGAGGAGAGAGCTCACATATTAGAAGGTTTAATAATTGCACTTGATAATATCGACAGGGTAATCTCAATAATCAGAGGTTCGGAAAATGTCCAGACAGCCAGGGAAAGCCTGATGAAAGAGTTCAATCTCACAGAGGCACAGTCACAGGCTATCGTAGATATGAGACTCCGTGCCCTGACAGGTCTGGAAAGAAGCAAGATAGAAGCAGAACTTGCTGAATTACAGAAGAAGATTGATGAGTATAAGGCAATCCTTGCTGATAAGAATAAGCTTCTTACAGTTATTAAGACAGAGATATCAATAATAGCAGACAAATACGGAGATGACAGAAGAACATCTATAGGATTTGATGAGTATGATATTTCTATGGAGGATCTTATACCAGATGAGCCTTGTGTTATTGCACGTACTAATATGGGATATGTAAAGAGAATGACACCGGATAATTTCAAGAGCCAGCACAGAGGTGGCAAGGGAATTAAAGGTATGCAGACACTTGAAGAAGATTACATTGAAGATTTGTTTATGACAACATCACACTATGTACTTACATTTTTCACTAATACAGGACGAGCATATAAGTTAAAGGCTTATGAAATCCCAGAAGCAGGAAGAACCTCCAGAGGAACAGCTATAATCAACCTGTTACAGCTTGCACCGGGCGAAACTATAACAGCAGTCGTTCCAGTTAAGATAGAAGACATCAAAGATGACGATTATCTGTTTATGGCGACTAAAAATGGTATAGTTAAGAAGACACCTTGCAAAGAATTTGCCAACATAAGAAAGAATGGAATTCAGGCAATGACTTTAAGAGATGATGATGAGCTTATTGAAGTTAAACTTACTGATGATACAACAGAAGTTATGATGGTAACTAAGCTTGGTATGTGAATAAGATTTAAGGCAACAGACGTAAGACCTACAGGAAGGTCAGCTATGGGTGTCATAGGTATGAATCTTATGGATACAGATGAAGTGGTAGGAGTACAGCTTAATAATCAGGGTAATACTATGCTTATCGTATCTGAGAATGGTATGGGTAAGAAGACTGATATTAATGAGTATGCAGTACAGCATCGTGGTGGCAAAGGTGTTAAATGTTACAAGATAACAGAAAAGACAGGTAATGTTATAGGTGCTAAGGCTGTAGACGATACAAGAGAAGTAATGCTTATTACAACTGAGGGAATTATAATCAGACTTGCATGCAGGGATATATCTACATTAGGAAGAATAACATCAGGAGTTAAGCTTATTAATCTTGATGAGGGTGTAAAAGTTGCTACAGTTTCCAAAGTAAGAAAGAACCCATCTGATGAGAATGGCAGTGAAGCCAGTGATGAAAATGGTTATTCTGAAGAAAATATTGCAACAGATACACAAGAAGATGCTGTGGACATACAGGATAAATCAATTGACAGATTACTAGACGCGGCAGAAAAAGACCAGCAGCAATAATATAATTATAAATAATATTAATTATAATTAAGAGCCATCAGTTGTATACAATTACAATTGGTGGCTTTTGCCTATTCAGACCAATTATTAAGAGGAGAATGTGGATATGAGAGAGTTAAATGTGGATATAATCACACAGAACATTAAAGAAATGTGTATAGAAGCCAATCATTTTTTGACAGATGATATGAAAAAGGTATTTAAAAATGCAGTTGCCACAGAAGAATCACCATTAGGAAAGAAGGTTCTTAACCAGCTCAACGAGAATCTTGATATAGCAGGTAATGATATGATTCCTATATGTCAGGATACAGGGATGGCAGTTATATTTATAAATGTCGGACAGGAAGTACATTTTACTAATGGTAATATAACAGATGCCATTAACGAAGGGGTACGTCAGGGATATGTTGACGGATATTTAAGAAAGTCAGTAGTATCAGACCCTATTATAAGAGAGAATACAAAAGACAACACACCGGCAGTTATTCATTACAATATTGTAGAAGGTGATAAGGTAGATATTACTGTTGCACCTAAGGGCTTTGGAAGTGAGAATATGAGCAGGGTATTTATGTTAAAGCCTGCTGACGGAATAGAAGGTGTTAAGGAAGCTATATTAACAGCAGTAAAAGATGCAGGTCCTAACGCTTGTCCTCCTATGGTAGTAGGAGTTGGAATTGGTGGTACATTTGAACAGTGTGCACTTCTTGCCAAGAAAGCACTTACAAGAAATGTAGAAGAACCTTCACCAGTACCATATGTCAATGAACTTGAGAAGGAAATGCTTGAAAAGATTAACAAGTTAGGAATAGGACCGGGTGGACTTGGCGGCACACAGACAGCACTTGCCATAAATATAGAAACATACCCAACACATATAGCTGGTCTTCCAGTAGCAGTTAATATGTGCTGTCACGTAAACAGACACGCACATAGGGTAATATAATAGCTTATATAACAATATATATAATAGATGTAAGGCACATCTAAAAGGTAGAAGTATTATTTTATGCAGGCATAGACATATTTTGACATTGTGAGCCTTACATCGTATATAAAGACTAATATAACAGAAATGAGGATTAATATGGATAATTGCAAATACAGACATATTCTATTCTTAAGTTATAAAGATATATGCTACAACTCAACATCATATTTTGAACAGCGTATATCAGAAGAACTCATCAATGCTGGTATTAAAGTTACACATCTTAATATTCCAAAGCCAGCCAAAGGTTTAAGTGGCACATTAGCTGATACAGCATATATGTTGCTTAAGCCTTATTTTAACGCAGATTTAGATGCCATAATTGATATTAATACGACTATTCCCTGTATTAAATATAACAATGGATACATTCTTAATAATTTTGATATTCCTGTATGGCATTACATTCTTGACCACCCACTCTACCACTATAAGGCTCTTAAAGTGCAGCTTAACAATTACAATGTAATATGCCTTGATACATTTCACGCAAAGCTAATCAGGGAAAGTTTCCCACATATCAGGGAAGTAAAGGTTATTCCGTTAAGTGCTGATGAATATTCCATCAGTAATATTTCTAAAAAATACTGTCAGGACAATATGGCTGATACTAATTCAGACAGCAGCTACAACACTTTATCATACCATAAATGTAGTAAACGTGCGGTAAAACTGCTATTTACAAGCACTTACACTGACCCTGTAAAGGTTGCACTTTTATATAACAAAAGTGGCTTAAATATTCAAAATAATAATATTAACGATAAAGATATCAACGATAATAGCACTAAAAATACACTAATTAAGGATATAGATAATGATTATCTGCTTAATGCACTTCTTAATAATCCTTCATTTACGCAGGAGAAAGCCGTCCAATATCTTAGAAGCCTTAATATATTAGACAATTCTTCTTCAACAATACAATATCTTCACAATAATTTCCTAATAGATGTATATCTGCAATGTATTATCCGTGAAGAGATTGTAAGCACAATAATTAAAAACAGAATTCCAATAACTATATACGGACACGGCTGGGATGCATTTGTCGATAAATGTGATATCTTAATTCCCGAGTACACTAAGTATCTTGATATACGAAAGGAAGTTACTTATAACAGGCTTCCAGCCATATATTCAAATGCACGTCTGTCTTTAAACCAGATGCCCTGGTTTAAAGGCGGTATGCACGACAGAATTCCACTTGCACTTATGAATGGCTGTCTTTCATTGACTGACGCAAGCACCTATTTAACTGATATTCTGAATATTGGTGAAAATGAAGGTGTATACACATACTCTCTTGAAAATATCGAAGCTGTGCCTGATATCATTATGGATATTCTAAATAACACAGCTGATGATAATTGTGTTCCTGAAATTATTAATTCATTATCCGATAAAGATTGTGTTCTGGAAAATATTAATTCATTGTCTGATAATGCAAGAGCTTACGCACATAAGCATTTTTCCTGGAAATGCTGGGTAGATAAATTTTTAGATTAATATTAATATATTTAAGAAAGCCGCCTTACA
>OLGN01001940.1_pt1 | contig 10372 bp, 7 predicted proteins | sample 1605941 | NCBI WGS metagenome assembly OLGN01 (sample SAMN03283269) | human gut metagenome | biome: human-associated habitat; material: feces | host: Homo sapiens | place: USA | collected 2013
TGTCCTAAAGCATTTCGAGTGCTCCCTCTTACGACCACTTGAGTACATCTGCATATTGAGTTTTGTTGCAAGGGACTTCCCGCAAGGCGCGATTTCGAGTGCTCCCTCTTACGACCTCTTAGGGAATGCTCCATGTTCTGGGTTGCTGCCGGATACTAAATTAGTATAGCAAAAATGCCGTCCCGCGTCAAGATGCGGGGCGGCATAATTCCTGTATACTGGGGGATATCTCATGTACATCAGAACAAATGCTGTTTCTGCACCGGGCCGGGGGCAAAGGGGGTATCCTCGTGGTGGCGCACCACGGTCACCTCACGAGTCTTTTCCTCCACATGGCCGTTGGCTTTGGGCACACTGTAAAAGCTGCGGGTAATGTTATAATAGCCGCGCATGTGCTGCACCAGGTATTCGGCCACAGCGGGCAGGCAGTCGGTATCCTCAATGTTTTCATAGTTATAGTCTGCGTACAAAAATGCCGTGTGCTCCCCCTTGCAGACCAGCGTGATTCCCGCTTCGTCCAGATGCAGTTCATCCACAGCGCACTGCTTCAGGCCGCTCAGGCCGCTTTCGCTGGCAAGTTGGGTGGCGCGGCGGCGCATAGCCAATGGAACGGACTGCGGGTCCAGCGCTTCGTTGCCGCGCTGGCCGATCTCCAGCAGGATGTCCCGCATCATGCGGCTTTCCAGCAGCGGGCGGATCTTTTCCTTCGCGCGGGCTTCCTCGGTTTTTGCCTGAATTTTTTGCAGCAGTCCCATTCTTTTTCCTCACTAAACACATATCATTGCCCTGCGCACATCCGCATCAGCATCAGGGGCATCTTACTTTTTCATCGTGTAACTAATATTATATTATAGCATACCTTTTCATCCTGTGCCAGCGCGGAAGATAACTTTTACACCAAATTCATTCTGGTAAATCTTTTTAGCTGTGTGCTTTTTTGTATTCAGCTTTCATTCTTTTTTCTCCGTCAAAAGCACAAATTCAATCCCCGCTTTTTGTCTATTTTACTCTTTACCTCATGCCATTCATTCTTATTTTTCTTTTCTCCGCTCTTTCCCGTTGCACCCTGCCAGTTTCTGCATTATACTGATAAAAAAGTGCGCCGGCAAGTTTCCCCCCGCCGGCAGCCGGACAGGAGTGCGGCCTATGAACATTACCGCGTTTGCCCAATATGCCGGGGTATCCAAGGCAGCGGTCAGCCGCTACTTTAATGGTGGGTACTTAAGCGCCGAAAAGCGCGCCCAGATTGCCGCTGCGGTGGAAGCCACCGGCTACCGCCCCAGTATGCAGGCCCAGATGCTGCGCACCCGCCGCACGCGGCAGATTGGGGTGATCATGCCGCGGCTGAGCAGCGAAAGCTGCGCCCGCATGGTGGAGGGCATCAGCCGGGTACTGGACGATCAGAACTACCAGCTGCTGCTGATCAACACCGCCAACGACAACACCCGCGAAGTGCGCGCGCTGGATACCCTGCGGCATGATACGGTGGACGGCATTATCCTGATTGCCACCATGTTTACCCCGGAACACCACGCGGTGCTGCAAAGCCTGCATGTGCCGGTGGTAATCGTGGGGCAGCAGTATCCCGGGTTCAGCTGTGTGTTCCACGATGATTTCGGCGCGGCGCAGGCCGCCACCGCCCACATGCTGCAAAAGGGGCGGCGCAAGCCGGGCTACCTGGGCGTGACCCTGCTGGACAAAGCCGTCGGCCTTGCCCGGCGCGAAGGCTTTGACAGTGCGCTGCGGGATGCAGGTCTCGTGCCCCAGCCGCAGCGGATGAGCATTGCCAAGTTCAACATGGAATCCGGCTACCACCAGGCGGACCAGCTGTTTGGCCGTGCGCCGGGGCTGGACTGCCTGTTCTGCGCGACCGACTCCATCGCCCTGGGTGCGCTGCAATACTGCCGCAGCCACAGTCTGCGGGTGCCGGAGGACATCATGATTGCCGCTGTGGGCGACAACCGCATTGGCCGCGTTGCCTATGTGCCGCTGACCAGCGCCCATCTGCATTACCGCACCGCCGGGGACAAAGCCGCCCGCCTGCTGCTGGACATGCTGGCGGACCCCCATGCCGAGCCGCAGATGATCAAGCTGGATTATGAGTTAAAATGCCGGGCCTCCACCGGGGATGACAACTCAGATGAAAATGTCTGGTCGCTATAACAGGCATCCTTTGCGCCACACTTCCCTGCATCACTGCGGGGAAGTTTTTGTTTTGTGCACCCTTTCCATGCAGCCCCCTGTTTTTTGTGCATTTTACCAAAGAACGGTGTGAAACTGTGTGAAATCGATAACAGAATCTTTGCAAGTTGGGTCGTTTGGTCAATAGAAAAAGCACTCACCTTCGTATATAATAAAGCTGTCAAATGAAACAGGCCCCGGAACCTCCTACCGGGCCAACAGATAAAAGAAGGAGCGTGCAACATGGATTACAAGAAAGCAGCCCAGCAGGTACTGGACAACATCGGTGGTGCTTCCAACATTGTATCGGCCGCACACTGCGCAACCCGCCTGCGCCTGGTGATTGCGGATAATTCCAAGGTGAACAAAAAAGAGCTTGAAAATGCTGAGGGCGCCAAGGGCGTATTTGAAGCCCAGGGCCAGCTGCAGATCATCTTCGGCACCGGCATTGTGAACAAGGTGTATGACGAGTTCACCGCCCTGGCCGGAATCACCGGTGCCAGCAAGGAGGAAGTCAAACAGGCTGCCGCTTCCAAAGCGCCGTGGTACCAACGGGCCATCAAGACGCTGGGCGATATCTTTGTTCCCATCATCCCGGCCATCGTGGCTTCCGGCTTTTTGATGGGCATTATGGAAGCGCTGAACTTTATGGTCAACAACGGCTTCCTGAACATTGATACCAGCGGTTCCATCTATGTGTTTGCTCAGCTGTTTTCCAACACGGCGTACACCTTCCTGCCTATCCTGATCGCGTTCTCCGCCGCAAAGGTGTTTGGTGGCAACCAGTTCCTGGGTGCTGTCATCGGCATGATCATGATTCACCCCAACCTGCAGAACGCCTGGACCGTTGCTTCTGAGGGCGTGCAGACCTACCAGTCGGTGTTTGGCGGGCTGTACAAAATTCCGCTGGTCGGCTACCAGGGCCACGTTATCCCCGTTATCATTGCCGTGTGGCTGATGTGCCAGATTGAAAAGCGGCTGCACAAAGTTGTGCCCGCCATGATCGACCTGTTTGTTACCCCGCTGGTCTCCGTTTTCGTTACCGGTTATCTCACCCTCGCTGTCATCGGCCCAATCTTCACCACGCTGGAGGACGGCATCATCAACGGCGTTCAGGCTTTAATTCAGCTGCCGTTCGGCATCGGTTCCTTCATCATGGGCGGTTTGTACGCCGTCACCGTTGTGGCCGGTATCCACCATATGTATACCCTGATTGACCTTGGCCAGCTGGCCAAGTTTGGCCTCACCTACTGGCTGCCCCTGGCCAGTGCCGCCAACGTTGCCCAGGGCGGTGCCGCTTTTGCCGTTGCCCTCAAGAGCAAGAACGCCAAAGTTAAGTCTATGGCTCTGCCCTCCGCCCTTTCTGCCTGCATGGGCATTACCGAGCCCGCCATCTTCGGCGTCAACCTGCGCTACTTTAAGCCCTTTATCGGCGGTCTGGTCGGCGGTGCCTGTGGCGCTTTGTATGCCAGTGTGACCGGCCTGGGTGCCACCGGCACCGGCGTGACCGGCATCTTCGGCATCCTGCTGCATCTGCACATGCCGCTGCAGTACCTCATCATGATGGCAATTTCCTTCGGCGTTTCCTTCGCTGTGACCTGGGTGATCTGGACCCCCGAAGTCAAGGAAGCCAAAGCCTGATGTTTTCCCCTCTCAATCAATAAGGAGCTACCTGTTATGAATGCCTTGCAGCGTGATTTGAAGCGTCTTGTCCCCATGGTGGAAGCAGCCGGGGCCGCCCGCGCGGCGGCGGATCCCCACCGGCAAAAGCTGCATGTTCAGCCCCCGGTTGGCTGGCTGAACGACCCCAACGGGCTGTGCCAGATCGGCGATGAATACCATGTATTTTATCAGTACGGCCCGTTTGACCCCACGGGAGGGGTCAAGCACTGGGGGCACGTGCGCAGCCGCGATTTGTTCCACTGGGAACGCCTGCCCGTAATGCTGTACCCGGACGAACCGTTTGACTGCCACGGCGTTTATTCCGGCTCCGCTCTGGTGGAGGACGGCATGCTGTACCTGTACTATACCGGCAATGTCAAGCACCCCGGCGAATATGACTACATCAAGCAGGGGCGCGGGCACAATGTCTGCCTTGCCACCAGCCGCGATGCCATCCATCTGGACAACAAGCGCTGCCTGATGTACAACCAGGATTATCCCGCCGGGCTGACCTGCCATGTGCGCGATCCCAAAGTGTTTGCACTGGATGGGCGCTACTATATGGTGCTGGGCGCCCGAACACTGGACGACCATGGCGAAGTGCTGGTGTTTGAAAGCGCCGACAAGCTGCACTGGAACCACATCAACACCATCACTACCCCCAAAGCCTTTGGCTATATGTGGGAATGTCCCGACCTGTTTGAGCTGGACGGCCAGTGGTTTTTGGCGGTGTCGCCCCAGGGCATTGCCTGCCAGAACGTGTACGGCTGCGGTTACTTTGCCCTGCAGGGTGACTGGCGCACCGATTGCACATTGAGCGAATTCCACGCCCTGGACGATGGCTTTGACTATTACGCGCCCCAAAGCTTTGCCGCCGCGGATGGCCGCCGCATCCAGTTTGGCTGGATGGGCATGCCGGATGCCGATTACACCAACCCCACCGTGGAGTATGGCTGGCAGCACTGCCTGACCCTGCCCCGCGTGTTGACCCAGGACGGCAATGGCTGCCTGCTGCAAGCCCCCGCCGCCGAGCTGAACGCCCTGCGCGGCGAAGCCCGCCAGCCGGCAGATGGCGAAACGGTTGAAACGGACCCCTGCTTTGACCTGACCGCCGCCCCCGCCGGGGATTTTGTCCTGACCATTGCCAACGGCCTGACCCTGACTCACACCGAAGCGGAGCGCACCTGTACCCTGCGCTTTACCGATGCAGCGATTGCCGCCGGGCGCACCGAGCGCAAGGCTGTGCTGGATGCCCCCTGCCGCAGCCTGCGTGTTGTAGGGGATGCTTCCTCGCTGGAAATATTCCTGAACGACGGTGCCGCGGTGCTTTCCACCCGGTATTACCCGGCAGCGGGCAAGGTTGCCGTGCAGCTTTGCGGCGCAGGCAGCACCCTGTATTCCCTTTCGATTTAACGGAGGACATTCCATGGCACATGATACCTTGTATGCGATCGGCGAAGCGCTGATCGATATGATTCCGTCCAAAACCGGCTGTTCCTTTGCCGAGGTTCCTTCTTTCAGCCCCCGTGTGGGCGGCGCGCCCGCCAACGTGTGCGGTGCTTATGCCCGCCTGGGTGGGGATTCTGCCCTGCTGACCCAGCTGGGAGATGACCCGTTCGGCCACAAGATCATTGATGAACTGGCTGCCTGCGGCATTGATACCAGCCACATCTGTTTGACGGACAAAGCCAACACCGCCCTGGCTTTTGTTTCGCTGGAAGCGGACGGCAACCGGACGTTCAGTTTTTACCGCAAGCCCTCAGCCGATTTGCTGTACGCCCCGGAGCAGGTGGATACCAGCCTGTTTGCCAACGCCTATGCCCTGCATTTTTGCAGCGTTGCCTTGGTGGAAAGCCCCATGCGGGAAGCCCACAAAACTGCCATTGCCGCAGCCCGCAGCGCCGGGACTATCATTGACTTTGACCCCAACCTGCGCTTTCCGCTGTGGCCGGACCGTGATGCTTTGCGCCGCACGGTGCTGGAGTTCCTGCCGCTGGCCGATGTGGTCAAAATCTCGGACGAAGAGCTGGAATTTCTGACCGGCACCAGTGATATTGAAGCCGCCCTGCCCAGCCTGTTTGTGGGCCATGTACAGCTGGTGCTCTACACCTGCGGCAGCGCCGGTGCCCACGCTCACACCCGCACCGCCCACGGCTTTTCCGCCAGCAAGCCGGTAAAGGCCGTGGATACCACCGGCGCCGGGGACGGGTTCATCGGCTCGTTCTTGTGGCAGCTGCACAAAAACGGGGTGGACCGCGCCGCCCTGCCCGCTCTGCAGGCGGACCAGCTGAACCAGTGGCTGGATTTTTCCAACCGGTTCTGCGGTTACAGTGTGCAGCGCTACGGTGCCATTGACAGCTACCCCACCATCGACCAGCTGTAACTTTCTGCCATTCTCTGCTATTTCATCATAAAGCAGCCGCCCGGTACAGGATTTGTACCGGGCGGTTGCTTTACGGTATAGATTTTTTCTTTTCTATATTCGCTTTATTTTATTAGCTATCTTAGCAACAAAATGAGGCGTATCCATATATCGTGGATACGCCTCATTTTTTTATTCTATTATCTTTATACGTTTTACAGATGCAGCACGCGGTCCTTGATTTCGGCGGTGCGGCCCTGGTTCCAGAACTGGGTACCGATGTAGCCGCACGTACGACGGGCGACGTTCATCTTCTCCTGGTCGCGGTTGCCGCAGTTCGGGCACTCCCATACCAGCTTGCCATCGTCCTCGACAATCTTGATCTCGCCATCGTAGCCGCACACCTGGCAGTAGTCGCTCTTGGTGTTGAGCTCGGCGTACATGATGTTGTCGTAGATGTACTGCATCACGCGAATGACAGCCTTGAGGTTGTCCTGCATGTTGGGAACCTCAACGTAGGAGATGGCGCCGCCCGGCGAAAGCTGTTGGAACATGCCCTCGAACTTGAGCTTATCGAAAGCATCAATCTCCTCGGACACATGAACGTGATAGCTGTTAGTAATGTAGCCCTTGTCCGTCACGCCCGGGATAATGCCAAAACGGCGCTGCAGGCACTTGGCGAACTTGTAGGTCGTCGACTCCAACGGCGTGCCGTACAGCGAGAAGTCGATATCGCTTTCGGCCTTCCACTCGGCGCACTTGTCGTTCATGCGCTGCATGACGGCCATGGCAAACGGCGTGCCTTCCTTCTCGGTGTGGCTGTGGCCCGTCATGTACTTAACGCACTCATACAGGCCGGCATAACCCAGACTAATGGTGGAGTAACCGCCCACGAGCAACTTGTCGATCGTCTCGCCCTTCTTAAGGCGAGCCAGGGCACCGTACTGCCAAAGAATCGGTGCGGCGTCAGAAAGCGTACCCATCAGGCGCTCATGACGGCACAGCAGGGCACGGTGGCACAGCTCAAGGCGCTCATCGAAGATCTTCCAGAACTTGTCCATATCCTGGTGCGAGCTCAGTGCGACATCAGGCAGGTTGATGGTCACAACGCCCTGGTTAAAGCGACCATAGTACTTGGGCTTGTTCGGGTCGTAGTTCAGCGCGTTGGCAACATTGTTAAAGCCGTTGCCCGAACGGTCGGGCGTCAGGAAGCTGCGGCAACCCATGCAGGTGTAGCAGTCGCCGTTGCCGGCGGTCTCGCCCTTCGACAGCTTGAGCTCGCGCATCTTCTTCTCGGAGATATAATCCGGCACCATGCGCTTGGCGGTGCAGCGGGCGGCCAGCTCCGTGAGGTACCAGTAGGGGGAATCCTCGTGGATGTTGTCCTCCTCGAGCACGTAAATGAGCTTCGGGAACGCCGGCGTGACCCAGACACCCTTTTCGTTTTTCACGCCCTGATATCGCTGACGCAGCGTCTCCTCGATGATCATGGCGAGGTCGTGGCGCTCCTGCTCGTTTTTCGCCTCGCCGAGGTACATGAACACCGTCACGAACGGGGCCTGGCCGTTCGTGGTCAGCAGCGTGACGACCTGATACTGGATCGTCTGCACGCCGCGGCGGATCTCCTCGCGCACGCGGTTTTCGACGAGTTCGGCCAGCTTCTCCTCGCCCGGATGCGCGTCGATGGCCTGCATCTCGGCCGCGACCTCGCGGCGGATGCGCTCGCGGCTGACCTGCACGAACGGGGCCAGGTGCGTCAGCGAGATCGACTGCCCGCCGTACTGGTTGGAGGCAACCTGTGCGATGATCTGCGTGGCAATGTTGCACGCGGTCGAGAAGCTGTGCGGCCGCTCGATGAGTGTGCCGGTGATGACAGTGCCGTTTTCGAGCATGTCCTCAAGGTTCACGAGGTCGCAGTTGTGCATGTGCTGCGCGTAATAATCTGCGTCGTGGAAGTGGATGATGCCCTCCTCGTGCGCCTCGACGATGTCCTTCGGCAGCAGGAGGCGGCTCGTGATGTCGCGGCTGACCTCGCCGGCCATGTAGTCGCGCTGCGTGCTGTTGACGATCGGGTTCTTGTTGGAGTTTTCCTGCTTGGCCTCCTCGTTGTTGCACTCGATGAGGCTCAGGATGCGGTCGTCAGTCGTATTGGCGCGGCGCACCAGGCTGCGGGTATAGCGGTAGGTGATGTAGGCCTTGGCGACCTCGAACGCGCCGTGGGCCATGATCTGCTTTTCGACCATGTCCTGAATTTCTTCCACGGCGGCACTGCGGCCCAGCTCCTGACAGGCGAGCTCCACGCTCTCGGCAATGCGCTGGATCTGCCGCGGCGTCATGCGGTCGCTCTCTTCGACGGCGGCGTTGGCCTTCGTGACGGCCATGATGATCTTGGAAATGTCAAACGTCGCCTCAGCGCCGTTGCGCTTGATGATCTTCATTTCTCTGTTCCTCCCCCTCCGAATGGAAAACACAATATCTTGTGTGTAAATCCCCTTTATCTTGCATATCGATCTGCTATATCGTACAGCATCTAGTACAGGCTGTCAATAAGCAATTCGATTTTTGTTGCACATTATGTGAACAGCGCGGCCCCTTCAGGCCGCAAAAAAGCACCGCCCGCAGGCGGCGCAGCGCTGCCCGGGCCGGAGAAAACTCCGGCCCGGGCACGGTCAGTCCGTCAGGCAGTTTCGTAGCCGTTGGGGTTTTGTGTCTGCCAATGCCAGCTGTCGCGGCACATGTCCTCAAGCGAATACTGTGCGCGCCAGCCGAGGATGCGCGCGCTCTTGTCCGGGCAGGCATACACGGTCGGCAGATCGCCCGCGCGGCGCGGCGCGATCCGGTACGGCACATGCACGTGGTTGGCCGTCTCAAAGGCGTGCACCATCTCGAGCACGCTGTACCCCTTACCGGTACCGAGGTTGAAGATGCTCTCACCCGGATGCTCCGCCATGTAGGCGATCGCCGCGACGTGGCCGCGCGCGAGATCCATGACGTGAATATAATCGCGCACGCCGGTGCCGTCCGGCGTATCGTAGTCGTCGCCAAAGACGCTCAGGCATTCCAGCCGGCCGATGGCCGTCTGCGAAATGTAGGGCATGAGGTTGTTCGGCACGCCGCGCGGATCCTCGCCGATGAGGCCGCTCGGGTGCGCACCGATGGGGTTAAAGTAGCGCAGCAGCACGACCGACCAGCTCGGGTCGGCCACAACATAGTCGCGCAGGATCTGCTCGCAGACGTACTTCGTCCAGCCATAAGGATTCGTGCAGTTGCCGGTGCGGGACGTCTCGTAGAGCGGCATCTCGTTGTCGCCGGAGTACACCGTCGCCGACGAGGAAAAGATGATCTGCCGGACGCCGTGGTCACGCATCGCCTCGCAGAGCGTGATCGTCGAGCCGAGGTTGTTGTCGTAATATTCCAGTGGCATATGCACCGACTCGCCCACGGCTTTGAGGCCCGCGAAATGAATGACGCAGTCAATCTTCTGCTCGGTAAAAATGCGGTCGAGCCCGGCGCGGTCGCGCACGTCCATCTGATAAAATTTCAGCGGCCGGCCCGTGATCTGTTCGACCCGTCTGCCCGCCTCTGCACTGCTGTTGACAAGATTGTCCACCACGACGACATCCATGCCCTGCTCGAGCAGCTCCACACACGTGTGGCTGCCGATGTAGCCCATGCCGCCGGTCACCAATACGGTCATGCACCGTACCCCCTTTTGCTTGCGTATGTCTATTTTTATTTTACATCACATTCCGGCGGAGTTCAACGGTTTTCCTTTGCCAGAGAATTGCCAGACACGTGAATTTCCTGACAATCCCTGATTTTTGAAAAATAAGGTGGATTTCTCTTGACTTTCCGGCGCCGCTAAGATAAACTGCAAGTATCATTTGTGAAGTCGGGATGTCTGCGTACGCACATTTTTTACCCATTTTCGCAATCTGGCCCATCTCTTTTTATCAATTCTTTTCTCTTTTATCTGATCTCTTTTTACGGATTTATCTACCCTTTTTGTTCTCCGCCGCATGGCAAATCTCATCCCGCCACAGTGATCATGGTGCGTGTCTGCAGCGTACGGGGCGCGTGTCCATAACGGCTGCATCTGCAGCGAAAGACCTCCGGGGGCGCCCGGAGGTCTTTTTATATCGATCGGAAAAAGCGTCAGGGCGTGCA
>OLGN01001949.1_pt1 | contig 10319 bp, 9 predicted proteins | sample 1605941 | NCBI WGS metagenome assembly OLGN01 (sample SAMN03283269) | human gut metagenome | biome: human-associated habitat; material: feces | host: Homo sapiens | place: USA | collected 2013
TGACGATGGAGACGGTGATCGGGTCGTGGAACACGCCGCACAAGCCGATGCGCAGGAACATCACGGTAGCGCCGAGCAGCAGAGCGTTGCGCACGCCGATCTTCTTCATGATGATCGGGACCACGCCCATCATTGCGGACTCAAGGAAGACCTGGAAACCGTTCAGGGTGCCGTAGGTGGCGTTGCCGATTTCTTCAGTGGGGAAGAGGTTGGCGTAGTAGGTCGGGAACATCTGCTGATCGAACACGGTGTAGAAGGTGTTGGTCAGCAGCATGAAGACGATGAGCACCCACAGGGTCGGCATCTTGAGAACGGCGACCATTTCCTTGAGGGACGGGTTGGTGGGGGCTGCGTTCGGGTCGGTTTCCTTCTTGAGCTCTTCCTTCTGCTCGGCCGGGACCCAGAAGGCGTACACGAGGAGCATGCCAAGGCCGAATGCGGAGCCGACCCAGAAGTTGATCAGCGGGTTGATGTTGAACAGGAAGCCGGCGCACAGCGCCACGATGGCGTAACCGAAGGAGCCCCAAGCACGGGACTGGCCATATTCGAAACCGAATTTACGGGAGTAGCGTTCGGTGACGGCCTCGAACAGGGAGCAGCCGGACATGAAGCCGGCAGACAGAACGATGGAGCCGATGAGTGCGCCGATCCAGCGGGTGGTGCCACCGGCGAGGATCATCGGGGCGTAAACGAATTGGACGAATGGGCCAACGCAGGCGGCGATTACCGAGACTACGATGACGAGCTTGCGCTTGATGCCGAGCTGATCCTGAATCACGCCGTACACAAACATGATGACCAGGGTGGCCAGCGAGTTGATGGAGTAGATGGTGCCGACTTCAGCATTGGTCAATCCAACGCCTGAGATGAGCCAGCGCTGGAAGAAGGACCACCAGATGCCCCAGGAGCAGAAGAACATGAAGATGCCGAAAGAGCTCTGCAGATAGGAAGGATTCTTCCATGCAGATTTGGTTGCACTTGCCATAATCATCCTTTGATTACTACTTGGTTGGTTATTGGTTATGTAACGCTTCTGCTCGGGCGGCCGTGCCTTTGTAGAAGTTGTTGCGTAGTAATTATTATGCGACGTCAATCGATTTATGTCAATCGATTGACGTAAATCGGCGTGTCGTATCCGTTCGACACGCAAAAGGCCTCCGTGCTGAACGGAGGCCTTGAGAAATCGTGTGGGACTCGGTTACTTCACCGAGGCCTTTTCGATCAGCGTGCAGTGGATCTTCGCCGGAATCGGCGCGTCGATCGGCGGCAGGGGAGCGGTGGTCGCTGGCCATGAGACGTCGTCCATCGAGCGTCCTTCGATAATCGACACCAGCTTGGCCACGGCCCAGTAGCCCATCTCGAAATGCGGCAGTTCCACAGTGGTGAGCATCGGTTCCAGCGTTTCGGCGAACACGCGATGGTTGTCCACGCCGACCACGGAGATGTCCTTGCCGACCGTGAGTCCTCGGCGTGCGGCGCATTCGTACACATACCAGGCGCGGGCATCGTTGAAGCAGAAGAATCCGTCCGGATGCTCGGCATCGAACAAATCGCTGACTGCGGTCAGTGCCGGCCCGTTGTTGAGCACATTGACGACCAGATGATCGTCATAGTCGAGGCCGGCGTCCCTGAGCGCCGCCTGATAGCCTTCCAAACGATCGTCCTGCGCAATCAGCGGCTCCAAGCAACCCACATAGGCGATACGTGCGCATCCGGCCTTAACCAATCTGGTGGTGGCGTCGTAGCCGATTTGGAACTCGTCCGGTTCCACGCTCGGGATTTTGCCAAGCGAGTCGGTGGCATCCACCAACACCAGTGGCGTCTTGGCCAGCGAGGAAGGCACATGGGTGATGCGGTTCGACATCTTGGCGTACAGAAAGCCGTCGGTGCCGTATCGCTTGAGTGCGGCGATTTCCTCGCTCTCGCTGTTCTCGCCGTCGGTGCTCACGGTGATGAGCATATAGCCGAACTGGCTTGCAGCGGTCTGCGCGCCCAGAATCATACCGCCGGCGTACGGGGTGGTGGCCACCTCCTCACTGATGAAACCGAGGATGTGCGTCCTGCCTGTACGCAGCGAACTGGCCAGCGGATTCGACTGGTAGCCGAGCTTGGTGGCGATGGCGCGTACATTGTCCGCAATTTTGGACTTTACGCGCCCCTCGTCGCGTCCGTTGATCACCAGCGATACCGTAGAGACGGAAACCCCCGCCTTGTTCGCGATTTCCTTCATCGTAACCATGCGTCAAACGATACACCCTAATTGACGGACTGCCAAGAAAGTATCAGTTTTCTCCACCGACTCCGCCGAGGTTGCGCACCGCACCGATGAATAATGGTATGCCGTCCGGGGTGACGTACGAATACAGAAATGGGCGATCCACCGTGAACTCGACGTTGTCCACCGGCGCGCTAACGGAGTCTGCGCCGACCTTGGTGAAGGACATGGCCTTGGCGCCGGCTTCGTTCACCTCGATGCGCGTGCCTTGCAGAATCGAGCCGATATACAGGTTCTCGCCGTGCGAACCGGTGTCGATCATCTTGGTGAAGTCGGCGTCGCCTGCACTGAACGCATCGGTCACCCCCAGTTTTTCGAATGCCTTGATGATGGCTTCCGAGTCGAACATGCTGTCGATGGTGAATCGCGGTAGCGTGACGTTCACCATGACCGAGTTGACGGAGACGCCCCATCCGGGCATACTGTCCGCGGCGCAACCCATTGCGCCCTCGCCAAGGGAAGCCGTCGAGCATGTACCGAACGCCCAACTGAGCTTCTCGGCATCGCCGGCCAACTCGTCGAAATGCCCTTCGGCCGGCAGCACGATGGCCAGATTGCCGCCGTTGTCGAACGGAATCTCCACCCGCTGCCAAGTGTTGTACTCATCATGTCCGTAAGCCATTTGGCTGAAGGTCCGGTGCATCATCGGCACCTGAGCATCTCCGGCTTCGCCGTGGAAGGTGCCGTTGCCGGTGGACTGCTCTTCGAACGGATCCTTCCAACGGCCATCCGCATAGACGGTGTTGATGATGGACAGGACTTCACGGTCACGCAGCGTGATCTTCGGCTTGAGCGAACCATTCGTATGCTTGGCGATCCAATCGGACATCTTTGCGGCGGCCTGATCGTCGAACGGTAACGTGGTGACTTCGGCCTCGAACATCTTCTTGACGGTGGATTGGTAATCGCTGGCAAGAGAGTAGTCGTCATCAATCCACAGCGAGTTCGCGGCGCTCATCTCGGATTTCGCCCCCGAATATTGCCCGTTGATCGAACTTAGCAGCGATTGGTAGTCGCTATCGGTCAGCGAACCGGAGCCCAGCAGTTCGTTCAGTTGCGAGCGGGTCGTGCCATTGGCGCCCTGCGCGGCGATGGCCAACGCCATCCACATCGAAGCAGGAGAGTAGTTCACATTGCCGGTGCCTCGGTCGCCGGCTTCCATCGCCAGGAATTCCGGTGCGGTGCGGTAGGCGAAGGTTGCGGTGCTGTTGACTACCGGCTGCGTGGCAGGCGTGGCCTTCGGCTTGAACATATTGCGAACCAATGCGCTGCCATCGCCGGCCGTCCACCATACGCCGCCGGCGACGGCAAGGACAAGCACTACTGTCACGATGGCGGCGATACAAGCGTTACGGCATTTGCGTTGTCCGCGCAACCGGTACTGTTCCATCAGCTGCTCGCTCATGGTTGGCCCCTTTGCTTGGATCGGCTCGTGCATCATTGCATGAAATCGCTGTTTTCATTATATTGCGGCTTTCCCTTGAGCCCAGGAACGGTATGGGAACCCCGGCCGTAAGCGAAGATTGGTCCAGCCGAATGCCAGTGGTCCGATGATTGCGCTCGCCAACGGGAAAGACAGACTGCCGGATCGTGTCGAGCCGAGTATCAAGTTGGTGATTCCCAACACCAATGGCCAGTGCAGAACCATACCGGGGAACCATACGAACAGGTTTTTGGCAGCCCTGTCAAGAACCTCGTCGGGCATGAGATACATTGATGAGCTCCACTGCAGTAGCAGCAACACCGCTATCAGTACAACCATGCCAATCCAATGCGCGCGGTTCCATGTGAACAGTCGTTGCATCCCGCGCTCGGCGGCGGCATTGCGCATATCGCTCCTGTTGAGCTTGCTGAGTGCTTGTGCACGGTTCATTGCCGTCCTCCTTTACCGCCTTGTCAAGGATTGATGATGATTCCATCGTAAATCACGCAGGAAATGTGGAATGATGGTTGTCATAGTGACCATGACGTGTCAGGACGGAGTAGTTCGGCGTCGGGCACACTGAAGGGGTGAATGTAATGGAAGAAGCGCGCAACCGCAACGTACGCATCGGCATTGTGGACAATGACCCATATGCGCTGAAAGTGTTCGGCGCGCTAATCGAACGTATGTCCAGCGATTTTGCCGTGATATGGACCTGCGATTTGGGTGCCGTGGCCATCAGCCGATGCCTGAGCCCCACCAAGCGGCCTGACGTGCTGGTTACGGATATGTCTATGGGCGCATTGGATCGCACGCATCAAGTCATTGATGTGATTGAAGGCAGGGGAGAAGCGGCGCACAGTGCAGTGACTCCGCATGATTCGACCGTTGATGCCGCTCCTGGCATTGCATGTGACATCACAGACGCTGATTGTCCGCTGGAGACGCAGACCTATCCACCGGCACCGGCCTCAACCGTTACCGACAATTACTAGAACAACAAAACGGCGCCCTGCATATCACCACGCAAGACGCCGAATGGACATCATCAGCAGTTATTCCACTGTGAGGAAACCGATCACCCAACCGACTTCTGCGCAGTCTCCGCGCCAAAGAAGCCGACAATCAGCATCGATGCAATAGCAATCGCGCTGATGGCCACAAAGATGGACGTGGCACCAAGCGAGGTAAGCATCCAGCCCACCACCATCGGCATCAACACATTGAGCAGCTTGGCCACGGCGTTCGCGAAGCCGACGCAACGGAAGCGAACCTTGGTGGCGAACAGTTCCGGAGCGTACACAGCCACCACGGAAGCCATAAGCACGTACAGGCACATCATGAGCAGGAAGCCAACGATAATTGCGCTCACGGTAGAGGTCTGGAAGGCATACATCAAACCGAACACGCCAGTGAACAGGAAGGCCGGCACAATCGTGCCCTTGCGGCCGATGCGGTCGATAAGCAGAGAGCCAATCAGGCAGCCGACCGGGGCGCCGAGCATCATCACCGTGGAGGTGAGCAGCGAGCTGGACAGGTTAATACCACGCTTGACCAGAATCGTCGGAACCCAAGAAGTGAAGGCGTAGGAGCACACGTTCGTGGCGGCCACAGCAACCACAGCCACAAGCAGGCAGATGCCGAGCGAACGGCCTCCGGCGTTGCGGGTGTCGCTGGTGTCGGCCTTGGCGGCTGCGTCGATCGGTTCGGAACCGTTGGCCTCAAGCTGCTTGACGATGGCGTCGGCCTCATCGTAACGGCCGCGCACGGCGAGCCAACGCGGGGATTCGGGGATGTCGCGGCGCAGCCACCAGATGATGGCGGCCACCAGGCCGATGGCCACGAACAGCGGACGCCAGGACCAGCGGGGGATGATCCATGCGCACAGCAGCATAGCGATTGGCACACCGCAGTTGGCCACGAGCGAGACAATCGCGCACCAGTGGCCACGGCGGTTCATCGGTGCGAACTCGTTGACCATGGCAAAGCCGGTGACGATTTCAGCGCCGAGGCCCAGGCCGGCACCCAGACGGCACAGGGACAGCACGGCCATGTTCGGGGCGAATGCGCCGAGGAAGGTGAAGCCGCCAAACAGCAACAGGTTGATTTGGTAAGCCACGCGGCGGCCCTTCAGGTCACCGACGAAGCCGGCCAGCAGCGAACCGACCAGCAGACCCAGGAAGCCTGCGGACATAAAGGTGGAATTTTGCGCAACGGTGGACCAGTGGGTAGCCAACGCGCTGGAGGCGACGGCGCTGCCAATATATACGTCGATGCTGTCCATCAGCATGCCAGCGGCGACCAGCGTCACGATGCGATGGAACATCGGGGTTTCATGTGCGCGATCCATGCGCGAGATAATATCCTGAACCTTGGCTTGATCCGTCACGGTGGTACGTGCCTGTGCGCTTTCCATAGCCTCGGGATTGCCGGAAATCTGCTGTTCAGCAGCAGTCATATTTGAGCCCTCTTCTTGCAAACCTGCCCGCGTGCAACTGCTCAATGATGTTGCGGCGAGCGAACTCTTGATTGGACTGCGTGTTCCGTTCGCCCTCCCATTGTGTGGGATGAACGACGTTTGCGGCCCAAGTCTTGAATTCCACGTAGCGAGCCAATCGTTGTGAGATAGCTCACTGCATGGGGCTTAACTATAGGTTCGATTTTGTGGCACGCCGCGTTGCGGTCACATCGTGAACGATAACAGAGGTTGTAACGCTCCTATATATGCCCCACTTACGCTCTTACCCCGTCGAAAGAAGGCAGAACCGTGATTCCCATGGGGCGGTAAAACACTCATGGGGCGGTATTTGGCCCATGGGGCGGTTAGCGGATTTTGCCTTTCCGCAGAATAGAGCCGTTTTCGCCTACCGCCCCATGAGGGTTTTACCACCCCATGGGTGAGCTACCGCCCCATGAAACGTGTAATAACAAAGCATGCCCTTGCTGGTGGAAGCAATGCTTTGCTACTTCGCCTGCTTGTCGGCGAGGATCTCATCCACCAGCTTGGGCTTTTCGGTCAGCTGGCCGGTGAAGCCGGGGCGGATATCCATGTGCAGCACCAGAGAAGTGCGGTAGCCCTGCTCGGCGAGCCTCTTGGCGGCCTCACCGGCCACCTTGAGCACGTCGTCCAGATCGCCTTCCACGTTGGTGAACAGGGCGTTGGTTTCCTGCGGCAGGCCGGATTCGCGAATCACCTCGACGGCCTGAGCCACGTATGGCGAAACCTCGGAGCCCACGCCATTGGCCGACACCTGAATGGCGGCCACGGTATTGAGGTACGGTTTGCCGGTTTCCGGGTCGATCGGCACTTCCTGAGTAACGGCATTACGGTCAATAATCATAATTCTCCTTTTATTACTTGGCTCCCCTCAGAGAGGGGAGCCAGTAGGACTCAGCGATACTTCCAGAAATGATCCATCGGGCCGGAGCCGTGGCCAAGATTCAGCTGGGCCTTCAGTGCACCGGTCAGATACTTCTTCGCATGCTTGATGGCCTTGGGCAATGTGTCGCCAAGCGCCAGATACGAGGCGATGGCGGAGCTCAGCGTGCATCCGGTGCCGTGCGTGTTCGGATTATTGATACGCACGCCATCAAACCAGGTCACGGTTCCATCCGTCTCGGCAAGCACATCGTTGGCATCCTCGGTGCCATGACCACCCTTGACCAGCGCGGCACAGCCATAACGCTCCACGAGGCGGTGGGCGGCGGCCTCCATATCCTCCTGATCGCGAATCAGCGTATCGGTCAGCACTTCGGCCTCGGGAATGTTCGGAGTCACGACCGTGGCCATCGGGAACAGCTTGCCGGTCAAGGCCGCAATGGCATCGTCACTGATGAGCTTGGCACCGGAAGTGGCCACCATAACCGGGTCGAGCACGATGTTCGTGGCGTGATGGAAGGTGAGTCGTTCAGCGATGACGTCGATGAGGTCAGTGGCAGACACCATGCCGATTTTCACCGCGACCGGCGGAATATCCTCAAACACCATGTTGATCTGGTCGGCGAGAATGTCCGGTTTGGTGTCCTGAATGGAACGCACGCCGGTGGTGTTCTGTGCGGTGAGCGCGGTGATGGCGCTCATGCCGAACACGCCGCAGGCCAGCATGGTCTTCAGATCGGCCTGCATGCCGGCACCGCCGGACGAGTCGGAGCCGGAGATCGCGAGAACAGCGGGAAGTGTAGATGTTGCAATTTGTGCCATAGTGTTCATTCTAAGTGGGGCCCATGATGTTTTTCGGAGCGGTTTTCCTTGATGTTTTGCCGCTCCTGTGGTGAGATGGGGAAGGTTTGCTGATTGCGATTGATTCATGAAATGTTCGGGAGGGGGCATGGCTGATAACGATGTACTGCGCCGTGCGCTCAACGAAGGCGTGGTCCTGGAGACTTCCGACGGCCTCGGTCCAGATGGCGCACACTTCGGCACCGCCTTCGAGCGAGTCGAGCGTCGTCCCGAATTAAGACACCACCGGGCATAATAATTGGCTCCCCTCAGAGAGGGGAGCCAGAGAGGTTTACTCCTGGGCGGTGGAGTAGAGCTTGCCGCCTTGGGCGGTGTACTTTTCGCTCATCGCATCCATGCCGGCGAGGATTTCTTCGGGGCTGAGCACGTTGGCGGACACCACGCCGTTATCGACATTGGCCTTGGCCGTAGCCAGTGCCTCGGAGTCGATGCCTGCAGCAGCCTCCTTCACGATTTGCTGCTGAGCGGCCTCGCCACCGAATGCCTTGCGGATGTTCTGGGAGATGGCCATCGAGCAGAACTTCGGGCCGCACATCGAGCAGAAGTGCGCCATCTTGGCCGGCTCGGCGGGCAGGGTATCGTCGTGGAAGGCGATGGCGGTGTCCGGATCGTAGGACAGATTGAACTGGTCGAGCCAACGGAACTCGAAGCGAGCCTTGGAAATCGCATTGTCGCGATCCACCGCGTGCGGGTGGTGCTTGGCGATGTCTGCGGCGTGGCAGGCGATCTTGTAGGCAATCACGCCCTGCTTCACATCATCCTTGTTCGGCAGGCCGAGGTGTTCCTTCGGGGTCACGTAGCACAGCATAGCGGTGCCGTAACGAGCGATCTCGGTGGCACCGATAGCGGAGGTGATGTGATCGTAACCCGGAGCGGTATCGGTGGTCAGCGGTCCGAGGGTGTAGAACGGGGCGTTGTGGCACACGGCCTTCTCCAGCTCGATGTTCATGCGCACGGTGTCGAACGGCACGTGGCCCGGGCCCTCGATCATCACCTGCACGTCCTTGGCCCAGGCGCGCTCGGTCAGCTCGCCCAGAGTCATGAGCTCGGAAAGCTGCGCGGCGTCGTTCGCGTCGGCCAGGGAGCCGGGGCGCAGGCCATCGCCCAGAGAGAACGCCACGTCGTACTTGGCGAAGATGTCGCACAGCTCGTCGAAGTGCGTGTACAGGAAGCTCTCCTGGTGGTGTCGCAGGCACCAGTCGGCCATGATGGAGCCACCGCGGGAGACGATGCCGGTCACGCGGTTGGCGGTCAGCGGCACGTAACGCAGCAGCACGCCGGCGTGGATGGTCATGTAATCCACACCTTGCTCGCACTGTTCGATCACGGTGTCGCGGAACAGTTCCCAGCTCAGCTTGGAGGCATCATCCTCGACCTTTTCGAGGGCCTGGTACATCGGCACGGTGCCGATCATCGCCGGACACTCGTGCGTCAGCTTGCGGCGGAACTTCTGCGTATCGCCGAAGGAGCTGAGGTCCATAATGGCCTCCGCGCCCATTTCGACCGCATGATTCACTTTTTCAAGCTCCATGTTAAGGTCGGTGAGGTCGCGGGACGTGCCGAGATTGACGTTGATCTTCGTCTTCAGCATGGAGCCGAGACCGTTCGGCTCTATACATGTATGCACCTTATTGCACGGGATGATGACCTTGCCCTCCGCCATGAGCGCCATGAGTTTTTTCGGCTCCAAGTGCTCTTTTTCGGCAACTTTCGCCATTTCCGGCGTAAAAATGCCCTTGCGGGCGGCATCCATCTGCGTTGTGTATTCCATTTTCTGTTCCTTTCCTAATGCGTGTTTCGGAACAAAAGAAAAGGGCATGTGATAATGACACATACCCGGATATTTCCGTTCCCTACGTTGGCATTATCCAAATCAGGTTATTCGGGTCGAGGGTCGCACCCTCCTCTCAGCCCGTATACGAGCACCCCGTTTATTATTTTTTGCGTTTTCCGCCTACTTACTCTACCACGCCAAGTGCGTTTTGTCAAGATTTTGCCTGTGTTCTCGGCTTAGTGTCCGTGCACGTTGATCTCTTTCTCGCCCAATTTCGAATAAATAAGCTGCTGTCCGGAATAAAGGCTGAAATAGCCCGAAAGCAGAAAGCTTACAAGCGCCGCGATCATGCAGAACAGTGCGCTTTCGCCGCCGAAGAGCTCTACGCTGAGCAGAATTGTCGCAATGGGGCAGTTCGTCACACCGCAGAACAGCGCCGCTATGCCGATGGCCGCACCGAACGCGGGACTCAGACCGACAAGCAGCGCCAGCGTACCGCCGAGCGTGGCACCGATGAACAGCGTGGGCACGATCTCGCCGCCCTTAAAGCCTGCACCGATCGTGATGGAGGTAAAGATCATCTTGAGCAAGAATGCCTCGGGACGCA
>OLGN01001970.1_pt1 | contig 10190 bp, 10 predicted proteins | sample 1605941 | NCBI WGS metagenome assembly OLGN01 (sample SAMN03283269) | human gut metagenome | biome: human-associated habitat; material: feces | host: Homo sapiens | place: USA | collected 2013
AATCTGGTCTGTATCGATCATTGCACAGGGTGGTGGAGCCATCGGAATGTACTTGTTAGCGAAGAAACATTCTAAAGACAGAGATATCGCAATGTCAAGTTTCATTCCAACATTAGTAGGAATCTCAGAACCAGCTATCTTTGCTGCAAACTTAAAATATTCCGTGATCCCATTTGTATGCGCCTGCCTAGGAGCTGGATGTGGTGGAGCATTCATGAAACTTGCAGGAGTAAGAGCCATTGGACAGGGTCTAACAGGAGTATTAGGACTTCTGATCGTAGTACCTAATAAATTAGTATTCTATATCATTGGAAACCTGATCGCATTTATCGTACCAATCGTACTGATCGTTATTTATAATAAAACAAAAGGTGTTCCACATGGTGAAGAAGAGGAAGAAGCTGAATCTGCACTAACAATTGATGAAACAGCGAAGGTACCAGTCAAAGCAGTTGTTGATGGAAAAGTAATTGCGATTGAAGATGAAAAAGATGGAATCTTCTCTGAAAAAGTATTAGGAGACGGAGTGGGGATCATCCCAACAAGTGAAACAGTATTAGCACCGGCAGAAGGTGAAATCTGTACAGTGATGGAAGGTTCAAAACATGCCATCGGTGTCCGAACAACAAACAATAGTGTATTTCTGATCCATGTAGGAATCGAAACAGTATCCATGAATGGGGAAGGATTTGAATACCTTGTAAAGAAAGGACAACACGTTAAGGAAGGTCAGCCAATTCTCAAATTTGACAAAGCAAAGATTGTAGCAAAAGGATTAAATCCAGTCGTCGTGTTTGTCAAAACGGATGAAGGTAACCAGACACCTGTAGCATTTAAGACAGGAATCAATGTCAAAGCAGGAAAAGACGTGATCGGGGAATAATATGAAATTTTTAGATGTAGAAAAATATACACCGATCCAAAAAAAACATGAAGCATATTTAAAGGAGCTTGTGGAGTATTGTAAAGATACTCCACGGCATCCATCCTATCATATTCATCCCCCATGTGGATTAGTGAACGATCCAAATGGTCTGGCTTATTTTGGAGGAAAATACCATGTGTTTTATCAGTGGTTTCCATTTGGACCAGAACACGGAATGAAACACTGGGCACATGTGATCTCAGAAGATCTCATAAAATGGGAATGGTCTGATCAGATGCTCATTCCAGATCAGGAATATGAGAAAAATGGATGTTATTCAGGAAATTCCATAGAAGCAGATGGTAAGCTTTATCTTTATTACACAGCAAACTATAAGACAGAACAAGGAAAGATCCCAAAACAGGCAATGGCAGTTATGAACAGCGATGGTACAATTCTTAAATCTCCAAACAATCCGATCATCGATGAACAGCCAGAAGGACTGATCGGAGAGATCAGAGACCCATTTGTCTTTGAAAAAGAAGGAGCATACTGGATGCTTTTAGGTGGTGGAAGCACCGATGGGCAGGCAAGACTGATTTTGTATAAGAGCACAGATCTTGAAAACTGGGTATATCAGGGAAATATTGAACTGACAGGAATTGACCTGGAGCTTGGTTATATGTATGAATGTCCATCTTATATTGAAATAGATGGAAAAGATGTTTTATTCTTATCATTAATGGGACGTACACCAATGGGAGAACGTTTTCACAATGAGTTTTCCAGTGTATATTTTGTCGGTGAGTTAAGTCTGGAAGATAAAACATTTCATGTGGAATCATTTGATGAGATCGACAAAGGATTTGATTTTTATGCACCACAGGCATTCTATGGAAAAGACAAACAACCAATGATGTTTGCGTGGCTTGGGTGTGGGGCACAGGAACTCCCATATGCAAAAGAAGATATGTGGATCCATAGTCTGACAATGTCAAGGTTCTTAACGATCAAAGAAGGAAAGTTATGCCAGGAAGTGCCAGAAAATATTAAGAATGAATATGCACATCTTGATATAGACAGTAAAAGAATTAAACCAGAAGAAGATACATGGTATATCAATCTGACAGATAAACAGATCTCAGAAATTCAGATCGGAGATCAAGAAGATCATCTAAGTATTAAGATTGACTGGGCAGCAGGACATATAGTTGCAGACCGAAGTACGCTTAAGCATCAGTTTAGTACAGAATACGGAATTCAAAGAGAAGTTTCAATGTCAGAAGAACTCAAAAACATTGAGATATATTATGATAATACATTTATTGAAATTTATCTAAATGATGGAAAAGATACAATGACCCTTCGTGCATTTCCAGAAAATGTGGAAATTAATTTAATTTAGAAAAGATATGGTGGAGAAATCTGCCATATTTTTTTGTTGATATATAACAGATAAAGTCGAGCAATTCTTGAAAACACTAAGATTATATGATACCATTTCCATAAGATAAAAACGAATCAGTAAGAAAGCAGGGCCTATGAAATACGAGAAATGTCCAATCTGTGAAGAAAAGTTAAGAAATGGTGTCTGTCCAATGTGTGGTTATGATTTTAATCGCTTAGGCCGGTCAAGAATATTAAAAGATGGCCATTGGGATATATTAACGACTGACAAAAAGACTTCTCAGCCAAAATATATTCATGATGAAAAACGACATCCAGATTTTAAAAATATCAAGAATACAAAGACGCAGTCAATGAAGACACAGAGGAAAACATCAACCTATAAAAATAAAAAAGAAAAGAAGAGATCAAAAAAAGGAAAGTGGGCGGTGATCGTCTTTATTCTTTATCTGTTGTCATTTTTAGCAGATCTTGTACCAGAGGCATTCACTCACATAGAAGATTTTATAAATCAGATCCTGAATGGATTAAATTTTTAAAAAAAGTAAGCAAAAGTCTGTCATTTTTAAGAAAAAACGGCAGACTTTTGTTCATTTTTATATTTTAAAAAGATAAAAATTATGGTAACATTAACTCTATAGGCAATTTAACAGGAGGAAGACTTATGGCAAATCATATTGATGATGCAACGATTGAATATGTCGGAATTTTAGCAAAGCTTGAATTATCTGGCGAAGAAAAAGAACAGGCCAAGAAAGATATGGAAAGCATGCTCGACTATGTAGATAAATTAAACGAACTAGATACAAGCAGTGTAGAACCAATGTCTCACGTATTTCCAGTGAAGAATGTATTCAGAGAAGACGTGGTAACGAATGGAGACGGAAGCGAAGACACATTAAAGAACGCACCAGAAGCGCAGGACAACGCCTTTGTCGTGCCAAAGACGATCATATAGGAGGCAGAAGATGAGCATTTTAGAATTAACTGCCGTAGAATTAGGCAAGAAGATCAAAGACAAAGAGATCACAGTTGTAGAAGCAACAAAGGCAGCACTTGAACAGATCAAGGCAGTCGAAAGTGATGTACATGGATATGTCTCTTACGATGAAGAAAGTGCATTAAAGAGAGCCGAAGAAGTACAGAAAGGAATCGATGACGGGACTTACACAGGACCATTAGCTGGAGTTCCAATGGCAATTAAGGATAATATCTGTACAAAGGGATATACAACAACATGCAGTTCTAAGATCTTAGAGAACTTTGTACCAACATACTCCGCACAGGCAGTTGAGAACCTGATCAAAGAAGGAGTTGTATTTTTAGGAAAGACAAACATGGATGAGTTCGCCATGGGAAGTACAACAGAAACTTCTGCATATGGTGTGACAAAGAACCCATGGGATTTAGATAAAGTACCAGGTGGATCATCAGGTGGTTCAGCAGCAGCTGTTGCAGCTAACGAATGTTTCATGGCGTTAGGATCTGATACCGGTGGATCTATCAGACAGCCAGCATCTTACTGTGGTGTTACAGGGATCAAACCAACCTATGGAACAGTATCCCGTTACGGACTGATCGCTTATGGATCATCCTTGGATCAGATCGGACCATTAGCAAAAGATGTGACAGACTGTGCAACATTATTAGAAGCGATCGCATCTCACGACGAGAAAGATTCTACATCTGTCAGATTAGAATCTTATGATTTTACATCAGCATTAAAAGACGATGTCAAAGGAATGAAGATCGGTATTCCAAAGGATTACTTTGGAGAAGGTCTTGATGAAGAAGTCAAAGAAGCTGTTTTAGCAGCAGCAAAAACATTAGAAGAAAAGGGAGCAATCGTAGAAGAATTCGACCTTGGATTAGTTGAATATGCAATTCCAGCATATTATGTTATCGCAGCAGCAGAAGCAAGTTCTAACTTATCTCGTTTTGATGGAGTCAAATACGGATACAGAGCCAAAGACTACGAAGGACTTCACAACATGTACAAGAAGACTCGTTCCGAAGGATTTGGAGCCGAAGTGAAACGTCGTATTATGTTAGGATCATTCGTATTAAGTTCAGGATATTACGATGCATACTACTTAAAAGCATTAAGAACAAAAGCACTGATCAAGAAAGAATTTGACAAAGCATTTGAGAAATACGATGTGATCTTAGGACCAGTCGCACCAACAACAGCTCCAAAATTAGGAGACAGCTTAAGTGATCCGATCAAGATGTATTTAGGAGATATTTATACGATCTCTGTCAACCTTGCAGGACTTCCAGGAATCTCTCTTCCATGTGGTAAGGACAAGAATGGAATGCCGATCGGACTTCAGCTGATCGGAGACTGCTTCAATGAGAAGAAGATCATTCAGGCAGCATATACATTTGAGCAGACAAGAGCATATGAAGCTCCAGCAATTGCTAAAGGAGGGGCTAAATAGATGAGCAAGAATTACGAAACAGTCATCGGACTTGAAGTCCATGTAGAATTAGCAACAAAGACAAAGATCTTCTGTGGATGCAGCACAGCATTCGGAGGAGCACCAAATACACACACATGTCCTGTATGCACAGGTATGCCAGGATCATTACCAGTGTTAAATAAACAGGTGGTAGAATATGCGATGGCAGTTGGACTTGCAACAAACTGTGATATCACACAGAACTGTAAATTCGACCGTAAGAACTATTTTTATCCAGATAATCCACAGAACTATCAGATCTCTCAGTTATATTTACCAATCTGTCGAAATGGTAAAGTAGAGATCGATGTAGATGGAGAGAAGAAAGATATCAGAATCCATGAGATCCATATGGAAGAAGATGCAGGAAAATTAGTGCATGATCCATGGACAGGAGATTCTTTAGTAGACTTTAACCGTTCTGGAGTGCCATTGATCGAGATCGTATCAGAACCAGATATGCGTTCTGCAGATGAGGTTATCGCATATCTTGAGAAGTTACGTCTGATCATTCAGTACTTAGGAGCATCAGATTGTAAATTACAGGAAGGTTCCATGAGAGCTGACGTGAACTTATCTGTCCGTGAAGTGGGAGCGGAAGAATTTGGAACACGTACAGAGATGAAGAACTTAAACTCTTTCAAAGCTATCAAGAGAGCCATTGAAGGAGAGATGGAACGTCAGATCGACCTGATCGAAGCAGGTGAGAAAGTCGTACAGGAAACAAGACGTTGGGATGACACGAAAGGAGCATCTTATGCAATGCGTTCCAAAGAAGACGCACAGGATTATCGTTATTTCCCAGATCCAGACTTAGTACCGATTGAGATCAGCGATGAATGGATGGACAAAGTAAGAGATGCCCAGCCAGAGTTCAGAGATGAGAAGAAAGTCCGTTATAAAGAAGAATACGATCTTCCAGATTATGATATCGACATAATCACAGGATCAAAACACCTTGCAGATATCTTCGAAGCAACGATCGCACTTGGATCAGAGCCAAAAGAAGTCTCTAACTGGTTAATGGGAGAGACGATCCGTCTGGTCAATGAATCAGAGATGGATATCGATGATGTATCATTTAAGCCAGAACATCTTGCGAAACTGATCGAGATGATTAAGAACAATGAGATCAACCGAAGCGTAGGAAAAGAAGTCTTCGAGAAAGTATTCAAAGAAGATATTGATCCTGCAGCATACGTAGAAGAACATGGATTAAAATCCATGAATGATGAAGGAGCATTAAAAGCAACGATCGAAGAGATCGTAGCAAACAATCCAAAATCTGTCGAAGACTACAAAGCTGGTAAGAAGAAAGCTATCGGATTCTTAGTAGGACAGACAATGAAAGCGACACAGGGAAAAGCAAACCCTGGAATTGTTAATAAGATCTTAACCGAGATTTTAGATAATATGTAACCATAGCATTCCAAGAGGTCTTAAAGTCCTTGAGAATTGCATAGTAGTGAAAAAGATACTTTTATCAAGAGAAGATAGAAGTGTCTTTTTCTGATTTATGCATCTTTTTAAAAAAAAATAAAAAAAATGGAACCAAACGGCAAGTAAATCCATCGAATATGTGAATCAATAAAAGAGGGAAAAAAGAAAAGAGAGGAGGTATGAATGAAGAAAGAGACATTTTGTCGGTATATCAGACAGTATGAAACAGATATGTTTCGATTTGCAAAAAGTATCGTGGGAACCCAGGCAGATGGAGAAGATGCGATGCAGGAAAGCATCTTAAAAGCTTATGAAAATATTGATACATTACGTTCAAGAAGAAAATTCAAAGCATGGATCTTTCAGATCCTGGCAAATGAATGTTATCAGATCTTAAGAAACAGGAAGAGACAGGAACCAACAGATCCGTTTGAATTTCCAGAACAGGAACATTCCAGTGATTACTGGACAGAAGATATGGTATCAAAGGATGGAGAAATTTTAAGTTATATTTTAAGAATGCCAAAACAGCATCAGGAAGTATTGATCTTATATTATTATGATGAATTTTCCACAAAAGAAATCGCCAAAATCTTAGATATACCGCAAGGAACCGTAAAATCAAGACTTGCCAGAGGAAGAAAACAATTAAAGGATTTATTAGAGATGGAAGGAGAAGGTGCATATGAAGGAGCATGAGTTAAGAAAAAGGATCAAGAGAGAAAAAATACAGGAACAGATGCCAGAATCAACCAGAAAAAGGATGGATGATCTGTTAGATGGATTGCCGGAAGAAACAAAAAGAAGTAAAATTTATAGAATCTGGAAAAATGCCGTGGTATTTGTGGCTGTATTATCTTTATCAACAGTGACAGTGTTTGCAGGTGCGAAATTGATCACATTAGGAACAGGAAAATTGGACACAAAACATGGAAGCAGGCAATATCAAAGGTCTGTGAAACTAAACGAGATTCAAAAAAATAATGCAAAGGCAGGAATAAGCAGAACAGATCAGGGAATTACATTAAGAATTGACAATGTCGGTCTGGATGAAGGTAATTTATTATTGTATTATACAGTGTCATTAAATAAAACAACGACAGCCGAAAAGCTTGAAAAAGTTAAAAAAGATAGTTTACAAGAGCGCTGGAACCTTAACAGTATATGGCTTGGACTACAGATTTCCATTGATGGAAAAGCAAATGATGAAGTAAATGAAACGGGAGTAACGGAAGCTTACAGGATCAACAACCATAAGATTAAAGGAGTTTATCGTTTTAATCTTACTGGAAAATTAAAAAAGAAAGTAAAACTGGATATTAAAACCAACTATTTATGGGATACCAAAGGTGACTGGTCTATGCAGCTTGCGGTTGATCGAAGCAAGGTCGCAAAGAAGACAAAAGTGATCACACGATCTAAGAAATCAATCGTAGACAGAGTTATTATATCTCCATTAGGAAATACCTTGCGAAGCAATGACAAAAAACATGATCTTGTGATCAGAGATAATAAAGGAAGATATCTCTACTATGAAGAAAAAACTAATTCAGAAAAAAGCAAAGATATCTATCAGTTTTTCAAACATACACACACAAGATCACTGGAAATCATTCCAGTTAAAAAACAATCTGTGGTAACAAAGAATGGAAAAGTACAGAAAGCAGTATTAAATCTGAAGAAAAATGAGATTGTCAAAGTCAGTGATCATACCAAATTAAAAGTAGCAGATGTGAAAAAACAAAAACATAATCTGAGAATTTATTTTAAAGTTCTAGACTATGACGGAGCAATATTAACAGACGGAATAGAGGACAGATTTATCGTAGATAAGAAGGGAAGATCCCTGATCAAAGACGGTGGAAGCATTGATACATGGACAGATTATGAAAAAGAACAGCTGGTACTTGAATTTTACAATGCATCCAAAGCCATTGATTATGCGAAAGCAGCGAAGATTAATTTCTTAAAACAAAAGACAGTTCTCAATGAGAGTCAGAAACAAAAAATAAAGATAAAATAGTATACGATACAATTGTATAAACAAAAATACCGGATTTCAATAAAAAGAGATCTGGTATTTTTATTGGTAAAATCTTGAAATTAAAAGCTGTAGAAAGTAAAATAAAGTGTGTATTATATATAGAGAAAATAAGAAATGAATAAAATGGGAGAAAGCAAAATTATGAAAAAGTACAAAGGTGTCGTATTTTTTGACTATGATGGAACAACAGTTGATGAAGTAGATGAGATTAAAACAGCAACACCAACAACTGTAGAATCATTGAATAAATTAAAAGAAAATGGATATCTGACAATGTTATGCTCAGGAAGAACACAGCGATTTTTAGAGATGGATATTGATAAATTTATGGGAGCGATCACATGTAATGGTTCACATACAGAAGTTGAGGGAGAAGTGATCAGAGACATCTGTATTCCAGATGAATTGGTATTTCAGGTAGTTAACGAATATTTCCCAAGAGATACGATCATTCATTTTGAGACAAGAGATATCAGTTATTATCTACATATGGATGAAGAGTTTTTCAAAAATCACTGCAAACTTTTTAATCTGCCACAACGATGGTATGCGCCATGGAAATTCCGCACAAAAAACACTCACATCAGCAAACTTGTTATGAATTACAAGGATATTCAGGTGAAGAAGGATTTTGAAGAAGAATTTAAAGATGTATTTACTTGCGCTAAACATGTTCGCGAAAATTTCATTGATATCACATTGAAAGGTGTAACAAAAGGAGATGCGATCACAGAACTGATTGAGAAACTTGGAATTGACAAGAAAGACACATATGCATTTGGAGATGCAGATAACGATGTAGAAATGATGCAGGCAGTTGGAACAGGAATCGCGATGGGACGTCATAGTGAGAAAGTAGGAGAAGTCGCATCTATGGTAACAGGAACTGTCATCATAACTTCTCCTGTTTTATAGTTCACTACATAGGCTTCCCCTTCTTTTAGTTCTAATTGTGAAAGTCCTAACGCATCTAAATCTTCTTTTTCTAATAAATAGTAACTATCAAAATTTTCTTCAGCTTCTGCAATAATTCCTTTTTCTAATAAGTTCTTTATTTTTTCATTTTCTTTATTATCTGCTACTTTTTTTCCTATATAGGCTGCTCCTTCTCTCTTAGCTACCACCATTTCTTCTAGCATAGTTACTTTTCCTTCTACTAGTAATAAATTTGTCTTTCTATCTTCTATCGTTTCTTGTTGATATTCTCCTTTTATAAAAAATACAATTGCTACAATCACTATAGCAAGAATTACTAATACAATTAGCAATGTTAAATAGGTCATTCCTTTTTCTTCTCTCATTTAATACATCATTCCTTTCTTTATTTTCTCATTATATAAGTTATCCCCCATAAAATCAAGATTTTTTCACACAATTTTCACAAACCTATTGTATGATAAATTTAAATTGAGGTAAGATATAAATAAAAAGTTTATGGGTAACTTTTTCAAAACCCAAATTTATTTTGTGAGGGAGTATTATGGAAGAAAATAAAGAAAACATAAAAGAAGAATCAAATGACAAAAAAACAATTATAGAAGGAGAAAAAGTAGAAAACACAAATTCTACAGCAAATAATGCTAGTACTTATACTACTGTAAGAGAAGTAAAATCTAAAAAAGAAAGCCATTTCGGAAGAAATGTTGTTTTACCTTTTTTTAGTGGAATTGTTGGTACTGCTGTAGTACTTGGTACTTGCTTTGGAGTTCCAAGTATTAGAGAAAGTATTTTAGGAAATAATAATTCATCTAGTTCAACCACAGATACACGGGTCTTCTAGTGTTGCTGCAAATGCGAATACTAACCTTGTTTCTCTAGCTAATTATTCCGAAACAGGTGTTGGTGTAGCTGCCAAAGTTCGTCCATCTGTAGTAGGTATTAAAGTAGAATATTCTGTAAGTTCTCCATTTTATAATGGTACTTCTACTGCTTCTGCAGAAGGTTCTGGTATCATTATGACAGAAGATGGGTA
>OLGN01001971.1_pt1 | contig 10187 bp, 7 predicted proteins | sample 1605941 | NCBI WGS metagenome assembly OLGN01 (sample SAMN03283269) | human gut metagenome | biome: human-associated habitat; material: feces | host: Homo sapiens | place: USA | collected 2013
TGCCAATATAGCTCAGTTGGTAGAGCAACGGATTCGTAACCCGTAGGTCAGCAGTTCAATTCTGCTTATTGGCTCCAATTAAGTAAAATCGTCGAACCAAGAAAAGTATTAATAAATCAACCTAGTCAAAATTCGTATTATAAGACTAAGTACCATATCATTAATACATAATATTTTATATTATTTTAGAGAAATAATATAAAAATGGAAAAATATGTTATAATAGTTTTACATTTATTAATATAAATCGGAGATGATATTTGTAAATGATGAAATTAATAGTTTAGCAATTCAAGACAATTTATCAAATGAAGATATAAAAAATTTAATATATACAATAAAAGGAAAACAAGTTATGTTAGATAGTGATGTTGCAAGATTATATCATTATGAGACTAGAAGAATAAATGAAACTGTAAAAAGAAATATTGAACGTTTTCCAATAGAATTTTGTTTTCAATTAACGACTAAAGAGTATGAAACTTTGAAGTCGCAATTTGCGACTTCAAACAATACAAGAGGAGGAAAACAAAAATTGCCTTATGTATTTACAGAAAAAGGTATTTTAATGCTTTCAGGATTATTAAAGAATGAAGTTGCTATTGAGGTCAGTATAAAAATAGTAGAAGCATTTGTTGAGATGAGAAAATTTTTATCTTCCAATGGACAACTATTTGAGAGATTAACAAATGTGGAATATAGATTGTTAGAGCATGATAAAAAATTTGATATAGTATTTGACCAATTACAACATGAGGAAAATATAAAACAAAAGATATTCTTTCAAGGACAAATATATGATGCATATAGTTTGATTATAGATATTATAAAGAAAGCAGATAGAAAAATTTTAATAATAGATAACTATATTGATGATAGTATTTTAAAAATGCTTACTAAGAAAAATAAAAATGTGGAAGTTGTAATACTAACTTCTGATAAAAGTACTATACAAAAGATTGATATTCAAAAATTCAATAAAGAATATCCTATATTAAAAATATCAACTACAAATAAATTTCATGATAGATTTATAGTGATAGACAATAAAGAAATGTACCATTTAGGAGCTTCAGTTAAAGACTTAGGTAAAAAATGTTTTGGAATTAATAAAATTGAGGATATAAGTATTATACAAAAAATAATAAACATAAGTTGAATATCCAATAAGTAAAATCGTCATATTTAGAAAAAGGCACAGTAATTGATAATTAAAAAAGGGGATTAAAAATATGAATAAATATTTAGTAACTTTAAACGAAGAAATAAGAAACTATTTAAAAATATTATCACCAGAATTTCCAGAATGGTTGTTAGAATATATTTATACTCCAGAAATGCTTAAACTAGATGGAATTGGTATGTCTTGCGGTACGTTATATACAAAAGTGTATAATGACAAATATTTTTATTCTTCACTAACTCACAGTGTTGCAGTTGCACTAATTATATGGCATTTTACACATGACAAAAAACAAACTATTTCTGGTTTATTTCATGATATTGCAACTCCTACATTTAAACATTGTATTGACTTTATGAATGGAGATTCGGAAAATCAAGAATCTACTGAAGAAAGAACAGAACAGATAATTAGAAACTCAAAAGAAATAATGGCATTATTAAAAAGAGATAGTATAAAAGTAGAAGAAGTTTCGGATTATCATATTTATCCTATTGCGGACAATGATACTCCTAGATTGAGTGCCGATAGATTTGAATATACTTTATCAGGAGGTCTTTATCAAGTAAGGGTATTTGAACTTAAAGATATAGAAAGATACTATAATAATATTGTAATTTTAAAAAATGAAGACGGAATAGATGAATTGGCTTTCAATGATGCAAAATTATGTGAAAACTTTATACATAATATTTCAAAATTATGGCCTCGTTGGGTTGAAGATGAAGATAGACTTTGCATGCAATTTATTGCAGATATTGTAAAATCAATGAATATAAAAAATTATATTACAGTTGATGATTTATATAAATTTTCTGAAAAAGAAGTATTACAATTAATCCAAAATTGTGAAGATAATTATATAAGAAATGCTTTTAAAAACTTTCAAAATGCAACAAGAGATTCTGTGTATAAAAGTGATGAACCAAATAATGAAATATACTGTACTAGTGTAAAAGGCAAAAAAAGATACATTAATCCTTTAGCTAATTTAGAGAATAAAGTTAGTAGAATAAAAGATGTTTCTTTAATAGCTAATGATGATATAAATAATTTCTTAAATATGAAAAATCATAAATTTATAGGATTTGATTTCAAATTTAAACCATATGAGATATGAGTTTTAAAATATATAAACTGCAAAAATAAAATACCCTTGTTAATTTTAAAATTTAACAAGGGTATTTTAAAATCTAAAAACTAATTATTAATTTTCTTTTGATTCTAATAGTTTGCGTTTATTTTTAAAGTATGCAACAATCAAGTATATTATATAACCTATTATTGTTATAAAAGAAATTACCATACAAATTTTATGAAGTGTTGTAGTATGATACTCTACATTAATGTGTCCGTTCATAGATGGGTCTAAGTTAATTTGTATAAATCCATTATCTGACTCTGTAACTTCTAATTTTACTTTTTCATTTGAAGAATTATTATTGTTACTTTCGGTAGAATTATTATTTTCTTTAGAAGGTGTATATGTTACAACATAGCCTTTATAGTATAAATAAGGTAATTCTACTACAGTACCTTCTTGTACATCTGATATATTAAAGTCTAGCACGCCATTTACTTTACTTTCATCTAATATATTAGCTTTTCCAGATGTAACAATTGCTTTGTTTTCTCTATTCATTGTATAGTCAAAGTTATTAATTGATTTTTGTGGCCAGTATTCTAAGTAAGATGAATATCTACTAACTTGCCAACTATAATCTATAACTTCTGGCTCTTCAAAATATGCATTGTCTTTTACAGGATAGTCTAAGTCAGATATAAAGTGTAATGCATAAAAACCAGAAAATATAATAAGTGAAATTGTTACAACTGTTTTACCTATGATTTTACTTTTTTCTTGCCATTGTTCCATTAGTATATCTATTAAGAGTGCAAAGTTTATTCCTGCAATAATAGAGAAGAAGAATATTATAAGTCCAACCATTCTCCATGGAAATTGTATCATTTGTAATGGGTCTGGCATAAAATACCAAGGGGTAATAAATGTTGCCATAATGCAAGACACAATTCCTGCAATAAGCATAAATTTATATGTAGGAACTTCTTTAGCTTTTTTATATACAAAAGGTGTAATTATTAATCCAACTAATAAAAGTATACCAATATTATAAAAGCGACCTTCTTGGCTAATTCCGTTAAAGTAAGGGAATATTAGCTCTATAGGATTTAAGGCACTATTTTGTACAGATTCGTTTGTATACATTTTTCTAGAAACTTCATATTCTGTTCCTGACATTTGTTCCATTAATGGTCCATAGAAAAATAGTACAGATAAAATTATTATTAATGTAGAAATTACAAAGTTTTTTAATATTTTTTTGTCTTTTAATTTTTTTATATTAACAAGTACATAGAAAAGTCCAATTAAAAAGGTAAGCATTGTACTTATATTGTGTGATAAAACTAATCCAATTGTACCAAATACATATATATATGACTTTTCTGTTTTTCCTTCAAAAAGTAAGTATACACCTCGCAAAACAATTGGTATAAATATAAATCCTGCAATTTCGCCAACCGCAAGTCTTGTATATGCATTAAGCATGCGATAAGGTGCACACATATAAAGTATAGCAGAAAGCATTGCTGCAAATTTATTATTAGAAATTGTTTTTACCAATTGGTACATTGCTATTCCAGATAGTACAAATGTAAGGAAAATAAATATCTTCATAGCTGTTACAACATTATTTGTTAAAAATGCAAAAACAACGTTAATTATAGTTGAAACAGGTGGATAAAATAAATTCCATGGAAATCCAAAGCCTAAAGAAAAACGGTCTATTATAAATGGATTTTTACCATTTGTTATTTGCTCAATTGTTCCAATAGTTCTAGAAATGTGAAATTCTCCATCATCTCCAGTGTGTATACCCTGCTGAAATAGGGGAATACACATTATTAAAGCTACTCCAATAATTATTAAATAGTAAATTATGTTTTTTGATAAAATTTTTTTCATGTTTACTAATCATTCCTTCCACAAGCATTTTTATATTACACAAATACTATTAAAATATTATTTAAAAATTTGAATATAAAAATGCTACATTTATTTTCAAAATGATTATACACTATGAAAATAGATTATTCAATAAGACAAATAGAATATATAAGGAAAATTGATAAATTGGAACAAAAAAATAAAATAGTGAATATTAAGCTAAAAACAAAAAATAAGTATTTTTTGTAAGACAAGGTCTTAAAATTTGTGTATACAAATTTTAAGTAGCAGTGGCGTCCGCAGTCGAACTAAAAATACTTATTTTTTGTTTTTGCATTGTTAAGAGCATTTAATAAAACTTCTATTAAGTTATTACCCCAAAACTATTGAAAAACAACTTTTATAATGATATAATATTGGCATTGATAAAAACGAAGATAAAGGACAAGATAGTTACTAAACAGCCTACAGAGAGCTAAAGATTGCTGAGATTTTAGCAGGAATTTTATTAACTATTATCACCTTTTAGTTGCTTTTTTGAAATAATAGTAAATTAAGCCGTGTACTCTACGTAAGTGAGAAAATAAGAGAGAAAAGTTTTACTTTTCTAAGTTAGGTGGTACCGCGGAATTTAAACATTTCGTCCTAATAATTTTAGGATTGAAATGTTTTTTGTTTTGTTAAGCAAAAAGCATTTACAAGAGGGAGGAGTAATTATGGAAGAAAAGAAAAACTATGGGGCAACATTAAATTTGCCAAAAACAGATTTCCCAATGAGAGGAAATTTACCTGAAAATGAGCCAAAAATAAAGGAAGAGGTATTGGACAATGACTTATACGAAAAAATGTTAAAGAAAAATGAAGGAAAAGAGTCATTTGTGCTACATGACGGACCTCCATATGCAAATGGAGAAATTCATTTAGGTCATGCATTAAACAAAATTTTAAAAGATACAATAGTAAGATTTAAAAACTTGGAAGGTTATTATACACCTTATGTTCCAGGGTTTGATACACATGGACTTCCAACAGAAAGAAAAGCAATTGAGGTTTTAGGTTTAGACAGAGACAAAGTTGGAGTAAATAAATTTAGAAATACATGTAAAGATTTTGCATTAGGATTTGTAGAAAAGCAATCAGAAGGTTTTAAGAGACTAGGAGTATTAGGAGATTGGAAAGATCCATATATTACATTAAGACCAGAGTTTGAGTCAAGACAAATTGGTGTTTTTGGAGATATGTACAAAAAAGGTTATATTTATAAAGGATTAAAGCCAGTATTTTGGTGTACAGAGTGTGAAACAGCATTAGCAGAGGCTGAAATTGAATATAAAGATAGTAAAGCTACATCAATATTTGTAAAATTCCCAGTTGTAGAAGGAAATGGAGTAATAACAAATGATACATCAATTGTTATTTGGACAACTACACCATGGACATTACCAGGTAACATGGGAATTACAGTAGATAGTGAATTTATATATGCTGTTGTAGAAGCAAATAACGAAAAATTAGTTATGGCAAAAGAACTAGTAGACCAAGTAATGAAAAAAGCAGGAATAGAAGAATATAAAATTATTAAAACATTTAAAGGTTCACAATTAGAAGGTGTATTATGCAAGCATCCATTTTTAGATAGAACTTCGAAAGTAGTTTTAGGAAGTGAAGATACTGTAAAAGTAGACTTAGAAATGGGTACTGGAGCAGTTCACACAGCACCTGGTTATGGTAAAGAAGACTATTTGTGTGGATTAAAAAATGGATTAGATATTGTAGTTACAGTAGATGCAAAAGGTCATCAAACAGAAGGAGCAGGACCATTTGCAGGGATGTACTATGCAAAATCTAACACAGAAATTATAAAATGGTTAGATGAACATGGATATTTATTACAACAAGAAAAGTTAATGCACTCATATCCACATTGTTGGAGATGTAAAAAGCCTATAATTTATAGAGCTACAGACCAATGGTTTGCTTCTGTAGATGGCTTTAGAAAAGAGACATTAGAACAAGTTAAGAAAGTAAAATGGTTTCCATCATGGGGAGAAGAAAGAATTTCTGAAATGATAAGAGATAGAAATGATTGGTGTATTTCTAGACAACGTACATGGGGGGTGCCAATTCCTATATTCTATTGCAAAGATTGTGGTAAAGAATATGTTACAGAAGAAAGCATAAAAAAGGTTCAAGAAATTTTCAGAGAAAAAGGCTCAAATGCTTGGTTTGATGAAGATGAAAAAGACTTAATGCCAGAAGGAGCAACTTGCCCACATTGTGGTTGCAAAGAATTTAAGAAAGAAACAGATATAATGGATGTATGGTTCGATTCTGGTTCATCACATCAAGGTGTTTTAGTAGAAAGAGGAATAGCTTATCCAGCAGACTTATATTTAGAAGGTCAAGACCAATATAGAGGATGGTTCCAATCTTCAATGCTTACATCTGTTGCTGTTAATGGAGTAGCTCCATATAAACAAGTTTTAACACATGGATTTATAGTAGATGACCAAGGTAGAAAAATGTCTAAGTCTTTAGGAAATGGAATAGCTCCACAAGACATAGTAAAAGAATATGGTGCAGATATATTAAGACTTTGGGTGCTTTCTTCAGATTTTAAATCAGATGTTAGTATTTCAAAAGGAATATTAAAACAAATTTCTGAAGTGTACAGAAAAATAAGAAATACAGCAAGATATATTCTAGGAAATACATGTGATTATGACCCAGAAAATCCAGTAGCATATGAAGACCTACAAGAAATAGACAAATGGGCATTGACAAGATTAAATAAATTAATAAAAGATTGTACTAAAAATTATGAAAATTATGATTTTCACATGGTATATCGTGATATAAATCAATTTTGTGTTATTGATATGAGTACATTTTATTTAGATATTATAAAAGACAGATTATATACATCTTTAAAAGATTCTACAGAAAGAAGAGCTGCCCAAACAACAATGTATGTTATACTAAATGCTTTAGTAAAAATGTTAGCTCCAATGACTGTATATACAGCAGAAGAAATTTGGAAATACATGCCTCACACAAAAGCTGAACAAGTAGAAAGTGTAATGCTTGCATACTGGCCAGAAGTAAATGAAAAATACACAAATAAAGAATTAACAGAAAAATGGAACAAAATTATAGAGTTAAAAGATATTGTAGCAAAAGAATTAGAATTAGAAAGAGCAAACAAAACTATAGGAAATTCTTTAGATGCAAAAGTTACTTTATATGCTGACGGAGAAGAGTATAATTTCTTAATGTCTAACAAAGAATTACTACAAGAAGTATTTATAGTTTCTGAATTGGCAATTGAGAAAAATGAAAGAAGAGAAGCAGATAAAGTTGGAGTTAAAGTAGAAAAAGCAGATGGAGAAAAATGTGAAAGATGTTGGACATATTCTAAAACAGTAGGAGAAGATAAAGAGTATTCTACACTATGCCACAGATGCAGTGAAGTAATGCATAAAATTGATGGTTAGTAAGAAAGGAATTAAAATTTTATGGCAATAAAAAAAGGAAAATTAATAAGAAGAATAATCTCATTAATTATACTATTTATATTTATTGCAGTGTTTGTAACTATATATAATAAATATAATTTCAATTATTACATGAAAAGTGTTAGAGAGCCACACTTAACCACATTTGAGAGAGATAAAGAAGTAAAATATAGTGATACAAATAGTTATAAAATAACAAATGAAGATTATAATGACTCGATGTTTTTCCAAGAAATACAAGTTACTCCTAATACTCCTTATAGAGTAACTTGTATGGTAAAAACAGAAAATGTAGAAAATATAGAAAACATGATAAGTGGTGGAGCACATATTTGCATAGAAGATACAACAGAAAGATCTAGTTCTTTAACAGGTACAAATGATTGGACACAAGTAGAAATGTTATTTAACTCAAGAAATAGAGAAGTTGTTAATATAGGATTTAGATTAGGTGGATTTCAAGAAAAGTCTAAGGGAGAAGCATGGTTTTCTGACTTTAAAGTGGAAACTGGCACTCCAGACACTAGCACAAAATGGAAGTTTGCATGTTTTATATTAGAAAACACAGATGCAGTTATTAAGCAAGGCAGTACTAGTAAAAGAGTTAAAGAAAGCATGGATAGGGCAGATGTATTAAATATAGAGAGCAATATGTTAATGTTTAAAAATAGCATTAGAACAATAAGTGGTGGAAGAATGTCGGCAGAGTATGAAACAATAGAAATTACAAAACCTATAACAAGTCTTTCTTATGATAACGAAAATGGATATTATTTATCAGAAGAAGATGCATCAGGGTTAATAGATAATTATTTAAAAGGAAAAAACTATGACCACATATTTGTAGTAATGAAACTAGGAGATATAAACAAAAACTTAACAGGTGATATACATGACTGGATTGGTCTTGGCGGGATGGATTATTATGGAATTGGGTATTCAAATATAAAAATACCAGAGAAAACAAATTATAGTTTTACATATAATGCTTCTGTAAATACTTTTCCAGAAGAAGTTTTCGTACACGAATTTTTACATACATTAGAAAGAAATTCGGAAGAAAATGGCTATAATATTCCTGCTCTTCATGATTATAGTAAATATGGCTATCAAGATGAACAAATTGTAGGACTAAAGAAATGGTATTCAGATTACATGCAGGAATTAATTACAGCAGCAAATGGTAGTAAAATTGGTATACCTAAAACAATATATAATATAAAACCAGCAACATCAGTAGACTTTCAAAATTCATATGAAATAAATGTACTAAAAGAGCCAGAAAATATTATGGATGAAATAAATAGCATAATAAAAAGAATAGAAAAATTATTTATAAATAGAAAAAATATAGAATTAGGGTGGAAAGTTTAATGAAAGTATCAGATTTCAATTATAATTTACCAAAAGAATTAATAGCACAAGTTCCAATAAAAAATAGAGATGAGTCTAGATTAATGGTATTGGATAGAAAAAACAAAATTATAGAAAATAAAATATTTAAAGACATTATAGATTACCTAGAGCCAGGAGATTGTTTAGTAAGGAATAACACAAAAGTTATTCCTGCTAGACTTTATGGAATAAAACAGGAAACTGGTGCTCATATTGAATTTTTGCTTTTAAATAGAATAGAAGGAGACATATGGGAAGTAATGGTAAGACCAGGTAGAAGACTTATGCCAGGCACAAAAGTAATTTTTGGAGAAGGTGTACTTGAAAAAAGAGAGGACCAAAAAATTTTATTAAGAGCAGAAATACTTGAAAAACTAGAAAACGGAAATAGAAAAGTAAAGTTTGAATATGATGGAATATTTAATGAAATACTTGACCAAATTGGATTAATGCCACTTCCACCATATATACATGAGAAATTGAAAGAAAAAGATAGATATCAAACTGTATATGCGAAGTATGAAGGTTCAGCAGCAGCTCCAACAGCAGGTTTGCACTTTACAAACGAACTTTTAGAAAAGATACAAGCAAAAGGTATAGAAATAGCAAATGTAACATTACATGTAGGAATAGGTACATTTAGACCAGTGAAAGTAGAAAATGTTGAAGAACACGACATGCACTCAGAGCATTTTTATATAAAACCAGAAGACGCAGAAAAAATAAACAAAGCAAAAAGAGAAGGACATAGGGTAATTGCAGTAGGAACAACATCATGTAGAGTACTAGAATCAATTGCAGATGAAAATGGTATGGTAAAAACAACTGAAAGTGATACAAGAATATTTATTTACCCAGGTTATAAATTTAAATGCATAGATGCATTAATAACAAACTTTCACTTACCAGAATCCACATTAATTATGTTAGTATCTGCATTAGCAGGTAAAGAATTTATAATGAAAGCATATAACGAAGCAGTAGAAAAGAAATATCGTTTCTTTAGCTTTGGTGATGCTATGTTTATAAAGTAGTTATTTATATAAAAGCAATAAAAGTAATATTTTTAGTTCGACTGCGGACGCACAGCTACTTAAAATTTGTATACACAAATTTTAGAGACCTT
>OLGN01001982.1_pt1 | contig 10131 bp, 7 predicted proteins | sample 1605941 | NCBI WGS metagenome assembly OLGN01 (sample SAMN03283269) | human gut metagenome | biome: human-associated habitat; material: feces | host: Homo sapiens | place: USA | collected 2013
TCTGCCGCACCTCGCTCGCCGTATCGGCACTTAGAATTATGCGGTATTGCCCTAATTATAGTAGATTCTGCAGCTATTGTGCCATGTGCCGTTGATGCAAAGGTTTAGCCCTTTGCTGCACCGGAGGTAATGCCCTCAACATAGAACTTCTGCATGATGACAAACAGGATGGAGATGGGGACAGCCACCAAAACACCGCCTGCGCAGAAACGGGAGAAGTAGCTGTTGACCAAAGCCTTTTGCAGCATGTTGTACAGGCCGATTGCCACCGTCCAGTCCGACGAAACGCCGGAGTTCAGGATCATCTTTGCCACAACAAAGTCGGTCCACGGCGTCAGGAAGGAGCTGATAATGGTGTACACCAGGATCGGGCGGGACATCGGGATGACGATCTGGAAGAAGATGCGCGCTTCCGAAGCGCCGTCCAGCTTGGCGGCCTCACGCAGTGCCACAGGCACCGTATCAAAAAAGCCCTTACAGATCAGGTAGCCCAGGCCGGAAGAGCCCGCGTATACCATGATCAGACCGGCGTAAGAGTTGGTCAGGTTCATGTACTTCAAAACAAAGTACACAGCGATCATGGCCAGAACGCCGGGGAACAGGTTGACGGTAACGGACAAGTTCTGCAGCAGCTTGCGGCCCTTGAAGCGGCAGCAGCTTATGGCGTAAGCCACCATCAACACAAAGCAGGTGGAGATCACACAGTTAAAGCATGCCACAACCAGGGTGTTCATGAACCAGCGCGGGAACTGTGCAACAGAGTCCGGCTGTGTCATAATGCTGACGTAGTTCCACATGGTAAAGCTTTCCGGCACAAAGCGGGTAAAGTTGATGCCCTTATCGGTGGAGAACGAGGTCAGCAGCAGCCAGGCGATGGGTACCAGCCAGATAAAAGCCAGCAGCGCCAGCACCAGATGGCGGATGACGGAGAAGATGCCTTTTTTCACTTTGCCCTGCTTGAGCTGCTTTTGCACAGCGGCAGAGGATACAGCAGTGGTACTCAAGAGAACGTCGCCTCCTTCTTATTGATAAAGTGGAAGCATACAACCGTAAACACGGCACACACAATGAACACCATAATGCCCAGCACGGCAGCCATCTTGTAGTTGTAGTAATCCTGCGTCAAGCGGAACAGCCAGGTAACCAGCAGGTCAATTTCCTTTGCGTTGGACTGTGCAAGGGCCTGGTTCTGGGTTACAAACACGCCCTGCGTGAGCAGGTAAATGACGTTGAAGTTGTTGACGTTCTTGACGAAATCCGTTACCAGAGAGGGACCCTGCACGCTGAGCAGGTAGGGCAGCTTGATGCGGAAGAACATCTGCACCGGGTTGGCGCCGTCAATGCGGGCGGCCTCGATCATGTCAGCGGGAATGTTCATCAGCACGCCGGTAGCGATCAGCATCTGGTACGGCACGCCGATCCAGATATTGATCATGATGATGGTGAACATGGCCCAGCCCGGCTGGGTCAGGAACGGAATGTAAGAAAGGCCCTTATCCAGCAGGCCGATGTTATGCAGGAAGTCGGTAACACCTGCATTGGCCATCATGGTATTGAAAATACCGTTGTTGGAGAAGAAGTTGCGCACCAGCAGCAGCGTAACGAACTGCGGCACCGCAATGGTCACCATGAACAGGGTACGCCAGAACTTGGGGAACTTGGTCTTTTTGTCGTTGATGAACATTGCCATCAAAATGCCGCCAAAGAAGTTGGTAAAGGTGGCAAAGAACGCCCAAACCAACGTCCAGGTTAAAACCTTGGCAAAGGAATAACTAAACGTGGAGGTCATTCCGCCGCCGCCAAACAGGGTAAAGAAGTTGTTCAGCCCAACCCAGGTAAACAGTTCATTGGGCGGCATGTGCTGCTGGTCATAGTTGGTGAACGCAACGGCGATCAGGATGAACAGCGGCACAATGGTGAACACCACAACGCCCAGAACCGGCAGGGTGAGCAGGGTCACATAGAACTTTTCGTTCAGGTAAACGTTGATGTCCTGCACAAAGTTGTTGGTCTTTTTGCCAGCTTCACGGATCTTCTGCAGCTGATAGTTGGAAGATACCACCATCATGGCCGCTGCAATCAGGGCCGCGATCACGATAAAGGCGATCATGCTCATCAGCAGGATTTCAAACGAGTTATCGTAATCGTTTACAACGTTTTTCATCGTGGCAACATCGAACACCATTTCCATTTTTACGGTGCCAAGGGTGCCGAACTTTGCCAGGTTGGGTACGCCAAAGAATGCCAAGAAATACAGCGCAAAGCCCTGTACAAATGTGACCAGAAGCGCCTTCATCAGCTGGCCGTGGCCAATGTAGCCCAGACCCCATACAAAGAAGGATAGTTTGGTAAAGATATCGCCGTGCACAAAGTCATGACCAAATTTCTGCAAAAAATTGGGTTCCTTTGGTTCCGTGTGCAGGGCCGCAGCAGCGGATTTTGCCACAGGAATCTCTCCTTTCCAACGCGGTTACGCCAAACGGCCCACACGCGCCCGGCAACCGTTCCGGACCGTTTGTGGGCCGTTGTTTTAGTGTATCAATGCAGCTTTTTTCGTTTTAACAATTACTGGGTAACCGGTGCGGTGATGCCAGCAACAGCATCTTCAATCAGGGTCTGGGGATCCTTGCCATCGGGGTTGCCGTTGACACAGATCTGGCCGAGGGTTTCAGCAGAAGCCCAGTAGTTGCCGCCGACGCGCTGCAGGTTAGCGTACTCAGACTGAGCAACAACAGCGGTCAGAGCCGGAGAAGAAGCGGCTGCCAGAGCATTGGTGTTGGAGGGGCCCTGTGCACGCTGCTGGAAGCGGAGGGTCTCGTTCTCTTCGTTGGTAACGTAATCAGCCAGCAGCATGGCAGCACCAACGTTAGCGCTGTGGGGGTTGACGCCGATCAATTTGAAGCCGGAGAAGGAAGCCATCTGGACCTGCTCGCCGTTCAGGGTGTAGGTAGGCAGCTTGCAGGCAGCGTAATTATCGCCCCAAACTTCAGCAGCGTCGTTTGCACGCCAGGTGCCGTTAACGCCGGCAACCAGGGTGCCGTCCTTCAGCTTGCCGGTGAACTCTTCATCCTTCAGGGCAAGGAAGCCGGGGTTCTTGCAGATATCGATGACAGCCTGGGTAACGTCAGCGCCCGGAGCTTCGTTCCAGTTGCAGACGGTGCTCACGCCGTCATCAGCCAGGCTCAGGTTCAGGCCAGCGCCAGCATAGAAGCTGTACAGGTACCAGCCGTTAGCAACGTCCATCGAGACTTTCTTGCCTGCGGCGGCTGCCTTCTCCATCATCGTGTCAAGGCTCTTGACGTCATCCTCGGTGAAGAAGGACTTATCATAGAACATGAAGTAGCCGTTATCAGCGGTCAGGGGGTAAGCATACAGCTTGCCGTTCAGGGTTGCAGCGTCAACAGAAGCTGCAGTGTTGCGGCTCTTGATGTCGTCAGCGTTCAGCTGAACTTCCTGCAGGGCGCCTGCCTGAACCAGCTCGTTCAGCTGGTCATCAGCAAATGCGTAAACGTCAGCAGCGGCGGTGGGGTCGGTCAGGACGGTATCCTTAGCCTCCTTTTCGGACTGAGCGCCCAGGTTGATGGTGATCTTGCCGCCGTAATTGCCGTATTCTTTGATAAAGTTATCAGCGATGGTGCGCAGCAGTTCCTGGTCTTCCTCGGCGCCCCACATGGTCAGGGTAACGTCATTGGCGAAAGCAGCGGCTGCAGCCTGCTGCAGAACGTCACCATCGTCAGCTGCGGTGCTGTCGGTGGAGGCGGCTTCGCTGGAAGCTGCAGTGCTGGTGGACTCTGCAGCGGAAGAGGCAGTTGCGGTGCTGCCGCATGCTGCCAGGGACAGTGCCATCAAGGCAGCTGTTGCAAGTGCGAGTTGCTTTTTCATAATCATTCTCCTTCATCTGCTATATCACAAGCTTCTCAAGGTTGCGCATCATCGTTGCGCAACTTTGTTTCACAACTTAAGGATACACGATTCTATTTTCGGTGTCAATGTTCATAACCAACATGTTTTACCACGTTTTCTTGTACATTTTTCACAGCCTGTTACACTTTTTGTAACAATGTCGAATTTTGTATGCGCAGCGTTGCGCAACTTTAGTACAGGCTTTTTAACAACAATCAGCCTTTCCTGGTGCACATGCTGTGCGCACAGGAAAGGCTGTATCAATCATCATATTTTACAATATTGGTAATATTGTCTATTTTGTGGACTCGCGCAAAATCACCTGATATCCCTGCATCTGGCGCAATGCGATTTGCTTGCCCGCCAAAATATCCAGCAGCATCCGGCATGCCGTGGCGCCCAGGCGCTCGCCGTCAAACTGAGCAGCCGAGATCTGCGGGGTTGAGCTGGTCAGCAGCTCACTATCATAAAAGCTGGCCAGTTTCACCTGTTCCGGTACCTTGATGTGCCGGGCGCGCAGCTCCTGCAGCACCGCGGCCGCCATGCTGTCGTCCGCGCAGAGCAGGCATTCGGGCTTTTGCTCCAGCACGCCTTCCAATGCATCGATTCGCTGTTCGCTGGTTTCAATGCCAGTCCAAATCAATTTCTGGTCCACCTGCACCCCACAGTCGGAAAATCCGCGCAGGTAGCCGCGCAGCCGGTCCTCGTTGACGGTATAGTTGGTGCAGCCGCCCATATAGGCAATGCGGCGCATGCCCAGCTGCAGCAGCAGGCGGGTCATCTCGGCGGTCGCTCCTACCTGGTCGTTATCCACCTGGGGTACCTTATCGTCATCCACGCGGCCAATGGCCACAAAAGGCACGTTGTGGCGCTGCAAAGTCTGCACACATTCATCGTGCAGCATCGTACGGGACAAAATTACGCCATCCACCTTGTGGGATTCCAGCTGGCGTTCCAGCTGGCCAACATCGGTTTCTCCCGCATAGCACAGCAGCAGGTCATACCCGCGCTGGGCCGCCATGTTCCACACACCGCCCATGCACTTGCGCAGGAACGGCAAGTCCAGCCGCATAAAATGCTTGGGGATCACCAGCGCAAGGTTGTTGGTTGGGCCCTGCTGCGCAGTGCGCAGCGGCGCAGCTGCATCCTGGCGGCCCTTGCCGATATAATCGAACACACGCGCGCGGGTAGCCTCGCTCACGCGGCCCTTGCCGGATATTGCGCGGGATACCGTTGTTTTTGATATATTCAATGCCTCCGCCACTTCCGCGATGGTCACTTCATCACGCTTACCTGCCATTCAGCACCCTCCTTTTCCCATGTTGCGCATGCGTTGCGCACCAATAACAGCATATGTGTTTGTTGTACATTTGTCAATCTGCAAACAGCACAAAAAAAGCCTGCCGGATTTGGCAGGCTTGCCGCGCAGTACAGCCGTTCCAAGCATAGGCGGATGGCCGCTGCCCGGAATCTCTCCCGAAATTTTTCGTGTATTAAAAATTCTGTTGGGAGCATAGGGGCGCACATTGTGCGCCCGCCGCCTTGACATAGCAACGCACATTTATGTCATACACATGGCAAATCTCCGTGGGCGAACGCTGTTCGCCCTTACGGAGCATCTTTGTTTCCCTGACGTTTTCGATAGGTGTTGTGCTACTTATTTTTTCTGCTGTTCGCCGTTGGCAATGTCGCGCACAACCTCACCCGCAATGATCAACCCCGCGGCGGCGGGCACAAAGGCGTTGCTGCCGGGAACCTGGCGGCGCTGGGTACATTTGTGGGCCGTGTCGGGCGGGCAGATGCAATGGGTGCGGCAGCTGATGGTCATATCATCAATGGGGGTCAGTGCAGGCTCTTTGGAGTATACCACCTTCAGGTGCTTGACCCCGCGCTTGCGCAGCTCGGCGCGCATTACGCGGGCCAGCGGGCAGACGGAGGTATCGTAAATATCCGCAACCTCCAGGGCGGAAGCATCCAGCTTGTTGCCCGCGCCCATGCAGCTGATGATGGGCGTGCCCGTTGCCTGCGCCTGCATGACCAGTTCCAGCTTGCCCTTTACCGTGTCGATGGCATCGACCACATAGTCGTACTGGCTGAAATCGAACTGATCGGCGGTGTCTGGCATGTAGAACGTCTTGTAGGTGTTCACCACGGCGTCCGGGTTGATATCATGGATGCGCTCTTCCGCCACATCCACCTTGTATTTGCCCACCGTTTTGTGGGTGGCCAGGATCTGGCGGTTCAGGTTGGTCAGGCAGACCTTGTCGTCATCAATCAGGTCCAGCGTGCCAATGCCGCTGCGTGCCAGTGCTTCCACCGTATAGCCTCCAACACCGCCAACGCCAAACACGGCCACACGGGCGTTGTACAGACGCTCCATTGCCTCCTTGCCAAACAACAACTGCGTTCTTGAAAACTGATTCAGCATACTGCCTGCTCCCCCACGGTTTTGTAAATTAACAAACAAATGGGCGGGTTCGCGCCCGCCCAACCTATCAAATCGGTAGTCTTTTCAAATTATAAAGCGCAGCATACAAAAAGTCAAGGGGAAGCCCTGCGCAGAGCTTCCCCCTGACATATGTTTTGCATTTTACAGCTCGCTGCCGTTTGTGGCGATCACATGGGCGTACCACGCAGCGGAATCCTTGGGGATGCGTTCCATGGTGCGGTAGTCCACATAAATCAGCCCAAAGCGCTTGCTGTAGCCTTCGGCCCACTCATAGTTATCCATGATTGACCAGTAGGTATAACCGATCAGCGGGTAGCCCTCCTGCAAGGCACGGCGGGCGGCCAGCAGGTGGCGGTGCACATAATCAATGCGCTGCGGGTCGTGCACTTTACCGTCCAGCATCACAAAATCTGTGTTTGCCATGCCGTTCTCGGTAATCAGGATGGGCCGGCCATACCGCTGGTTCAAAAAGCGGATGGCCCAATAGATGCAGTCCGGCGTGATGGGCCATTCCATCGCGGTGCGCGGGCTGCCCTGCCAGGTGTTGGCGGTATACTCGCTGCCCGGCTGCTGGGCCGCGCAGGCATTGTAGACGTTAAAGCCCAGGTAATCCAGCGGCTGGTGCAGCAGCTCCAGTTCCTGCGGGGTGAACACATCCGCCCCCAGGGCTTTGGCCATCGGTTCCGGCACCCTGCCCAGCAGAACGGGGTCGCACCACCAGCTGATGGAATAGCAGCCTTCCACCTCCATCGTCCGGCGGTAAGCTTCTGCGATGGCGGCTTCGCTTTCGTCCCCGCAGGGCGAAAACACCGGTCCGGTGGGAGCATACCCCACCTTAGGCGGCAGCTTTGCATACTGGCGGATGGTCTGTACCGCTTTGGCATGGGCCAAAAGTACATGGCGAGTCACGGGGCGCAGGCTGGCCGGTTCATCAAGGAACGGCGCATGCCGCCCCTGCAGATGGCCGATGCCCACAAAGCACTGCGGCTCGTTCAGGGTCATCCAATACTGTACCTGGTCAGACAGGGCTTCCACCACAATTTTGGTATATGCCGCAAACCAATCCGGGATCTGCGGGTTCTTCCATCCGCCCTGCAAATACAGCGCATACGGCAAATCCCAATGGTACAGCGTTACCATCGGCTCAATGCCCGCGGCTTTCAGCTCCCGCACAAGGCTTTGATAGAACTCAATGCCTTTCTGGTTGATTTTTTCCGTGCCATCGGGCAGGATGCGGGACCAGCTGACCGAGAAGCGGTAGCTTTTCAGCCCCATCTTTTTCATCAGGGCCACATCTTCACGGTAGCGGTGGTAGTGGTCGCACGCCTGCAGAGGGCCCTCGTTATATTTGGTGTGGCCGGGGTACAGCACATCCCAGATGCTCGGCCCGCGGCCATCCTCATTCCAGGCGCCTTCCACCTGTGCCGCTGCCGATGCCGCACCCCACAAAAAGTCTTTCGGGAATTTCATTTTGTCACCTCTGCTGCTGACATATTTTATCAATCTATTTTGTGTATCCTAGGGTGTATCTGAAAAAGTAAAAGCATCAAGAAGTCAAAAATTCATAGAAAAATCAGAAATCGCGAAAACCGCATTAGAAATTGTATTTAGGGCAATACCGCATAATTCTAAGTGCCGATACGGCGAGCGAGGTGCGGCAGATGCCGGAGCGGTGCTTAAGCCGTAAGGCGGGAATTGTGCGGTGTTGCCTTAGATGTTTTTCGTTACCCAATCCCGTAGGGGCGCACATTGTGCGCCCGTTGCCTTGCGGCGAATGATGTGGCGCAGCCCGTCCGCGGAACGATGCAAGCATCGTCCCCTACAAATATTGGCAGCGTTTATAGCAACCGGCAGGGTCTTTCCCCGGCGCGATGAGGGCATCGTGCCCTACAGATCAAACCGCCGGGCCTGGCCCTTACCGCAAAATTCCTAATTACTCATTCCTAATTTCTAATTCTCCCATCCAACTCCTCACTCCTACCCCCTAACTCACTTCATGAGCATTTCCGCCGCTTTCGCCAGCTCCGCGTTCACCGCATCGGCTTCCGCTTTGCTCTTGCCCACGGCGGACAGATACACTTTGATTTTCGGCTCGGTGCCGGAGGGGCGCACCATCAGCTTGTGGCCGCCCGCCAGGTGACATTCCAGCACGTTGGCGCGGGGCAGGCCGGTGCCATCGGTATCATAATCCGCAACACGCTCCACCGCATAGCCCGCAATCTCTTTGGGCGGGTCGGCGCGCAGAGTCTTCATCAGGTTCTGCATGGTGTACATGCCGGTTTCGCCCTCAAAGGCAAAGCTGCACAGGGCGTTGCGGTAATAGCCAAACTCTTTGTACAGCGCTTCAATGGCATCCAGCAGCGTCATGCCCTGCTGGGCATACCAGGCGGCGGCTTCACACACCAGCAGCGTGGCGTTCACGGCATCCTTATCCCGCACATGTCCGCCGGACAGGTAACCATAGCTCTCCTCAAAGCCAAAGATATAGCGTTCCACATGGCCCTCTGCTTCCAGCTTGCCGATCTGCTCGCCGATGAACTTAAAGCCCGTCAGGGTGCGGCGCAGCTCCACGCCGTACTTTTTGGCAACCGGCGTTGCCATATCGGTGGAAACAATGGTGGTCACGGCCACGGGATTCTTGGGCATGGTGCCGCGGGCCAGGCGGGTACGGCAGATATAATCCAGCAGGATAATGCCCATCTCGTTGCCGGTGATCAGCCGGTAGCCGCCCTTGCCGTCCGGCACAGCGGTGCCGCAGCGGTCACAGTCGGGGTCGGTGCCAAGCAGTAGATCCGGGTGTACTTTATCGCACAGTTCCAGGCCCTTCTGCATGGCTTCGCGGATTTCCGGGTTGGGATACGGGCAGGTGGGGAAATTCCCATCCGGTGTTTCCTGCTCCGGCACCACCGTCACATGGGTCACACCCAGCTTGGCCAGCAGTTTTTTTACGCACTCCAGGCCGGTGCCGTTCAGCGGGGTGTACACCAGCTTGAGCTGCTCAATGCCGGTGCCATCGCCAACGCGTTGGTCATATACAGCCTGTACAAAATCATCCAGGCATTTGTCGTCAATGTTCACAATGCGGCCTGCCTGCACACCGGCTTCATAATCCACCAGCTTTACGCCGTCAAAGCAGTCCACTTTTTCGATTGCAGCCAGAATTTTATCTGCCACTTCCAGCGTGATCTGGCAGCCATCGGCGCCATACACTTTATAGCCGTTGTACTTGGCCGGGTTGTGGCTGGCTGTAATGCAGACGCCTGCCCCGCAGCCCAGATAGCGCACCGCCCAGGAAAGTGCGGGCGTGGGTTCCAGCCGCGGGTACACGCAGGCGGTAATGCCGTTTGCCGCCAGCACGCGGGCAGCTTCGCGGGTGAACAGTTCGCCGTTATTGCGGCTGTCATGCGCAATGGCGATCTTTTTGGGCAGGTCGGTCGCGTTCAGGTAATCGGCCAGGCCCTGGGTGGCCTTGCGCACCGTGTACAGGTTCATGCGGTTAGTACCCGCCCCCAGCACACCGCGCAGGCCGCCGGTGCCAAATTCCAGGTCACGGTAAAAACGGTCCGTGATAGCAGCATCATCCCCGGCAATGCCGTGCAGTTCTTCCGCCACAGCGGTATCCAGTTCCGGCTGGGCCAGCCAACGGTCATACAGTTCTTTCGCTGTATTCATAACAGCACCTTCTTCCTCAAAGTCAGTTTCAGGAAGTGTTCGTTATTTATCAAAGGCAACACCGCACAATTCCCGCCTTGCGGCTTAAGCACCGCTCCGGCAGCTGC
>OLGN01001987.1_pt1 | contig 10087 bp, 10 predicted proteins | sample 1605941 | NCBI WGS metagenome assembly OLGN01 (sample SAMN03283269) | human gut metagenome | biome: human-associated habitat; material: feces | host: Homo sapiens | place: USA | collected 2013
AGCTCCACATAGACCTGTTCGAAGATCGGCATAACACGGCTGACCAGCACTACGATGACAGCAGCCATCATGGCGATCATAATAAAGGGGTAAGTTACGGCATCCCGGATACTGCTGGCGATGGCATCTTCTTTTTCGTAATAATCTGCCAGAGAATTCATGCAGACATCCAGATTACCGGATTCCTCGCCCAGAGCGATCATATGCAGACAGTAATCGGGAAATACTCCCGTGGCTTCCAGAGCCTTGTGAAAACTTTCTCCCTGCCGGCATACGGTAAGGATCTGGTCGAAGATCGCCTTCCCCTCAGGCGACTGTGCATCACTTTGCAGGATGGCCATGCCCTCCACCGGAGGAATGCCTGCCTGAAACAGCATGGCAGACTGATTGCAGAAAGAAGCGATCTCTTCATTAGAAAGTAATTTTTGTTCTGTGGTCTTCATGTCGTTTTGTTCCCTTTCACTAATACATTTTCTGAAGGATATAATTGTTACCGTCACCGATGAACTTTTTCAGCGTCTTGTTATCCGTGTTGGCACCGAAGGTAGGATCCACCAGGGTCCAGACATTGCCGTCGAATTCGATGATGCCGTTCAGCCAACCGGTGTCGGCGGTGTAGACGCTGATCCAGGCGTGATAGGCATCCTGCGCGTATCCGACCTCCAGTCTGGTAGGGATCCGCTGGCTTCTGAGCATGCTCGCCATAACGGCGGCATAGTCCAGACAAATACCGGTGCCGGAATCCAAAATGGCATCTACGTCGGAAGTATAGCCGGTGGGGGGATCGGAAGCCTTATCGTAGTCGTAGGTAATATTTCCGGTGATATAATCATAGATCCGGGTGATCACCTCCAGATCGGAGGATGCACCTTCCGCCAGTTCCTGCCCCTTGGCAACGACTTTGCTGTCTGCCGTAAAATTCACGTACTGATTAGGATAGAGAAAAGGACTGAATTCATCCGGGATCTGTACGTCCAGATCCGCATACAGGCAGGTGGCATAGTTTGTACCGGAAATATTTTCGTAGATCGTCACATCATAATATCCGTCGCCCGAGGAGAGAGGAAACGTCTCGTAGCCGCCTCCGTGCAGATCATAGGTATAGACAACGGTGTCGGGACCGGTGATGCGCAGTTTGACTTTGGGACAGGTGCCGGTATAATTGGCACAGACATAGCCATCGGACATATGAGAATAATCGATGACAGCTACATCATTGGACACCACCGCGGTGCCGTCGGCCTGTGGTACGAGGCAGACAGGAGTGGCATCCCGCAGAGGTCCCACAGGGGAAGTGTTTTCCGTGTCCGGGGAAGCAGTCTCCGGGGAAGAGGTGTCGGTATCCGCAGAAGCGGGATCTGCGGAGGACTGGTCGTCGTAAGTGCCTGTCACAGAAGCATCCACAGGCAGAGAGTCAGAAGCGGAACCGCAGGCGCACAGACCCATGGCCATACAATATGTAATTAATAAAATGCGCAGCCGCGCAGATGATCTTGGTATCCGCATAGAAATCATTACATCCTGTTGTTATTGTGCCAGGCCCGTTACATTATCGGGAGTAAAGAGCAGGTGGAGGGTCTCACCGTTTTTTACGGGAACATAAATATTGGCTTCCTCAGAAAGAAAAGGGAAATTGATCACACCCTTGGAGGTGTCTACGGAGAGCGGTTCGATGATCTCGCCGGACAGCGTCTCCATAAAAGCCTCGTCATAGAGAATGTTATCTCCGGTAAATTTAAGGCTTAAAACATTATTCTCCACATAATCCAGAGTAAGCTCCGCGGGAGCGGGGGCAAACATTTTCTCGTTAAATTCGGAGAGCGGAACGATGACTAAGGGCGACAGAAACGTCAGCACGAAGATCACCGCTGTGGCAACGATCAGACGATTATAGGAAGCGGCATTTACTTTTTTACGAAGTACCAGCTTGTCAAAAGGAATGGTATTGACCGGTTGGTTACAGGTGGACAGGATATTCTGCAGAGCATTATTGGCAGTCGTCATGTCCAGTTCATATCGGTTCTTTTTATGAAAAAACATAATCTGTTATCCTTTCATTCTTTCTTTCAAATGATCCTGTCCGGAGGCAATATAGCGTTTGACGCTGCTGCGGCTGATCTCCATGGCTGCAGCGATCTCTTCGAGCTTCATGTCGTTATAGTAGCGCATGATCAGGACCTGCTTCTCATTGAAAGGAAGCTGCTCTAAGGCGTCCGCCAGCCGGGAATATTCATCCTTCTGCTGGTAGTGCAGTTCCGGATTGGTGTCCAGATGGGGGTCCTGGACGATATCCAGAATCTCCTGGCTCAAGACCTGGCAGTCGTTCTGTGGTCGGTTCTTCTGAGTCATGTCATAGCAGACGTGGAAGCAGATGCGGTTCAGCCAGGCGATAAAAACCGTGGGATCATTCAGTTTTCCAATGTTTTTCAGAGCCAGTATGTAGACCTCCTGCATAGCGTCCTGAGCGAGAAAGTCATCTCTCAGATAATGTCTGGTGTAGTTGTATACTTTATTATAGGTAAGAGCATACAATTCCGCGAAGGCATCCGAGTCGCTGTGCTGGGCACGGATCACAAGACCGGCAATGTAAGGAATGTTCATGTCTTTCATGCGTTCGTCTCACTGCTTGGTTAACGGGTTCCTTAAGCGTGGAGCTTATTGTATGTCTCTGTAAGCAGAGTGGAGAAATACTCTGCATGTGCTTCTTCATTTAAAATATATGCGTACTTGATCTGAATGGGCGCATTGCTGTGCTCTTCGTTATATTCTTTTAACTGCTGCGCCAGACTTTCGATAAAATAGTCCATGGTATCATGGGAACCGTGATTGACGATCATTAAGAATTCGTTACCGCCGTTACGTCCCACAACACCGAAGGCATCACCGACACTCTCTAAGATACCGGAGAAATCCTTCAACATCTGGTCGCCCACGACATGTCCCATGGTCTGATTGATCTCCTTTAAGTTGGTGATGGTAACCATATAGCAGGCTACATGCTCCAGAGATTCCGGGGAGTCGTAGGTCTCAAAGACCACATCCAGTCCGTGTCTGTTGGGAATGCCGGTCAGATGATCCAGGAAAGCTGCACGGTTCAGCGCGTGGCTTTCTTCGGCAAAGGTGCGCAATTTATAAAAATCGTATAACAGCCATATCAGATTAAATAAAGCAAGGATCCAGGAAAGTGTGCATAGAATAAACAGGGTCCGGTCTTCGAAAAGCTTCGTGCCCAACGCCGGGTTCAGGGTCAGCACCAGAACATACGTAGCTTCCAATAGAAGCAGAAGGACTAACTGCACGGTTTTGGTGTTACGGAAGGTTTTTACGAATTTCTTTTTCTGTATCATAGGGTCGCTCCTTTAAAAGCCTGTGTCATGATTTTCTTTGGATGTATTATAGCATATTGTCTGTCAGAAAAAAAGATAACGATGCCGGCGTTCACTAATTTGATTTTAAAAACTTAGATTTTTTGAAACTTTTTTTAAAATTAAATAAAAAAATTTGACCCTTTTTTTTGAGATGAACCGTCTTAATAATTAGAAAGACACAAAAGGAGCGGTTTTACCGGCAACTCCGGAAGAAAGGAGCAGAAGGGGACGATGGAAGAACGAAGGAGGATCGACCGTGTTGGCTATCAGGCTAAGAGCGTTATCGTAGTATGTGATTCGGGAGAGAGCATTTTTGTCGAAACATGCAATGTCAGCCCACTGGGCATAGCTTTTACGATGCCGGCCGGATCTCCTGACCTTAAGGGGAAAGACATCATAATCGTAGCGGATACGATGATCATGTATGCAGATGTCACCAGACAGGAGGAGCAAGAAGACGGAGATTTTAAAGTAGCTATTTCGGCAAAGAAGTTCACGCCGGAGGTACTGCAGTATTTATTTGAACATATTGTTGAAAAATAGAATGGAGAGGAAAAATCATATGAGAAAAAACAGTAAGAACGAAAAAGTGATTCGTGCTATGGCGATCGGCATTTCCGCAATGTTGATGGCATCTTCCCCGCTGACTGCACTGGCAGCAGAGGGAGAGGGCACCACGCCTGAAGGCAATGAGGATAAGAACATTACCGTGACACCGGAAGCCGGTATTGCTGACCAGGCACAGGCAGCTGCAAAAGAGGCTGACAAGGCAGTAGAAACGGCAGAAAAGAGTGCTACTGATGTGAAGTCGGAAGTGGCTGACCAGGTAGTGGCAGGGGAAGCTAAGGATACGCAGGGCAAGGATCTGTCTCAGGCTGTTCTGGATGCCAATGTCAAAGTAGAGGATAAGACCGTGGAGGGCGGTTCTTCTCTGAAGGACGCAGAGTCTGCTGTGGAGAGTGCAGATACCAAACTTGGCGTTGCAGAAGCAAATGATAAGCTTTCCGACGCAGAACTGAATAAGGCAACTGATGCAGCGGCAAATGCAGGACAGACTGCGGCAGAAGCAAAGGATGCCATGCAGGCTGCCCAGAATAAGGTAAATGGACAGATCGAGAATATCAAGGATGCTGCTTCTATCACCGATGCCAATGCGGCATATGAAGAAGTAAAGACTACCGTAGATCAGGCACAGGCTGATTTCGATGCAAAGCTTGGGGAGTACAATACCGCCAAGACAGCTTATGAAGAGGCAGCACAGAAGGTGGCAGCTTATGAAAAGGCTTATGAGGAGGCTGTAAACAGTGCAGATGCTAACGCTGCGGCAGCAGCAGCTGAACTGGAAGCAGCGAAGACAAATGCAGAAGCACTGGCAAAGGCTCTGGAGGCTGCAAAGGGTGCAGTGGATACCTCTGCGGCAGGTGCTCTGGATATTGCAGATAAGGAAGCCCTGACTCAGGGCGACAATGGACTGAACTGGAAAAATGAGGATCAGCTTTTCATTTCCATTATGCAGAACTACTATCTGCCCGAGGTACAGAAGATCACTGCCGATGATATTAAGGTTGTCCGCAGACAGGGTGAAGACAATAATACCAAGAATTATTTTGAAGTAACCTATACCGATGAGAATGGTAATAAGCAGACAAAGTATTACAACTATGTGATGGATGACAAACAGACTTCCAAGGACAATATCGTGATCTTTGAGAAGCGAATTGAGGAAGTAAACTGGAAGACGGCGCAGGAGACCAATCCGGATCAGTATGTGAAGGGAAACGGGGATACGATCACTGTTTCCGAAGTGGAAAAAGGTCTGAAAGACGGAACTATTATTGCAGTAGATGGAAAGAAAGTGATCAAGAACGACGGAACCGAGAGTATCATTATTTCTGACAATAACCAGAAGACCGAAAACGGCGAGGTTGATACTGATGTAAATGAGGCTACCGAGAAGGAATCCTGGAAACTGGATGAGAACGGCAACCTGATTAAGACCGTGACCGCTGATGTGACCACCATCACCTATACCGATGCAAAATTCACTTCTACCGAACAGTATCAGACAGAGGCAGAGAGAGATGCTGCAGCTGCTGCAAAGGAAAAGGAATTGGAAAATGCCAATAACGGTAAGGAAGCAACCGTTACAGGAACAGAAAAAACGGATTATACTTATACCGGTAATGGAACCTACATTCCTACCTTTACGAAGACTGTGGATGTGAAGAAAACTGTTCGTTCTTGGGACAGCGCGAGTGAAGTTCAAAACGATGTTAAGGATGACAAAATAAACGATATTAAAGATCAGATTAAAAAAGAAACGGATTGTGATGAATTATATTTAATAAGTGAAAGCAGTACGTTAACGACCAATAAGACCGAGGATAACGTATTACTTAAAGATAAATATGAGGTATCCGGCACCGTATCCGCAACCTACGCAAAGGTCACTAAGAAGACAGTAGACCAGAGTACCTTCGGCTCCCTCTGGAATGACATCAAGGCACTGTTTGGTAATGGAGAAACTACGAACAAGAAACTGGAAGATGCAGCCAGAAAGGCAGTCGAGGCAGATGGCGGTATTTTCGTCAGCGCTAACTGGGATGACTGGAAGCTTGGCAAGGCAACCATCCGCTATGTAGCAGGTGTCAGTGTCAAGACCGATGAGAAGACCACCGCAGCGGAGGCACAGAATGCGGTACAGGATGCAGCACTGGCACAGGCAAAAGCAAGCGGCGCAACCGGTGTGTACAATGTGAAGACCACAGATACCGATACCATTGCGCATACCAGCTATTCCTATGAGATTGATTATCTGGAGAAAACCGGAGAGACCACAACCAATACTGCTGTCAGAACTGAGACTTATGCAAATGCAGAGGTGCTGACTGGTCAGATCATCCAGAACCTGAACTATATTCAGGGCAACATTAAGCTCACCCAAAAGGATGAAGCCTATCGTAAATTCGTAGATGATGCCAAGGCACTGACTGAAAAGTATCAGAAGCTGTTACAGGATGCAAAGGCAGCACAGGGTGAGGTGGAAGCAGCACAGGGCAAGGTAGATGTGCTGAAGGCAGAGATCGAAGCTCTGAAGAGTAACAGAACCAGTAACCTTGGAGCTCTGAAGGAACTGGAAGGAAAGCTGGCCGTGGCTGAACAGAACAAAAAGGATGCAGAAGATACTCTGAAGGAGATTCTGGACAGCCTGGATAAGGCAGGCGGAGAGCTGGATAAGGTGATCGAGCGTCTGACTCCCGCACCCACACCGGCAGCTCCTGCGGGCGGCGATAGCGCAGGCGGCAGCAGCGATACCGGAGAGACTGTTGTTAACCCGATTGTTCTGGCACCCGCACCGGTGGCACAGGCAACAGTAGTGACCCAGAATCAGGCAGCGGCACAGGGCGTGACGCAGATTGCTGATGAAGCAGCACCTCTTGCAGCCAATGTTGAGGAAGACACCCAGAAAACAGCAGAGGAAGCACCTAAGGCAGAAGAAGCAGTGAATATTGCAGACGAAGCAGTTCCCCTGGCAGATGTTGCCGTAGAAAGCGAACATGCAAAGATGTCCTGGTGGTGGTGGCTGATCATTCTGATCCTCGGTGCAACCGGATATGAAATGTATAAGAAGCACAATGAGAAGAAGCTGAAGGCTCAGGCAGAAAATGCAGGAGATATCGAAGAATAAAAGATAACAAAAACGACATCCATCGGGATTTCCCCGGTGGATGTCGTTTTTTAGACCTTGGAAAGCGGATTACTCGAAGAGCTCTTCGACTTTTTCCAGATCACCGTCTCCGGTCAGCAGAAGAGTCACTGTGGTCTGGGCACTGCTGATATCGGTTGTCCCCTCAACGCATAATTCACCGTCAGTATTGTAGAGAGCCCATTGGAACTCATTGACAGAGGAGGGCCAGTCTGCTTCCATAGAGATCGATTCCTGATCCGACAGGGAATCCAGATTTACCTGTTCCCCGGTCACGGGATCAATGACCGCAACCATACCGACTTCGATGCCACACATATTGACTACCGACAGGGTGAGTGCCCTGGTATCCTCCGAAGTGGATTCTATGGCAGACGTATCGGAATCCGGGGAAACATCGGCGGGCAGGGCTGTAACAGTTTCAGACGGGGAGGTGGAAGCAGTCGTGGCGGAGGATGTATCATCTCCGGCAGAATTCTGACTGCATCCTCCGAATAACAGACAACAGGACAATATACTTACAGTAAACAGATGTTGTATGAAGCTTTTTTGCATAACAGTCTCCTTTGTGTGAAAATCTATATCACTATTATAGCGAATTTCCCATAATAAGTAAATTTTCGCGATGAAAATTTCCGGAAGCAGACCGGTAGGAATTCCTGAAAAAAATATCGAAAAATGTGAGCCGTTTTTCATGGATAAGTAGTCTTTATAGATAGAGACTAAGAAATAACGGAGGCGGTCGAGATGAGCGGCATGTTATATTCCATACCTGTGATTTTGACAGGTTATCGAATCGTACAAATTGAAGATGAAGCGACACCGCTTGCACAGTCAGTAAAGAGTGGATATTACGGTGACACAATAGCCGGAATGTTGGGCATTGGTGTTTTATTACTCTTGGTGATTTATTTTATATTATGCAGAAAATACCAGAAAAGAATCATAGAATTGCAGGAAAATGCACATCCCGGCTGGAACTGGTGGAAGCTTAGAAAGCAGGCAACCGAACTGGAGGATAAAAAGGCAGAAGGAATTGTCGAGGATATCCGGCGGGCAGCGCAAAGCTATATGACTGTTTAAATTGAAACAAATGAAATAGAACTGAAATAGAACTGATATAAAAAGGTCCGGGGAGCGTTCCCCGGATTTTTTGCGATACAATACAAAAATGAAGTATTTCGTTGCTGATGTCTGACGGTAATGTTATAATTATGTATGTGGTGGTTCCGGAGACCGGTGCCATAAGCATTAAGAAAGAAAAGGAAGGCATTCTATGAAAGTATTGGTAACAGGCGTAAAGGGTCAGTTGGGATATGATGTGGTAAATGAACTTACAAAGCGCGGCATTGAGGCGGTCGGTGTGGATATTCAGGACATGGATATCACGGATGCTGCCAGTGTGGAAAAAGTGATCGGTGAGGTAGCACCGGATGCTGTGATCCACTGTGCAGCCTATACTGCAGTGGATGCAGCGGAAGACAACGTGGAGCTCTGCCGCAGGGTCAACGCGGACGGCACACAGAATATTGCCAATGTCTGCAAAAAGTTAGACTGCAAGATGATCTATATCAGCACGGACTATGTATTTGACGGCGAAGGTACCAGAGCCTGGGAGCCCGACGATGAGCGCCATCCTCTGAACGTATACGGACAGACCAAATACGAGGGCGAGCTGGCAGTGCAGAATACACTGGAGAAGTATTTTATCGTAAGAATCTCCTGGGTATTCGGTGTGAACGGTAAGAATTTCATCAAGACCATGCTGAATCTGGGTAAGACCCATGATCATCTCACGGTGGTGAATGACCAGTTTGGTTCGCCTACTTATACTTATGATCTGGCAAGGCTTCTGGTGGACATGGTGCTGACCGACAAATACGGCATTTATCATGCGACCAACGAAGGTATCTGTAACTGGTATGAATTTGCCTGCGAGATATTCCGCCAGGCTGGCATGAACGTGGATGTGGCTCCCGTACCGGCGTCCGAGTATCCCACGAAGGCGAAGAGACCGGAGAACAGCCGCATGAGCAAGGAAAAGCTCACAGAGAACGGTTTTGAGAGACTTCCTTCCTGGCAGGATGCGCTGGAACGCTATCTGCCACAGATACAGTAGCGGTTCCTTATATAAGCAGCCCCTGTATAGGGGGAAATTTACGGGAAATACTTCATGGAGCGGTATCGGAAACGGTACTGCTCCTCTTTTGGTTATAATAATATGAAAAAGTCGTGAAAAACCCTGTAAATTTCACCAAAAACCAGTTGACAACGGAAGTTGGAACAAGTATACTATTAAAGCGTGCCAGAAAAGGTGCGTCTATTATACTATTAAGAAAGAGGTGAAACAGAATGCCAACATTTAACCAGTTAGTAAGAAAAGGACGTCAGACCTCTGTTAAGAAGTCTACTGCACCTGCTCTCCAGAAGGGTTACAACTCTCTTCACAAGAAAGCAACAGACGTTTCTGCTCCCCAGAAGCGTGGTGTATGTACTGCTGTTAAGACAGCAACTCCTAAAAAGCCTAACTCTGCTCTTAGAAAGATCGCCAGAGTACGTCTTTCCAACGGAATCGAAGTTACCAGCTACATTCCCGGTGAAGGTCACAATCTGCAGGAGCACAGCGTTGTTTTGATCCGTGGTGGTCGTGTTAAGGACCTGCCCGGTACCAGATACCACATCATCCGTGGTACCCTTGATACCGCCGGTGTCGCTAACAGAAAACAGGCTCGTTCCAAGTACGGCGCTAAGAGACCTAAGGATGCTAAGAAATAAGTAGTATCCGGGGCGTTTTGAACGTCGGACCGAGAGTTCGATGAAAATCCGCAAGGATTTTTGGAGACGATGCGGACATCGTCTTTGTACCACAAAAACGAAACTAAGAAAAGTGTTGGAATTCTGTGATACAGATATAACAGCGCGAACACTTGGGGAAACACATGTGAGTACCTATGATCTAACGTAAACAATTTGTTAAGGAGGGAAGAACCGTGCCACGTAAAGGACATATTCA
>OLGN01001995.1_pt1 | contig 10038 bp, 9 predicted proteins | sample 1605941 | NCBI WGS metagenome assembly OLGN01 (sample SAMN03283269) | human gut metagenome | biome: human-associated habitat; material: feces | host: Homo sapiens | place: USA | collected 2013
CGGTGTCTCGGGTTCGGGCAGCGCATCCGCCGGCACCGCCGGCACCTTTCCGACGGCCAGCGCCGCAATGCGGTGCCGGTCGAGCTGGCGCTGCGCCGCGCGGGCAAAATCGAGCGCCGCCGCGAGATTTTCCTCGGCCGTGCGCCCCGGCCGCGCCAGCAGCGCGAGCACCCGGTCGCGCACCGCCGTGACGGCGGCGGTCAGCCGCCGCTCCCGCGCGCCGGGCACATAGCCGTCGTCCGGCAGCGGGGCGGAGACAAAGCGCAGCGGTTCGGTGCGCGCGAGCAGCCGCCGCGCGGCCTCCGGGCACGCGGGTGATAGCCCCTGCTCCGACCGGTCGCACAGCAGCACCTCCCAGCGCGGAAAGTCCCGGCACGTGCGGCACAGGCTCTGCTCGCCGAGCGTGCGCTGCAGCTCACACAGGCCGTCCGCGCACAAAAACGGGCAGCGCCCGTCCGTCTGCGCAAAGTACGTATCGCCCTCGCTGTCCACGCGCAGCACGCGCCGCAGCTTTGCCGCCAGCGGATGCTGCAGGCGCAGGTAGGCGTCCTGCGCGTCCGGATCGACGACGATCTCCCACGCGGCACAGCACGTCTGCGGGCACGCCCCGGCAAGGCACCGGAACGCGGCGTAGTCATCGGGTCGGGTCTGGTACATGGCGGCCTCCTTGCGCGTATTTTTTCTATTGTAACACATCGCGCGCCGCAGGAAAAGGGACGTTTCCGCGCTCCGTGCGCAAAAAACAGACGGACACCGAAATGTCCGTCTGTCTGTTGCTGTTATGACCGGCCGGCAGCTTACTGCTTGACCAGATCCACGAGGTTGATGATGCCGCGCGGGCAGATATCGGCGCAATGGCCGCAGCCGACGCACTTGTCATAGTCGATCGTGGACACGAAGTTCTCGATCTTGATGGCTTCCGCCGGGCACTCGCGCTGGCACTTCATGCAGCCGATGCAGCCGACGTCGCAGATCTTGCGCGTGACGGCACCCTTGTCCTGATTGCGGCAGCCGACAAGCACAGCCTGCTTATACGGCACCTTCTCAATGATCTTCTTCGGGCAGGCCTCGGCGCAGGCCATGCAGCCGACGCACTTGTCGCGGTCGACCTTGGCGACACCGTTGACGATGTGCATGGCACCGAACTTACAGGCCCTGGCGCAGTTGCCGAGACCGATGCAGGCGAAGCGGCACTCCTTGTTGCTCTTGCCGCCGAACAGCATGGCAGCCTGGCAATCCTGGGGCCCTTTGTAGTTGAAGCGCTTGACGGCGACGCCCTCCGCGCCGGAGCACGGCACGAACGCGACCATCTTCTCCTCCGCACCGGCGGAGACGCCCATGATCGCAGCGATCTTGTCGGCAGCTTCCTGGCCGCCGGCGACGCAGCAGTTGACCGGAGCCTTGCCCGCCGCGACCGCAGCGGCATAACCGTCGCAGCCGGGGTAGCCGCAGCCGCCGCAGTTGGCGCCGGCAAGACACTCACGCACGGCTTCCTGCTTGGGGTCGACTTCCACATGGAAGATCTTGGCGGCGAACGCCAGCAGCGCGCCGAACACGGCGCCCATGATGCCGAGGACGGCGATCCCTTCGAGAATCAAAGTAAAACTAAAATCCATATTTCAGCCCTCCTTAGCCGATCTTCATGCCGGAGAAGCCCATGAAAGCCAGGGCCAGCAGACCGGCGGAGACGAGGCAGATCGGGAAGCCCTCGAAGCTCTCCGGATAGTCGGCAAACTCGAGCTTCTCACGCACGCTTGCGAACAGGCAGATGGCGAGCATGAAGCCGAGGCCGCCGAACACACCGTAGACCACGCTCTGCAGGAAGCCGAAGCTGTACTGCGTGTTGAGCAGCACGACGCCGAGCACGGCGCAGTTGGTGGTGATCAGGGGCAGGTAGATGCCGAGCGCGGAGTACAGGGACGGGATGGACTTTTTGAGGAACATCTCGATGAACTGCACGAGGCTCGCCACCACGAGAATGAAGGCGACGGTCTGCATGTAGTCAAGGCCGAGCTTGACGAGAATGATGTTCACGCCGTAGCAGAACGCCGAGGCAAGGCCCATGACGAACGTAACGGCAAGGCCCATACCGATGGCGGTGTCGCTCTTTTTCGACACACCGAGGAACGGGCAGATACCCAAGAACTGCGAGAAGATGAAGTTATTCGTCAGGATCGCGCCGAGGGAAATAGCAAGTAACTTAGTCACACTCATTTTTATTTACCCTCCGTTTCTTTCTTTTCCGCGTTCTTCTTCTCGCTTCTGGCAAGCGCCCACTGCATGATGGCAATCAGCGTGCCGAGGCAGAGGAAGCCGCCGACGGGCAGCGTGAGCATACCGGCGGGAACATAGGAAGAAGGCATGATCTGGATGCCGAGCAGCGTGCCCGCGCCCAAGAGCTCGCGGAACGCGCTCAGGATCAGCAGCACCACCGTGTAGCCGATGCCCTGGCAGATGCCGTCCACCGCGGAGGCGGCAACGGAGTTCTTGCTGGCAAAGGCCTCGGCGCGGCCGAGGATGATGCAGTTGACGACGATCAGCGGGATGAACACGCCAAGGCTCTCGGCGATGTCAGGGACAAACGCCTGCAGGCACAGATCAACGATCGTAACGAAGCCCGCGATGACGACGATGTAGCACGCGATACGCACTTCGTTGGGGATGATCTTGCGCAGAAGGGAAATAAAGATGTTGGAAAGCGTCAGGATGATGAGAACGGAGATGCCCATACCAAAGCCGTTTGCAACACTCGTGGTGATGGCCATGGTGGAGCACATACCGAGCACCTGCACCAGAACGGGGTTTTGGTAGATCAGACCGTCTTTGAGCTGTTTGTTGAAATTCATAGATCGTTCCCCCTTTCTCAGTTCATGGCCTCGGCGGCAGCCAGAGCGGCGTTGACGCCCTTGGTCACGCCCTTGGTGGAGACCGTCGCGCCGGTGACGGCGTCGATGTTCTGCTTGACGACGAGCGTGCCCGCGCCGGACTTGCCGACGAACTGATCGAGCGCGCCGGTGCCTGCGGAGGTCGCTTCATTGTCGATGACCTTGGAGCCGATGCCCGCGGTCTCGGAGGCCTTGACGATGGAAACGCCCGTGACGGTGAGGTCGGTGTCCACGCCGACGATCATCACGATGTTGCCCTGAGAGCCGCTCGCGGTGACCTTGAAGGCATAGCCGATGGTGTCGCCGCCGGACTGCACCTCATAGACCTCGCTCAGCTTGCCGCCCTGTTCGTTGGCGGCGTCGATCATGGCCTGCGGGATCTCCTCCATCGGGGGGAACTCGCAGTCGGCCGCAGAGACGACCTTGGCGAGCGCCTCTTCGGTCTTTTGCTTGTTGATGGCCGCGATCTTGTCCGCGGTCAGCATGTTGGTCAGGCCCAGCAGCAGCGCGACGACCAGCGAGATCGCCGTCAGCGTACCGGCTACCTTGAAAATGAATTTACCTTCGATCTTCATTTCTTTGCCGCCTCCTTCGCTGCTTTCTTATCTACGCCGAAGCGGGTGGGCTTGGTGTACTTGTCAATGATCCAGGTGCAGCAGTTCATCACAAGGATGGAGTAGCAAACGCCCTCCGGATAGGAGCCGAAGTAGCGGATGAACACCGTGATGAGACCGCAGCCGATGCCGAAGATCAGCTGGCCCTTCTTCGTGACGGGGGAGGTGACATAGTCAGTGGCCATGAAGAACGCGCCGAGGAACAGGCCGCCGCCGAGCACGTTGTAGAGCATCCAGCTCATCGCATCGTTGCCCTGGGGGAAGAGGAACGTGAGGACTGCCACCGTGCCGATGTAGGCAACGGGGATCTGCCAGGAGATGACCTTGCGGAAAATTAAGTACAATCCGCCGATGAGCAGCATCATCGCGGAGATCTCACCGAGAGAGCCGCCGATGTTGCCGATGAACATATCGGACAGGCTGTACTGTGCCGTCACCTCGGCAAACTCGCCGCCCTTCATCATCGCGAGCGGGGTGGCCGCGGTCACGACGTCAGCGCCGCCGAAGAGGGGTGCCTTGCCGGAGGCCGGGTCGATCCAGGAGGTCATCTGGCTCGTGTAGCACGCGACGAGCGCGGCACGGCCGGCCAGCGCGGGGTTCAGGAAGTTCTTGCCAAGGCCGCCGTAGAGCTGCTTGACAAGGAAGATCGCGAAGAAGTTGCCGACGATCAGCATCCAGTAGGGAAGCGTCACGGGGCAGACGAACGCGAGCAGGACACCGGTGACGGCGGCGGACAGGTCGCCGAGCGTCTGCGTCTTGTGCATCAGCTTACGGTAGAGCCACTCGAAAAACATCGCGGAAACCACGCTCACGAGCACGGAGATCAGCGCGCGGAAACCGAAGCGGATGACGCTCATGATGAGCGCGGGGCACAGCGCGATGATCACGTCGAGCATGATCGAGCGCGTGTCTTCATTGTTGCGGATATGGGGGTTGGAGGAAGCGATGAGCTTCAGACCCTTATAATCATTCAGCATCTCTTAAGCCTCCTTCTTTGCTTCTTCGGCAGCCTTGGCAGCCTCAGCCGCGGCCTTGGCCTTAGCGGCGGCTTCCTTGACCTTCTGCTTGCCGACCTTGAACGAATGCGTCAGGTGCAGGCGGCCCGGGCAGATGTAAGAGCACGCGCCGCACTCGATGCAGTCCATGACGTGGGCCGCCTCGAGATCCTCGATGCGGTTCTTCTGCACATATAAATAGAGGTACAGGGGCTCGAGGTGCATGGGGCACGCCTCAACGCAGCGGCCGCAGCGGATGCAGGTCGGGTCCTCGGAGACCTTGTTCTCATTCGCGGCGAACGCCAGCACCGCGCCCGTGCCCTTGGCCACGGGGAAGTCGGCGGAGGCCTGCGCCATACCCATCATCGGGCCGCCGGCGATGAGCTTGAACGTCTCGTCCTTCAAGCCGCCGCAGGCGTCGAACAGGAGCGAAACGGGCGTGCCGATCGGGCACTCGAGGTTCTTCGGCTCCACAACGCCGCTGCCGGACACGGTGACGACCTTGCGCACCACGGGCATGCCGTCCTTGATGGCATGGTAGATGGCGATGGTGGTGTTGATGTTGAACACGGCGCAGCCGATGTTCGCGGGAAGACCGCCGGGGGGCACCTGCTTGCCGGTGATTGCCTGGCAGAGCTGCTTTTCACCGCCCTGGGGGTAGCGGCAGCGCAGCGATTCGACCACGACGGGAGCCTTCTGCTCGGCGATGACCTTGTTGAGGGACTCGATGCCGTTTTTCTTGTTGTCCTCCACGCCGATGACGACCTTGCTCACGCCGAACATCTTGGCGAGGTAGCAGCAGCCGCCGATGATCTCAGCGGGGCGCTCAAGCATCGCGCGATGGTCGCCGGTGATGTAGGGCTCGCACTCCGCGCCGTTGATGATGGCGGTATCGACCTTGCCGATGCCGCTGGAGATCTTCGTGTGCGTGGGGAACGTTGCGCCTCCCATACCGACGATACCGGCCTGCTTGACCATTTCGACCATTTCCTCCACGCTCAGCGCGTCGGGGTCGGCCGGAGCATGGACTTCCTCGCTCAAGTCGTCCTTGAAGTCATTGTCGATGACAACGGACATGACCTTGCCGCCCATGGAATAGGGACGGGGCTCCACCGCAGCGACCGTACCGGATACGCTTGCGTGAATGGGAGCGCCGAGACCTTTGAATTCGCCGATCTTCTGTCCAAGCTTGACATAGTCGCCCTTGGAGACCGTCGGGGTGCAGGGTGCGCCGAAGTGCATCGACATGGGGATCACCACCTGAGCAGGGGCTTGTAACTGCTCGATGGCCTTTTCATTGGTAGCAGCCTTCATATCATTGGGATGAACGCCGCCAAAGAAAGCTTGTGCCATAGTCTTCACCTCATCTTTATACTGCCAGAGCAGCGGAAACACTGCTCCATAATCGGATAGATTATATCCCCTTTCTTTTCTCTTGTCCAGAAAATATTCTTCATGACCATCATTTTCCTACATAATTTATCAGATTTCGTCGTCATTTTCTCGCAAAAACAGCATTTTGCCAAACAATTTGCCTTTCGGCGGCCCGCGGATGGAATAACCCATTTTTCCGCTTCTTGACGTGTCCCGGACGCGATGCTATAGTTATGTATTATTATTTTTATGAATTTCGTGCATTTTCCGCACATTGCCGTCCGTTTTTCCCCGTTCCGGCAAGAAAGGAGCTTTTTTATGCCCATGCAGCTCGATACCGGCGCGATCAAGGCAGAATCGCGCTCACTGCTGCGCACCGGTAAGGTCAATCCCTTCCGGATGACGCTTTTCTATCTTCTTATCACCCTTGTGCTCGATATGATCAACTCGGGCGTGAGCTATATGATCGACTCTGCCGGCGGCTTCACAGTGCTCTCGTTCAGCTTTGTGAGCATCCTCGTCGGCCTCGTCGCACTCGTTCTGAACGCGGGGTATTACTGCTACTGCTTCGGCATCCTGCGCCGTGAGGAAATGCCGTATGAGAGCCTTTTTGACGCGTTCCCCTTCGCTGGGAAGGTCATCCTGCTTTCCATCGTCGAGGGCGTTTTCATCTTCCTGTGGTCGATGCTTTTCGTCATCCCCGGCATCATCGCGGCCTACCGCTACTCGTTCGCCATGCTGAACCTGTGTGAAAATCCCGAGCTCGGCGTGATGGAGGCGTTGAATCTGAGCAAGCGGCAGACCTTCGGCTACAAGTGGCAGCTATTTGTGCTCCAGCTCAGCTTCATCGGCTGGTCGCTGCTGGTGCTGGGCATTTTCCTCATCTACGAGCTGCTCGTCGCCGCCCTCCTGCCCGACAGCTTCCTCGGCATCATGTTTGGCTCGCTGCTGCTGAGCGTGCTCGCCGCCGGTGTGGGCGTTTACCTGACACCGTATCTGAATCTTTCCATCTGCCGCTTCTACCTGCTTGCCACCGCGCCGCAGGTAAACGAGCCGCCGCACTTCGACTCCTGGAACGACAACTTCTGAACGCAGCAAAAAAGAGGGATATCTCGCATGAGATATCCCTCTGTCATTTTTTGTTTTACTTCAGCACGTAGACATTCTTGATGCCGAGCAGCGCGCAGAGCTCGGTCTTTTCAGCGATGTTCGCCTCGCTCTCGTACCAGACGACGATCGTGGAGCCGTCCTTTTCCTTACAGAGAAGGTACGAGCTGTCGAAGCGGTTCGAGTGCGATTTCTGCACGGTGCTGTCGTTCAAATACGCGCTCAGCTCGTCCTGCGTCAGCTCGCGCAGCGCGCCCACCTTGCCGCCTTTCACGCTCTGCGCCGCGGGGACGGCGTTGATGACCACGCTGCCGCCCTTGCCGGCCTTGACCGCCGCGTCGTAGACCTGCTCCACCGCCGCACGCGGGGACAGCGGCACCGCACCGCTCGTGCCCGTCAGGCTCTCCGCCGGCACCGCGCCGGAGGGCGCCGCGCTCACGCTCGTCACGCTGACTTTGGCCTTGAGGCCGTGATAGGCGCGCAGCAGCACCGCCGCGGCCTGCTCGCGCGTCGTGTCGTTTTTCGGCGCGAACGTCGTTAAGTTCATACCCACCACAAGGCCCATGCGCCAGGCGAGCGTGATATAGCCGGGATTCGTCGAAACATCGGTGAACGGGCACTCATCCTGCACCGTGCCGGAAAGCGTGCTGTACCCCAGTGCGCGGACGGTCATCGCGGCCATCTCCTCACGCGTGATGGGGTCGTTCGGTCGGCAGGTCGTGCTGTGGCCGGAGAACACGTCGTGCGCACTCGCGGTCTCAATGGCGCTATAGTACCACTTTTTCGCATTCTGATTGTCGGTATAGCTGCCCTTTTCGGGCGTTACGGTCTTCCAGCCCATCAGGCGGCAGAGCGCCGCGGCATAGGCCGCGCGCGTCATCTTCTGTCCGAGGCCGAACTTGCCGTTTCCGATGCCCTGCAATAAGTTATACTGCCTGCACTGCGCGATGCTTTGGCTCGCCCAGTTCTTGTCCGGCACGTCGGAATAGCCGGATTTGTTGGCGGCAAACGCGAGTGTCGTGGTCATCACGAGCGCAAGAAGAAGCGCCGTCAGGCGCGTTGCGATCTGTTTCATTGGTATTTTCCCCCTTTTGGGTGGTCTTTCTGCCGTATTGTAGCACAAAGTCGCGTGGATAGTCAAATTTCCTCTTTACCTTTGCAGTGGTCTTTGTTAAAATAATAGATTGTATTAGTATGATGAGGCAGTATTGCCTGAGATAGTATGTCCAAAAGTTCTCAAAAGAAAGAAGGTGAGCCGAAACATGAAGTACGAGCACTGGCAGATCCCCGCCGCGCCGGAGGATGCCATCAAGACGCTGATGGACGCGGGATACCCCTATCTTGTCTCGTCGGTGCTGGCCGCGCGCGGCGTCACCACGAGCGAACAGGCCGCCGAAGCGCTCGAGCGCGAGAAGACGCTCGCCCACTCCCCGTTTTTGATGAAGGACATGGACAAGGCCGTCGCGCGCATCTCGAAGGCGCTTGAAAACGGCGAAAAGCTGGCGGTCTTCGGCGACTACGACGTGGACGGTATCACCTCGACCTGCCTTCTGACCGATTATCTCCGCTCGCGCGGGGCGGATGTGACGATGCATATCCCCCGCCGCATCGAGGAGGGCTACGGCCTCGGCTGTGACGCCATCCGCGCACTTTCCGAGTCCGGCGTGACGCTGATCGTCACGGTCGACTGCGGCATCACGGGCGTGGACGAGACGGCCTACGCCGCGACGCTCGGCGTCGATCTTGTCATCACCGACCACCACGAGTGCAAGGAGCAGCTCCCCGCCGCCGTGGCCGTCGTCGACCCCCACCGGCCCGACTGTCCGTACCCTTTTAAGCATTTAGCGGGCGTGGGCGTCGCGCTCAAGCTCGTTTTGGCCCTTGGCGAGGGGCGCGAGGATGCGCTGTTTGCGCGCTACTGCACGCTTGCCGCCATCGGCACGATCGCCGACGTCATGCGCATGGAGGGCGAGAACCGCACCATCGTGCAGTGCGGGCTTGAGAGCATCGACCGCAGCGACTTTACGGGGCTGCACGCGCTGCTGCGCGAGGCGGGACTCACGTCGCGCCCCATCTCGTCGATCCAGATCGGCTTTGTGCTTGCCCCGCGCATCAACGCCGCGGGCCGCATGGGCCGCGCCGAGCTGGCCGCGGAATTGTTGCTCACCGACGATCCCGTCCGCGCGGAAAAGCTCGCGCGCGAGCTGTGCGAGCTCAACCGCGAGCGCCAGAGCGTGGAGCAGGACATTTTCCGCCGCGCCATCGAGCAGATGGAGGACCTCCCCGAGAGCGAGCGCAGTGCGCTCGTGTTGTCCAGCGCGGACTGGCATCAAGGCGTCGTGGGCATTGTGGCGTCGAGACTTTCCGAAAAATTCTCCTGCCCGAGCTTTATGATCCACCTCTCCGGCGGGTCGGGTAAGGGCTCGTGCCGCAGCTACGGCGGCTTTAACCTCTTCAATGCGCTCGAAGCGTGCTCCGACCTTCTTGTGAGCTTCGGCGGACACGAGCTCGCCGCAGGCTTTACGATCGAAGAGCGCAACATTCCCGCGTTCCGCACGCGGATGAACCAGTATGTGCGCGCCCACACGGGCGAGCATCCGCCGGTGTCGATGCTCGACGTCGACGTCGACTTGCAGCACCCCTCGCTCATCACGCTTGAGGAGGTCGAGGCACTTTCGCTCCTCGAGCCCTACGGCGCGGGCAACAACCGCCCCGTCTTCTGCCTGCGCGGCGCAACGCTCGAGAGCGTGCAGGGCGTGGGCCAGAACCGGCACTTAAAGCTGAAACTACAGAAAAGCCGCGTGAATTTCGACGGCATTTTCTTCTCCGTCACCGCCGACGAGTGCGGCGTGTGCGCGGGCATGCGTGTAGACGCGGCGTTCTATCTGCAGGTGAACGAGTTCCGCTCCCAGCGCTCCATCCAGCTCCAGCTCATCGACCTGCGCCCCTCGCTCGACCCCAGTGGGCGCGAGAATGAGGCGCTTCCCCTCTGCCGCGAGCTGATTAGCGGCGGCACGCTCTCCCCGCGCGACGCGGCGCGGGCGCTCCCCTCGCGCGACCAGT
>OLGN01002013.1_pt1 | contig 9967 bp, 7 predicted proteins | sample 1605941 | NCBI WGS metagenome assembly OLGN01 (sample SAMN03283269) | human gut metagenome | biome: human-associated habitat; material: feces | host: Homo sapiens | place: USA | collected 2013
CCGCCGTGGACGCGAAACTGCCCGAGCTCGTCACGGCGCTGACCGGCGGGCTGCTCGGCAGCGACGCCGCCGAGCGCAATGCCGCGCAGATCCGTCAGTGGGTCGCCCCCGCACATGAGGGCTGAACCATGCATGAAATGAATCGAAAGGGGGCGCCGACGCCATGGAATTTCTGAGAGCCATCGGCCCCGTCTTCAACTTCCTGCTGCTGGCAGGCGCGCTGTTTTTCCTGACGCGCAAGCGCATCCGCAAGCTCTTCCAGGACCGGAAGGAGCGCATTGCCGACGCGCTCGGCCGCGCGGCCGACGCGCAGGATCAGGCCCGCCACACCGCCGAGGACATTGCCGAGGCGCAGCAGACGGCCGACGCGCAGGCGCAGTGCCAGCTCGCGGACGCGCAGCGTCAGGCGGCGGCCAACACCGCAGCCGCCGACGCCGAGACCGCCCGTCAGGCCGAGGCCGTGCGCCGCAGCGCGCAGCAGACCGAGGCGCAGCTGCGCAGCGACATGGAAGACCGCGTGAGCGACGCGGCCATCGGCCGCATCACGGCGGCCGCCGCCGGTGTGCTGGCGCAGGACGCGTTCGCACCCGCGCGCGCAAACCTCATTGACAACTTCCTCGCCCACATCGGCGAGCACCTGACCACGCAGCCGAGCGACGCGCTCGCCCTCGCCGAGACCGGCACGCTGACCGTGACGGTCGAATCGGCCGAGCCCCTGAGCGCCGCCGCGCTCGACGCGCTGACCGATACACTCACGCGCGCCTACGGCCACGTCACCGTCATGACGACCGTGCGCCCGGAGCTGATCGGCGGCATCTGCCTGCGCATCGGCGACACGCACTATGACGGCACGCTGCGCCACGCGCTCGACCTGCTCGAGCAGGACGCGGCCAACAGCGTCCTGCACACGACGGACGAAACGCCCGACCTCGCTGACTGCATCCGCGCCAAGCTCGCGGACACGCACGTCGGCATCGACGTGTTCCAGTCCGGCGTCGTCACGAGCCTGTCGGACGGCATCTGCCGCATCCGGGGCCTCGCCGACGTCATGGCCGGCGAGCTGCTGGCCTTTGACGGCACGCTGCGCGGCATGGTCATGGACCTCGGCCGCGAGGACATCGGCGTCGTGCTGCTCGGGCCCTACGGCCACCTGCAGGAGGGCGACCGCGTGCGCCGCACGGGGCAGATCATGTCCGTGCCCGTGGGCGAGGAAATGACCGGCCGCGTCGTGGATGCGCTCGGCCGCCCGATCGACGGGCTCGGCCCCATCCGCACGGCGGAGCGCCGCGCCATCGAGAGCCCCGCGCCCGGCGTCATCGCGCGCAAGGGCGTGAGCGTCCCGCTGCAGACCGGCATCAAGGCCATCGACGCGCTCGTGCCCATCGGCCGCGGCCAGCGCGAGCTCATCATCGGCGACCGCCAGACCGGCAAGACCGCCATCGCCATCGACGCCATCCTCAACCAGAAGGACACCGGCGTGCTCTGCATCTACGTCGCCATCGGCCAGAAGGAATCGACCGTCGCGGGCGTCGTGCAGAAGCTGCGCGACCGCGGCGCCATGGCCTACACCACCGTCGTGTGCGCGCACGCGTCCGAGACCGCGCCCATGCTCTACATTGCGCCCTACGCGGGCGCCGCCATCGGCGAGTACTTCATGTACCGCGGGCGCGACGTGCTCATCGTCTACGACGACCTGTCGAAGCAGGCCGTGGCCTACCGTGAGATTTCCCTGCTGCTGCAGCGTCCGCCCGGACGCGAGGCCTACCCCGGCGACGTGTTTTATCTGCACTCGCGCCTGCTCGAGCGCGCCGCGCGCCTGAGCGAGGAAGCCGGCGGCGGCAGCATGACCGCCCTGCCCATCATCGAGACGCAGGCGGGCGATATCTCGGCCTATATCCCGACGAATGTCATCTCCATCACCGACGGGCAGATCTTCCTCGAGACGGACCTGTTCCACGCCGGTGTGCGCCCGGCCATCAACGTGGGCCTGTCCGTGTCGCGTGTCGGCGGCGCGGCGCAGCTCGGCGCCATGAAGCAGGTCGCCGGCCGGCTGCGCATGGACCTGGCGCAGTACCGGGAGCTGGCGTCGTTCGCGCAGTTCGGCTCCGACCTCGACAAGGCCACGCGCGACACGCTCGCGCGCGGCAGCCGCATGACCGAGCTCCTGAAGCAGCCGCAGTACGCGCCCATGGACGCGGCCGATCAGGTCGCGGTGCTCTTCGCCGCCGGCGAGGGGTACACGGACACGATCGCCGTCGAGGACGTGCCGCGCTACGCCGACGCCCTGCTCGCGCGCATCCACCGGACGTATCCAGAGCTGCACGACCTCGTGCACAGCGGCAAAAAGCTCCCGCCCGAGGCGCTCGAGCGCCTGCGCGAGCTTTCCGCTGAGACCCTGAAGAATCTATGAACCATCATCCCCGCCGCCGGCAGAAAGGAGTTGACGCCCCTTGACGAACCTGCATAAGATCCGCGCGCGCATCCGCAGCGTGAACAGCACGCAGCAGATCACCCGCACGATGAAGATGATCGCCGTGTCAAAGCTGCGCAAGACGCAGACGAGCCTTGCGGGCGTGCGCCTGTTCGCGGACAAGAGTCAGGCCGTGCTCAACGCCCTGCTCGCCGGCGACGCGAGCTTTGAGCACCCGTATCTCACGCCCCGGCGGCACGTCGGCCACGTGTGCTACGTGGTCTTCTGGGGCAACCGCGGGCTGTGCGGGGCATATAACCAGCTGCTGCTGCGCCACCTCGAGGGGCTCGTGCGCGCCGAGGCGCGCCCCTGCTCCGTGATCGTGTGCGGCCGCTGGGGGCGCGACGTGCTCGCGGGCACCGACCTGCCCGTGCGGCAGATCTTCTCCGACCTGAGCGACACGCCCACCATGGCCGAGGCGCTCGAGATCGCCGAGGTGCTCAAAAACCTCTACCGCACCGGCGAGGCGGACGAAATCCACCTCGTCTACCAGCGCTTTGACTCCGTGCTGCACCAGACGCCGGTGCACCGGCAGCTGCTGCCCGCCGCGCCGGAGGCCGACGCACCCGCCGCGAACAACAACTATCTGTTCGTGCCGGACGCGCAGACCGTGCTCGACAACGTGCTCGAGCTGTACCTGAACAACACGGTCTACGCCGTGATGCTCGAGGCCCGCGTGGGCGAGCACGCCGCGCGCATGACCGCGATGACCGCCGCCACGGACTCGACGGCGGAGCTCATCGAGGACCTGAATCTGGAGTTCAACCGCGCGCGCCAGGCCGCGATCACGACGGAGATCTCCGAGATCGTCGGCGGCAGCGCCGCGCTGAAAAAATCGGACAAATCGGACTAACACCGCGGCGGCAGCGCCGCGTCCCACGAAGGGAGAACGTATGGAAAACGGTATCGTCAAAAGGGTCATCGGCCCGGTGGTGGACGTGCAGTTCCCGGCCGGAAAACTGCCGGAAATCAACAACGCCATCGAGGTGCACGCCGGTGAGCGCCGCATCGTCATGGAGGCGGTGCAGCAGCTCGGCGACAACGCGGTGCGCTGCATCTCGCTCTTTTCCACCGACGGGCTGCAGCGTGGCTGCGTCGCCGTGGACACCGGCTCGAGCGTGAAAATGCCCGTCGGCGAGGCGACGCTCGGCCGCATGTTCAACGTCATCGGCGAGCCGATCGACGGCAAAGGCCCCGTCCACGCAACAGAATATCTGCCCATCCACCGCGAGGCCCCGGCCTTCACGGACATCGCCCCCGCGACCGAGCTGCTCGAGACCGGCATCAAGGTCGTCGACCTGCTCGCGCCCTATGCCAAGGGCGGCAAGATCGGCCTGTTTGGCGGCGCGGGCGTCGGCAAGACCGTGCTCATCATGGAGCTGATCCGCAACATCGCCTACGAGCACGGCGGCTACTCGGTCTTTGCCGGCGTGGGCGAGCGCTCGCGCGAGGGCAACGACCTCTGGAACGAGATGAACGAATCCGGCGTCATCAGCAAGACGGCGCTTGTCTTCGGCCAGATGAACGAGCCGCCCGGCGCGCGTCTGCGCGTGCCGCTCTCGGGCCTGACGATCGCGGAAAACTTCCGCGACGAGTCCGGGCAGGACGTGCTGCTGTTCATCGATAACATCTTCCGCTTCACGCAGGCGGGCAGCGAGGTGTCGGCCCTGCTCGGGCGCATGCCCTCCGCCGTCGGCTATCAGCCCACGCTCGCCACCGAGATGGGCAAGCTGCAGGAGCGCATCACCTCCACGCGCAACGGCTCGGTCACGAGCGTGCAGGCGATCTACGTCCCCGCCGACGACCTGACCGACCCCGCCCCGGCCACGACCTTTGCCCACCTCGACGCCACGACCGTGCTCGACCGCAGCATCTCGGAGCTCGGCATCTACCCGGCCGTCGACCCGCTCGGCTCCACGTCGCGCATCCTCGAGCCGGACATTCTCGGCCGCCGGCACTATGACACCGCGCGCGCCGTGCAGCGCGTGCTGCAGAAGTATAAGGACCTGCAGGACATCATCGCCGTGCTCGGCATGGACGAGCTGAGCGTGGAGGACAAGGCCGCCGTCAACCGCGCGCGGCGCATCCAGCGCTTTCTGTCGCAGCCGTTCCACGTGGCGGAAAACTTCACGGGCATGGCCGGCAAGTACGTCCCGCTCGACGAGACCATCCGCGGCTTCGAGGCCATCCTCGGCGGCGAGTGCGACGACATTCCCGAGCAGGCATTCCTGTTCTGCGGCTCGATCGACGACGTGCTGCGCAAGCGCGACGCGCTGCAGTGAGGTGCGCCATGGCGGACACACTGCATCTGGAGATCGTCACGGCCGGCGGCGCGGCCGTGGACACGCAGGCTCAGCAGGTCACGCTCCCCCTCGCTGACGGGGAAGCCGGCGTCCTGCCGGGCCACGCGCCGCTGCTCGGCGCGCTCGTGAGCGGCGTCGTGCGCTATACCTCCGGCGGCGCGGAGCACTACTGCGCCGTGAGCCCCGGCACCGTGAACGTCGCGGCCAACACCGTGACCGTGCTCGCCCGCACGGCCGAGCCCGCGCCGGACATTGACCTGCCCCGCGCCGAGGCGGCGCTGCGCCGGGCCGAGTCGGATCTCGAGGCCCGCGGCATGGAGATGAACGTCTCCGTGGCCGAGGCGGCCCAGGAGCGCGCCCGCGCGCGCATCCACGCAGTCCGGCTCTGGCGCAAAAACGGATAAAAAGGCGGGAAATCCCCCGCACTGTCCCATTCAACGGACAGCGGCGGGGTTGCATTTTCGCCCGCAATATGAGAAAATGTCTGCGTATTCGCTTACGCAGACATTTTTGCACATTTTCAAGCCTTTCCCTTGAGGGGAAGGCATCGCGCACTCCGGCCGCTCCCGCAAGGAGAAGACGAGGGGTGCGAGCCCTGCACGCGCCGCAATATCGAACGGTGCCCCCGCCCTTTTATCATCAAACAGGAGATGTGACCCATGGCCCAACCCACTCGCGGCCGCAATTCGCAGGCCAAAAATCATCTGATCACCATCGTGCTCGCGCTCATCATCGCGTGCCTCGCCACCTGGTTCGGCTACGGCCGCGACCATGCCGCCGCCGACCCCAGCGCCACGGCCGTGCCCGGCGTCACCGCGACGGCTATGCCCGGCGACGGGCTGACCGTGACGTATCTCGACGTCGGCCAGGGCGACTGTACGCTGCTGCAGTGCGACGGGCAGGTCATGCTCATCGACGCGGCCGAGGGCAACCAGGCCAACAAGATCACGGCCTACCTCAAGCAGCACGGCGTGACGGTCATCGACTACCTCGTCTGCACGCACGCGCACGCCGACCACTGCGGCGGCATGCGGGCCGTCATCGCGGCCTTCCCGGTGCGCACGCTCTACAGCTCCGTCACCTCGAGCAGCAACGGCGCGTTTCAGCGCGTCATGCGCGCGGCCGAGACGGCGAACCTCGCCATCACCGTGCCGGACGTGGGCGACACGTTCGCCCTCGGCAGCGCGACCGTGACCGTCCTCGGCCCGCAGCAGCACTACAGCGACGTCAACAACCAGAGCCTCATCCTGCGCGTGGACTACGGCAGCAACGCCTTCCTCTTCACCGGCGACGCCGAGTACGAGAGCGAGACGGACGTGCTCGACGCGGGCGAAAACGTCCGCTGCGACGTCATCAAGGCCGGCCACCACGGCAGCCGCACCTCCACGGGCTACCGCCTGCTGTACGAGGCGCAGCCGAAGTACGCCGTCATCAGCTGCGGCGCGGACAACGAGTACGGCCACCCGCACGACGACACGCTCAGCCGCCTGCGCGACGCGGACGTGACCGTCTACCGCACGGACCTCAACGGCACGATCGTCTGCCACTCCGACGGCGTCAACCTCACCTTCACCACCGAGAAAGAAGGCTGATCCCCTTGCGCCGCACCCTCTCGCCGGCAGGCGCGTTCTGGCTCGCCGCGTTCACGTATTTCATCTGGGGCTTCACGTTCCTCGCCTCGCGTATCGCGCAGGACTACGGCACGCCGTTCGTGCTGCTGTTCTGGCGCTTCGCGCTGGCGTTTGCGCTGCTGAATCTGCTGCGCCTGACGGGGCGCTTCCCCGTGCGCTTTCGCGCTCGGAGGCTCTGGCCCGTGCTGCTGGCGGGTCTGTTCGAGCCCGTGCTCTACTTTCCCTGCGAGCAGTATGGCCTGAGGCTCACGAGCACGTCGTTTTCCGGCGTCATGGTCGCGCTCATCCCGCTGTGCTCGCTCATCTACGGGGCGGTCTTCCTGCACGAAAAGGCCACGCGGCGGCAGGTCGTGTTCTCGGTCCTCTCCGTCGCGGGGGTGATCGTGCTGGCCGTCTACGCCACCGGCATCGGCGCGGGGAGTTTTCCCGGCTTTCTTGTCCTGCTCGGCACGGTCTTTGCCGGTGCGGGCTACATGGTAGCCTGCCGCGCGTGCTCGGGCAGCTTCACCGCCTTTGAGCGCACGTACATCACCTGCGGCATGGGCGCCGCCGCGTTCGGGGTGCTGTCCGTGCTCGAGCACCGGCACGACCTGCGTGCCGTCGTGCTGCCGATGACGCACGCGCCGTTTGCGCTCGCCATCGTGTTTTTGAGCGTGGTGGCCTCGGTGCTGTCGTACCTCGCGCTCAACCGGGCGCTGGAGGTGCTGCCCGTCGCGCGCACCGCGGCGCTCATCAACTTCTCGACCGTTGTGTCCGTGCTCGCTGGGGTGCTCCTCCTGCGCGAGCCGTTCGGCTGGGTCAGCGCCGCTGCCTCGGCCGCCATCCTCGTCGGCATCTGGGGCGTGCAGCGCTTCGCTGCGCCGGCAGTGCCGGATACCGCCGAGAGCGCCGAACCGCTGTCCCCGTCGTGAACGGCCCCGGGCCTTTGCCCCACTTCCAGTCTAGTATGCTTTTGCATAACTTGTCAAGAAATTTTTCTCTCAGCAAGAAAGCCAGCCAGCGCGCCCTGCGCTGCACCCGCGCCCTGCACCACACAGCCGCCATCACGCACCCGGCCGCAAACGCGCACCAGGCCACACCGTGTCCGCCGATCACCGGCGCTCGCTCCACGCACCCGGCTGCAAGCCTGCACCAGACCGCACCGGCCCCGCCCGCCGCGGATCCGGTTTTCCACAATCTTTCCACAGAGTTTTCCACAATTTCGCCGGTTTTCCACAGCGGCTTTCTTTCCCCTTGGCTTTCTTTGAGAGAGACAGGGTAAGATATGCTTATGCAGTGCGTTCCTACTGCGCAGTAGAGTATGGTACTGTACTGTACGGTTGGGTACGGTGCCCCGTGACGCAGCTGCTACATCACGCGTGACAGGAGATTCCCGCCGTTCCGGGCATATCCAGCCACAAACCCGATAAATATTCATTTCAAAGGATGACCCCTATGCAATCTACCGAACAGAAAATCGAACGCGCCGCGCTGGCCGGCCTCGCCGCGGCGAGCATGGACGAACGCGAGCGCTCGACGGACATTTCCCTTGCCGAGCTCGCCGCGCTCGTGGAGACGGCCGGCGGCCAGCCCGTCGTGACGCTGCTGCAGAACAAGCCCACGCCCGACCCGCGCACCTTCCTCGGCGAGGGCAAGGTGGCGGAGCTCAAAGAGCGCATTCTCGCCAACGACTGCGACCTTGCGGTGTTTGACAACGAGCTCTCCCCGTCGCAGATGCGCGTGCTGGAGGAGGAGCTCGGCGTGCGCGTGCTCGACCGCTCGGGCCTGATCCTCGACATCTTTGCCCAGCGCGCCCAGACGCGCGAGGGCCAGCTGCAGGTGGAGCTGGCGCAGTACCAGTACCTGCTGCCGCGCCTGACGGGCATGTGGACGCACCTCGTGCGGCAGACGGCCTCGGGCGGCTCGTCGCCGATCGGCACGCGCGGCCCGGGCGAAACGCAGCTCGAGACCGACCGCCGCCACATCCACAGAAAGATCGACAAGCTGAAGGCGGACCTTGAAGAGGTGCGCCGCGTGCGCGCCACGCAGCGCGACCGCCGCAGCAAGAATGAAATTCCCGTCGTCGCCATCGTCGGCTACACGAACGCGGGCAAGTCGACGCTTTTGAACGCGCTGACCGGCGCGGGCATTCCCGCGAATAACCGCCTGTTTGACACGCTGGACACGACGACGCGCCTTCTCACGGTGTCCGACACGCTGGATGTCGTGATCTCCGACACGGTCGGCTTTATCCGCAAGCTGCCGCATCAGCTGGTCGAGGCCTTCAAGGCAACGCTTGAAGAGCTCGAATACGCCGACCTTCTGCTGCACGTCATCGACATTTCCGACCCGCACTGGCTCGAGCAGGCGCAGATCGTGGACGAGCTGATTGAAGAGCTCGGCGCGCAGCAAATTCCCTGCCTGCGCGTTTACAACAAGTCCGACCTCTACTTCGGCGATATCCGCCCGCACGGGGAGGACAGCGTCAACATCAGCGCCAAGACCGGCGAGGGCGTGGATGAGCTGCTTGCGCGCATCGACAAGCTCCTCGACAAGGGCACGCGCCGCGTGACGATCCACCTGCCCTATGACAAGGGCGGGCTGCTGGACCGGCTGTACCAGGAGGCCAAGGTGGAGCAGGTGGAGTACGGCGAGACCATCGATGTGGCGGCGGTCTGCACCCCCAAGGTGATCGGTCAGCTGGGCCCGCTGGTGGAGGGCTGGAGGCCACGTCGGGAGCCCTGGGAAGACTGAAAGCCCCATCTCAGAAAAGAAAGGGAAAGGACCATGGACGTGATGCTCAGACCCTGGCGCCCGGAGGACGCCCCCTCTATCGCCCGGCATGCCGATGACCCCCAGGTGGCCGCCAACCTGCGGGATGTGTTCCCCTGCCCCTACCAACTGTCAGACGCGGAGGAGTTCATCCGCCTGTGCAGGGCGGCGGAGCCGGAGCAGGCCATATTCCGGGCCATCGTGGTGGATGGACAGGCCGTGGGCAGCGTGGCCCTCACCCGGGGCACGGATGTCTGCCGCCGGTCGGCCGAGCTGGGCTACTGGCTGGGCCGGGCCTTCTGGGGCCGGGGCATCATGACCAAGGCGGTGGAGGAGATGTGCCGGACCATCCGGCGGGTGCGCCGGGAGACGGAGATTTCCCTCTGCGTTTCCTTTGGCCTTTTGAGGGAAGAGGAATACCGGGCACTGAAGGAGGCGGGGGTGGAGCGCTGCCACGCCAATCTGGAGACCTCCCGGCGATACTTCCCACAGATGTGCACAACACACACCTATGAGGACAAGGTGACCAACATCCAACGGGCCCGGGCGGCGGGGCTGGAGGTGTGCTCCGGCGGCATACTGGGCATGGGAGAGAGCTGGGAGGACCGCCTGGACCTGGCGGTCAGCCTGGCAGAGCTGGAGATCAGCTCCATCCCGCTGAACCTCCTGCGGCCCATCCCGGGCACGCCCTATGAGGGGATGGAGCCCATTTCCAACGAGGACGTGCTGCGCACCGTGGCTTTTTTCCGGTACATCAACCCCACCGCATGGATCAGGATGGCGGCGGGCCGGGGGCAGTTCCTGGACGGCGG
>OLGN01002030.1_pt1 | contig 9895 bp, 7 predicted proteins | sample 1605941 | NCBI WGS metagenome assembly OLGN01 (sample SAMN03283269) | human gut metagenome | biome: human-associated habitat; material: feces | host: Homo sapiens | place: USA | collected 2013
ACGCCGGCGTTTATGAACGTTGCGACCAGCGCAGCCATCAAGGGCGGTATCAGCGCGTTGGATCTGAAGGAGATTGGCTGTCAGGTAGCTCTGTGCAATACGTATCATCTACATGTACGGCCAGGCGAGGAAGTAATTCGCTCCCTGGGCGGTCTGCATCGCTTTATGAATTGGGATAAGCCGATTCTCACGGACTCAGGCGGATTTCAAGTGTTTTCACTTGCATCATTGCGCAAGATTAAAGAAGAAGGAGTTCATTTTCACTCTCATATAGACGGACGTAAAATCTTTATGGGTCCGGAAGAAAGTATGCAGATTCAGTCTAATCTTGCGTCTACGATCGCGATGGCGTTTGACGAATGTCCCTCAAGCGTAGCGGACAGAGAGTATATGGTCCATTCGGTGGCGAGAACGACAAGATGGCTGAAACGATGTAAAGCGGAAATGAACAGGCTGAATTCTTTGGAAGATACGATTAATCATAACCAGATGCTTTTTGGTATTAATCAAGGCGGAATCTATGAAGATATCCGCGTGGAGCACGCACGACAGATCGCGGAGCTTGATTTGGACGGTTATGCGGTAGGCGGTCTGGCAGTTGGCGAAACCCACGAGGAAATGTACCATATTCTGGATGAAGTGGTACCTTATCTCCCGGTGAACAAACCAACCTATCTTATGGGCGTGGGTACCCCGGCTAATATTCTGGAGGGCGTAGAGCGCGGTGTTGATTTCTTTGACTGTGTATATCCGACGAGAAACGGACGCCATGGACATTTATATACCAACCATGGAAAGATTAATCTGTTCAATGCAAAATATGAGCTTGACAGCAGACCGATTGAAGAAGGCTGCGGCTGTCCGGCCTGCCAGAGATACTCCAGAGCTTATATCCGTCATCTGTTAAAAGCGAAGGAGATGTTGGGCATGCGTCTTTGTGTACTCCACAATCTGTATTTTTATAATACCATGATGACGGAGATCCGTGATGCCTTGGATGCAGGCCGCTTTGCAGAATATAAACGACACAAGCTGGATTCCATGGCTACACCGTTGGAATAAGCTGTAACTGTCGGAGTTTAGAGTTATTTCATACAATTTTATGCAAAAAGACTTGCCCCTTAAGCTATTTTTGTGTATCATACTTACTTGTACAGAAAGTTTTACAGGCGTAATACGCCGGAATGGAGGAACAAATGGGTATTTTATTAACTGAGTCAGAGGCTGCTGCAGCAGGTTCCGGAACCAGCATGATCGTTATGCTTCTTGTATATGCAGTATTGATCGGTGCAATGTGGTTTTTCTTTATGAGACCGCAGAAGAAGGAACAGAAGAGAGTAGCTGCAATGCTGTCCAACTTAGAGACAGGTGACTGCGTTCTGACCACTTCCGGTTTCTATGGTATCATTATTGATATTACTGATGATACCGTTATCGTAGAGTTCGGTAATAACAAAAACTGCCGTATCCCTATGGAGAAATCTGCCATCAGCAAGGTTGAGAAGGCTGGAGAGAACTAAGAAGCAGTGAAAAAGGAGCAATGCCGGGATAAGGTATTGCTCCTTTTTACGTGTATGACACACTTGATAATTTGATCTATTTTAATGTGCATAATTGCATTTATGTTAATTTTCAATGTTGAAATTTCATATAGTATCAGTTATTATGAAATAAGTATTTTACGTAAAAATACAGGAAATATCACAGGAAACGAGGAAAATAACACTATGGAGTTACATATTACCTGTATTCCCGGCGACGGCATCGGACCGGAGATCGTCAGGGAGACGAAAAAAGTTTTAGACAAAGTTGCGCATAAATATGGTCATAAAATGATCTATAAGGATATTTTAATGGGTGGAGCTTGCATTGATGTCCATGGAGTCCCTCTGACAGAGGAAGCTATTGCGGATGCCAAAGCGGCAGATGCGGTGCTGATGGGATCCATTGGCGGTAATACCACCACTTCCCCCTGGTACAAATTACCTCCCGAGAAGCGCCCGGAAGCAGGACTTCTGGCAATGCGCAAGGCGTTGAATCTGTTTGCTAATTTAAGACCGGCAGTGCTCTATGATGAGCTGGCAGCGGCGTGTCCGCTGAAGGAGGAAATCAGCAAAGCGGGATTTGATATGCTGATCATGAGAGAATTGACCGGCGGACTTTATTTCGGTGAACGCAGGACCATCGAAGAGAACGGCGTGAGAAAAGCTATCGATACCCTGACCTATGATGAGAACGAGATACGCAGGATCGCCATCAAAGGCTTTGATATTGCCAGAAAGCGCAGGAAAAAGGTAACCAGCGTGGATAAGGCTAATGTATTGGATTCTTCCAGACTGTGGAGAAAAGTCGTGGAGGAGGTAGCAAAGGACTATCCCGATGTGACACTGGAACATATGCTGGTAGACAATTGCGCCATGCAGCTGGTGAAGGATCCTGCACAGTTTGATGTGATCCTGACAGAGAATATGTTCGGAGATATCCTCTCCGATGAGGCAAGTATGGTGACCGGTTCCATCGGAATGTTAGCCAGTGCCAGCTTGAATGATACAAAGTTCGGCCTCTACGAGCCCAGCCACGGATCCGCTCCGGATATTGCCGGCAAAGATATTGCAAACCCTATCGCCACTGTATTAAGCGCGGCTATGATGCTTCGTTACAGCTTTGATCTGGACGAAGAAGCAGATGCTATCGAGGCAGCGGTGAAGAAAGTATTGCAGGACGGCTTCCGCACCGGTGATATCATGTCTGAGGGCTGCACGCGGGTAGGATGTACCGAGATGGGCGACCTTCTGGCAGAGAGAATCTGATGCCATTTGCCCCGGAAGCACATTTATCCGGTATAGAGAAAATAAGGAAGAGAAAATAAGGAAGAGAAAGAGAGATATAATTATGAGAAGTGATTCCGTTAAGACAGGAACTGCCCAGGCACCTCACAGAAGTCTGTTCAATGCCCTGGGATTTACCGAAGAAGAGAGAAGACGCCCCATGATCGGTATCGTCAGCTCCTTCAATGAGATCGTACCCGGACACATGAATCTGGATAAGATCACAGAAGCTGTAAAAATGGGCGTAGCCATGGCAGGTGGTATGCCGGTAGTATTCCCCGCCATCGCTGTATGTGACGGTATTGCCATGGGACATGTGGGAATGAAGTATTCCCTGGTGACCAGAGATCTGATCGCCGACAGCACCGAGTGCATGGCTATGGCACACGGATTTGACGGTCTGGTATGTATTCCCAACTGTGACAAGAATGTTCCCGGACTTTTGATGGCGGCAGCCAGAGTGAATATCCCTACTATCTTTGTATCCGGCGGTCCCATGTTAGCCGGACATGTACACGGACAGAAGAGAAGCTTATCCTCTATGTTCGAGGCAGTGGGAAGTGTGGCAGCCGGTACCATGACTATGGATGAACTGGCTGAGTTCGAGGAAAAGGTATGTCCTACCTGCGGCTCCTGTTCCGGTATGTATACCGCGAACTCCATGAACTGTCTGACCGAAGCCATTGGTATGGGACTTCGCGGCAACGGTACGATTCCCGCCGTATATTCCGAGCGTATCCGTCTGGCAAAGCATGCCGGCATGAAGATCATGGAACTGGTAGAGAAAAATATCCGTCCCAGAGACATCATGACTCCGGAAGCCTTCAGAAATGCCCTGACCGTGGATATGGCACTGGGATGCTCTACCAATACCATGCTGCATCTGCCCGCTATCGCAAGAGAAGCAGGTGTGGAACTGAACCTGGAGATCGCCAACGAGATCTCTGCCAAGACTCCGAACCTGTGTCATCTGGCACCTGCCGGTCCTACTTATATGGAAGACCTGAACGAAGCAGGCGGTGTCTATGCGGTAATGAATGAACTGTCCAAAAAGGGACTTTTGAACCTCGACTGCCTGACTGCCAACGGTACGACCGTAGGAGAGAATATCAAGAATTGTGTCAACAAGAATCCGGAAGTTATCCGTCCTGTGGAGAACCCCTATTCCCAGACCGGCGGTATTGCCGTACTGAAGGGCAACCTGGCACCGGACAGCGGCGTGGTCAAGAGATCTGCTGTGGCACCGGAGATGTTGGTGCACGAAGGCCCTGCCAGAGTATTTGACTGTGAAGAAGATGCGATTGATGCTATCAAGTCCGGTAAAATCGTCGCAGGCGATGTAGTAGTGATCCGCTATGAAGGACCTAAGGGCGGTCCCGGCATGAGAGAGATGCTGAATCCCACCTCTGCCATTGCAGGCATGGGACTGGGCTCCAGCGTGGCACTGATCACTGACGGACGTTTCTCCGGAGCTTCCCGTGGCGCATCCATCGGACATGTGTCTCCGGAGGCAGCAGTGGGTGGCCCGATCGCACTGGTAGAAGAGGGCGATATCATCCGCATCAACATCCCGGAGAACAAACTGGATGTACTGGTATCCGACGAAGAACTGGCAGCCAGAAGAGCAAAATGGCAGCCCAGAGAGCCTAAGATCACGACCGGCTATCTGGCAAGATATCATGAACTGGTGACGAGCGGCAACCGCGGTGCGGTACTGGAAGCACCTTCTCAGAAGAACTAAGCAATCATTAAAATAACCGGAGGGATTTTGAAATGCAGTTAACGGGATCGGAAATTCTGGTAGAATGTCTGAAGGAGCAGGGGGTAGATACCGTATTCGGTTACCCCGGCGGAGCAATCCTTAATATTTATGACGCACTTTATAAGCACAGTGGGGAGATCAAACATATTCTGACTTCCCATGAACAGGGGGCGGCACATGCGGCGGACGGCTATGCGAGAGCTACGGGAAAAGTAGGTGTCTGCATGGCTACCAGCGGTCCCGGCGCCACGAATCTGGTCACCGGTATCGCTACGGCTTACATGGATTCTGTACCGATGGTAGCAATCACCGCCAACGTTACCTTGCCTTTACTCGGTAAGGACAGCTTCCAGGAGGTGGATATCGCCGGCGTGACCATGCCCATTACGAAGCATGGCTATATTGTGAAAAATGTGGAGATCCTGGCTGATACCATCCGCAAGGCATTCCATATCGCCAGAAGCGGAAGACCCGGCCCTGTCCTGATCGATATTACGAAGGATGTGACGGCAGCTGCCTGTGAATATACTCCCATGACGATTCAGCCGGAGGAGAGAGTGACCCGTTACACCAGGGAAGAACTGATGCTGGTAGCGGAGATGATCCACAAGGCGAAAAAACCATACATCTATCTGGGCGGCGGAGCCATCATTTCCGAGGCAAGTGCTGAGGTGGCAGAATTCGCAGAGCTGATCGATGCACCGGTATGTGATACTTTGATGGGTAAGGGAGCCTTTGATGGGAAAAGTGAGCGCTATACCGGCATGATCGGCATGCATGGTACCAAGACTTCGAACCTTGGAGTCAGCGAATGTGATCTGTTGGTGGCACTGGGAGCCAGATTCTCCGACCGTGTGACCGGTAACCCGAAGAAATTCGCGGAGAATGCAAGGATCATCCAGCTGGATGTGGATGCTGCGGAGATCAATAAGAATATTCGCGTGGACGCTTCTCTGGTAGGAGATCTGAAGAAGACTCTGACAGAATTAAATGCCTGTCTGTCCAAACAGGAACATCCGGAGTGGATGGCACATATAACGGAACTGAAGGAAAAATATCCCCTGAAATACGATGACGAAAATCTGTCCTGCCCTTATATCATGCAGGAGATTGACCGTGTAACGAACGGAGAAGCCATCATCACCACAGACGTGGGACAGCATCAGATGTGGGCGGCACAGTATTATCATTATACGAAGCCCCGTACCTTCCTGTCTTCCGGAGGATTAGGTACCATGGGTTACGGTCTGGGAGCCTGCATCGGTGCGCAGATCGGACAGCCGGATAAGGTCTGCATCAACATTGCAGGCGACGGATGTTTCCGCATGAACATGAACGAACTGGCTACTGCCAGCCGTTACAACATTCCCATCATCCAGGTGGTCATCAACAACCAGGTGCTGGGCATGGTAAGACAGTGGCAGACACTGTTCTATGGGAAACGCTATTCCCAGACAGTACTGAAGGATAAGGTGGATTTCTGCAAGGTGGCAGAAGGACTGGGCTGTACCGCCATCCGCGTGACCAAAAAGGAAGAAGTGGCACCCGCTATCGAGAAAGCCATTGCCCTGAAGGCACCGGTAATGATCGAGTGCATGATCCCGGAGGATGATAAGGTATTCCCCATGGTTCCGGCAGGAGCCCCCATCAGCGAAGTATTTGACGGAGATGATTTGAAAAGGCAGTCCTGATGAATAAGACGACGAAGAGATTACTTTTTGCGGTGCTGATATTACTGCTGTTTCTGCTGACAGTATATTTTGTACTGGCATTATACTACAGGGAAGGTTTTTCTCTGAATACCTGGATCAATGGAGTATACTGTACCGGGAAAACGGTGGAAGAAGTGAATTCGGAGCTTTTGTCACATACAGAAGCTCCGGATGTTGTCATAGTGGATAAAGCGGGAGAGAAATACACGATCACTCTCGCTGATGTGGATTATCACGCGGACTTTAGCAGCGCACTGGAAGCATACAGACAGGAACAGAATCCTTATCTGTGGGTGGACAATGTTCTGTTTCATTCCAGGCGGACCCTGGCACCTGCGGTGACTGTGGATGAGGAGGCGCTTCGCAGAGCCTACAACGTCCTGGATTTCGTACAGACGGAACAGAAGAGAATAAAAGATTACAGCCTTACCAGGGATGCGGAGGGTGCCTATGTCTTCACGGACGGACTGAGCGACCGTATCGATCTGGAGAAGGCTTTTTTGGCGTTAAAACAAATCGTGGAGAATGGGCAGGAAACACTGAATCTGCAGGAGAGCGGATGTTACTATGAGATAACACCGGATGAGAGTCAAAAAGCCCTGCGGAATCTGTGGAAAGAGATCGAGAGATTTCAGACCTGCGATATTGTCTACTGCTTCGGCGAAGAGAGACATCCGATGACAGCAGCGGACTGTGCTTTTTTTCTGACAGCGGAGAACGGACTGCCGGTGCAGGATGAGAAGGGAAGCTTTGTACTGGACGAGGAGGCTGTGACGGCGTATGTGCAGAGCCTGGCGGAAGAATATGACGGCTATGGACGAACCAGACAGTTTCACAGTACCCGTGGGGATGTGATCACCATCGATGGCGGAACCTATGGCAGCAAGATGGACCGGAAAAAGGAGACTGCCTACCTGCTGGAGCATCTGCTGGATCCCGGTGTACATACAGGCACGCCGCAGTCACATATCCCTAGTTATGAGAGAGAAGCCTTCTGCTATGGGAAAAATGATATTGGTGACACCTATATCGAAGTGGATATGACAGAACAGAAAATGTACTATTACGAAAAAGGTGTATTGAAGCTGGAGACGGAGATTGTGACAGGCAATATGCGGCGGCGCATGGGAACGCCGGAAGGCGTCAATTTTGTCTATAATAAGCAGAAAAATCGTGTCTTACGGGGACCGGGGTATGCATCTCCTGTGAAATTCTGGATGCCTGTGAAGGGCGGTATCGGTATTCATGACGCCGGATGGCGCAAAGAATTCGGCGGGGACATCTACCAGACTGCCGGTTCCCACGGCTGTATCAATACACCAAAGGACAAAATGGAAGAATTGTTTGATTGCGTGCAGATCGGCACCCCTGTCGTAATGTTTTATTAATAGCACAGACATTTTCAGACAAATTGTCCTTGATAGACGAACAAATTGAAAATAATTTAACAATGTAGTTGACTAAAGCAAATGAAAAGCTTATTCTATACCTATGCTTTTTATAAAAAATTTAGAAAATATCGAGGAGGTCTTTGAAAATGGCAAGAGTGTATAACTTTTCCGCAGGCCCTGCAGTACTCCCTGAGGAGGTATTACAGGAAGCAGCCGATGAAATGCTGGATTATAGAGGAACCGGCATGTCCGTAATGGAGATGAGCCATCGATCTAAAGCCTATGATACGATCATTAAGGAAGCGGAAGCTGATCTCAGAGAGCTGATGAATATCCCGGACAACTATAAGGTACTGTTTTTACAGGGTGGTGCGAGCCAGCAGTTTGCCATGATCCCCATGAACCTGATGAAGAACGGCGTGGCGGATTATATCGTTACCGGCGGATGGAGCAAAAAGGCCTATACCGAAGCCAAAAAGTTTGGCAAGGTAAACCTCTTGGCCTCCAGCGAGGACCGGAATTATAGCTATATCCCCGATGTGTCCGACCTGCCCGTCAGCCCGGATGCAGACTATGTGTACATCTGCGAAAATGAGACCATCCATGGCACCACCTATCGGGACCTGCCCAATACCAAAGGTAAGATCCTGGTTTCCGACCAATCCTCCATGTTCCTGTCCAAGCCCTGCAACGTCAGCGACTATGGCCTGATCTATGGCGGCGTCCAGAAGAACATCGGCCCCGCCGGCATGGTCATCGTCATCATCCGGGAGGACCTGATCCGCTCCGATCTGGACGAGCGCACCCCCATCTATCTGCGCTATGACACCCATGCCAACAACGGCTCCATGTACAATACCCCCAACTGCTGGTGCATCTACGTTTGCGGCAAGGTGTTCAAATACCTCAAGAGCATCGGCGGCCTGGAGGCTATGGCCAAGCGGAACGAGGAAAAGGCCAAAATCCTCTATGACTTCCTGGATCAATCCAAGATGTTCCGCGGCACGGTGGATAAGGAGTTCCGTTCCCTTATGAACGTGCCCTTTGTCACCGAAAGCAAGGAGCTGGACGCTGAAGTGGTCAAGGCCACCAAGGCCGCTGGCTACGACAACCTGAAGGGCCATAAGAGCGTAGGCGGCCTGCGGGCTTCCATCTACAACGCCATGCCCAAGGACGGCGTGGAGGCCTTGGTCTCCTTCCTGCGGGACTTTGAAGCCAACCATAAGTAAATAAGGAGGCACATTATGCGTATTCTGGTAACCGATGGTATGGATAAAACCGCTCTCGCCCAGCTGAAGGCCAATGGCCATGATGTGGTGGAGCAGTTCTATGAGCCCGATGCCCTGGGCGCCGCGCTGAAGGAGTTCGACGTATGTGTGGTGCGCTCCGCCACCAAGGTCCGGGCCCAGCACATTGACCAGGCTAAGGAAGGCCGCCTGAAGCTCATCATCCGGGGCGGCGTCGGCGTGGACAACATCGATGTGAAATATGCCGAGGACAACGGCATCACCGTGCGTAACACCCCCCGGGCCAGCAGCAATTCCGTTGCGGAATTGGGCATCGCCCATATGCTCTCCTGCGCCCGGTTTGTGTCCGTTGCCGGCCACACCATGCGCGAAGGCAAGTGGGAAAAGAAAGCCTATGGCAAGGGCATTGAGATCGGCGGCAAGACCCTGGGCGTGATCGGCTACGGCCGCATTGGCCAGGCCCTGGGCCGTATGGCCCAAGCCCTGGGTATGCAGGTGCTGGCCTATGATATCTTCAAGGTGGATGGCCTGGAGTGCGACACCATGCACTATGTGGAGATGGACGAGCTGCTTGCTAAGTCCGACTTCATCTCCCTCCATACCCCTTCCATCGACGGCAAGCCCTTCATCAACGCGGAAACCATCGCCAAAATGAAGGACGGCGTGGTGTTCATCAACACCAGCCGGGGCAACAACGTGGATGAGGACGCCCTGCTGGAGGCCCTTAACAGCGGCAAGATCCGGGCTGCCGGCCTAGATGTTTACGCCAAGGAGCCCCCCACCAACGAGGCCCTGATCAACCATCCCGCCGTCTCCTGCACCCCCCACATCGGCGCTGCCACTGTGGAGGCCCAAAAACGCATCGGCGCGGAGATCGTGGACATCATCGAAGGCTTCGGCAAATAATTCCTTTGGTTTTCCCTATGCGGGGGCTCTGCCCCCGCTTCAGGCTGTC
>OLGN01002032.1_pt1 | contig 9887 bp, 7 predicted proteins | sample 1605941 | NCBI WGS metagenome assembly OLGN01 (sample SAMN03283269) | human gut metagenome | biome: human-associated habitat; material: feces | host: Homo sapiens | place: USA | collected 2013
TGCCTGATAAGGATCAAAACCTTGGGAACCGGTCGTACCGTATGTACCCCTCAAAATGAAATCGGAAATAAAAGATACATCTTTCAAAAAGTTCTCTTTTTTCAAATCCCAACGTAATCCGGTTGACCAGAAAGGAGCCCAACGGTTATTTTTTCCAAACTGTGATGAACCGTCCAAGCGTATATTAAAGTCGAACGAATACTTATATTTATAAGAATAGCCTCCAGCAGCTACCCAACCAATGGAGCGCGTTGTCCTCTCATCTCCTGTCACCTTCTCATTATATTTCTTACCAAACAACAAGTTATCCATATTATCATTCGGGAAACCAGTCACATAGTTTCCATAAGTCTCCGAATTATTCTCCAATACACTCATACGTGCATTAGCAGTCAGGTAGTGATCTTCCAGTTGCTTATTCCAGCTTCCTGTTAAATCTATGCCCCAATTGACAGCTTCACTCTGACTTCTGCGATAATCACCTCTTAAGGTAGGATCGGTCACATTATCAAAAAGCGTATGTTGTGCAGGACGAAAAATATCACGATGTCCTACGCTCTTGGACAGATTAAAAGCTCCTTCAAACCGTAATTCATTAGTAGGATTATATTCCACCTTGAAAAGTTCACGTACTGTAAAGTTTTTACTTTGGTCTTTACTGTTGAATGTTGTATTATACATCGGATTCAGGTAGCTCGACTCACCACCCACTCCTTCGAAATTATCAAGCCGTTTTTGTATTTCTCCGTTCTCTCCATACGGACGCAGATAAGGATTCAAGCGGGTATATTCACTAAAACTTCCCCACGGAGACTCATTAGCCACCGAATTATCCAACGTAATACTATTCTTTAACAACACCTTTTTCAGACGATACTGAAAATCAAGTGAACCGGTCAGTACATCACGTTTGCTGTCTTTCATCACACCCGGAGAACTATTATATCCGACATACATCCGATAGCGTAAGGCTTCATCACCACCTTCCAGCGTAACCGTATGTCGTTGTTGGAAAGCTGTTTGCAAAGGCTTGTCCAGCCAATAAGTATTTACTCCTGCCAGCACTTCACGCAATTTAGATTGATAGAGCTGCCATTTTTCAACTGTTTCGCCGCCGTATGTATAAAGTCCGCTTTGCAACTCTGCATCTATCTTCTCTCTTGCATTCATCAAGTTATACCCGGTCATATCCGGAGCTTCAATACGAAGTTCCCCACCATAAGTCACCCAAATCCGTCCCGGTTTGGGAGTCTTGCTTTCGATAACAATTACTCCATTTGCCGCACGCGAACCATAAATAGCCGTAGCTGCCGCATCTTTCAACACAACGATGGAAGCAACACGGTCGGGATCCATATCAGCAAGTGTCTGTATACTGATTTCAAATCCGTCCATGATAAGCAGCGGTTGATTGGCATAGGTCTCATATTCGCCCTGAACTGCCAGCACATCATTACTGGCAGAATTTAAATCTACCGTAGCCTGTGCATTCAAATCCATATTTGCACCGCCACGCATACGCATATCAGGCAGATTATTCGGATTAGACCCCATATTGATATTATCCATGATACGAAGCCCGGGAGCGACAGCAGCTATCGCTTTAGCCACATTATTCGTACTATACTTTTTCAGTTCTTCACCCTTGATAGTAACAGCAGAACCAGTGAATCCCTCTTTCTTTCTATTAAACATACCTGTCACCACCACTTCATCGAGTGCTTTTGTATCAGACTTCATCACTACCGACATATAGGATGAAGGATTCAAGAACTGAGTCTCCAAACCTACATACGATATTCTAACCCGACTATCTTTCGAAACATTAGAAAGCTGAAAATTACCATTATTGTCCGTGATAGCCCTAATATTATTGGCATCTTCTACGATAATAGTGGCACCGATAACAGGAAGTCCGTCTTCCTCGGAAAAAACTTTTCCTTTTACTTGTGAAAAAAACTTTTTAGAATCCTCTTTTGTGATATTGATGAATTGTCCGTCAATGTGGTATTTCAACGGATTTTTCCCGATAATCACTTTCAATGCTTCATCGACTGTAGCTTTTTCTACTTTTCCGGTAGAAGTATAAGAACTGATTTCATCGTAGATAAAAAGAACTTTATATCCCGATACTTTTTCAAAACGTTTAAAAATAGAGGGTAATCCTTCATTTTTAAACTCCATTGTTATTTGCTTTTCCTTACCTGTTTGCGCTTCAACACGCCATGAATAGGCAAAAAGGAAAAACAAGAACAAGACAATGAACTTTTGTGCTTGATTCTTTTTCATAAGCCCGAATAGTTAAATAATATTTCATTCTTTTAATTATATACGAAGTTTAAAAAAGAATGGTTACCCTTAAAAGAATTTATTTTTCAGAAATATATATTTCTATTCAGATTTATGACTTTTTGCTCGTTTTTTATTCAATAATTAGTTTTCCTGTTTCAAAATGAGCATGTATCCTCTCCATTCGATTCAATAATTCAATCAAGTGAAAGATGTCTTGGTGACGATTTGCAAAGAAATGCATACGAAGATCCATAATTTTGCTATTGCGGAACTCAATATCTATATTATACCAACGCCCTATTTCTTTCATCATGTCAACCAGGGCAACATCGTCAAAATAGAAAAATCCTTCCTTCCAATATAAAAATGATTCAATGTCCACCTCGTTCACAGCAAACGTTCCGTCAGAAGAAAGCTGTGCACTTTGTCCCGGCATCATTTCAACACTATGAATTCCACAAGTATCGCTAACAGCCACTTTTCCTGTAATGAGCGTAACACGGACATCAATAGGAGAGTAGCTACGCACATTAAATTCCGTTCCTAATACGCGAACCTGTAGATTTCCACTTTTCACAATAAAAGGATGTTTTGCATCTTTAGTAACTTTAAAATAAGCTTCACCTTCCAAAGAGACGACTCTTTCTTTTCCTTTAAAAATCGTAGGGTAAGCTAATCGGCTGTCTGAATTCAAGAAGACTTCGGTTCCTTCGGATAAAACAACTTTGAATGTCTCTCCCCTGGGAATACTTAATCTATGTATCTGTACTTTCTGCTTTCCTACTTCCTTGGTTTCTGTCTGAAGAAGAGCACGACTATAATCTATTTCTTTAGAAGACAACTGTGCAGTAGAGGAAGACGAAAGAGATTCTACCACTTCTTTTAGTGGTTTTATTTCCTTCTCATCATTCACTTGTAAAGTGACTTCTTGGGCAACATGATTGGCTTGAAACACTTGAATGATTTCCGGTTGCGACGAAATCATCATTGCACGCAAAACTAAAATTATGACAACAGCTGCCGCTACACCTGTGATACTGGCCCACAACAGCATGCGTGTATTTTTTCTTCGATTGTTTTTAGAATGTTTATTATGAAAATCTGCCATTTCATTCCGGACATCAATTGCCAGCATATTTTGTTTTTCTGCATCTCTATCACAATTTCTGCCAAATCAGAACATGCTTGCAAGCATTCCTCATCTTCTTTCAAATTATGTAATTGATCAGCAGTTATATGAGAACGATTCTCCATAATTTCCAGGAGTTCTTCTTCCGACTTGCTTATATTTATATTCTTTTCATCCATAAATAGTGTATTCAATATATATATTTACGTTTTAAAGTCTATTCCGGTTACCCTCTTGACCCAATTCTTCGCGAAGAATACGCAAAGCCTTTACTATATTCTTATGAATAGCCGCAACACTTACATTCAATTCTTCGGCCACTTCTTTATATTTCTTATTATGAATATAGCATGCTTCCAATATATGATAATTATAAGGAGTCAACTTTTCCATAGCTTTACGAATACGCAAAACACGAGAATCAGAATGTTGCGAATCGCTTTCTATCATTTTATCAGTTAATTGCGAAGTAAACTCTACATATTCTTCATGGATATTTTGCTTGCGAAGATAGTCAATGCAACGTGTACGAATGATTGTATAAAGATAAGTTTTAGCCGTCGCCTCTTCTATCTTTTCATAATTACGCCACAAATACTCAAAAGCATCACTTACGATATCTCTGCATACCTCAGCGTCATTTATAAAATAATATGCAAAATATACAAACTGTGCATACCATTCATTAAACATTTTGTCAAAAGTAGCCCTGTCATCCATTTAATATCGTATTCTTCTATTATTTTTGGCAGACAAATATACATTAAAACTTAATACGCAGCTGCATTTGTACATCTCCTTTTTTATTTCCACAGATCAAATCATTGCCCGAACCGATCTCATTCCGATCTAAATAGACTGTTTCGCCAAACTTGGTTATGAACAACCAGTGCTTATTCAGTTCATATCTGAGACGGACGCTACAGCGAAATCCACGACCTTGGAAGGACGGTGTGTAGAACGTATAAAGCAATCCGCTTTCCGAAGCATATACGCGCGAATCATAATCCTCTGTAAAAAAGTAACTGCCCTGAACGTCAGCAAACAGCCTGGCCCAAGGCAGTTGGGAGGATATCATTTGTGTAACCTGATATCCTATATTAGCAGCTCTGTCCTGAGAATGAAAATGATTATAATCTAAAGTTGTACGACTGCTTAACACATCTCCTAAAGAATAGTTCAAACGATAACGAAGTTGATGGTGAAAAATAGGAAGTGTTAGTGATCCTTTACTACCTGTCCAATCCCGTTCTTTGCGTTTATAGCGGTACTTCAGATACATGGATAGATAGCTGCGTGGAGTGAAAGTGGCTTGAAGCAATCCGTCTGTTCCGCGAGAGGGTTTATTTACTCTGTATTTTTTCCACGGAAAAGAAAATAAATCGAATGAGGCGAAGAATTTCCAATAGGCAAAAGGAGAAGTCTCCATGCCGATATAATATCCCTGTTCATTTTGTGTCGTACTTCCTTCACCAAAAGAATGGGCAAACATGGCCCAATAGTTATAAGAATAAAACCGGTGTATCAACATGATTTGAGTGTTTTGAACCGGTGAATATTGCAAACGGTTCAAAGATGCCCAACCTTGTTTTCCTATGGCCGTCTCTCCTTGAAAAGAAAAACGATGCCAGCGATAAGCATAATCAATCCCCAGATTATAGAAGTTGTTTCCATGAAGATTGTATTTGGAATAGCCTGTTAATTCCGGTTCATAAGGTTGGTTGAAAAGGTAGTAAATACCGGTGATACCCAGTCGGATACGGTTGTGTTGATAACTCACGTTTCCACCTGTTAATTGCATGGTGAACAGGTTCTTTTTATCTGCTTCCTTTTGACTTCGATGTAGCCCGGTTTTATAGATAGAGGTGATTGCTCCATCAGTGATTACTCCATCTAATAAACGGTGTGAATAGAAACCGGAAAGATCCCAATCTTTAGATAAAGCAACAGTGGCAGCCACTCCCCGAAAATAATTGTATTCATCGCTGGAAGAGTGTTTCTTTATTCCGCCACTGCGATTGTTGAAGGAAGAGGCATAAATTGTTTTTCCCATCAGATAATCAGTGCTAATCACTAATCCTTGTCCGAAACTAAGCCGATAGTTACCAACAGCTAATGCTTTTAATCGTCCACAATCTTTTAATAACAGATAAAAGGAATAATAATCATAGCCGTAGCGATTGTGTAAAGCTCCAAAAGGTTCTCCAGCATCTTTTTCAGCAACGACTCCTGCATAGAGTCGGTCACTGTATCGGAAACTGTATTTCACAGAGTTATAAACAGAAGGTCCTAAATAGGTATGTTCATAACCTTTTCGCCTATAAAATGGTATATCAAAGCGAGTTAACAGCTCATTTTTTCCATATTTCGCTGCGCTTTTCAACAGACTTTTCCACCGAAAAGCAGGTTCATTGTTAATAGCTTTTATACAGACAAAAGGTAGTAAATACTGGATTGTTTGCCTATCCATCTCTTCTACCAGTTGAAGTTCATAGATGGTTTTCATCTGTCCGTGTATATAGATGTAGGCCAGCAAATGTTCAATCTGAATATCACTAAGGAAAGGAAACTGTTCGAGTTGTTCACGGGTAGCAACATTCAAATTAACTGGTTCCTGCATACGATTGGAAAGTTCTTCCAATTCATTTTCCCAATTAGGAGTATTAACAGAGTTATCAGTTCCGTTATTAACGGATAAATCTTCAAGAACATCTTCTAAAAGACTTTCAGAAAGGTTTTGAGCACTACAAGCAGGAATTATTAACAGGCTGTTTATAATACTTATCAACCGTAAAAGTTGAATAGTTTTCATCAATAAAATGGTTTATTCTTCCTGCTTTTTAACAGATAAGGCCGCAAAGATACTTTAAATAGGTTAACATCGAAGAGAAATGTCTGAATAATAAAATTTTAATTCTATTTTTGTATCGTGAAAAGAAGGCTTAACATAGTAGTAATGACGCTGTTTGCTATTGTTTGTTGTTCGTTGCGCCTGCAAGCTCAAGATAAACAAAGCATCAATGGATATTTGGTTCCGATGTGTATCTACAATGGAGATACCATTCCATGTGTCCAGTTAAGAACTGTGTATATTTTCCGTCCGTTGAAATTCAAAAATGAAAAGGAACGTCAGGAATATTACCGACTGATTCGCAATGTGAAAAAGGTATATCCTATCTCCAGAGAAATTAACCAGGCCATCATTGAAACTTACGAATATCTTCAGACTTTGCCCAATGAGAAAGCCCGCCAAAAACATATCAAACGGGTTGAAAAAGGATTGAAAGATCAATATACTCCCCGAATGAAAAAACTATCGTTTGCACAGGGGAAACTGTTGATTAAATTAATAGACCGCCAAAGCAATTCTACCAGTTATGAACTGGTGAAAGCATTTATGGGACCTTTCAAAGCGGGATTCTATCAGACTTTTGCTGCATTGTTCGGAGCCAGTTTAAAAAAAGAATATGATCCGCAAGGTGAGGACAAACTAACAGAACGTGTAGTGTTGATGGTGGAGAACGGACAAATCTAAAATCAATCGGCTTATAAGTTTATCAACCTCATAAACCAATTGATCACTACTCAACCATACTAGTTATCATTTCAAGAATTAACAAACTTCCTGTAAGGTATTAATTTCCGGTTTCTCAGAAGTTAATACTTGAGTTCCCAGCTATTAATATGTATCATATAGGCTGTTAATACCTGACAACTCAAGTATCAACAGCCTGAAAACGAACTATCAACAACTATAATAATAACTACCCAACACCCATAGAATCAACATGGCTCCATATAGTTATAAACAGAACATAGTTATTGATTATAAATGAATTAACTAAGCTATTAACTCGTTATAAACAACTTATTAACCAATCCTGTATTATGACTATTAGTGTAACTTTTTGAACAAATCCCAAATCACAATACCAGTAGTTACAGAAACATTCAACGAATGTTTTGTACCATATTGAGGAATCTCTATACAGCCATCCGAATGGTTAATAACCTCCTGCTGTACCCCTTTCACTTCGTTTCCCATAACGATAGCGTACTTCTTGGTTTTATCCAGCTGGAGTTCATCAAGCATGATGCTTCCTTCCGCCTGCTCTACAGAATAAACGATATACCCTTCATTTTTGAGGTTATCAACAGCATCAACAGCGTTATTAACATACTTCCAGTCGACAGTGAACTCTGCACCCAGCGCAGTCTTATGCATTTCAGGGTGCGGTGGGGTAGCTGTTATACCACACAGATAGATACATTCAATACGGAAAGCATCCGAAGTACGGAACACAGAACCTATATTATGCAAACTACGAATATCATCCAGCACTACCACCAGAGGCAGTTTTTCAACCTGTTTAAACTCTTCGGCACTGATACGGTTCAGCTCTGTTATTTTCAGTTTACGCATACGTCTTTTCTTTTATTATGTTCTTGTCCACAAAGGTAATTCTTTTCAGTTAACAAGGTGTTGATAACGGTTTAAAACCTGTCAAAACTATCGGCAAAGATTTTGAAAAATAATTCTTGCATTATTCAAAAGAAGATATAAGAGGCCTTCATTATGAACATTCCAAAAAACTAACCCAAAACTTTCTACACAGACATAAACATATTTTTCAGCACTTATCTGCCTGTTTATATCCATAAAGTTTTTAACTTTGCACTTTATCAACAGGGAGTTAATAGCAAACTTCCATTTGACGGCATTTAACGATGCTTTCATTGATAATGAAGCAAGTAGGATAGGATATCTTGCCCTTTATATCAGTTCATAACCGACTCATAAAGCAGAAGTATGGACTAATAACTTATCCGGCAAGAAAAATCGTATTTATTTGCTAACATTATTAACAGGCTATCATCACTAACAAAGGATTTTTTTTAAAAGGAAAGAAATAAGAATATTATTATGAATGAACTCATAAAGGCTATTAACGAGCTAAAGAAAGAAAAGAATGCAATCATTCTGGGCCACTACTACCAGAAGGGGGAAATACAAGACATCGCTGATTACGTTGGCGACAGTTTGGCATTGGCTCAATGGGCAGCCAAGACGGAAGCGGACATTATTGTGATGTGTGGCGTTCACTTTATGGGGGAAACGGCAAAAGTGCTTTGTCCGGACAAGAAAGTGTTGGTACCCGACATGGCGGCAGGTTGTTCGTTGGCGGACAGTTGTCCGGCAGATCAGTTTGCACAGTTTGTCGAAGAACACCCGGGATACACCGTTATTTCGTACGTCAACACAACAGCTACCGTGAAAGCAGTGACAGATGTGGTGGTGACTTCCACCAATGCGAAGCAGATCGTGGAAAGCTTCCCCAAAGATGAGAAAATAATCTTTGGTCCGGATAGGAATTTGGGTAATTATATCAACTCTGTTACGAACAGGAATATGCTTCTTTGGGACGGAGCTTGTCACGTGCACGAACAGTTCTCTGTTGAAAAGATTGTGGAATTGAAAGCGCAGCATCCCGAAGCATTGGTGTTGGCCCATCCCGAATGTAAGAGCACAGTTTTGAAACTGGCTGATGTGGTAGGATCTACAGCTGCTTTGTTGAAGTATGCCGTGAACCATCCGGAAAACACGTATATTGTGGCTACCGAATCGGGTATCTTGCATGAGATGCAGAAGAAGTGTCTGCAGACGACGTTTATTCCTGCTCCTCCGAACGATAGTACGTGTGGATGTAATGAGTGTAGCTTCATGCGGTTGAATACGTTAGAGAAGCTCTATGAGTGTCTGAAGAATGAAGCACCGGAAATTACGGTAGATCCGGAGGTGGCTAAGAAGGCAGTGAAGCCGATTCAACGAATGTTGGAGATTTCGGCAAAGTTGGAATTATAAGAAATTATTTTGGTTTACTTACTGGATATCTTTGAAAGAAATATCTAAAAAGAAAAGGAGAAACTTATTGTTGTCAAGTTTCTCCTTTTCTTTTTAGTGTTAATATATTGCGAAAGACTTTATGACTGGATTATCTTTAGCTTCTTCTATTTCCAACTTTACAACAGATAAGGAGTGAGTTGGAAAATGTTCGATCCGTTTATGACCGATACAACTTCCTTCAGAAAGTTGTATCCATTTTCCATTACACAGACCTTTTAGTTTATATTTCAGAACTCTTTCTCCAAATGCTATATCTTCTGACAATACGATACGGCTTATATTAGTCTCTTTGTTTAACCGGATAGATAGTTCGTATCCTTTGCCTGATATTTTTCGGATAGGTTTTGAAAATGTTTTTCGTATAATGTCACCGAATTCTTTCGCTCTTTTTACATCAGCATCAGGAACCAAGCCGTTCTTATCTATTACTAAACCAAGCAGCATATTGGTATTACGTCCTACACTGGTTTCATATTTAAGTAAAAGCTCATCAGTAGAAAATATCAACTTTGACTTTACCGGTGATACGATAGTAGACCTTGCAAAGGAGGCCGCATCACT
>OLGN01002034.1_pt1 | contig 9878 bp, 8 predicted proteins | sample 1605941 | NCBI WGS metagenome assembly OLGN01 (sample SAMN03283269) | human gut metagenome | biome: human-associated habitat; material: feces | host: Homo sapiens | place: USA | collected 2013
TGGTGAATGGCTTCTACTGTTTGAGGCATAACACCATCATTAGCTGCTACTACTAGAATAGCAATATCGGTAATTTGTGCTCCTCTAGCACGCATACTAGTAAAAGCTTCATGTCCAGGTGTATCTAAGAAGGTAATTTCTCTTCCATTTACATTTACCATGTAAGCACCAATTGCTTGAGTAATACCTCCTGCTTCTCCTTCTATTACATTTGTGCTACGAATAGCATCTAAAAGTGAGGTTTTTCCATGGTCTACATGTCCCATAACACACACTACTGGTGGTCTAGCCTCTAGTTCTTCTGCTTTATCTTCTGACTCATCAAATAAGATATCCTCTTCTTTTACTTCTTCTTTCTTAGTAGCATTTACGCCAAATTCTTGTGCTACTAGATAAGCTGTATCAAAATCAATTTCGTTATTGATAGTAGCCATAATACCAAAGCCCAATAGCTTTTTAATAACCTCAGCAGTTGTCTTTTTAAGTTCTGCTGCTAAATCTTTTACGGTAATCGTTTCTGGAATAGTGATATCTGTTAATTTAAAGATTTTTTGTGTTCTTTCTTCTGTATTTTTATTTACTTTCTTTTTGTTTCTCTTACCTCTTGCAGTAGTTAGGTCATAATAATCTAACATACCACCTTCTTGGTCGTCAAACATATGAGATAATCTATCTACTTGCTTTAAGTCTTTTAGCTTTTCATCATCAAAATCTTCTTGGAATCTGTCTGCCTTCTTTACTCTTGTAGATTTTTTCTTTTCTTCATATCTTTCATTTTTTACTTTATCAATGGCTCTACTATTAAAGTCTCTTTGGGTTTCTTTTTCTACTACATCTGCTGCCATAATATCTTTAATGTTTTTATCAATTCCACGCTCATCTAAAGGTCTCTTTTCTCTATTATAAGAGTTTCCTCCATTTCTGTTTTGGAATCCACCTTGGTTATTTCTTCTACCCGCAAAACCTCCTTGATTATTATTTTGTTTTGCAAATCCAGAATGATTTTGGTTTCTTGGATATCCCCCATTATTCTCACGATTTTGGAAATGATTAGATTGTCGATTTTGATAAGAAGGTTTATGATTATTATTCTTATTATATTGATTTTTTGTATTTTCTACTTTCACTGTTTGTTGCTTTGTATCCACCATATTTTCTTGTTTTTTAACTTCTTCCTCTTTCTTTTCAGGTTTTATTTCTTTTACTTCTTCTTTTATCTCTGGTTTCTTTTCTTCTACCTTTTCTTCTTGTTTTTTCTCTTCTTTTTCCTCTTTTATAGGTTCTTTTTGTTTTGGTTCTTCTTTCTTGCCTATTCCAAATAGTTCACTTACTGTCATTGGCTTTGTTGGCTTATTACGATATACGATGTTATAATCTGTATTTTTATTTCTCTCTACAAAGCCCATCTGCTTGCTTTTCTGTTCTTTTTTCTTTCTTTCCTCTTCCTTTTCTCTTTCTTCTTCGTCCGCAATAATGACTTCTCTTCTTATAATGACAGGTGTATCATTTTTCTTTGTTTCTTTTTTCGCTGTTTTCTCTATTTTTTTAGATTCTTCCTTCTTTTCTGTTTCTCCTGTTTTAGTAGAAGAAAATGCTGCTTTAATTCTTTTTGCTTCTTCCTCTTCTATTCCACTCATATGGCTTTTTGCTTCAATACCTAACTCATTTGCTTTTTCAATTATTTCTTTACTGGTTAAGCCGATTTCTTTTGCTATTTCATAGATCTTAATCTTACCCAATAATATCACCTCCATCAATGCTTTTTATCATTTCCTTTGAAAAGTTAGTATCTGTTATCCCTAGTACTGCCTTGTTGGTTTGCCCTATTGCTCTGCTTATTTCTTCTATTGTTTCTATTTCTCGTATAGGAATTTGTTTTTCTTCTGCTATTAGCCTAAAATTTTCCTTTGTTCTCTCCGATGCATCTGTTGCTATGATTAATAGTTTTATTTTTTTCTTTTCTATTAGTCCTGTTACCATCTCTGTTCCAAATGCTACTTTGCCTGCTCTTCTAGCTAGACCTAGAAGCCCCAATATTTTACGATTTGTCAATCAATACACCTCTTAATTCTTCATAAATTTTATCTTCTATTTTCGTTTCAAAAGCCTTTTCTAATCTTTTAGATTTTATTGCCTTATCTAAACAAGAAACATCGTCACAAATATAGGCTCCTCTTCCTGGCAATTTTCCTGTTCTATCTATTTGTATATTACCCTCTTTGTCTTTTACAATACGTATTAATTCTTTTTTTGACTTTTTACTATTGCAACCTATACAAGTTCTTTCCGGTATTTTTTTCAAATTCTCACATCCTCTTTTCTATATGTGTATTCCCTTTGTCCTAGTTTTTATTCCTCTTGTTGTGACTCACTTTCCTCATTTTGCATTTTTGCAATCATTTCTCTAAATTGAGACTCGCTCTTAATATCTATTTTCCATGTAGTTAACTTTGCTGCCAATCTTGCATTTTGTCCTGCTTTTCCAATGGCAAGTGATAGTTGATCATCTGGTACAATAACTTGTGCAAATCTTTCCTCTTCCTTAATATCTACTGCCATTACTTGTGCTGGAAGCAATGCAGAAGAAATATAAATGGCTGGATCTTCGTTCCATTCAATGACATCTATTTTTTCTCCATTTAATTCATTAATAATATTTTGTATACGTATTCCTTTTTGTCCTACACAAGAACCTACTGGATCAATGTTAGGATTTTGAGAATATACTGCTATTTTGCATCTAGAACCTGGGTCTCTTGCTACATTTTTAATTTCTATTAATCCTTCATAAATTTCTGGAATTTCTAGTTCAAATAATTTTCTAACAAATTCTCCGTTTGCTCTAGAAAGCATTACTTGGATACTTCCTTTTAGCCCCTTTTCTACATCTAAAATGCATGCTCTTATTTTATCATTTACATGATAATGTTCTGTAGGGATTTGTTCTTTTACAGTAAGAATTCCTTCTATTTTTCCTAAATCTACTACTACCACACCACCATCTGCTTTTTGTACAATTCCAGAAACAATTTCTCCTTTTTTATCTCCGAATTCTTTAAATAAGTATTCTCTGGATGCTTCTCTAATTTTTTGTACAATCACTTGTTTTGCTGTTCCTGCTGCAATTCTACCAAAATTACGTGGTACTAATTCTTTTTCTACTACATCTCCTATTTGGTATTTTTTATCTAATTCTTGTGCTTGTGCTAAAGAAATTTGTGTTTTTGGATTTTCTACTTCTTCTACCACTTCTTTTTGCATATATACATGGATTTCTCCAGTTTCTTTATCCATTGTAATTTTTACATTTTCATCATCACAATCAAAATTTTTCTTGTAAGCTGTTACTAATGCTGTTTCTATAGATTCTAATAAATATTCTTTTTGTATGCCACTTTCTTTTTCCAAATCGTCCATTGCTTTGATTAATTCTGTGCTATCAATTGCTGGTTCGTTTACTTTGTTTTCTTTTTTCTTCATTTTTTTGATTTCCTCCTTTTTAATCCCAATTATAATGTAACTTTACCAAAGATATATTTTTTCTGTCTATTTCCACTTGTTTTCCTTCCATTTCCTCTATTTGTAATTTTTCCTCATCAAAATTTTTTAATATTCCTTGATATTCTTTCTTTCCATCTATTGATTTAAATAGTTTAATATCTACTACATTTCCTATATTGTCTTCAAAATGCTTTTCTTTTCTTAACACTCTTTCTATACCAGGAGAAGAAACTTCTAGGAAATAAGCTTCTTTGATGTAACTTGCTTCATCTAGTGTATCAGAAATGGCATCATTTACTGTTTCGCAATCATTTAAATCAATTCCTTCTGGCTTATCGATGTAGATACGTAAAAAATAGTCTTTTCCTTCTTTTACATATTGTACATCATATAACTGATAGCCTAGTTCTTCTATTTTATTTTCTATTAAATTTTGTACTTTTTCTTCGATGCTTGCCACGGTTCCCCTCCTTTTTTGCTCTATTACGCTTAAAGAGTGGGATTTGTTCCCACTCTCTAGTTCATTTTGTTTTGCTATAATTATTATACACTATTTTTCAAGAATTGCAAGCCTTTTTGGAATTTTTTTGAAATTTATTTAACCTTTATTTTATCTATTCCTCTGAGTTGTAAGATTGTTCAGCAAACTCTTTCATTTTTCTTGATTTTCTCTGAGTGTTTACAAGTTGTATTATACAATTTTAACACCTTGTACCATATTAATTATTCATTGCCAAATCGCGTTGCCACGCTAGAATCGGATATCCATTATTTATATTATTTTCATCTTTTTGATAAGCATATCCTAAATTTTCTATGAAAGCTTCACTTTTCATAGTTGATTCTGTTTGAATCTTTGCACCTGTATAACTAACCGTAGTAGATATCGTATCTAAATAATGACAATTCACTATTGTATCCACATTTTCAACTGATAATCCAATAATTCCTCCATTTCTTGCACTATTCATCACACAATTTCCAGTTATATTTCCAATATTATAGCAATTTACTTCTTGTGATGCTGTGGCTTCTCCAGAAGTTGCACATATTCCTCCTACAATAGCAACGTTATAACCATTTGCTTTCAAATTTCCTGTATTATAACAATTTGAAATTAAACCTATATTTCCATTACATATACCTGATGCATATGCACCTACTGTGCAGTTACTGTTAGGCGACTGTGATTCTCCTTCCAAATCTGCCTCATTAATACAATTTTTTATACAATTATAATTCACTAGTGCTATCCCAGTAACATGTGTTCTTATTCTTGCCTTATCTGGTGAATCTGTTATTGTAGGAATATAACCAATAATATTTCCTGTTATCCAAATATTGGATATATTTCCATAATTATAGCGACATATTGCACTTGCTCCATTGTTATAACTATCATATCCTATTTCTTGATCATAAAATAGTTCACAATAAGTATTCCTAATATAACAATTTTCTATTTTCAAATTTTTTACTTCCCCTGTTTCAGTTAAGTCAACAAACATGGAAAGATATCTATATTTGTCTGTATCCATATACATATTTTTTATAGTATGATAATTTCCATCAAATGTCCCTGCAAATTCTGTCATAGGAATCCATTGGTCACTTTCTGAACCATTTAAATCTATATCATTCATTAATTTTATCGTTTTTCCTTCACAAGTATCTCCACCATTTACTCTATCTCGAAAAGCTATCAACTGTTCTTTTGTATAAATTAATATGCAATTTGTACAAGCATTTTGACCAGAACCTCCACCTAAATCTAATCCATTATCTATTTGCCAATACAATTCATTTAAATTTTTTTGTTCTTCTATTTGTGCTGTTTCCATATTTTCTTTTGCTTTTTGTGCCTGTGTAATAATCCCATTATCTCCTACTAACATATTAATACTTACCCCTGCTAGAATGATTAAAACAATAATTGTAACCACAAGTGCAATTAAAGTGATACCTTTTTCTTTTTTTACGATATCTATCATGTTTTTCCCTTCCTTTTTTCTTATGTTTTCCTAATTGATTTTATTATCCTGCTTTTTATTTTATTTTTCTATAATCTTTATGTTATCTTGTGAATATATAAAAACAAGAAACTAGCATTAATCTAATTTCTTGTTTTTTTAATCTTTATTAAACAATTTCGTAAAAAATGAACTTTAAGGAATGTCCCTAAAGTTCATAATTTTTAAAAATTATTTCTTCTATATTGTATATAAGAAAATGCTCCTATTGCTATGATTACAAGTCCTATTGTAATAAATATTACTGTATTAATTCCTGTTTGTGGTAAAGTTCCTGGTGCTGTAGTATTATCTTTATCTGCATTATCATTTACATTTTCAAAGTCTGCCCATTCAAAATCAGAAGAGCCATAGAAGAATAGATACCAATTACCATTTTCATGTACATCTGCTCGTGCTAAAGTAACTGCCTCTTGTGTTATATATTTTCCATCTTCGTCATCTGTCTCTACATATAAAAAGTAATAAGCTTCATTTTCTAACTCGTTTAAATCAATCGCATTCTGATTTGTTGCAGCAGCAACATCTCCTGCATTATATTGTAGGAATATATTTCTATCTGCTTCTACTATTTCATTATAAATAGAATCGTTACTATTTTTTGCTAAAGATAATAAATCAGAAAATCCGGATGCATCTTGATTTTTTATTTTTTGTAAAATAGATGTATCTGTTATTTTTCCTACTTTAATTTGTAATTTTCTTTCATTTTCTTCTGCATGTGTAAAGGTTGTTACAATTTGATCACCTGTATTTGTCATAAATGTAGCATGAAAAGCATTGCTATATTTAGGTTCTTCATACCTTTCTAATTTTTGACCAGATAAAACAACATTTTGACCATTTTCATTTCCTTCTACTATACTAATATATATCTCTTGATTTAATTCTACATATTTTTCTAGTCCTAATATTTGGAACTTCTTTGTTTCCTCATTATAAGAAACAACTTCTCCTATTTGACTAATATCTACATTTGCTATATCTGGTTTACTATTATTAGAACTAATAAATGCATAGTAATAACTTCTGTCTTTTGGTATTACGTTAGAAATTTCTACCTTTGCTTCTGACACACCTTCTTTTTTTAATTCTATTTTAGCATTGGAAAAATCTGTCCAATCACCTTCTGGGTCAGTATTATCTGTATTTTCTCCTTTTGCTCTTACTGTTATCGTACAAGTTGCGGTTTTTTCACTTCCTTTTGCTGTAATTACTACTGTTCCTTCTTTTATTCCTGTTACTAATCCATCTGCACTTACTGTTGCAATAGATGTATCACTACTTGTCCATGTAATATTGGCATCTGTAGAAGATGTAGCTGTTAGTTGTAGAGTTTCATCTACCTCTATATTAGCCGAACTTCTATTGATTGTAACTGTTTCTTCATTTTCTATATTAGATGAATAAATATTCATATCATAATAGGTATTGTCTCCATTTGTAATTCTTACCCATAAAACGAAATTAGTTCTTCCAGAATAATTTTTAAAATCTAATTGTACATTATTAGAATCATTCGTTGTAGTCGTCCATGCATTTGTATAGTTAGGTACTAATGCATAAGCCTCGTTTCTTAAACTTTCGCTTGTCTCAATTACAGAATCATAATAATCACTATAGTCTTGATAAGCTTCTTCATATTTTGTTTGTGCTTCTGTTATCTCTTCTGGATCAGCAGTTCCACTACTTTGTAAATTTTCATATTCTGTTTGTAATGTTTTTACATTAGCTTCTTTTTCTTTTAAAGTTTGATTACTAGTTGTAATATAATTCTGATATTCCTCTGATTTACTTTGTATAGCATTATAAGTGCTATCTTCTATATCTACTTTTTGGTAAGATAATGTATATCCACTAGCACTAGATGAAATGCTAATACTACCTGTTCCTATTCCATCTCTTATATAAATCATACTAGGCAATGTTATATAATTTTCTGGATCTAATTCTCCACTAAATGCTCTTACCTCACATAAAGGAAGTATCATAGATAAGCAAAAAATGATTAATAATATTCCTGCTATTGTTTTTCTCATTATTTTTTCCCCCTCGTATTTCTCTATTTTTTATGACATAATTCTATTCTTTTATTTAACTTTTGTCAACAAATTTTTTCTATTTCTTTCTACGAATTACCCATCCTTTTTCTACCAGTATTGGTAATTTCATTATTACTTTTTGCTGCGCTTTTCCCGGATTAATTTGTTCTATTTCTTCTCCGGGTGTCTATATCCCAAAGTTTTTCTATTGTAAAACTTACTGGCTCTATTTGATATGGCACAATAATTTCTAAGGTATCCCCCACTTTTAATTTATTTTTTATTTCTACTATGGTTTTTCCATCTTCATTATACTGAACTACCTTTGCTCCAAATTCAAAATCCAAATTATATTGTTTTCCTTCGTATTCTTGAAAATCTTTATTGTTTCTATCATTAAAATAGAAAGTAGTAAGCCCTCTTGTCTTTGTTTTTTCTAATTCTTTTTGATATTTTCTTGCATCATACTGTTTTGGCGCTTTTTGATAGTCATCTAATGCATTTCGATATGCATTTACCACAGATGCTAAATAATATTCTGTTTTTAATCTTCCTTCTATTTTTAAACTATCTATTCCCATTTGTACAATCTCCGGAATTTCTTGTATCAAACATAAATCTTTTGAAGAAAATATATAAGTTCCTTTTTCATCATGCTCTACTGGCATTAAATTTCCCGGTTTATTTGCTTCTTCCACATAGACATTATATGCCCATCTACAACTTTGTGCACAATCTCCCAAATTAGCACTTCTTCCCGCTAAGAAATCACTTAAAAAACATCTTCCAGAGTAGCCAAAACAAATGGCTCCATGTACAAATATTTCTACTTCTAAATCTTTAGGTTTATTTTCCATTAATTCTGCTATTTGTTTTTTATTCATTTCTCTTCCTAAAATAACCCTTTTTGCTCCATTATGGTACCAGAAGGTTGCAGAATGATAGCTTACTGTATTCGCCTGTGTACTAATATGAATAGGTACATCTGGAGCATATTGTTTTAATATTTCTACAACTCCTCCATCTGCTACAATAATACCATCCACTTTTAGCTCATTTAAAATACTAGCCTGCTTTTTTATTTCCTCATAACTTTCATCCCATGCATAAATATTAATAGCTGTATACACTTTTTTTCCTATTGTGTGTGCATATTGTATTGTTTTTACTAAATCATCATCTTCCATTTCTGCTCTTGTACGTAAAGATAAAGATGATGTACCTGCATATACTGCATCAGCTCCATATAAGAAAGCAATTTTAGCCTTTTCAAAAGAACCCGCTGGTGCTAATAACTCTGGTAATTTTATCATTTTATCACATTCCCTTCCCTGTTTTACTGCTTTTATTATTGTATCATACTTTTTTTGCAAATTGTAGTCTTTTTTCTTATTTTTATCATGGAAATTGTTACTATATATTTTCATAAGTTTCATCTCTTTTTTTATCATTTTGGTAATTTTTTCTATTTTTCATACTTTTCCCTATTATAATAGAAATAGTTGTATAAATAGGAGGAGATAACTATGCAAGAAGTATTTATCAAAAGATTAGAAGCATTAATGGAAGAAAATAACATGTCACAAATTGAACTTGCAAATAAAATTGGAACTACTAATGTTACTATTTCTCGTTACCTAAGTAGTGAGAGAATTCCTAGATTAGAAATTGTTACAAAAATAGCAGAAGTATTCCATACTTCTGTAGATTACTTAGTAGGTTTATCTAATACAAAAGAAAATTGGAACGAAATGCAAGAAATCCAAAATTTACTTAGTTCCTTTGGACTTAAAAATTTATCTAAAACACAGATAAATTTTATAAAAGAATTATTAGAAAATAATAAAGAGTCCTTAAAAAATGAAAAAAGCTCTATTGCTTAAATGAAAATCTTCTAACTTATATATACGAAAAAAGTATAACCACTCTAATACTAGTAAGGTTATACTTTTTTATTTTAAGAAATCTTTTTAGAAATAGCAAGTCCATCTCCCACTTCTAAAATTTGTGTTTCTAAGGATGAATTCTCACAAACCGCTTTTATGTATTCCCTTAAATTTCTAACTGCTGTTCTTTGCTTATGTTTATGGTATTCTCCCATTACATATCCTTTATATAATATATTATCTGCAAAGATGATACCATTTTCTTTTAGTAATCTAAGCGATTGTTCTAAAAAGAAAGGATATTTTCCCTTTGCCGCATCAATAAAAACTACATCATATTTTTCTTTTAATGTTGGCAGAATTTCTACGGCATCGCCTTGTAAAATATGAATTTTTTCTTCTACTTCTACTTTTTTTAT
>OLGN01002037.1_pt1 | contig 9856 bp, 7 predicted proteins | sample 1605941 | NCBI WGS metagenome assembly OLGN01 (sample SAMN03283269) | human gut metagenome | biome: human-associated habitat; material: feces | host: Homo sapiens | place: USA | collected 2013
GGACCCGCCGCTACATGGTGGATGAGCTGACCCGCGACTATATCAAGCTGGCCCGTGTCAAGGGCCTGAGCTCCCGCGAGATCATGTTTAAGCATGTTCTGCGCAACGCCATGGTTCCCATGGTGCAGTATATCCCCCAGTCCATCCTGCTGACGGTGGGCGGCTCCCTGCTGATGGAACGGTTCTTCTCCGTTCCCGGCATGGGCCCCCTGCTGACGGATGCCATCCAGCGCTATGACCTGAACGTTGTGCAGACCCTGGTCATCCTCTACGCTGTGCTGGGCATCGTGGGTGTGTTCCTGGGCGATGTGCTGATGATGGTGGTTGACCCCCGTATTACTCTGACCGGAAAGGAGGAGGCTCGCTGATGGCTAAGGCATCGGATTTTGAGGGCAAGAAGCCCGAAGAACTGTTCTACTTTGTGGATTATTCCCCGGAAGAAGCTGAGCGCATCGGCTACTCCAACTATTCCTACTGGGGTTCTGTCATCCAGAACTTCCTCAAGCAGAAGGTTGCTGTCTTCTGCCTGATCCTGTTCCTGGCGCTGACGGTGTTCTCCTTCGTCGCGCTGAGCATCGGCAAGTATCACTACACCAGCCTGATCTCTGATTCCAGCAAGGCTTTCATCAGGCCCAACAGTGAGTACTGGTTCGGTACCGACAACCTGGGCCGTGACTACTGGTGCCAGGTGTGGTATGCCACCCAGGTTTCCATCCGTCTGGCTCTGGTGGTCGCCGTGGGCGAGAGCATCGTGGGCGTGATCTTCGGCCTGATCTGGGGCTATGTGCGCAGTCTGGACCGCTTCTTCACGGAGCTGTACAACCTGATCGACAACGTGCCCTATATCATCTATATGACCCTGATCGCCCTGATGGTGGGCCAGAGCTTCTGGATCATGGCCATCTCCATGATCGCCATCAACTGGCTTTCTATGGCACGCCGTGTCCGCAACATGGTGTTCATGTTCCGTGACCGCGAGTACAACCTCGCGTCCCGCTGCCTGGGCACCCCGCTGTGGCGCGTGCTGACCAAGAACATCCTGCCGTATCTGGTCTCCGTTATCATCCTGCGTATGGCACTGTCCATCCCGGGCACCATCAATCTGGAATCCACGCTGTCCTACCTGGGCCTGGGCCTGGGCATCGACACGCCTTCTCTGGGCCTGATCCTGAGCAAGGTGCGCGGCTTCTTCCTGGATTATCCGTACCTGCTGGTTTTCCCTGCATCCATCGTGTCCATCATTTCCATTTCTTTCTATATCATGGGCAACGCTTTGTCGGATGCGGCTGATCCGCGCAACCACGTTTGATAGATTGGAGAGAGAGACGTAAATGGATAGACAACCGATTATCTCTGCCAAAGACGTGGAGATCACTTTCAGCCTGCGCGGTCGCAAGCTGAACGCCATCCGCAAGTGCTCGCTGGACCTGTACGAAGGCGAGACCCTTGCCATTGTGGGCGAGTCCGGCTCGGGCAAGTCCGTATTCACCAAGAACTTTGTGGGTATGCTGGATGCCAACGGTAAGATCACCGGCGGCTCCATCATGTTTGAAGGCCGCGATATGACCAAGTTCACCGAGAAGGATTGGCTGGGTGTCCGCGGCAAGAAGATCGCCATGGTCATGCAGGACCCTATGACCAGCCTGAACCCGCTGAAGAAGATCGGCAAGCAGATCCAGGAGAGCATTGAGCATCACCAGGGTCTGAAGGGTGAGGAAGCCAAAAAGGCTGCCATCGAGATGCTGGGCAAGGTGGGTATCCCCGACCCCGAGCGTCGGTACGAGCAGTACCCCCACGAGTTCTCCGGCGGTATGCGTCAGCGTGTCGTCATTGCCATTGCAGCGGCCTGCCGCCCGCAGATCCTGATCTGTGACGAGCCCACCACTGCACTGGACGTGACCATTCAGGCACAGATCCTGCAGCTGATCCGCGACCTGCAGAAGGAGTTGGGCATGTCCGTTATCTACATCACCCATGACCTGGGCGTTGTGGCAAACGTGGCAGACCGTGTGGCCGTGATGTACGCCGGCCAGATCGTGGAATACGGCACCGTGGAGGAGATCTTCTACGACGCATGGCACCCCTACACCTGGGCTCTGCTGCAGGCTCTGCCGCAGCTGGGCACCAAGGGTGAGGCCCTGCCCAGCGTGGATGGTACTCCCCCGAACCTGTTCAACGAGATCAAGGGTGACGCATTTGCGCCCCGCAACAAGCATGCGCTGGCAATCGACTTTGTGCAAGAGCCTCCGTTCTTCCAGGTGTCCGAGACCCACGCCGCAAAGACCTGGTATCTGGACCCGCGCGCTCCCAAGATCGAGCGGCCGCACTCCATCCAGAACCTGCGTGAGAAAATGGGAAAGATGGGAGGCGCCAACTTAAATGGCTGAACGCGAAAAGCTGATTGAGCTGAAAGACCTTCAGATCACCTTTGGCTCCGGCAAAAAGAAGTTCGTGGCCGTGGACCACGTCAATTTTGACATCTACAAGGGCGAGACCTTCTCGCTGGTCGGCGAGTCCGGCTCTGGCAAGACCACCATTGGCCGTGCCATCTGCCGCATCAACCCGACCTCCGGCGGCGACATCTTCTTCAAGGGCCAGAAGATCAACGGCAAGATCTCCAAGGAACTGGATAAGGAGGTCATCCGTAAGATCCAGATGATCTTCCAGGACCCCATGGCTTCGCTGAACGAGCGCGCCAAGGTGGAGTATATCATTGCTGAGGGCCTGCTGAACCATCATCTCTACAAGGATCAGGATGACCTGCACGAAAAGGTGATGAACGCCCTGCATGAGGTCGGCCTGCTGCCGGAGTTTGCCTCCCGCTTCCCCCATGAGTTCTCGGGCGGCCAGCGCCAGCGCATCGGCATTGCCCGTGCACTGGTCATGGAGCCGGAGTTCATCGTGGCCGACGAGCCCATCTCTGCACTGGATGTCTCCATCCGTGCACAGGTGCTGAACCTGCTGAACGAGATGAAGAAGAGCCGCGGCCTGACCTACCTGTTCATTGCACATGACCTGTCGGTGGTCCGGTTCATCTCGGATCGTATCGCCGTTATCAGCAAGGGCCGCATCGTGGAGCTGGCTGAGGCAGAGGAGCTGTTCCTCCATCCGCTGCATCCCTACACCAAAGCCCTGTTGAGCGCGGTTCCCATCCCTGACCCCAGCCTCGAAAAGCACAAGAAGCTGCTGGTCTATGACCCCTCCATCCACGATTACAGCGTGGATAAGCCGGTCTGGGAAGAGATCGCAAACGGCCACTTTGTGTATGGCAACCAGCGTGAGCTGGAAGGCTACCGCAAGGAGTATGAAAGCCAGCTGTAAGCTGAACCGCTTTCCTGTATTTTAACACAATGACCCCGCCGCGCTGGGAGCTTTCCCGCGCGGCGGGGTTTTGTGCTGTCAGGGAGCAAAAAAAGAACCGGACGCTTCAAAAACGTCCGGTTCTGCTTTTTGCTATGGGTTCACGCGATCAGGCCTGAGTGGCTGCGTCGAATGCGGCGGCAAACGCATCGTACTGTTCGGTGGTGTAAGCCTCCTCGCTGGTCTCCCAGTTCACAGCCTTGTAGTTGCAGGGACCATACATTGCGTTGATCTTGCTGTACTCGTTGACGTGAGTCAGGCACCAGGTGATATCGTAGACGGTGGGGAAGATCAGGTTCTCGTCCAGGAAGTAAGCCTCGGCCTTGGCAAATGCGGCGTAGCGCGCGTCAGTGTCGTCAACGATGGCACGGCCCTCGTTCACCAGATCGGTGAACTTCTCGTAGGCGGCAACCAGATCCTTCTGGTAGCTGGCGGGGCCATTGTTCACAATGCCTGCGATGTTGGTCATGTTGCAGCTGTAATAAGCATTGTCGTCGTGAACGATGATCTGGGTCAGGAAGTTGATGGGATCGCCGAAGTCAGCGCCCCAGCCCATGTGGACGAAGCTCTGCAGCTTGGGTGCCACGACTTCCTTCATGGTGGAGGACACGAAGGTGTTGATATCCAGCACGATGAAGTCATCGCCGAAGCTGTCGGTGAAGCACTGCTTCAGGACGGTTGCGCTATCCAGAGCGGAGGTGGAGCCAGCCAGAATATAGTAGGAGCAGTGAACAGGGAAGGTGACACCAATGGCGCTCAGCTCTTCCATGGCCTGCTTCTTCAGCTCGGTGATGTCGCCGTTGTTGGCGCGCAGGCGCTTCATGGTCTTGCCGTCGTAAGCCTCGCCGTCCAGACCCATCTCCTTGGCCACCAGGTTGGTGTAGTCGGTGCCATCGGAAGTGTAGCACAGGCCCTTCATGGTGAAGAAGTCGTTCTCACACTTCAGGGGATTGATGGGGTTGTAACGGGCGAAGAACTTGTTCAGCACCATGCCCTTGGAGAAGCACTGACGGAAGGCCTTGTTGGCAATGGCCTTGTTCCAGTTCTCATCGGGGGTGCCGTCGGTGTTCTTCTTGTCGTAGTTGAAGATGAAGCAGTAGCTGAACTTCTTGGCACGCTTCTCGCACAGCTGCTGATTGTACTCGTTGGAAGGATCGGACTGAATGGTGGTGATGTTGCTCTCGCCCAGGTCCACCTCGTCCAGCTCGCGGTTCTGATACAGCTGCAGGCTGATGGAACCGTCGCTGATCATGGTGACGGTGAAGCGCTCAAAGCGGCTGACGTTGGCAGCATCGTAGTAGTTGGGGTTGGGGATGTAGCTCTTGGTGTTGCCCTGGATGTACTCCTCCACCACATAGGGTCCGTTGTACCACATGGTGGTGTTGTCGCAGCTCCGGAAGCCATCGACACCCAGCTCCTCGATCAGAGCAGGAGCCACGGGGTAGAAGCTGTTGTAGGCGGCAACGGTATCAAAGTAGGGGCAGGCGCTGGGGCAGGTGAACACCAGAGTGTAATCATCCGGAGCCTCAATGCCCACACCGGCAGCCAGCATGTCCTCGTAGGTCATGTCAGCAGCAGCGTCACCGGCTTCCTTGGTCAGCTCGTAGTACTCGTAAGCGCCCACAATGGTATCGTTGGGCATGGAGGTGTTGTTGGCCTCGTTCTTGATGGCGTTCATCACCCATTCAAAACCAACCAGAAAGTCCTTGCTGGTCAGGTGAGCCTTCACCTCACCGTTGCAATCCACCCAGTCCACGTCGTCCCGCAGGTGGAAGGTCCAGACGGTGGCATCCTCATTGTGCTCCCAGCTGGAAGCGATGGCGGGCACCACCTTGCCGTAGCGGTCAAAGCTCAGCAGACCGTCCCACAGGTTGGTGACCACGTTGGCATCTTCAGCCTTCTGGGTGTACAGCATGTTCCAGCTTTCCAGCTCACGGTTGCCGCTCTCAAAGGAGATGAACTCCTTCAGGGGGGTAGCGCCGGTGGAGTTGGGGGCAGCAGCGCCGCTGGCGGCAGCACCATTGCCGGTGTTGTTGGACTTTTCGCCGCAGGCTGCCAGCAGGCTGGCGGCACCCACAGCACCTGCACCCTTCAGGAAGGTGCGGCGATCAAAATTGAAGCTCATTGGATGATCCTCCCAGATCTTGCGCGGACAGAGCCGCGCGTTTTTCCTTTTCCTAAACGCAGTGAGGCTGTCTGCCTTTCCAAAAAGTGCACAGGAAAGACAAAAGTCGCACTACTGTATATTTTAGCACTTTACTGGAAAGAAGTCAATCCGCCACAGCATAGAATTGGAAACAAAACGGTGACAAACACTTTCATGGGAAAAGAATGCGGAAAAAATTACTATAAAATGGAAAGAACTGTATATCTGTGAAGAACAGGCAAAAGAGAGAAACTGTTCACGCTGTGCGCACAAAAAAGCTATCTTTTTTCACAAAAAAATGATACAATAAAGTGCATCTGTATCAATAAGGAGCGCACCATGAAGAAACTGACCTCGATGTACAAACGCTACATGTTCCACCCCATTTTATATAAGACCGTGACCCGTACCTCCATTGTGGCCGTGCTGATGCTGCTGTGGCAGCGCTATGTCAGCGATGGCACGTTTACCATCTGGGAGGCCCCGGGCTTTCTGTGCGGCGTGGTGCTGCTCATCTGGGCCTGGGTGGACTACCTGCGGCTGGATGGCGTGACCATCCACCATCTGCTGGAGGAATTCAAGGGGATGGGCAAGCGGCAGAAAAAGATCCACTCCACCCGCTCCATCATCGACTATGCGGATGAGAAGATCGTCTCCTTTGAGGAGCTGGAACCCGAGGAGCGCACCTATTGCAGCCTGCTCTCCAATCTGGTGCTGGGCCTGCCGCTGGTCGCTGCTGCGCTGATCGCCAGCGCACTGTAAGGGGGCCGCGGCATGGAACAAGAGCACAAGCAGCTGGTCATAGGCATTCTGGCCCATGTGGACAGCGGCAAAACCACCCTTTCCGAAGCCCTGCTCTACGGCACCGGCACCATCCGCAAGCTGGGCCGGGTGGACCATAAGGATGCCTTTCTGGACACCGACGCGCTGGAAAAGGCGCGCGGTATTACCATTTTCTCCAAGCAGGCTCTCTTCACGGCGGGCAATACTGATTTTACCCTGCTGGACACCCCGGGCCATGTGGATTTTTCCACGGAGACCGAGCGGACACTGCAGGTGCTGGATTATGCGGTGCTGGTTATCAGCGGCACCGACGGCGTGCAGAGCCATACCGAGACGCTCTGGCGGCTGCTGCGGCGGTACCGCATCCCCACCTTTGTGTTCGTGAACAAGATGGACCTGCCCGGCCCGGGCAGGGAAGCGCTTCTGACCCAGCTGAACCGTCGGTTGGGGGATGGCTTTGTGGATTTTGGGGCAGAGCAGGCCGACCGGGACGAGGCGCTGGCTCTCTGCGATGAGCGGCTGATGGAGACGATGCTGGACCGGGGAATCCTGACCGATACCGACCTCATCCCCGCCATTGCCCGGCGGCATGTGTTTCCTTGCTGGTTTGGCTCAGCCCTGAAGCTGCAGGGTGTGGATGCGTTGGTGGAGGGCCTGGACCGCTATACCCGCCCGGCCCCCGCGCTGGAAGCCTTCGGGGCCAAGGTGTTCAAGGTGAGCCAGGATGAGCAGGGAAACCGCCTGACCTGGCTGCGGGTGACCGGCGGCGCGCTCAAAGTGAAAGCCCAGCTCACCGGAGAAGCCGACGGGGAGCCATGGGCCGAAAAGGCCAACCAGCTGCGGCTCTACTCTGGCGCAAAGTTTACGCTGGCGGAGTGCATCGGCCCCGGCCAGGTGTGCGCCGTTACCGGCCTGACCAAAGCCCGCCCGGGCGAGGGCCTGGGGGCGGAACGGGACAGCGACCTGCCGGTGCTGGAGCCGGTGCTGAGCTATCAGGTGCTGCTGCCCGAGGGCGCAGACGTGCACGCCGCGCTGGGAAAGCTCCATCGGCTGGAAGAGGAGGAGCCCCAGCTCCATGTGGTCTGGAACGAGACCCTGGGAGAGATCCATGTCCAGCTGATGGGCGAGATCCAGCTGGAGGTGCTGAAAAGCCTGCTGGCCGAGCGGTACGGGCTGGAGGTCAGCTTCGGCCCCGGCGGCATTCTGTATAAGGAGACCATCACCGAAGCCATGGAGGGTGTGGGCCACTACGAGCCCCTGCGCCACTATGCGGAAGTCCATCTCAAGCTGGAGCCGCTGCCCCGGGGCAGCGGAATGCAGTTTGCCGCCGACTGCCGGGAAGAGGTGCTGGACAAGAACTGGCAGCGGCTGGTGCTGACGCATCTTGAGGAAAAGCAGCATCTGGGCGTGCTCATCGGGGCACCCCTGACCGATGTGAAGATCACCCTCATTGCGGGCCGCGCCCACCTCAAGCACACCGAGGGCGGCGACTTCCGGCAGGCGACCTACCGCGCCGTCCGGCAGGGCCTGATGATGGCAGACCAGATCCACAAGACCCAGCTGCTGGAGCCGTGGTATGCCTTCCGGCTGGAACTGCCCTCTGACAACGTGGGCCGCGCCATGAACGATATCCAGAACATGGGCGGCAGCTTTGACCCGCCCGAGACCGGAGCCGACGGGGATACCACCCTGCTTACCGGCACGGCACCGGCCTCCACCATGCGCAGCTACCCCATGGAGGTGGTGGGCTACACCCGGGGCAGGGGACACCTGACCCTGACGCTGGACGGCTACCGTCCCTGCCACAATGCAGCAGAGGTCATCGAGGCTGCGGGCTATGAGCCGGAACACGACCTCGACAACCCGGCGGATTCGGTGTTCTGCGCCCACGGGGCCGGATTTGTGGTGCCCTGGGAGCAGGTGCGCAGCCACATGCATGTAGACAGCGGCTGGGGCAAGACTGCAAAGACCGAGGAAGCGGTGCAGGCCCGTCCCCGCCGGATGGCCGCCTATCGTGCTACTTTGGAAGAGGATGCTGAGCTGCTGAAGATCTTTGAACAGACCTATGGGCCCATCAAGCGGGACCCGCTGGCGGCGTTCCGCCCCACCCAGAAGCGGGAACGCCCTGATTTCAACGCCGAGCAGTGGGAGATCCAGCCCGAATACCTGCTGGTGGACGGCTACAACATCATCTTTGCATGGGACGAGCTGAACGCACTCTCCAAAGAGAGCCTGGAAGCGGCCCGCCACAGGCTGATGGACATCCTCTGCAACTATCAGGGCTTTAAGAAGTGCGTGCTCATCCTTGTGTTTGATGCCTACCGTGTGCCGGGCAGCCCCGGCAGCATAGAGCAGTACCACAATATCCATGTGGTCTACACCCGGGAAGCCGAGACCGCCGACATGTTCATCGAGCGTGTCACCCATGAGATCGGCAAGGGCCGCCGCGTCCGCGTGGCCACCTCCGATGGCATGGAACAGGTCATCATCCTGGGCCATGGTGCCCTCCGTGTCTCTGCCCGCATGTTCCATGAAGAGGTGCAGGAGGCGGAGAAGGAGATCCGGAGGTATTTGCAGGGGGAAGGGCAACATCCTCGCCCTCTCCGTCAGCGCTTACGCGCTGCCACCTCTCCCAAAGGGAGAGGCAATGCTGCCTTTATCCAAGACCCGCAATAGGCTCCCCCTTTGGGGGAGCTGGCAAAGCCGTAAGGCTTTGACTGAGAGGGCGAAATCTTACCTGAAAGGAGCCGCCTATGTTCGAAACAACTTCTGATTTTGTTTGGCAGAAGATTCAGCCCCGTCCCCGGGATGCGCATAAGGGGATCTTTGGCTCCGTGCTGGCGGTGGCGGGCAGTGCGTCCTACCGGGGCGCGGCGGCGCTGGCCGTGGAAGGTGCCCTGCGCACAGGGGCCGGTATCGTTACGCTGGCAAGTGTGGAGCCGGTGCTGGCGGCTGTGCGGCCCGGCAGCCTGATCGTAGATCTGGCATCAAAGCCCGGCGGCACCGACTTTGCTGCGGCGCAGCGGCTGGGCTGCAAGGCCATCCATGCGCTCAGCCTGCCCGCCGCCTGTGCGCCGGACACGGCTGGGGAAGCGGTGGCACGCACCGTGCTGACCATTTTGCGGGAGCGGGAGGAACACACATGAGCACGCAGAAAAAAGGACGCATTGCATTTGCGGTGTGCGGCAGCTTCTGCACACTGGAAGCGGCGCTTGCGGCAGCGCAGCAGCTGACAGAACAGGGCTGGGAGCTGCTGCCCATCATGAGCTTTGCCGCAAAGCAGGATACCCGCTTTGGCACCGGGCAGTTCTGGCAGGAACGGCTGGAAGCCCTTACCGGCCATGCAGTGTTGGACACGTTGCAGGCCGTGGAGCCGCTTGGCCCTAAAAAGCTGGTCAGTGCACTGGTGATCGCGCCCTGCACCGGGGCCACGCTGGCACGGCTTGCGGCAGGCATTTCCGATACGCCGGTAACGCTGGCGGCAAAAAGCCTTTTGCGGGTGGGATGCCCGGTGGTGGTGGGCGTTTCCACAAACGACGGGCTGGGCGCATCGTGGGAGAACATGGC
>OLGN01002049.1_pt1 | contig 9781 bp, 7 predicted proteins | sample 1605941 | NCBI WGS metagenome assembly OLGN01 (sample SAMN03283269) | human gut metagenome | biome: human-associated habitat; material: feces | host: Homo sapiens | place: USA | collected 2013
AAAAAGGGCAGATATCAAAAGATAGTAAGATCGTTTTTGTAGATGATGGCTCCAAAGATAGAACATGGAAGATGATCAGCGAACTTCATGAAACAGATTCTTTGTTTTCAGGAGTAAAGCTATCAAGAAACAGAGGACATCAAAATGCATTATTAGCAGGTCTTACGATGGCATCAGAACATGCGGATATGGCAATATCAATGGACGCAGATCTTCAGGATGATATCAATGCTGTAGATCAGATGATCGAGAAATATTATGAAGGCTGTGATATTGTATATGGAGTTAGGAGTGCAAGAGAGACAGATACGTTTTTCAAGCGTTTTACTGCGGAAGCCTTTTATAAATTGATCAATAAAATGGGTGGAGAGATTATTTATAACCATGCAGATTACAGATTAATGAGTAATCGTGCATTGAAAGGACTGTTAGAATTTGATGAGGTAAATATCTTTTTAAGAGGAATGGTTCCGATGATTGGTTATAAAAGTGATATCGTTACCTATGAGAGAGCAGAAAGATTTGCAGGAGAAAGCAAGTATCCATTAAAGAAGATGTTATCATTTGCATTTGAAGGAATCACATCATTGAGTGTAAAGCCGATACAGTTGATCTTTAATCTTGGAATATTGATATGCACGCTGAGTGTGATAGCAATCATTTATTTTCTATTTAGGCATTTTACGAACAATACAGTGAGTGGTTGGACAAGTTTGATCACATCCATATGGTTTCTGGGTGGATTGCAGTTGGTCGCGATCGGTCTGATCGGAGAATATATTGGTAAAGTATATCTAGAAACAAAATCCAGACCTAAATTTATTATAGAAAAAATAAAAGAATTGTATAGAATACATAAAGGCAGATATGGTGTAGATAGGATGACTCATGCATTAGAGCAAGACTATGGTATAAAGCATAATCATAAGAAAATTTATAGATTAATGAAAGAAAACAATTTACTATCAGTAATTAAATCAAAAAAAGCATATACAACTCCAGGAGAACCACATCCTAAACATAATGTTTTAAAAAGAAACTTTGATACTAGTTGTCCGTTTGATAAAGTAGCAACTGATATAACAGAAATAAAACATAAGGGAAAGAAAATATATATTTCACCAGTAAAAGACTTAAATACACATGTTATAGAGGCCAATGTAGTAGCACATAATGCTTCTATCTCAATAGCAATAGAGATGTTAGAACAAATAAAAGATAAATCTATACCAGAAGGAACAATATTTCATTCAGACCAAGGGAGTGTATATAACAGTTTACAGTTTCAAAAAATATTAGAAGAAAATAATTTTATACAAAGTATGGCTAGAAAAGGAACACCAATAGATAACTCGCCTATGGAAAGTTTTTTTGGAACGTTAAAGAGTGAACTGCTTTATAATCCTTTGATAGACACAAAAAATTGTGATATGATAGAGGAAATAAAAAATTACATAGATTATTATAATAATAAAAGAATACAAAAATCATTAGGTTATCTAACACATATACAATTTAAACAAAAGCAATTAGAAAAACAGAAAGTGCTACAGCAATAACCGTAACACTTTCTGAGAGCCTCTCTTTTTAATTCACTGTCCACTTTTAAGGGAACAGTTCAATTTTCTCTCTCTTTGTTTGCAGAATTGACTGAATGTAAGATGTTTTTTGAAAGAATAGGTAATGAAGAGAATGGATAAAATTAAGATAAAAATAATACATAAAGTACTTGTAAATGAAAAAAATATATAATATTATAAAGAAGGTTAGACATTACTAATATATCAAATCAAAAGATAAATAAAAGGAGGAAAATAAAATGATAAAGAAAGAAAAGGGAATTACATTAATTGCTTTAGTAGTAACCATTATTGTTTTAATTATTTTAGCTGGGGTATCTATTAGCCTAATAGTAGGAGAAAATGGTATTATAAATATGGCAAAGAAAGCACAAGAGGATACAAAAATAGCAGAACAAGAAGAAAAACAACAGTTAAATCATTTATATTTGGAATCACAAATGGTAAAAGATTTAGTAGAAACAGTAAAAGTAGGAGATTATATAGTTTATTCTACAGAGAATTTAACGACACCTCAGAATGTATCGGGAGGATATGCAACAGTATCAGATACAGCTAGGACACCGGCTAATTATACAGGATATTGGAGAGTATTAGAAAATAATGGTCAAAATGTTACCATTATAAGTGATCAAAGTGTGGGAAACGTTGCAATAAATGGTATAGGAGGTTTTAACAATGTGGCTACATGTCTTAATACAATAGCAAATTGGTATAAAACAGAATTTGCTGTTTCTGCAAGAGGAGTAGGTACCGGTGATGTATCGAAATTAAGTGCTAATTCTATGTTAAAAACAGGGTATAGTTATTGGACAACAGAGACAGGAAGAGGAACAGCTGGAACGTCTTATTTTGGGTATTATATTGATGCAAATGGAAATAGAGCAACAGCTGATTTTCATGCTTTAAATACAGATAAAGATCAACAAGTTACAAGTGGAATGAGACCAATTATAGTGTTAGCAGATACAGTAAAAATAGAGAGCGGAAATGGAGATAAAGAAAATCCATATATTCTATTCAAAGAATAATAGTTAAAATATTATATAAAAATATAAAGATGAAAATCATATATATTTAATAGCGAGTGACTATATAAATAATGCTCCTAATAGTACTAATTATGATATTACAGCAATAGAGGAACAGGAATTTATGTTTAATATGACAGATGTAATAGAAGATTATTCTAATTCGAATGCTATAACGGATGAAAGATTAAGAAAACTAAATAAAAATTATTATGATTTTTTAGAATATAATTCGTTGATTACTTCAGGCAATAACATAAGAGCTGTAGCTTATATGATGGATACTAATGTATGAAACCCATTATTTTGTGATGATGCCTATGCAGATTATGCTATAGGAGGGCCAACTATAGAATTATTATTTCAATCATATAATCAAAAATATAATACAAATTTTCTGGCAGGGAGTCTAGAATTTAATGATTCGTTTGCGACAGCGACAATAGGAGAAAAAGGATATTATATTAGTTTTGATGGCGGAGAAAATTGGCAGAAAGATAGTAATGGGGAAGAAGTGTTTTCAAAAGATGATTCTATTTATATAATGGAGAGATATGATAAAGCATTTGCTACTTGGTTAGCGACTCCTGACATGGAAGGAGGAAGTCTTCTATTTTTACTTTACTGTGGAGGTAATGTTGCAGGATCGAATTATAAAGAAGTAAAAAATGCAGGATTTCGACCAATTGTTTGTTTAAACTCTAATGTGAAAATCGTAGCAGAAGGAGAAAACTATAAATTAGAGAAATAATGCAGTTAGAGGTAATTGGAACATAAAAAATAATCAATTAAGAATGGTATAAATGAAGAGGAATAAATAAAGCAAATAAAAATAAAAAACTAGTGTCAATCATTTTTGAAAATGTCTCAAAATTTTTTAAACATTAGCACTAATTTTTAATAGAATTAGTGCTAAAATTTTAAATTAAGAAACTTTTTCTAAACGATGTTCTTGTAGCTGGATAAAACTATCAAAAAGAGATTGTTTCCAAGGATGGCTCATAGGTGGTATATAAACTCTTTTTTGTTTAACCTCTGGTATTTCATCAAAATTTTCTGATAAAGCTTGCTTTTCTGGAATTTCGTCTAAAGCGAATATATTATCATTAACTGTTGCATAAAGTTTGTTATCAAAAGATTTGATGACAATACACTTTGTTCCATGATTAAAGTAAATAGGTGTATTTACACGGTTTACCAATCTGTAATATTTGTTGTTAAATTTAATTGAATGACCTCTATCAATAGTTCTTTTTGTTAAAACTGCCAGAATTAAATTAATTTTTTTCTCATCTAGTTGCTTTTCAAATACAGATTTGTTATGATTAATACACAAAGCAAACTGTTTGTTGAATTTTTTGATATATTGAGATAAGAACTGGTTGGCTTCTTCAATGTTGGTAATATTGGCTAATCTAAGTTCTTGGGGTAAGCGTTGTTGTAAAGTTTGAAAAGCCCTTTCAATACGAGGTTTAAATTCAGGAACAGAACTTGTTTCAAGCTGTATGCCTAACTGGTGACAGGCATAAGCAAATTGTGTAAAGGTATCTTCTTCTAGCAGGGAAGATCCTTTTTTCTTGTATTCAAATACTGTTCTTTTGTCTGTTTTAAATTTGTAAGGAATACCATATTTCATTAAAATTTGTTTAGTAACATTGTAATAACCATTTAATGTTTCTTGTTCATCAAAATATAAACCTACTAAATTACCAGTTGAGTCGTCAATAGCAGCATGTAAAGCTGTTTTAGTATTACCAAACCAAAGGTGTATACAAGCATCCATTTGAATTTCTTCTCCAAAATATTGACATCTAGGTTGTCTTGGATGTGCATCTTCAACAGCAACAATATTAGCTTGTATTTTTTCCTTTTCAGATTTTGATTTAGCTTGTTTTTGTTCAAGTAATAGTTGTTTTCTTAATCGTTTTCTAGTCGATTTATGACTTCTAGGAGAAAGAATATATTTATCTCTTAAAATTACTCTAACTGCATCTATTGAAAGAAAAATATTTTCTCTTTCTGCCAAAAATTCAGTAAATACGGTATAATTACAATCATAATATTTTGATAAGTATAGTTGTTCAATTTCTGTTTTTTGTTCTTCTGATAAAGCATGAGAGGGAGTTCTACCTCGATTTCCATGTATAAAATAGGCTTTCCCTTTTTCCTTGTAACCTGCAATCATTCTATCAATATGTCTAACCGTACAACCTAATTTAATTGATGCTCTTTTCTTGTTTCCATTTGTTTCTACTAATTTTTTAATTGTTAAATATTTTAAATTTTCTTTCACTGTTAACTCAACCTTTCTCATTTGTACCTCCAATAAAAATGTAATAACTTTTGTATTATATAATTTTTTATTGAAAGTATCTATAATATTTTTTGGTTGAGACATTTTCTCAAATGATTTATTAAGACATTATCACAAATGAATCAGATATGCTAAAAAGATATTTAAAAAAACATTGGCAGTTCCTAAAAAGTGTGATATACTTGAAAAGAACATATACAGTAGGAGGGGGAAGACACGTTGGCAAAAAGTACGAATGAAAATGATGTAGAAATAAAAGAAAAATTAGACAAAATAGGATTAGATTTAAAAAAAGTACCAAAATATTTAACAGAAATAGAGCCAATTCAGTATAGAGTTATCAAAAAATATGAACAAACTAGTGAGAAAGTATATAGATATATTAATATAAAAGACATTGATATTTTAATTACACAAAGTGATAGATTAGATGAGATGTCTTTAAAATACAAAAAAGCAAAACCATTAGCAGATTATATAGAAGAAAAAGGAGAAGAAAATTTAGAAGAACATGACATTTTTATTAGAATGTTAAAAGATTTAGATTTAGAAAGATTAAAAGACCTAGAAAAACAGCAAGAGTCTTTTAAGGAAAATATTCCTTACGAAGTAAAATATAAAGATAATTTTGTATGGCAAATATTTTATGCAGAAGCAAGTAATAGATATTTTATGCTATTTCCTAGCAATGAAACAAGAACAGAAAGTTTATTTTATTTAATTAAAAAGAAAATAGAAGCACGCAAAAGCAGAAAAAAAGAACTAATATTTGTTCCAATTTGTGATCAAGAGTATCATAATGCTTTTTTAAAAAGAACACAGATAGCAGATTTAGAAAATTATTTATGGCTTTTTACAGGAAATTGGCCAACCATTTATGAGGTGTATGATAGAAAAGACGAAATGAGTTTACAGATTGTGGGAGAAACCACCACATATGACAAAATAAAAAGTTTATACAAAATTGTATTGCAAGATAAAATGCAGGCACAAGAATATTATAAACTAGTAAAGGCATTATTCATTCTGCAAACTTATGATGAGCAAGCTTATCATTTTAAAGTAGAAATAGGAAGAGAAGGAGATTTAGAATTTAGCATGGGATATAGCATGCAAAAGCTAAATTATAATACTTTGCCTAGTTTTATTCAAAAAGAATCCACTCATATGTATCGAGAAATCGAAAATTTAACGGATAAATTAGTATTTGAAAGCGAAACATTGGAATTATTAAAGCAAACAATAGAAAAACAAACAGAAGAATATAGAGTAAAAGAGAAACAAATTGTTACTTTTTTAGAGTGTAAAAAAACTTTCTTTGGAAAAGTAAAGTATTTTTTTGGTTCCAAAAAGACGAAAAAGACAGAAGAAGAAAAATTAAAAGAAGTAATGGAAGAAAAATATAAAAAAGAAGAAAAAGAGGAATTAAGTTTAGAAGAACTTCCTATTTTGAAACAAGAAAGTACCATAGAAGATCTGTTAAAATTATGTGATATTTTAAAAGAAAGAGAAACATTATACAAAAATATAGAAATGGATATTAAGGCAGCTGAAAATAAAAAGAAAAATCTGGAAAGCAAAATTAAAAACGCTACTTTGTATATCAATGAAATAGAAAGTCATAAAAAGAGCATTTTTGACTTCTGGAAATTTACTAATAAAGATCAAGTAAGTTTATTAAATGAAAGTGAAGAACAAGAAAAAGAAGAAAATAAAAAGAAAATAAAGAAAGTATTTGACTATGAAGAGGATTTAGAAGATACAGGAAAGCAAATAGATGATAAGCAAAGAGAAATTTTATCACAAAATGAATGTGATGGTGTTTTTGCAATAGAACAAGAACTGCCAGCATTTCAAATAATAGAAAAAGAAAAATTACTAAAAAGAGATAAAGATGCATTGCAAAAAAGACTAGAAGAATTGCAAGAGCAATACATAGAAGAAGGCATTGGAGAAAAAGGTTTTGATATTTTTGGTAATGTATTAGAAGATAAAACAAAAATTAAAAGTTTAAAAAACAATAAGCATAGAGAAATACAAAAAGATATTTATAAAATATTGGGTATTACACCACAAACTACTTTAGAAGAATATAAAACAACGCTTATGAATTATGATAAATTGGTAAAAGAGGCATATGGGAAAATAGTTTCTCCAATAGATATGTGTATTTATCAAGCAAGTAATCAAGAACTACAAGGAAAGGGATTGGATATTTTCTATATTTCTCCACAAGAAGCAATAAAAGACTATAAAACGGAAGAAAAAGCAATTATTTTCAATAAAGTGAATTTGAGAGAAGGAATGCCAGCTATCTTTTATACCAATAGTATGTATTATGATAACATGCACAAAACCTTGCCAGTAGGAATGGATGTAAGTTCCAAAGTACTGTTAGATTTGAATGAATTTTCGATAAAATTAGTTAGCAGAAAAGATTTTCGTGTAAACAGTTTAAAAAATGAAGTGGAAAATGAAATAAAAAATATACAAGTATTTGAATATCAATTAGAAATCAAGAGAAAATAAATAGAAAATTTTTGTAGTGGCAAGTTGCCAAAAACAATAAGAAAGAATACGATAAAACAAAAAGGAGAAAGACCATGATAAAAAGAGTAAATATTATTGTGTTAGATGGATTTGGAATAGGAGAAGCACCAGATGCAAAAGATTATGGTGATGTAGGAAGTAACACATTAAAGGGAATTTATACAAATACAAAATTGAATCTGCCAAACTTAAAAAAATTAGGTCTATATCAGATAGAAGGAATAGGAATACAGGAAGAAGAAACAGAGATAATAGGTGCTTATGGAAAAGCAAGAGAACAATCAGTAGGGAAAAATAGCCCAGTAGGACATTGGGAAATATCTGGTTATATTACAAAAGGAGGATTTAGAACTTATCCACAGGCTTTTCCAGAAAAGTTATTAGAAGAGTGGAAACAAGAAACAGGAATAGAAGGTATCTTATGTAATAAAGTAGGTTCTGGTACAGAGTTATTAAAAGAGTATGGAGAAGAACACATAAAAACTGGCTATCCTATTGTGTATACTTCTGCAGATAGTGTATTTCAAATTGCGGCACATGAGGATATTATACCTGTTCCAAAACTATATGAACTTTGCAAAATCGCAAGAAAAATATGTGATAAACCAGAATATAATATTGGTACAGTCATTGCAAGACCTTTTGTAGGAGACAGAGCAGATAATTTTACAAGGACTTATCATAGAAAAGATTTTGAATCTCAAAAGTTTGGGAAAAATATGTTAGATATCATTTCAAAAGAAAAAGAAGTTATTACCATAGGTAAGATAGAAGATTTATTTAGTGGAAGAGGCATTACTAGAGCTATTCATACAGAAGGTAATGCAGATGGAATAGAAAAAAACATAGAAGAATTAAAAAAAGATACAGAAGGTTTACTATTTACCAACTTAGTAGATTTTGATATGTTATACGGACATCGTAATAATATAGAAGGATATGCAAAAGCTTTGGAATACTTTGATAGTAAGTTGCCAATTATCATGCAGACGATGAAAGATACCGATATGCTAATTGTTACAGCAGATCATGGAAATGATCCGTCCACACCAAGTACAGATCATAGTAGAGAATATATCCCTATTCTTATTTATGGAAAACAAATCGAAGAAAATGTAAATGTTGGAATAAGACAAACCTATGCAGATATTGCAGCTACAGTATTAGATATTTTAGGAATGGAAATGTTACCTACAGGAAACAGCTTTAAAGAAGATATTATTAAAGAATAGAAATATCCTTTTAGAGGAAGATACTATGAAAAGGAAGTATCTTCCTTTGAAAAATGAGTATAGTAAAAATAGAAAAGAAGGGAAAAAAGTGGAAGAGATAACCAGAGAAGATGTCATGGCACATGCAGAAGATAAAGAATATCTATTAAAGGTAGCAGGAGATAAAGAAACTGCCCCTTTCATCGAATTTGCCACAGAAGCATTAAGAAATGATAAAGAACTGGTTTTAAAAGCGGTAACAAGCAACGGAAATGCACTAGAGTTTGCAAGTGACAGATTAAAAGCAGATAAAGAAGTGGTACTTGCTGCTGTACAAAATGCGGGTTGGGTAGCTTGTTATGCAAGTGAAGAATTACGAGATGATAAAGAAATTATACTAACAGCTGTAAAAAAAGAAGGGCAAGCACTTTATTATGCAAGCGAAAAATTAAGAGATGATAGAGAAGTGGTGTTGGAAGCGGTAAAGAATAAAGGACTGATTTATAAGTATGCTAGTAAGCGTCTGCGTGCAGATAAAGAACTAGCAATAGAAGCAATTCGTAATGATAAAAGAGCCTATAGTTATGTGGTAGAAGAGTTGAAAGAAGACGAAAGTATAAAGGCTGTAAAAGAAGGAAATGCAGAGTAAGAAAGCCTTAAGAAAAAATATTTTTAGAAATTTTGAAAAAACTGTTGACAGAGTAAATAAAAGATGTTAATATTAGTATCAGCCTTCGGAAAGAGGGCTAAAAAATAGCATAAAAGTAGGTTAACATTTTAGATTATTTCTTAAATAAAAAAATATTCTAAAAAAATAAAAAAAGTGTTGACATACAACTACAAATTGTGCTAAAATAATTCTTGTCCTCAACAAAGAGGAAAAAACAAAAAAAGTACATTGAAAAGTAAACAATAAACAAACCTTTGAAGAAACCAAGCGGTAGTAGAAGTACTACCACAAAGCAAGCAAAAAAATGAGCTAAAACTCAAAAAGATTTATAGTGTAGATTGAGGAATCAATCGAAAATATAAATACCATGAATATGAGAGTTTGATCCTGGCTCAGGATAAACGCTGGCGGCGCACATAAGACAT
>OLGN01002055.1_pt1 | contig 9759 bp, 8 predicted proteins | sample 1605941 | NCBI WGS metagenome assembly OLGN01 (sample SAMN03283269) | human gut metagenome | biome: human-associated habitat; material: feces | host: Homo sapiens | place: USA | collected 2013
CTGGCGGGATTTGAACCCACGGCCTCTTCGTCCCGAACGAAGCGCGCTACCAAGCTGCGCTACAGCCCGTTTGGCAACAGATGTAGATATTACATTGTGGTGGTGGACAATGCAAATCGGCATGTCGCGAGTGTTGCGTGATGGTGGATTCGCCATGTGTACAGGTCTCTCAAGCCTTGTGCAGGGCCGGTTTTGCGTCATGTGAGCGGGTGTTCAGATGGCCGTGCGGTCTGCCGGGCTCATAATCGCCGGCCTTGCGTACACTGATGAATCATGGCTGAAGTTGTCGAAAATACCGAAAACACTGAGAATGAAACCCCGGCCGTCCCGCAGATGAGCACCGTCGAACGTGCGGAAATGCTGCTCAAGCAGGACGCCACCATCCGCGAGAAGATCAAGTCCGGTGCCACGCTGGACGAAGCCGTGGACCCCTCCAACAAGGAGTTCGGCCCGCTGGCCCACCCCGAGCAGGTGCAGATGCGCGTGGCCAAGCGCGCGATGATGCTTGAGGCCGGCATCGCCCCCTACCCGGTGCACTTGGACGTCACCGACACCATCGAGGCGGTCCGCGCCAAGTATGACGGCAAGCTCGAGGCTGGCGAAGAGACCGAAGACATGGTCGGCATTGCTGGCCGCGTGCTGTTCCTGCGCAACGCGGGCGGCCTGTGCTTCGTGCAGCTGTCCGCCGGTGACGGCACCAAGATTCAGGGCATGATCTCCAAGAAGGAGATTGGCGCCGATTCGCTCAAGCAGTTCAAGCAGCTCGTCGACCTTGGCGATCACTTGTACCTCAAGGGCCGCGTCATCGCCTCCAAGACCGGCGAGCTGTCCGTATTCGCCACTGAGTGGGCTATCGCCTCTAAGGCCCTGCAGCCGCTGCCGGCCCTGCACAAGGACCTGAACGAAGACACCCGCACCCGCAAGCCGTACATCGGCATGATCGCGGACGAGAACATCCGCAACATGGTGCGCAACCGCTCCAAGGCCGTGGCCTCCCTGCGCCGCACCTTTGACGACCACGACTTCCTCGAGGTCGAAACCCCGATGCTGCAGACCCTGCACGGTGGCGCGGCCGCCCGCCCGTTCACCACGCACATGAACGCCTTCGACCTTGACCTGTACCTTCGCATCGCCCCGGAACTGTTCCTCAAGCGCTGCCTGGTCGGCGGCATCGATCGCGTGTTCGAAATCAACCGCGACTTCCGCAATGAGGGCGTCGACGCCACGCACGCCCCCGAATTCACCATGGTCGAGGCCTACCAGGCCTATGGCACCTATGATTCCATCGGCCAGCTGGTCAAGGAGCTCGTGCAGAAGACCGCCATGGACGTCTACGGCTCGCACAAGGTCACCCTGCTCGACGGCACCGAATACGACTTCGGCGGCGAATGGAAGACCATCAGCATGTACGACTCCCTGTCCGAATCGTTGGGCGAGGAGATTGTGCCGAACGGCGGCCCGGACGCCCCCGGCACCTCCGTTGAGCACCTGGGCGCCATCGCCGACAAGCTCGGCGTAGAGCGCGACGACGTGGAGAACCACGGCAAGCTCGTCGAACACCTGTGGGAGCACTTCTACGAGGACAAGCTTTACGAGCCCACCTTCGTGCGTGACTTCCCGGTCGAAACTTCCCCGCTGGTCAAGGGCCACCGCACCAAGCCCGGCGTGGTGGAGAAGTGGGATCTCTACGTGCGCGGCTTCGAGCTGGCTACCGGCTACTCCGAGCTCAACGACCCGATCGTGCAGCGTGAACGTTTCGTGGCTCAGGCCAAGGACGCGCTCGCTGGCGACGAAGAGGCTTGCGACATCGATGAGGACTTCCTCGAGGCTCTCGGCGTGGGCATGCCTCCGGCCGGCGGTATGGGTATGGGTATTGATCGACTGCTTATCGCCTTGACCGGTGCCACGATTCGCGAGACCATCACCTTCCCGCTGGTCAAGCCGCTCGTTGGCTGATTAGGCATACTCTGGCTCCCCTCAGAGAGGGGAGCCGAGTTATATATGAAAGGGGTTGCTTATGTCCATCGGCTTGTGGGTTCGGGGCGCGCGTCCCAAGACCTTGGCCACTTCCATCGCGTCGGTGATGGTTGGGGCGGCGATGGCATACGTGCATATCGAGCAGTCGGGCACCTGCATCGCAATATATCCCGAACCGGCCTCCTGCGCCACGGCCCGTGAACAGCAGACCCTGCTGATGGACCGATTCTGGCCGGTGACCATCCTGTGCCTGCTAGTCGCGCTGTTCCTGCAAATCGCCGTCAACTATGCGAACGACTATTCCGATGGCATCCGCGGCACTGACGCCGGGCGTGACACGGACGAATCGAAATCAGGCAAACCCCAGCGACTGACCGCATCCGGACTGGTACCGGCCAAGCATGTACTGTTCGCGGCGATGATTTGCGCCGCCATCGCCTGCATATGCGGCATTGCCGCTATCGTGATTTCCCAAGCTTGGTGGCTGTTTGCCGTGGGTGTGGCCTCCTTGCTGGCCGGCTGGTTCTACACCGGTGGCAAGCATCCGTATGGATACGTCGGGCTGGGAGAAGTCGGCGTGTTCCTGTTCTTCGGCTTGGCTGCGGTATTGGGCACCGAATACGCGCTGTGCGGCACGGTGGACGTCGGCGGACTATTGGGTGCTGTGGCGGCTGGCCTGTTCTCCTGCCTGATCATGATGGTGAACAATATCCGTGACATCGACGAGGATCGTGAGCATGGTAAGTGCACGCTGGCCGTACGGCTGGGTGAATCCGGCGCGCGTACGCTGCTGATTGTGTGCTGCGTGGCCGCGTGGGCCATAGCCCTGCTCATGTGCGCGACCCTATGGTGGCCGTGGGGCGCAGTGCTGTTGATCTCGGGCGTCGGAATACCTGTGCGCATGGTCTCCAGCGTGAATAAACGTCAATTCCGCCCGGCTCTGCCCGCCGCCAGCTTCCAGACCTTGCTGTTTGCGGTGGTGCTGGCGGTTTCCGTGACGCTCTGAGAGCGAAATAATAAGACGAATACTCGTGTTTGGGCGCACGCGGCTGTAGACTGAACCGTATGACTTATAAACTAGTACTGCTCCGTCATGGACAGAGCGCATGGAATAAAACTAACCAGTTCACCGGCTGGGTCGACGTACCGCTGACCGAGCAGGGTGAAGCCGAAGCCAAGCGTGGCGGCGAGCTGCTCAAGGAGAAGAACGTCCTTCCGGACATCGTGTTCACCTCCCTGCTGCGTCGCGCCATCAACACCGCCAACATCGCTCTGGATGCCGCAGATCGTCTGTGGATTCCGGTTCAGCGTGACTGGCGTCTCAACGAGCGTCACTACGGCGCTCTGCAGGGCAAGAACAAGACCGAGATCCGCGAAGAGTACGGCGACGAGAAGTTCATGCTGTGGCGCCGTTCTTACGCCACCCCGCCGCCCGAGATCGACCCGAACGACCAGTACGCCCAGAACAACGACCCGCGCTACGCCGGCGATCCGGTTCCGGAAGCCGAGTGCCTGGCCAACGTTGTTGAGCGTGTGAAGCCGTACTTCGAGTCCGCTATCGAGCCGGAGCTCAAGGCCGGCAAGACCGTGCTGATTGCTGCCCACGGCAACTCCCTCCGCGCCATCGTCAAGATGCTGGACAACCTGTCTGAGGAAGAGATCGCCAAGGTCAACATCCCGACCGCCATCCCGCTGCTTTATGAGCTGGACGAGAACTTCAAGCCGATCAAGCCGCGTGGCGAGTACCTGGACCCGGAGGCTGCTGCTGCCGGTGCCGCCGCTGTCGCCGCTCAGGGCCAGAAGTGAGCCTAAGCCGCTAACACGGTACAAGCTGTAAGGGGAGTCGCACATAACGTGCGGCTCCCCTTTGCTATGCCTGCCAAATCCCCCATGGGGCGGTGATTACCCCATGGGGCGGTAAAACCCTCATGGGGCGGTATGCCAGAATGGCTTAATTCCGCGGTTTCACATATCCTTCAAACCGCCCCATGGGCAAGTTACCGCCCTATGGGTGTTTTGCCGCCCCATGGATACGCCGGTGTACCGCCCAAAAGCAACAAAAAACGGCGTCCAGCCGTAGCCGGATCGCCGCTTTCGGGCATCCTCCTCAAACCACAGGAGAACAAGTGTTCAGTTATTCGCCCAATGTGAGAACAAGTCCCAATCAGTCGATGTCGGTGCCCTCGTCGCGGGTCGGCTCCTTAGTGGGGTCGAAGCCGGAGACGATGTACACCACACGGCGGGCGGCGGACACGGCGTGATCGCCGAGACGCTCCAGGAAGCGGCCCAGCAGCACGATATCCACGGTCTGCTGACGGGTGATGTCATCGGACAGCGCTAGATCGAAGGTCCGGTGGTGCAGATTGTCCAGCTTGTCGTCAGCCAGGATGATGGCCTCGGCGGTCTTGGCATCGCGATCGAAGAGCATGGCCACCAGCTGGTCAGCGGTGTTGTCCAGGAAGTCGATCATCTCGGCGAACACCGGTTGAGCGGATTCAGGAATCGCGGCGGCCGGATAGGTGCGGCGAGCGGCCTCGGCCACGTGGCGGGCAAGATCGCCCATACGCTCGAACGTGGAAGCCAGACGCATGGTGGAAACGACCACACGCAGATCGGTGGCCACCGGATTCTGCTTGGCGAGCAACTTGACGCACTGGTCAATCACAGAGGACTCCAGGGCATCGATTTCGATGTCGCCGTCAATCACAGTCTGTGCGGCTTCAACGTCCTGATTCAGCAGGGCTTCCCCAGCTCCTTTGATCGCCTTGCGTACGTTCTGCGCCATACGGTCGAGGTCGTCAGCAACCTGCTTCAGCTCCTCGTTGAAAATAACGCGCATTTCTCTAGCCTTTCATGCTTGCTTATTGCAACCTGTACCAGTGTATTATTCCAGTACTTGTTCCCCACTTCAACGTAGGTAATGGCAACCTCAAGTTGTTCTACTGTTCATTGGGTTGTTCACCTGAAATTCATGTTACCGGCGTGCCGGCAAACCGCAATCCCGGCGTGTGGTGTGAAAGAATGGGGGCATGACACAGATGCCGCTCGTCGCCGCGATTGCTCTTATTGTCACGGCTGTTTTATTTGTGGTAGGAATCATCACGCTCATCGTGGGATTTGCGACACATCGAGTGTCCATGGAATCGCCGCTGGCCGATGATGACGACAATGACGATCTGTCCGACGACACCGCCACGCTGCTGTCCATGCTGCCAGGTGCGTCCGTGGTGGTCGACGAGCACGACGAGGTGGTCCGCTGCAATCCCGCCGCCTACCGCCTGGGTGTGGTGTCAGATGACGCCATTGCCCAGCAGCATGTGCTGGATGCCATTCACGAGGCGCGCAAGTCCGGTGGCAAGCGCCAGTTCGACTTGACCACCGATACTCCGGAGCGGTACGTCGCAGACCAGAACAAGGGCGATCACGTCGCCACGCAGTCCGTCCACCGCCCCAACTGGCTGAAGGTGACTGTAGGGCGTATCAACGAGCAGTTCGTCATCGTGTTGATTACCGATGTCAGTGATGTGATTCGTTTCGCTCAAGTGCGTGACTCGTTTATTACCAATGTGTCCGAGCAATTGTTGGGCCCCACTGAGGCTCTGGCCAAACTCGCCGATTCGCTGGAGTCCGGCAATCTGGACGAACAGCAGGTGGCTGCCGACGCTCGCCAGGTGCGTTCCAGCTGCAGCAAGCTCAACCACATGGTGTCTGATTTGCTGCTGCTCATACGCGCGCAGGAGCCGATTACGCCGTCTTCCGCCAACCGACTGAACGTTATGGAACAGCTCAGGGCCACGGCGGCGCGACTGGAGCCGCAGGCAGCCGAGGCTGGCGTGCAGCTGAACATCAAGGGCGACGATGATCTAGTCATCAATGGTGAGGCGGACCAGATCGACAGCGCCGTGACCAAGCTCATCGAAAACGCCATCGGCTATTCCAAGGAAAATGGCGTGGTCAGCGTGTCCGCATCCAAAGACAAGGATGGCGACCGCGCGGTGATTCGCGTGATTGACCAAGGCACGGGCATCGCTAAGAAGGACCAGGCGCGCATCTTCGAGCGGTTCTACCGGGGCGTGGAACAGAGCAATCGCACGGCGGATGGCGTGGGCCTAGGCTTGGCCATCGTCAAGCATGTGGCGCTGACCCATCATGGCGATGTGACCGTATGGAGCGCGCCCGGGCAAGGCAGTACGTTCAGCCTTACGTTGCCGTTGGCGCAGTGAGATAAGGAATTGGTGGCATGCCTTGCATGCCACCAATGCTGTTTGATGAGCGACCTGCGGCCGCGGTCTCTCCCTCAATCAGCTACGCTGACAGCTCCCGTCATCAGAGGGAGCTTGTGTTGCGTTACTGTCCGAGGCGGCGGTAGTCCCAGCGGTCGAAGTATTCCCAGACCAGCAGTAGCAAGCCAATAATGACGCCGGCCACGCACATAATCACCAACGGCATTACGCTGTAGCCCACGGCCAGCAGAATCAGCACGACAATCAACGCCACAATCCATAGACCGGTACCGATGGCAAACACCTTACGCAGATCCACCCGTACGGGCTTGGGTGCGGGTTTGCGGACGGCAGGGTCAATGAGAGGCGCGAACTTCATACTCATGCACTGTAGTAAGAGTAGGGAGGGGCGTCAAACATCCCTCCCTACGATTTATTCAATCGGCATCAGTTGAGACCGATCAATGTGCATGGCATATATGGTCGGCAATGCGGGGCATATATGCCATCACAGGTGCTCGACCACGTAGTCGACGCACTTGGTGAAGGCCATGACATCAGCCGGTTCCACCGAGGGGAACACGCCAACGCGCAGCTGGTTGCGGCCCAGCTTGCGGTAGCCGGCGGCGTCCACAATGCCGTTCTCGCGCAGGATGGACAGTACCTGAGAGGCCTGGACTCGCTCGTCCAGATCAATGGTGACCACGGCGTTCGAGCGTGCGTCCGCATCGACGACGAACGGAGCGGCGTATTCGGAGCGCTCGGCCCACGAGTACAGGATGGATGCGGACTTGGCGCAACGTGTGGTGGCCCAGGCGAGGCCGCCGTTGTTGTTGAGCCAGCGAATCTGGTTTTCCATCATGATCAGGGTGGCCACGGCGGGCGTATTCAGGGTCTGATCCTTGCGGGAGTTGTTCAGTGCCGTGGTCAGCGAGAGGAACGGCGGCACCCAGCGATGTGCGCCTTCCAGATGAGCGCTTGATTCGACGCCTGCCGCACGATCGATAGCTTCGGGGGAGAGGATGGCGACCCACAGACCGCCATCGGCACCGAAGGCCTTCTGCGGTGAGAAGTAGTAGACGTCGGTCTGGCTGATGTCCACAGGCAAAGCGCCGGCTGCGCTGGTGCCGTCGATGACGGTCAAGGCACCAGCTTCACGACTTCCGGCCACGCGGCGAATCGGGGCGGCCACACCAGTGGAGGTCTCGTTGTGAGCCCAGCAATATGTGTCCACGCCCTCGGTGAGCTCAGGCAGACGGTAAGTGCCCGGCTCGCCGGGGAACAGCACCGGGTCTTCAAGGAAGGGTGCGTTCGCGGCGGACGCGGCGAACTTGGCACTGAACGAGCCATACGTGCCGAATGCGGCGCGACGGGTGATCAGCGAAGCGCAGGCAATCTCCCAGAACGCGCTGGCGCCACCGTTGCCAAGCGCCACCTCATACCCTTCAGGCAGGTGGAAGAACTCGCGCAGACCTTCACGAATCGAAGCGACCAGTTGCTTGACTGGTGCCTGGCGATGTGATGTGCCAAGCAGGGTGGTGGCGCCGGCGTCGAGCGCGGCGATCTGTTCGGGGCGGATTTTGCTGGGGCCGGAGCCGAAGCGACCATCTTCGGGCTTCAGCGACTCGGGAATACTCAGTGTGATAGTCATGGTTTCAAGGGTAGACCAGTGTTGGGGAATATCGCGGATAATGCTCGGTGTGCGGGATTACTGCGGGGTTACTGCGGAATTCCGGGGTGCCGGGCGGCAGTGGTGGCAATGCGGAATGCAGTGCAGAATGTACGCAGCACATCATGGTTACGGTGTGTCGGAATGACATGAGTTAGTGATTCTTCCGATAACCGGATAGTGAGGTTCGTGAACGGGCGGAAACAAGGCAGTTTTTTCACCCGGCCGCACGGTTACGTAAATCGTTTGACACACCCGGATGGTGGGGGATCACATTGAGGATTGACCTCTGTTCGTTGTACAGTACTCAATTGTGACGGTCATACGAGGTCATCGAAATGACCCCGCCGAACCCATCCAAGGAGTTAACGTAGTATGAAGCATGCTTCGCATAAAGCGACCACGGTCTCGCGCCAGAAGTTCAGCTTAGCGAAGGGATTGTTTGCCTCCGGCAAGGGTTCTCATTCCGTTCGTGCTGTGCGTGCGGTGCAATCCGCTGGTAGCGACGCCGTTGTTTTGGGGCTTGATCCGGCCATTGCCGAGAAGATCAACGAAATCGCTCCCCAGACCCGCCGTTCCATTCGTGAGGCCGCTCGTGCCGCTGAACGCCGTAGCCATATTCTTGCCTCGGCCTCACTGGCCGCTCTGGTCGGCACGGCCGCAGGTGCTCTCGCGTTTTCCAACAATGAAGACGCCACGAACTCGTTCGTGGCTGATCCGGCCACGACGACCACGCAGATTAAGCGCATCAGCGATGTGACTGCGGCTTCTCGTTCCGAAGCGCGTACTGATTTGAGTTCATCCTCCGTTACCGCACAGTCCACCAATGAAGGCGGCTGGGGGCTGAGCAATTCAGACAGCACCTTGGACGCCAAGCTGATGAATCGCAATAATGCGAACAATCCTGTGGTGTCGGCTCTCGTGGATGCCGATGGCGATGCTGTGCCGGCTGGCTTCAACCCAAACCATGCCGTTGGCACCAACTCCAACAACTATCCGTGGGGTCAGTGCACGTGGTACGCGTACCAGCGTCGTGCCGAACTGGGCCTGCCTTCCAGCGGCAACTTCGGCAATGGTGGCGCGTGGGCGGCGTCAGCTTCCGCTCTGGGCTATTGGGTGGACAACACTCCTCGCCATGTCGGTGATGCTGTGGTGTTCGCTCCTGGCCAGGCCGATGCCGATGGCGCGTACGGCCATGTTGCCGTTCTGGAAAAGATCAATGCCGACGGCTCCATTGAGATCTCCGAATCCAATGCCAAGGGATTGGGTGTGATTTCGACCCGTACGTTCAGCGCCGCCGAAGCCGGTAAGTTCCAGTACGTTCACTACTGATTCATTTCATTGGCTTACATTCGGTGATTACTGTTCGGATGCGACGTCGCCCTATCGGCAATCGTTCGCGCGAAATGACATTTCAAGTGTTGCGGCCGCGTATTAGTCCGAACTGACCTGTGCCGACACGCCGATATATCCCAATAGCTCCGGGGTGTTTTATTTCTTCCATCCTGTACGAGTTAATGCGCACCGTGTAGGGTGATGGTTCTATGAAGACCAAAACTGTAGCTTCTTCCATTGTTGCCGCGATTGTCTCCTGTGCCTGCTTGTTTATGTTTGTTCCTACAGCAACTGCAGCTGAGGGTGTTACTGTGACTTCCACCAAGTCCTTCCCCTCGTACACCCAGGTGCGCAAAGATCTGACGACTGAAGCCACTGCCACGAGCGTTGAGGACAATGCTGATTGGGGCGGCATTGAGAACCTCGATGTGCCGCAGACGGAATCTCAGGCGGAAAAGGATGCCGCAGCGGCCAAGAAGGCTGCCGAAGAGGAGGCCGAGAAGCAGGCGGAGGTCGAGGCTCAGGCGACCCAGGAGCAGGCCAACGCCGCGAGCC
>OLGN01002057.1_pt1 | contig 9754 bp, 7 predicted proteins | sample 1605941 | NCBI WGS metagenome assembly OLGN01 (sample SAMN03283269) | human gut metagenome | biome: human-associated habitat; material: feces | host: Homo sapiens | place: USA | collected 2013
TATATCTGTGGATGGTAGTTCTACAGGTACGATTACCGATTTCGATGGTAACTTTACGATCAAGGCGGCAGAGAAATCTATTCTCAAAGTATCTTATATCGGATATGCTGCACAGATAATTCCTGTTTCCAAGAAAGATTTCTATCCGGTTGTAATGAAGCAGGATACAGAAGTGCTCGATGAAGTTGTTGTGACGGCATTGGGTATCAAACGTGCAGAAAAGGCGTTGTCTTACAATGTACAACAAGTCAAGGGAGATGCTCTGACTACAGTAAAAGATGCTAACTTCGTAAACTCGCTGAACGGTAAGATAGCCGGAGTGAGTATTAACAAAAGTGCTAGTGGAGTTGGTGGTGCGACACGTGTTGTAATGCGTGGTGCAAAATCTATTGAAGGTGATAACAATGCTTTGTATGTGGTGGACGGTATTCCTTTGTTCAATACCAATATGGGAAATACCGACAGTGGTATTATGGGTGAAGGTAAGGCCGGAACAGAAGGAATCGCCGACTTCAATCCCGAAGATATTGAAAGTCTTTCTGTTTTGAGTGGTCCTTCGGCTGCTGCGTTGTATGGTAGTAGTGCCGCTAACGGTGTAATTTTGATTACCACTAAAAAAGGAAAAGAAGGAAAACTTTCAGTGCAGTTCTCTTCTTCTTCAGAGTTCAGCAAAGCTTATATGACTCCTGAGTTTCAAAATACGTATGGTAACAAAAAAGATATGTATGAAAGCTGGGGTGAGAAACTGTTGACTCCTACAAGTTATGATCCCAAGAAGGATTTCTTTAATACCGGAACAAACTTTATTAATTCGGTTACGTTGACCACCGGTACGAAATCGAATCAGACTTTTGCTTCTGTTTCTTCTACCAATTCCAATGGTATTGTACCTAATAATGAATATGATCGTTTGAATTTCACAATCCGTAATACGGCAACTTTCCTTAATGATAAATTACAACTCGATTTAGGTGCGTCGTATGTGAAACAGAAAGACAAGAATATGGTATCGCAAGGACAATATTGGAATCCGGTGATGGCCGCCTATTTATTCCCTCGTGGTGAAGACTTTAATGGAATTAAGTCATTCGAACATTTCGATGAAAGCCGCCAACTTCCGGTTCAGTATTGGCCGGTGGCAGATCCGGTATATGCTTCACAGAACCCTTACTGGACTGCTTACCGCAATGTAGCTACGAATGAAAAGAGTCGTTATATGTTCAACGTAGGGTTGACTTATAATATTACCGATTGGTTGAATGCGACAGCCCGTTTCAGAATGGATGACACACATGTATTGTTTGAACGCAAGATTTACGCTTCATCCGACGATAAGTTTGCGGAAGGAAAGAAAGGACTGTATGGATACAATAACTATGAAGACCGCCAGGAATATGCCGACTTTATGTTGAACGTTAATAAACATATTGCTGATTTTAGTATTTCTGCCAATGCGGGTTGGAACTATTCTAACTATTGGGCATTGGAGAGAGGATACAAAGGGACATTATTGGGAGTGCCCAATAAATTTGCGGCTTCTAATATCGATCCGGCTAATGGTCGTATCTCAGAAAAGGGTGGTGATAGTCGTGTGCGTAATCATGCTGTTTTTGCCAATTTGGAACTTGGTTGGAAGAGTATGCTTTATTTGACGCTGACCGGACGTAATGACTGGAATTCACGTTTGGTGAATACCGATGAAGAATCTTTTTTCTATCCCTCAATCGGTCTGTCCGGGATTATTTCCGAGATGGTCAAATTGCCCGAATTTATCTCGTACCTGAAAGTTCGCGGTTCGTATACGGAAGTCGGTGCGCCTGTATCCCGTTCGGGACTGACTCCGGGTACGGTAACTACCCCTATTGTGGGTGGTGCATTAGATCCTACCGGTATCTATCCGTTTACTGATTTCAAGGCAGAGCGTACAAAGTCATACGAATTTGGATTAAGTCTGAAGTTGTGGAATAAATTAAGTGCGGAGGTAACCTACTATCATTCTAATACATACAATCAGACCTTCTTGGGTGATCTTCCGGAATATACCGGATACAAGCAGATTTATTTGCAGGCCGGTAATGTGGAAAATCGTGGTTGGGAGGCTTCATTAAGCTATTCCGATCAGTTTAAGTTCGGATTAGGAATCTCTTCAACATTGACATTCTCTCGAAATATAAACGAGATTAAGGAGATGGTTGAAAACTATCATACGGATTTGATGGATGAACCGATTAATATTCCGGAGGTTTTGAAGGATGGTGGTCGTGTCATCTTGAAAGAAGGCGGAAGTATCCACGATATTTATGCCAACACCTTCTTGAAGAAAGACCACCTGGGATATGTTGAGGTAAAGAGCGACGGAACCTTTGGAATGGAAAAGGGGGAACCTGTTTATTTGGGAAAAACTTCTCCTGACTTTAATCTGGGATGGAGTAATATGTTGACATACAAAGGCTTTGGACTCGGATTCCAAATCAACGGGCGTTTTGGTGGTGTGGTGACCTCTTCTACAGAGGCATTGCTTGATCGTTACGGTGTGTCCAAACGTTCGGCTGAGGCTCGTGAAGCGGGAGGCGTATTGTTGAAGGGACAAGGTCTGGTAGATGCGAAGTCTTATTATCAGATGACAGGTACGGGAAATTATGAAACTTCCGGTTACTATGTATACAGTGCCACCAATATTCGTTTGCAAGAACTTACCTTTAGCTATACTATGCCTAATAAGTGGTTTGGTAACGTGTTGAAAGATGTTACAGTTTCGTTTATAGCCAACAATCCTTGGATGTTGTATTGCGAAGCTCCGTTCGATCCGGAACTGACTCCTTCCACTAGTACTTACGGACAAGGTAATGATTATTTTATGCAACCGAGTGTTCGTAGCTTTGGCTTCGGTATTAAATTTAAATTATAATACACCTTCTTTATTATGAGAAAAATGAATCATTTTAAACTATTAGCGGTGATATGCGCAATGGCGCTATTTGCCTCATGCAATTTTGAAGAAATCAATACCAACCAATTTGAGATGAGCGACGGAGAAGGTGCGATGGATGGTTTTGAAGTCGGAGGGCTGATTACAGCTATGCAACGGACAGTGATTCCCGTAGGCACACAGGCTGATGATACAGATGTTATCAATGAATATCAAATAGCTTATCATCTGTCGGCCGATAATTGGAGTGGATTTTTTGGCGAGAACAACAGTAACGGTTGGAACGCAGGTAGTAACAATACTACTTATTATTTGTTGGACAATTGGATAAAAGCGACCTATACACAGTCTTATACCAATGCTCTTGATCCTTGGAAGAAATTGAAAATAGCGTCCGAGAAAAATGGTACGCCCGAAGTCTTTGCTTTGGCTCAAATTCTGAAGATTTCCGCTTGGCACAAGACACTTGAAAGTTTCGGTCCGATGCCTTATTCTCATGCGGCGGACGCTACAATGAACATTCCGTTCGATTCGGAGAAAGAGGTGTATACGGCGATGTTTGAAGAATTGACCGCAGCCATTGAAGAATTAACAGAAAAGGCGGCAAATGGGGTGAATGTAATGGGCGCTTATGATGCGGTATATGCCGGAGATGCTACCAAATGGGTGAAATACGGCAATTCGCTGATGCTTCGTTTGGCTATGCGTGTCCGCTTCGCTGATGCGGAACTGGCGAAAAAGTTTGCTACTCAAGCAGTAAATCATTCTATCGGTGTGATGACGGCTAAGGATGATGCGGCTCAAATGAGTCAAGGAGCGGGTATGACTTTCCGCAACAACATTGAATGGCTGGCAGGCAACTATAATGAAGCTCGTATGGGTTCTTCCATCTTTTCTTATCTGATGGGATATGAAGACCCGCGTTTGAACGTTTATTTTTTGCCGATGGATGGTAATGCCTCTTATGGTGTTGAGGCTTTCGACGGAAAAACGTATCAAGCGGTGCCGGCAGGGCATGCCAATGCGCAGAATGATATCTACAAATCTTGCTCAAAGCCCAATATTCAAAGTGGAACTCCTACATATTGGCTGCGTGCATCGGAAGTTTATTTTTTGCGTGCGGAAGCAGCTTTAGTGTGGGAAGGTTTCGGCAGTGCGGATTCATGGTATAAACAGGGCATTGATATGTCTTTTCAGGAGAATGGTGTGACCGATCCTGTAGACGATTATATGAATTCCAATTTGGCACCTCGGGCATATGTTTTTTCCCATTATCAGTATGGGCAAACACTTTCTGCTCCGTGTGAGACTACTGTCAAGTTTGAAGGAACAACAGAGCAGAAGTTGGAAAAAATTATGATTCAGAAATGGATTGCTTTGTTTCCTAACGGGCAGGAAGCGTGGACGGAATGGAGAAGAACCGGTTATCCGAAGTTGAATGTCATTAAGACTTTGAAAGGAGCAGTGCAAGGCGCAACTCTTGAGGGTGGTATTCGCCGTATGATTTATCCCACTAGTTTTTCTCAGACTAACGAGGGAAAGGCTATTTATGAAGCAGCCTTGAAGTTGTTCAATAACGGTGCAGGTGGCGAAGATAAGTCTTCTACCCGTTTGTGGTGGGATTGTAAGAGATAACCTACATGTATCATTTTAATACAGATGAAGAATATGAAATCATTAAGAAAATTGTTATATATTATTCCATTGACAGGCATGATGGTAACTTCTTGCATGGATGTGGAGAATATTGAGATAGACCATATAGGCGGGTATGCCACAATGAACAATGCGGAGAGTGAGGCATATTATGCCAATCTGCGCGCCTATAAGGCGACTGCTTGGAATTACAATCGTCCCGTAGCTTTCGGATGGTATTCCAATTGGGCGCCTGCTGGAGCTTATCGAAGAGGATATCTCTCTGCTATGCCCGATAGTATGGATTTTGTTTCAATGTGGAGTGGCGCTCCAGGACGTTATGAAATCACTCCGGAGCAGAAGGCAGATAAAGAGTTTGTGCAAAAGGTGAAAGGAACGAAACTGTTGCAGGTAAGTCTGCTTTCTTATCTTGGTAAGGGTGCGACACCAAATTCGGTATACCTCGAAGTGGAAAAACAAGCGGAGGAAGAAGGCTGGTCGGCGGCTCAATTGGAAACGGCGAAGAAACAAGCCCGTTGGAAATATTGGGGATTTGAAGGTCAGTTTGAAAGTGAAAACCATTATGCATGTCTGGCGAAGTTTGCCAAAGCTCTGTGCGATTCTTTGTATGCAAACGAATGGGACGGTTATGATGTAGACTGGGAAATCGGTAGTGGTGTGTTTGATATGGATGGCACATTGAGTCAGAATAAGCATTTGATTCATTTGGTTAAAGAGATGAACAATTACATTGGCCCGAAAAGCGATCCGGAAGGTAAAGGACATAAAATGATCTGTATTGATGGAAATATTTATGGGCTTACCCATGAATTGGATGAGTATGTCGATTATTGGATTATACAAAGTTATGGTAGTTCCAATCCCGGTTTTGATGGTTATGGCGTTGATCCTAAGAAAATAATCTGTACAGAGAACTTTGAAAAGTATGCCACTAATGGAGGTCAATTGCTGAAGCAGGCAGCTGCTATGCCGCGAGAAGGTTATAAAGGTGGAGTAGGAGCTTATCGCTTCGATAATGATTATGACAATACGCCAAATTATAAATGGATGCGTCAGGCTATTCAAATCAATCAGCGGGTTTTCAATGAATGGAAAGCGAAACAAAACGAAGCGGCAAATAAACCGCAGGAATAAGTGGACTTATAAAATTCTAAAACAGTAAAAAGATGATGAATAAACATATATTCTATTATTTGATGGTAGGTAGTATGGCGTTATTGTTGGGCGCTTGCAACGACAGCATGAATGACCTGCTGGAGCCTAAGGTTTATTTCGAAAGCAAGGAATATAATTTCTCGGTGGAAGATGAAATGGATGTAATGACATTTGATCTGGTTTCAAGACTCTCGTCAGCAACCTCCTCTCAGGTAGACGTATCATATAGTGTAGCCGAACCAAGTGTAGTAGACGAATACAATGCAAAGTATGGCACAAATTATGAGATGCTTGATGTTTCGCAGGTAAAGCTAAGCAGTACGACATCTTCTATTTCGAGTGGAAAATTGTATGCGGATAATGTAGAAGTCGAACTTTCCGGGTTAGAAGCCTTGAAAGCCGGGAACTCGTATGTTTTGCCTATGCGGGTGCATTCGTCCTCGGTGTCGACTCTTTCCGGAACAAACATTGCATATTTCTTTTTCTCCAAACCGTTGAAAATTACCAAAGCTGGTAACTTCAGTAATCACTATATTTCTGTGAAGTTCCCTGTCGGTACTTTCTTCTCGTCATTCACTTACGAAGCATTGATTAATGTGGATTATTTCCTCGATAATAATACGATTATGGGAACTGAAGGTGTGATGATCCTCCGTATCGGTGATGCGGGAGGAGGAATTACTCCTAAAGATTATTTGGAAGTGGCCGGAAGACAGAACTACCGTGTAACGAAACCGTTGTTAACAAATCGTTGGTATCATGTAGCGTTGACTTATGATCAACCGACAGGAAAAACAGGCATTTATGTAAATGGTGAGAAATGGGCTGGTTCAGATTGGGGGATTGACGGTTTTGATCCGAATTCGGATATGGGTTTTTATATTGGTAGAATCTATGGTTTTAAATGGGGTGAACGTCCATTCCATGGTAAAATGAGTGAAGTCCGTGTTTGGAGTGTAGCCCGTACGGAAAATCAACTTAAGCAGAATATGCTGGGTGTTGACCCTGCTTCAGAAGGCTTGGCACTTTATTATAAACTAGACGGATCGGAGACTCAGGAAGGTGGAGTTATCAAAGATGCCACAGGGCGTATAAACGGTACTACAAATGGAATTACTATTAAGACGTTGGATGCTCCGATAGCTATCAATTAATGGAACACACAAATTTGTGAGAGATTTTGCTCTTTGCATTTTTGAATATGAGTGAAAGCCTGCTTACTGAAAAGATAATATTCTTTGGGTAAGCAGGTTTCTTTTATTTATGTTTGTTTTATGAAGAAGTTACTATTTCCCCTGTTTATATCTTTTCCATCTAAATGTTTTTGCCAGTACCTTTATACATATAATTTATGCGGTTCATGTAAACCAATATGTAAACCGGAAAAATACGAATAAAATCTGTTGAATCCATAAAGCGAAGATATTACGGAGAAAGCTTTCTACTGTAATTATGATCTTTTTAGGGAACTTCTCAGATAATGATTGGCGCTGCTTCCAATGACATAAGATTACAGACGAAGGTGGAGATAAAATAGGAGATATTATCTTTGGCAGTTCGATATGTTCTAAGTACATTTGTTTCTGATAAAAGAAATGAATGTTCAAGATGAATATGGAAGAAAGTAATAACGGAAGCAAGAAACTGCAAATACGCAATAGTACGGCTGAATTTCTTATTTTTCAGATAGAGAATAAAGAAGAAGGCATTGAAGTGCTTTATCAGGACGAAACTTTGTGGCTGACGCAGAAGACGATGTCGATATTGTTCGATGTTGATATACGCACAATTAATGAACATTTGAAAAATATATATTCGCAAGGAGAAGTAGATAAGAATACAACTATCCGGAAAAACCGGATAGTTCAAAAAGAAGGTAATCGGAATATTTCTCGTGAAGTTTTTATTTATAGTCTTGATGCCATCATTTCAGTCGGCTATCGCGTCAACTCCGTGCGCGCCACTCAATTTCGGCAATGGTGTACATTTATACTTCGGCAGTTTGCCATTCGTGGATATGTCATTGATAAAAAGCGAATGGAGAACGGATCATTCATCAATGAAGATTACTTTGAACATTTGCTTGCTGAAATCCGGGAAATACGATTGAGTGAGCGACGTTTCTACCAAAAGCTAACAGATATTTATGCTACCAGCATAGACTATAACCTCAATGCCCCGACCACACGTTTGTTTTTCAAAAAAGTCCAGAACAAAATGCACTATGCCGTACATGGTCAGACTGCCGCAGAACTGATCGTGAATAGAGCCGATGCAGAGAAAGAGCATATGGGACTGACTACATGGGAGAATGCCCCTGACGGAAAATTGTAAAGATGATGTAAGCATTGCAAAAAACTATCTGAAAGGCGTAGAACTGGAAGATATGGGACGTTTGGTCAATGCCGTGTTGGATATGGCTGAACGTATGGCAAAGCGTCATATACCCATGACGATGGAAGATTGGGCAAAACGTATAGATAAATTCTTGGATAGCGATGACCGCCCCATATTAAATGATTCAGGAAAGATGTCTGCCGAACAAGCGAAAGATTATGCAGAAACCGAATTTGAGAAATACCGTATCTTTCAGGACCGTGTGTTTCAGTCTGATTTCGACAAGTTGAATACAACTCGAAGTAATACAAAGTAAGATTTACGACATACGCGGGTAAAAGGTGATGTTAGACTTTGATTTGGCGGAAATGTACGGAATAGAAAACAGGGTGCTAAAACAAGCTGTTAGACGTAATTTAAAAAGGTTCGAAGGTGAGGACTTTATGTTTGAACTCACGAGGGACGAACTTTCAAGATCACAAATTGTGACCTTGAACAAAGGAAGAGGCAGCAATTTTAAATATATGCCTTTTGCTTTTACGGAACTAGGCGTAGCAATGCTTAGTAGTGTTCTAAACTCTGATACTGCTATTGGAATAAACAGGGGTATAATGCGTGCTTTCGTTGCGGTTCGTCAGTTACTGTTAAACCCGCCGACCGATCCAGTATATGAACTTCAAAACGAAGTCAAGGAACTAAAGGAGTACATAGAGGAAGTATTTGCAGACTATAACGACATCAATGACGACACTCGGACGCAGTTAGAATTAATAAATCAGACGTTAGCCGAATTGCAGGCGCAAAAGGCTTTAGCAGATAAGCCGCGTAATCCTATCGGCTTCATTACTCCTAAGAAGAGATAATAAACAGGCTGTCCGATTGGCTGTCTCATTGGCATAAATCAATAATAAAAAAATACTTGTTTTTGTCTATTCGTTATCTCTTGTTTTCATTGGTTGAAATACTGTTCCGCTGATTACTCGCAAAGGATAGGGAATGGATTATCGCTGAACTTACAAGAAGTCTATTACAAAGAAAACGCACCACCAAAAAAGGCAGTGCATTTTTTATATTCAGATGATTCAGCCTCTTCAGCCACACTCCACAACCGCCTGCCAACGGGCAAAAGCGGCTGAAAGCACCCCTCGAAAAAGACACCTTCCGGCCTTCAGCCCCTTCAGCCGAAAAATCACCGGAGCGTCGGCTGATCTCTGGATGTCCCGTAAAATCCGGGGACAGGCACATAGATCGGCTGATTGCGCAGACCAATATTCTGCAACTTACCTTCCCGGCAAATTCTCCGGATATGAATCATAGCCGTAGAACGCAACATGCCGCACAATGCCTGAAAGTCGCTGCGCTGCATCATCTGATGTGTACTGAAATATCCCTTCAGCAACATGTCAATTTCCACTTCCGACAGTTTGGCTGAATGAAAATTCTTCTTCAGCTGCTTTACCTTAATTAATCCGATTGAGTTTTTCAATTTCTGATCCGAGCGAAAGCGGATCGCTTTCAACTTTATTTTCATATTCCGGCGTGGGGTATCGGCAGCGATCTCTTCCGTAGCAGTCAGCGTGGGATAAAAATACCCGATGCCGTCCAGATGGATCTGCCGTCCTTCGCCCAATTCCTCTCCCATTACTTGCGAAAGCGCATCCAGCACTGCCCTCACAT
>OLGN01002084.1_pt1 | contig 9651 bp, 8 predicted proteins | sample 1605941 | NCBI WGS metagenome assembly OLGN01 (sample SAMN03283269) | human gut metagenome | biome: human-associated habitat; material: feces | host: Homo sapiens | place: USA | collected 2013
CGTGACCGGTTCCGTCTCCCAGTCTGAGGACGACCGCCGCGGCGCCGCAGCCTTCCAGCAGCTCTACGGTGAGGAGAACGTCACCCTCGTGACCTATCCCGACAACTTCACCGAAGAGCTTGAGACCACCATTCAATGCATGTCATCGAAGATTACATCCACAATCAGCGTCCAGTTGATGCCGTTATATAAATCACCTCATATAACGAAAGGTCTCTCCTCCGCAGCTGTATTGACAGGCCGCGGCGGGAATGTTACCATAAGCACATCAAAATCATTGGGAGAGAAAAATAGATGACACTTGATCAATTGAAGGTCGGTACGTCCGCCGTCATTACCGCCGTGGGCGGAGACGGAGCCTTGCGCTGCCGCCTGTTGGATATGGGGCTGATCCCGCACACCCGCGTGACATTACAGAAGGTCGCGCCGATGGGCGATCCCATCGAGATCCGCGTGCGCGGCTACGAACTGACGCTGCGCGTAGAGGAGGCTCAAAAAATCGAAGTGGAGGACGAGCCGAAATGATCTTTGCACTTGTTGGAAATCAGAACTGCGGGAAAACGACTCTCTTCAACGCCCTCACCGGATCCAATCAGCATGTCGGCAACTTTCCCGGTGTCACGGTAGACCAGAAGATGGGAGAGATCATAGACGAAAAAGGCTGTTCCGTGGTGGATCTGCCCGGCATCTACTCCTTGCGGCCCTATACACAGGAGGAGATCGTCTCCCGTGACTTTATCCTCAACCAAAAGCCGGACGGCATCATCAACATTGTGGATGCCACCAACATTGAGCGGAATCTGTACCTGACACTTCAGCTGCTTGAGTTGCGGATACCTATGGTGCTGGCGCTGAACATGATGGATGAAGTGCGTTCCAACGGCGGTTCCATCGACGTGCAGAAGATGAGCGCCTCGCTCGGCATCCCTGTCGTACCGATCGCGGCCGCAAAGGGTGAGGGCGTGAGCGAGCTGGTGAATCAGGCGATTGCTGTGGCTCGGAGCAGAACTCTGCCAAAGGTGACAGATTTCTGCGCGGATGATTCCGCCGTTCACCGCTGCATCCACGCCGTTACGCATCTGATTGCCGATCACGCCGACCGCATCGGTGTGCCGGCTCGCTTCTGCGCAGCAAAGCTGATCGAAGGCGGCGATGACCTTGCCGACCGTCTGGCACTTGATCAAAACGAGCGCGAGTTGCTTGAGCATTGCATCGTGCAGATGGAGAGTGAGGCAGGACTTGATCGCAACGCGGCGCTTGCTGATATGCGCTACACCTTCATTGAAGGCGTGGTGGCATCATCTGTGGTGAAATGCCATGAAAGTCGGGAGCACGCCCGCTCCATGAAGATCGACAGAATTCTCACCGGTCGCTACACAGCCATTCCGACGTTTCTGCTTGTCATGCTGCTGATTTTCTATCTCACCTTCAATGTTATTGGTCAGCGTCTGTCCGACTGGCTGCAAGGCGGGATCGATGGCCTTACCTTTCTTGTAGACCAAGCTTTGACTGCCTATGAGATCAATCCTGTGGTACACAGCTTGATTATTGACGGCATTTTTTCCGGTGTTGGCAGTGTGCTGGTGTTCCTGCCTATCATTGTGACGCTTTTTTTCTTCCTCTCTATCTTGGAAGATACCGGCTACATGGCCCGCGTCGCCTTTGTAATGGACAAGCCTCTGCGAAAGATCGGTTTGTCCGGCCGCAGCATCGTCCCCATGCTCATCGGCTTCGGCTGTTCTGTGCCGGCAATTATGGCAACGCGCACGGTGTCGAGTGACCGTGACCGCAAGATGACGATCCTGCTCACGCCTTATATGAGCTGCTCGGCAAAAATATCAATTTATGCATTTTTTACCGCAGCGTTCTTTCCAACGCACCGCGCGCTCATAATGATCCTACTGTATCTGCTGGGCATTCTGATTGGAATTGCTGCGGCCCTCATCATGAACCAAACCGTGTTCCGCGGAAAGCCCGTGCCTTTCGTTATGGAGTTGCCCAATTATCGGCTTCCGAGCCTCAAGAGCGTTGCGCTGCTGCTTTGGGAAAAGGCCGAGGACTTTTTGCAGCGGGCGTTTACTGTGATTTTTCTTGCTACCATTGTGATCTGGTTCCTCCAGAGTTTTGATACCAGGCTGAATGTAGTTACCGACAGTGCCGATAGCCTTTTGGCTCTCATTGGTCGATGGATCGCGCCGGTGTTCGCACCGTTGGGCTTTGCGGATTGGCGCTGCGCAACCTCCCTTATTTCCGGTTTTATCGCAAAGGAATCTGTGGTCAGTACGCTGCAGATCCTGTTAGGCGGGGCTGCACTTTCTACGATGTTTACCGGTCGTTCCGTTATCAGCTTTCTGGTGTTCACGCTGCTGTATACTCCCTGCATCGCGGCGGTAACCACGATTCGGCGAGAATTCGGCTCAGCGCTGAAGACAGTTGGGGTCGTGATGATGCAGTGCTGCGTGGCATGGATCGTGGCTCTTGCTGTCTATACCTTGGTGGGGATCCTGTGATGCATCTGTTAGATTGGGCCCTTCTTGTCCTCATCGCAGCGGCAGCTATCACAGCTATCCTGCACTGGCGAAAAAAGGCCAGATCAGGTAGCGGCTGCTGCGGAGACTGCTCGCACTGCAAAAGGCGCTGTTCGTAAAGTCTGATAAGTGAATGATGCCGGAAGCGGGGCGTTACGACAACCACTCTTGGCAAGTTTCTCAGGTCTTCCTCTTCCTTTTTGCGAAAGCCCGGATCAAGCCGAGTTAAAATACCATTAAAATACTGTACGGTGGATTGAAAAAATGAGCCAACAGGACTATTTTATACAAGGTGAGTGTGTAAAATCAAATTTTTTAGGGGGAGGCGGATAAAAATGCCGCACCGAAAGAAGATTTTACTCTCAGACAGTAATGAAGCCTTCAGTATGCTCCTGACGGATTCCCTGCGTGAGCGCGGAGACTTCCGTGTATTCCACGCAAGGGATGCGGACGAGACAACCGAGGTGCTCCATCGGCACCGACCTCACGTTCTTCTGCTGGATTTTCTGCTGCCGCACAAGGGCGGCTTTCACGTTATGCAGCAGCTGCGTGAGGGCGGACACAAAATCTCGACGATCTTTATGACAGCGCTGCCGACGCACAAGGTCATAGAGGAGGCATACCGTCTGGGCGCAAGCTTTGTGCTCCCGAAGCCTTTTACGACAAGGGCGCTGGCCGAACGGATACACGATGCACTGCACAGTGATCGGCCCTAATTTGCACACATCAAAAATAGTGACCGCCATCTCAGTGAGCGAACGGCTCCTTGAGATGGCGGCCTTTTATATCCCCATCTACGCTGCTGAGGTCGACAGCGTTATGAAGCTGCTCACGTCCGGCTTCTCCGGCAACGCGACTACTGCTCTTGCCTACATCCTGCTCGGTACCTTCGCTACGGCGATCGCTACCACCGGCCTTGCCGACATTGTCTCCAAGAAGCTGAGCAAGATCATTGGCACCACTTCTCGGCATGATCACCCTGATTGCCTGCCTGTCTCAGAACCTCATCCCCATTCACATCGCTTATATCCCCATCCTGATTCCTCCCATGCTCGTGCTGATGAACAAGATGCGCCTCGACCGCCGCGCTGTGGCTTGCTGCCTTGCCTTCGGTCATAAGGCTCCCTACATTCGATTTCCACTGCACGGGCGACGCGCTCTACATGATGAGCTTTTTGCTGTGCCCTGCGGAACGGCACCGGCCGGAACAGGAAGACGAGTAAGGGGCGCGCATATCGCTTGCGCCGCGGGCGGTTCCAACCGCTGCCAGCGCTTCCACGTCCCACTGGATCGGCTCCATGCCTATCGAGCGGATGGTGGAGATGACGTGGTCGTCATACTCGCCGAACGGGCAGCGGATGAGCGTCGGGCGGACGCCGGTCAACGCCTCAATCTTATCGTTGCAGGTGTTCACGTCTGCGATGATCTGGTCGGCGGTGAGGGAATTATAATGATCATGCGCGTTGGAGTGGTTCATGAGCTCATTGCCGCTGTCCACGATGGCCTTGGCCTGTTCGGGATACTGATCCGCCCAGTTGCCCACGACAAAAAAGGTACAGGTGACACCGTACTCCTTGAGCACGTCGAGGATCTTCTGTGTGTTGTCCGCCCCCCACGCCGCGTCGAACGAGATAGAGCACACCTTCTGGTCGCGCTGGACACAGTAGATCGGCAGTTGGCGCGTGGCGGCCGACGCGCTGACGGCGGCGGGATAATTGACGGCGGCAAAGATTGCCGCGGCGGCCAGCACCGCCGCGCCCAGCGTCAGCCATTTGCGCCGGAGCACCAGAAAGCGCGGCGGCTTCTTCTCCTTTTCAGACTTCTTCCTGCGGTCAAAATGAAACAGCATCAGCATATCCTCCCCAATTCTCTTGGTAGAGGGTATGCTGGTGCTGTTCATATCATGCAAGGGGGACGGGCTTTACTCGATGCCCGCCAGCGTTTGGGCTTCGGCGACGTACTGGTCGATGAGGCCCTGCTCCTGCATCTCGGCGATCTTTTCGTTCAGGTAGGCGACAAAGTCCTCGTTGCCCTTCTGCACGCCGATGCACTGGCCCTCGCTGTCGCTTTCGATGCCGATGTCCTTGACCGTCAGGTCATCGTTCGCCGCGGCGAATGCAAGAGCTGCGGTATAGTCGATGTACACAACATCGAGCTTGCTGCTCTTGAGCTCCATGATGAGATCCTGCGCCTTGACGAGGCCGACGACGTTCTCTTCACCCGCAAGCTCGTTGGCGATGGGCACCTGAATGGTGCCGTTCTGCACGCCGACCTTGTGACCACTCAGGTCTTCGGGCTTGTTGTAGAGCGCGTCATCCTCCGCGCGGATCAGAATGGCCTGCTGCTGCTTAAAGTACGGGTCAGAGAAATCAACGGACTTCAAGCGCTCCTCGGTCGAGGCCATACCAGCGATGACAATGTCAAAATCACCCTTGGCGAGGTTGATGCACAGGTTGTCGAACGACATGTCGACGACCTTGAGTTCGACGCCGAGGTCATCGGCGATGTGCTGCGCGATAGCAACGTCAAAGCCGACGATGGTGTCCTTGCCGTCCACCTCCGTGTGGAACTCGTTCGGGGGATAGTCGGCAGAGGTTCCCATCACGAGCACGCCCGCCTCTTTGATCTGCTCGATCTTGGACTTGGCGGTGTCATCGGGCGACGCATCGCCGTCCGAGCTGCCCTGCGCGCTGTCATCGCTCTTGCTGCCGCAGGCGGCGAGAGACAGGATCATCATAAGCGCTAAAAGCAGCGCCGCAAATTTCTTGAATGCGTTCATCTTTGTTCCCTCCTGCGTGTCTTATTCCCACAGGGGCTTGTCCCAAAGGTTCACCTTGGTGCCGATGCCCATTTCCGTCGCGTTCAGGTAGAGCTGATAGGCGATCATGATGTCCAGCGCGCCGAGGCCCATGGACGCGGCGGCGACGAACTGATCGTCCGAGGTGCGCAGCTTTTTCGTGCCGAGCACCAGCTCGCTCAGGTCCATGATCTGGCTCTCATCGAGCTTGCCCTCCTTCGTGAGCTTGGACAGCGGGTTCGTGTGCTGCTTGAGCTGTGTCCAGTAGTCGGCGACGATGCCGTCGGCCTTGAGGAAGACGTCCTCCATCACCTCGTTGGAGTGCATGGAGACGAGGCCGCAGCCGCTCGTGAGCCAAGAGGTGTCCATGAACGGCTTGGGCGCGGTCGTCTCGCCGACGATGAGCTGGGACTTGAGCGCCGCAGCCTTGCTGTCGCTCGTCGGGATGATCTCGACGCCCAAGCTGTCGCCGTACTCCTTCGCGATGCCCTCGGCCTTGGCGACATCAATGTCGCAGAGGCACATGGTCTTGATCTGGGGCAGCGCCTCGTGCACGGCGGAGATCATCGTGCGGCCGATAACGCCCGCGCCGACAAGGCACGCGGTGTCCGCATCGGAGGGGGCGGCATACTTGGCCATCAGGCCGCCGACGGCGGAGGTGCGCATCGCGGTGATGAGCGTGCCGTCCAGAATGCAGAACGGCAGCACCGTCTCGGGGTCACTCAGGATGGAAATGTCGATGCCGTAGGGGATGCCAGGGATCGTGGCGTTCTTCTTGGACTCCGCCGCCCACTTGATGCCGCCGATGTTGATGTCGCCGCCGATGTAGCAAGGCATGGCGTTGAAGAACGACTGCCAGTTTTCCTTGTCAGGGATGCTGGTGTTGGTCTTGGGCGGGTTCTTGATGAGGCCCTGACCGAGCATCGCGTAGGTCTTTTCCGTAACGGCCAAGATCTGTTTCATATCGAGAAGGCCGGCCTTGATGACATCTTCCTGCTTAAGGAGCAGAATTTCGGGATTGATCGTGTGAAGCATTTTTGTTTCCTCCAATAATATCGTAAATTTTATTTTTTGTTTGTTAAATGACGTTGATGACTTTGGATAAGAACTCTTTGGTTCGCGCGTTCTGCGGGTGCTCGAAAATCTCCTCGGGCGTGCCCTGCTCGGCGATCTGTCCGCCGTCCATGAAGAGCACGCGCGTGCCGACCTTTCGGGCAAAGCCCATCTCGTGCGTGACGACGACCATCGTGATGCCGTCGCGGGCGAGGTCAGAGATGACCTGCAGCACCTCGCCGACCATCTCGGGGTCGAGCGCGGAGGTCGGCTCGTCGAAGAGCATGACCTCGGGCGCCATGGCGAGCGCGCGCACGATGGCGATACGCTGCTTCTGCCCGCCGGAGAGCATCGCGGGATACTCATTCGCTTTGTCGGCAAGGCCGATGCGCTCAAGCAGCGCCATGGCCTGCTCGTCGGCCTCCGCCTGAGATTTGAGACCCAGCTTGACGGGCGCGAGGGTGATGTTCTTCTTGACCGTCATATGCGGGAAGAGGTTGAAGTGCTGGAACACCATGCCCATCTCGCGGCGGTGGAGGTCCAAGTTGACCTTCTTGCCGTTGAGGGCGACGTCCTTGAAGTAAATGGTGCCGGAGGTCGGCTGCTCCAGGAGGTTCAGGCAGCGCAGCAGCGTCGATTTGCCGCTGCCGGAGGGGCCGATGATGGCCACGACCTCGCCCTTTTTCACGCTTAAATTGCAGTGGGAGAGCGCGTGGACGCTGCCGCCGTTGTATTCCTTGGACACGTCCACCACGCGAATGAGAGAATTAGTGCTTGTCGCCACGACGCATCCTCCTTTCGAGCGCTTCGATCGCCTTGCCGGCGGGGTAGGTGATGCAGAAATACATCAGCGCCGCCAGCACGTAAGGCGCGAGAGAAATGTAGGTAGAGGTCGCCACGGTCTTCGCGGCGAACATCAGCTCGACCATGCCTAGCGTGGAGCAGATGGACGATTCCTTGACCATGGTGACGACCTCGTTGCCGAGCGCGGGCAGGACATTCTTGATGGCCTGCGGCAGCACGACGAGCTTCATCGCCTGCGTGGCGGAAAGACCCAGCGAGCGCGCAGCCTCAGTCTGGCCCGCGTCGACGGCAAGGATGCCTGCACGGAAGATCTCGGCAACGTAGGCCGAGCTGTTGAGCGCGAGGGCAACAACGCCGGGGATGAAGCGGGAAATGTCGATAAAGCCGAAGATGTACAGGCGCGGAATGGAGATCGCGCCAAAAAAGCCGAAGTAAATGATCGAGAGCTGCACGAGCAGCGGCGTAGAGCGGAAGATCGCGATGTACGCGCCGGAAATGCCGCGCACAAACTTATTCTTGCTCAGGCGCATGAACGCGAGCAGCAGCGCCGGAATGACCGCCAGCAGGACCGAGATGACGGCCAGCAGCAGCGTGTAGCCGAGCGCCTGCAAAAAGTAGACGCCGTATTTCGGCAAAAAGGAAAAGTTAAAGAACGACGCCGGCGACATGCCGACAAAGAGGTTGCTCCACCGCGTGGCAAGATCCATGGGAGAGATCTCCTTTCAGATGTGTGATTTAGTTGGGATAAGCCTCGCAGAGTTTCGCGCTGCCAGCGCGAAAAAATCTTGCTCGTTTTTTGCCACGACATGCGCGTGGCAAAAAACACTTTGCGCGGAGCGAGTGTCGAAGCACCCGCTTGCGGGGGCGAGGCACAGAGTGGAGTGAGGATTTAATGAAAAGAGGCTCGCCTCTTTTCATTAAGAGACGCCAATGAGCAAAGCCATTTGGGGCTTTGCTCATTGGCTATGAGAGATAATGAGAAGAGAGCGTAGTTAAAGGGGAGAACTTAGGCCGCAGGAGCGTCCGCGGTGACCTCGACGGCCTTGCCGCTCAGCTCATCGGCAGCGGCGATGAACTCTTCCATCTTGTTCTCGGAAGTCATCTTGGCGATGGCCTCGTTGATGCCGGGCAGCAGGCCCTTGGGGTCGCCCTTGGCAACAGCGATGCAGTAGGGCTGCGCTTCACCGAGCTCGGAGGAAGCGGCAGCGATGGCCAGATCGGGGTTGGCCTCGGCGTACTGCTCAGCGACAGCGCCATCGACGACGATCGCATCGACCTTGCCGTAGACAAGCTCGTTGACGAGGTCAGTCACGAGGGAGAGGGAGACGAGGTTCGCGCCTTCCATCTGGTCGGTGACGATGGCTTCCTTGGTGGTGGCGGTCTGTGCGCCAACGCTCTTGCCGGCGAAGTCGGCGAGGGTGTTGTACTGATCGGCGGCGTCAGCCTTGACAAGGATCATGGCCGGCAGGTCGGTGTAGTAGGGATCGGAGAAGTCGGCGGACTGGAGACGCTCGGGCGTGACCTCGATGGCTGCCATGACGATATCAAAATCGCCCTTGGCAAGGGAGGTGAGCAGGTAGTCGAAGCTCATGTTCTCGACCTGAAGCTCCTTGCCCAGCTCATCGGCGATGTACTGGCCGGCGGAAATGTCGATACCGGCGTACTGCATCGTGCCGCTGTCATCGGCATACATGAATTCGTACGGGGCGTAGTCAGCGGAGGTGCCGAGCACCAGTGTGCCGCCGGTCTGCTCGGTGTTGTTGTCGGTGTTGGCATCATCGGCGTTGTTGCCGTCGTCGGCCTTATTGCCGCAGGCGACCAGCGAAAGGCTCATCATCAGAGCCAGCATCAGTGCAGTAAACTTTTTCATGGTTGATAGCTCCTTTTTTAATTTCTTTCCATCTTGTATAATGTTTGATCGTTGAACGAATTTTCATACGCTTCAGAAACGATAGCGTTAGTATAAATGTTTACTTATTCATTGTCAACGATTAAAAACTCAAAAAATGCCGAAACTTTCGACGCCTTTCTATGCAAGGTGCACAAATATGCATGCGAAAAGCCGAAAATTCACAAAAATATGCAATTATGCGCGAATATATGCAAAAGAAAAGGGAAAAAGAGCCGTATAAAAGAAGCATCCGCAGAAGCGATCGGAGCTTCTGCGGATGAAGTTTCTTATCGGGTGACATCCGGCACGGCGCTGCGGGATTTTTTCGGCGTTCTGACGTAGGCAAAATAATAGCCGATCGCGCACAGCGGGATGGCTGCGGCGACATCCAGAATGGAGTGCTGCTTCATAAAGACGGTGGAAATGCTGATAAAAAATGCTGCAACGGTCGATGCAATGCGCCAGCCGCGCTTGGAGAAGATGGGCGCATACCAGAAAGCGAAAAATGCCGCCATCGAGCCGATGACATGCAGCGACGGGCAGACGTTCGTGTTCGTGTCGAACACGTAGAACCCCGC
>OLGN01002086.1_pt1 | contig 9645 bp, 7 predicted proteins | sample 1605941 | NCBI WGS metagenome assembly OLGN01 (sample SAMN03283269) | human gut metagenome | biome: human-associated habitat; material: feces | host: Homo sapiens | place: USA | collected 2013
TAGAAGCCCAATAAGGATAAATTTTCTTCTCTTTAAGACAATTTGTAATCGACCAAGGATTGTAAATATCTCGGTATTTTCCAAAAGTAAATCCATCATACCAGTTTTTTACCAATTCTTTTTTATCACTCATTCCAAATTTTTCCAGTGAGTCAAAAACTTCTTCTTCGGTAAATCCAAAACAATCTGCATAAAGATCTGACGTCGTTGTTACCACTCGCAGATTATTGAGATCTGAAAATATACTTTCCTTTGACACACGCGTAATTCCCGTCATTACCGCACGTTCCAAATAGGGATTGGTTTTAAAAGAGGCATTAAATAAGCTCCTCATAAAAGCAAGAAACTGTTCCCAGTACCCATTAAGATAAGCTTCCTGCATAGGGGTATCATATTCATCTAATAAAATAATGACCTTTTTACCATAATATCTGCATAGATACATACTTATATTATTAAGGGCATCAATCGCTTCCGCATCACTCACCGACGCATCCATCTTCTCATATGCTTCCCTTTCTTTTTCACTAAGAGTATCGCCCTGTAAAAGATACCTGTTTTCTGCATATACTTTAGAAATCTGTTGTTTAATCTGCGTCTTTGCATCTTCCAGATTATCTGCTTTAACAGCCGCAAAACTTAATGCCAAAACAGGATAGGTTCCCTGCAGTTTTCTATATTTTTCCTCTTTCCAAATGGAAAGTCCTTCAAATAAATTTCCCTGTGCTTTGTATTTCATAGAAAAAAAGCACTCCAGCATACTCATATTTAATGTTTTTCCAAAACGCCTCGGACGTGTAATAAGTGTAATATCATCTCCATTTTCCCACCATTCTTTAATAAACTTTGTTTTATCCACAAAAAAATAATCATTTTCCCGCAAAGATGCAAAATCCTGTTTTCCTATACTTATGACCTTTCCCATCATTTCACCAGCTTTCCCTTTTCTTCATCTGTCTTAAGTGTATCACAATGCACTACTGCCCGCAACTACAAGTTTAACAGCCGCGGTCTTTTTCCCTTTCTTCCCACATATACTGTTAGAAAAGACCTGTGAGGTTTCCTATGGCAAAACAGAACTTTTACACCTATCCTTCCATGGAAAAACAGTTGAAACAATGGACCGTTCAATATTCTGCGGACTATTTTCGTCTGGACTCCATTGGCCGCACTCCCGCCAAACGCCATCTGTACGCCTGTCATCTAGGGGCGGCGGATGCTCCAAAACAACTCGTACTCACCGCTTCCATCCACGGACGCGAATACATAAACACAACACTTCTTCTGGATATGCTCGCCTATTATCTGCCGCGCTACAACCACCGCGAGCTGCCTGACACTCCCTGCTACCGGGAACTTTGGCGCGATGTGTGCATCATTTTTCTTCCGATGACAAATCCGGACGGCGTTTCGATCAGCCAGAATACTCCTGCCAAAAAATGGAAGGAAAACAGTGCCGCTGTGGATCTGAACCGCAATTTTCCCTGTGGTTTCGGCCTCTCCAAAGATATCAATAAACATAATCCGGGAAAATCCGCCGGCGACCAGCCGGAGACCAAGCATCTGATGACTTTTGTATCACAGCTGTCAACTCCTCTCGGCGTGATCCATTACCACTCGCAGGGCAGCTTGATCTATTATGATTATGATGTGACCGGAAGTCTCCGAAACCATATCGTGAAAATGGCATCCATCGCGCATGCCACGACCGGATATCCATTGATCGAAGCTCACGGAAAAAATGCCGGAAGCACCCTTCCCGGCGGCGGGTTCGGCGACTGGTGCGTATACGAAAAAAAGATACCTTCGATCACCATCGAAACCGGACGCTTTTTCACGCCGGTTCCGCATTGGCAGTACAAAGGTATCTATGATAAAAATTTACTTTTGCTTCACAATCTTCTCGCCGGTATTTTGTAAATCATTGTCAATTTCAAGATAAATATCATACTGGTCGGGAGGAAGGACATCCATCCACATCGCAATATAATACACGGCATTTTCAAATGTTTTCATGGTCTGATAGGTATCCTTGAAATCCACATACCAGACTTTTTCCTTTCCGCGGAAAATGACAGTCTGAATCGTGTGGTCGACCTCGCGGACATAAAATACATCCTCGCGCCTGCGATAACGGATCATCGGATCCGTAACATTTTTTGCCGCTTCAAAATCCCACGCAGCCAACCGCTCATTTTCAGCGAGAATCGGCCGTTTGAGTTCTCCGAGAAGATAATCTGCATTCTGCACGAGAGCTTTCGACAGCGATGTCATATCCGGACAAAATTCGTGAGCGCGGAAAAATCCCGGTTTCACATAATACTCACTCAAAATTTCCTCGGTGTCAAAATCCACCTCGCGAATGAGTCCCAGATTTCCATCGATTTCCGGCACAAGGAATCCGGCCATAATGTACAGCCTTCGATCCTCTTCGACAAAAATCGCGTTCGAACGGATCTTTGACTTTGGACAGGCAATACGCTTGTACAATTTTACTGTCTTCTCCCGTTCATTGACTTCATAAAAACTGATGTAACTCTGTTCATCTTTATCAAAAAATTTCACCTTGCGGCGTTTGTGCCAATGATTGTCAAACACCATAATATAACGGATATCCGGATTTTCATTTTGTGTCAGCTGCACTTCAAATACGGCATGCTGCTGATAAAACCACGGTACCTCGCCCACGGGCGTCAAAAGTTTTTCGGCCATCGGCGTACCTTCCCAGAATCTCGGATCCGCCATCAGCCATTTTATCTCACCGGTACTCCAGTCAAATTTCGCGACAGAATGAATATTTCGCATGGACACTAACATGGAATCCTGCTCCGTATCGTACGATGCCGAATTGATATGTGCCCAGTCCATCATATCCTGATAAGTGTCATCAAACACATCGCCCACTTTTAATTTATGTGCAATCGCCCCGGTCGCACGGTCAATTTCCAGCACAAGATCTTCGGAATGTCCCTCGAGGCTGTTTCCCGCCATCAAAATATTGCCCTCCGGTGTTTTTTCCTCCACCGTATGATGTGCACCATTTTTCACAAAATACGTGCGTCCCACTCGCCCCAGATAATCCATATCATACATTTGGATCGAATGCGGATTGGTAAAGGAAGGCGCAGAAATATCCTGTTCCATAAAAAGAAAACGTCCTTTGGAAAGCGGAAAAATTCCATATCCTTTCGGTTTTCTGCGGAGATAATAACGGATTTTTCCCTCGCGGTCAAAAACGCATGGACGGATGTCGATGCCGCCCGCCACCAAAATATTCTGAAAGGCCGATTTTTTATTGATCTTCTCAGCCTTTACCACATCTTTCAAATCTTCCGGCAGTTCCCCGGTCTGCAGCATAAATGTACGCGTATCGCACACTTCTTCCTGCTCGTCAAGCAGTTCAATCTGCACTTTTGTCCCTCTTCCGGCATACAATCCAAGAATCGGTATGCGATGACGTTTTCCTTCCGGAAATTCATATACAAAATTTGTCTCTTCCACATCACCGAAAACCGTTGTGCGCACGCGGTAATCCGTAATCGTCGAAAACATCACAAGAGCTGTCAGCGGAGCCTCATCAAAAGGGTCGATCACTGCCAGCATATTTTTAAATGTGTATTTGTCGCTTCTTAACTGCAATTCCAAAAACCAGTCTTTGGCCTGCGATGTCAGAGAGTACATTTTCTCTTCTCTGACATTTCCCTTATAAGCATTCTTGGGAAGTCTGCTAAATGTTTCTTCGTACTCTGCTGCTCCATGTGTCACCCATTCCTTGGGACGCAGCGTAACGGTTCCGCCCTCGCCGTGAAGCACGTTCTTTTTGTTCGCATTTTTTTGAATCTGCCAATCTTCCCTGCGTGCCTTCACTTCTTCTTTTAATCTGTCGGATATCCTCATTTTCTCACCTACATCATAATGTAATCAAAAATCTGTTCAGCGCATTCCTTTGCGGTATATTTTTTCGTATCTGCGATCAATTCCGGCACCAATGGTTCCTCGTAACCGGAATCCTTTCCCGTAAAATTCTTAATCTGCTTTTTATACAATCCCTTCGGATCGCGCTCCATACAAGTCTGCAGATCCGTATTTACATACACTTCGACAAAATTTCCTTCGCCGGCGCGCTCTCTTGCGACGCGGCGCATCTCACGAAATGGAGAAATAAACGAAACGAGTGTAATGATTCCGGCATCACGGAACAACGCAGCGATTTCTCCAATCCTGCGGATATTTTCGTTTCGGTCCTCATCGGAAAAACCAAGATCCGAATTAATACCACATCGAATATTATCCCCATCCAAAAGATATACGGCTTTTCCTGCTTCATTCAGCATTTTTTCCAATTCCACAGCGATCGTCGATTTCCCGGAACCGGACAAACCGGTAAACCAGACTACTTTCCCCTGCTGCCCCAATACCCGGCAGCGGTCCTCATATGACACTTTATTTTTCTGCCAGATAACATTTTCGTTTTTCTTCATATCTTCTTCTAAGTCCTTTAATTTAAGTTATTTCGCAAGCACGAATCGCCCTTTAAGGTAACGCCCCCTCACCTTCGTTCGGCGACCCTATGATACGAATTGCTCCGCTGCTATCGCAGCTCCCACAATTCTACAAACATTCGGATTCCGCACGTTGTGCTGCATCCTCATGTTTGGCGGGTCTCAATATCAAGGTCGATTCCGTGCAAGCACGAATCGCCCCTTGACATTTCGACCCTATATCATATTATATTACAATTTTGTTACAAATTTGTCAATTTCTTTCTTCTTTTACTTCTCCGGTTTTCATATCATGCGACAGGGGATAAATCACGCCATCGCTCATGACAACTCGTCCCAAATACTGCAAGTCGGTATAACTGTAATAAACAACCACGTCACTTACCGGGTACTCCTTCTTGTCGTACTTCTGCGCATATTGGTGAATCTGATGTCTCGCAACAAACGGGTACAATGGGTTGCGGAACAAAACAATTCCGGCGGCAAGTGCCAACAACACCCCAAGTCCGCAGAATAAAATGCGCAGACTGATATGGCGGTCTTTGCGAAATGCCATGCGAACAAGCAATCCTGCCACGATTCCGATCAACAAAAACAAAAGTACCGCCGGCAATATCTTCAAAATGATCGTTATTTTGGAAGTGTCCACATAACCAAGGCCATCCTGCGGATCCTCGATAAGCTGAAATACCACTGCCATCAATGTCGTCGTTCCGAGCAGCAAAAAGCTCCACTTTTTCAGAGCAACTGCTGCCAAAAGTCCGATAATTGGCAAAATGACTACGATCTGCGGAAGATCATAATACATAAAAAACTGCATATATTCCCACAATGCCGCAATGGAAAAAATCACCAGATACAGCACATTCATAATTTTCTTAAACCGTTCTTTCACTCTTCTAAATTCCTTTCTTTTGTTCTCTGCAAATCCTATTATACACTATCTGACAGTATTTGTGCAAGCGGAAAAGATGTATTGACAATCCCACCCTGACACTTTATACTTGATTATAACTATATTTATGGAGGAGGTCACTAAAATGACAAAAAGAAAACCATTAAAATTGGCGAGCTTAGCCACACTAATGATTCTACTCTTTATCGGATGTCTCTATCAAAAAAGCACTGCACTTGCCATCAACCCATATCTTCCCGAATGGGAACATATTCCGGATGGCGAGCCCTATGTATTTGAAGATCCGGAGCATCCCGGAAAAGAACGAATCTATATCTATGGCTCTCATGACACATCAAAGACATCTTACTGTGGTCCGGATTTAACCGTATGGTCGGCGCCAGTAGAAGATCTTACTGATTGGCGATGCGACGGCGTTATTTTTGAGTACAGTTCCGGAGCAAAAAAAGATACCATGTATGCTCCTGACGTTGCCGTCGTAAATGAAAGCGATGGTTCTAAAACATACTACTTGTATCCTAATGACCAGACCACCAAGCGCAACAGTATGGTCTGCAAAAGCAAGAGTCCGATCGGACCATTTGAACCTATCAATCTAAATTCCGATACAGATCCGTCTTCCACAGGAGTCATGGGATTTGACCCAGCTGTCTTTGTCGACGACGATGGTCGTGTTTACGGATATTGGGGATTTAATAAAGCTAGCATGGCTGAACTCGATCCTGCAACGATGGCTACCGTAAAACCTGGTACTTCTATTATAGACGATGCCTTTTTAGATTACGAAGACGACGATCAAATTCGTTTTTTCGAAGCTTCTTCTATGCGAAAAATCAACGATAAGTACATTTTTATTTATAGCCGTAAAACACGAGATGGCGAATTTGGTCTTGGAAAGAGTACCGCAACACTTGCATACCTGTATTCTGATAATCCACTCGGCCCTTGGACATATGGCGGAACGATTATCGATGCACGAGGAAAAAATACTGATAGCGAAGGGAACACATTTGCTGCTCTTGCCGCCACCAATACACATGGAAGTCTTGCACAAGTAAATGGCCAGTGGTACATCTTCTATCATCGTTCGATCAACAACGATGGGGGGTACAGCCGACAGGGCATGGCAGAACCCGTCGACATAACATTTACCGAAGATGGAAAAGTTAAAATTTCAGAGGCAGAAGTTACTTCAGAAGGAATGGAGATGAATGGTCTTGATCCTTTTAAACTGTATTCAGCCGGTATCAGTTGTTATACTACCGGTGGTTCTTATATTCAAGCAACTTGGGATAAAAATGATATTGGCGGTGCCGTTAGCAACAACAAGAATGGCGCTATCGTTGGATATAAATATTTTAATTTTACCAATTTTTGTGAAGGAAAAAAAGACTGCCTCAATCTACGCATAAATTATACCGGCACAGGAAATGACGGAATCATTAAAGTTCGTCTCGACAGTCCCTATACAGACGGAAAAGATTTGGGAACGATTTCTGTCGAAAAATCAGACTCCCAAATAGCACCTGTAACCAAAATGCTTTCTATTGATCCTGAAAAAATAGAGACTGGAAAGCATGCCTTATATTTTCTCTTTGAAACAAGTTCAGAAAGCAGTTTATGCAGTTTAAATAGTTTCCAATTTAGTACGGAGCCAATTCCACCGACAGTGACAGTGTCTCCTTCTGCTTCCCCAGAACCGACCGTTGCCCCGACTGCCACTCCGACACCATCCACACCTACGCCGATTTTGGAAACTCCACAACCTGCACCGGCTGTTTACAATCTTGATAAAGTAAAACTGAAAGCCATCAAGATAAAAAAAGGAAAAGCTGTTATAAAGTGGAAAAGCATAAAGAATGCATCCCGTTATGAAATTCAATACAGTTCTTCCCGAAAATTTAAAAAACTTCAGAAAAAAACAACAAAGAAAACTTCTATCGTTGTTAAAAAATTAAAGAAAAAGAAATTATATTACATTCGCGTGCGTGCATATAGTACCATCAATGGGAAAAAGGTATATGGTACCTTTAGCAGCATACGAAAAATCAAAACCCGATAAGCAGCATTGACATGGCAATTCCGGCAAGCGTCGCAAACAAAGCACCGGCAAGTGTATATCTTGTCTTTGTCACTTTTGCTGTCATAAAATACACACTCATTGTGTAAAAAATGGTCTCCGAGCAGCTCATAAGCACCGAAGCCAGCACCCCGAGGCGGCTGTCAGGCCCAAACTGTTTGTAAACATCCAGGAGAAGGCTTGTCGCCGCCGAAGAAGAAAACATTTTCACGGTCACAAGCGGCACAAGTTCCGAAGGAAAATGAAGCCGCTCTGTCACCGGTGCGATTACCGATGCTACATACCCCAGTGTACCGGATTCCCTTAAAATACCAATCGCAATCATAAGACCGATGAGTGTCGGAAGAATCTTATAAACCGTCTTAAATCCATCCACGCAACAGTGATCTCTGACATCGTATCCTTTTCTGAATCTGCCTGTGCCTGTGCTTTATCTCCATCTGAAGTAAGCACATTTCCTTTATAATAGAACGGAGATTCTGTACCCGGTGTGATGCTTGTAACATCTACCTCTGTATTGATCATCATACGATACAGAAGATATACCGATTTCTGCTGTGTCATCTTAACCGGGAAAGAATTAATATAATCCTTAATTTCATCATTATACAAGGATGTAAAAATCTCTAAGTTCTTAACATCGCTCTTCAATGCTTCCAATTCTTTGATATGCTTTTCTGCGGTCTCTGTCTTCACCTGATATTCGGAAGCAGAATCCATATTTGGCTGGAATCCGAGGAAGTACGCCAAAACCAAAAGCAGCACTGCACCTGCCAACAAAATTACACGCATTTGAGTTAAAGTAAGTTTACCGCCCATGTTATTTCGCCTCCTCATCGCCTAATGTCAATTCATCACCAAAGAAATCAATTTCATTCGAATCACGTGATTCACGGAATGACAGATAATCAAAGGAAATGGTGTATTTGTACTGCTGTTTCTTGGTAACTCCATCCTCATCCTTTACGATGGAACTTGAAATCTTAACATTTTTGATACTTGTGATCAAGTTCAAACGAATTACCAATGCGGATACCGATGAAAGTTTTTTATCTGTTGATATACAACTGATCGTACCGCCTGAATTTGTAGTGTTTACTGCACTGATCACAAAATCTTTCGGACAAGTTTCTTTTACCTGTTCCAGAATTGCATGAAGTTTATTGTTATTCGTATCCGTGATACCTTCCATCTTCATATAAGTAAGGATACGTTTCATATCGTTCTGCAAACTGTCATACTGTGCCTGTACCGGCTGCAGGGAACGTTCTTTCTGTGCTGTCGATTCATAAGAACCCTTCGCCGTCCCCAGTGAGATCATAGAAATCATAATCATCACAATACTGACCAAAATAGAGGCAGCAAACACAGCAGCAATACCCTTGATAGATTCTCTGGTTGCCGTCTTATTCTTAATATCTTCCGGGATAAAGTTTACCGGACTGTATACCGCACCAAAGCATCCAACATACTGGAGGATGTTTACATTCACTTCAATCTGACGATTAAACTGAACCCCCTGCAATTCACTCGGTGTACGTGTCGGAATACCAAGTTCATTTGCCATCAATTCGTGAATACCGGCAATTTTTGCGCCGTCACCGGTTACGATAATACCTTTTACCGGCTCCTCACGATATCTTGAATTATAATATTCAATGACACGATAGATGTTTCCGATCAAAGAAGAAGCACTCTGTGTCAGCTCAATACGTTTCTGCATGGACAGATCATTCTGAGGATTTGCCGCATTTAAGTTATACAAAAGCACTCTCTGTGTCATAATGATCTTAAATGCTTTATCATATTCCGGAGCCCGGAATGCCGGCTCATTCATCACTGCTTCTACAATTGTAGAGGCACCATACGGAATCGTCCTCTGCAGAAGAAGTTTATCTTGGCTCATGATATTGATCAATGTCGCATCACGGTTGATCTGAACCGCCATCTCTACACCTTCATTGACCTGACGTTTCATGATCTGGAATATACCATTACCATCCACTTCAATTGCCATTACATTAAAGTCACAGCCTTCAGCCAATGCATAGTAGGAACGAACTAAGTCAATCGGAGCAGCATAAACAAGAAGGTCGAGTACATCCTGTGGAGCCTCTTCTTTCCCTTCTTCTCCTTCTTTCTTCTTA